>Ga0302197_10000367_pt1 | contig 45277 bp, 40 predicted proteins | sample II_Bog_N2_1_FD_193526 | JGI IMG/M metagenome (GOLD analysis project Ga0302197, IMG submission 193526) | Peat permafrost microbial communities from Stordalen Mire near Abisko, Sweden - II_Bog_N2_1 | ecosystem: Environmental > Terrestrial > Soil > Wetlands > Peat | place: Sweden: Abisko... | reverse complement strand
CTCGGACGGGCTGCTGGTGAAGGCGGGGTCGGGCGTGGCGACGTTTGGGATTCCGGGGTCGGCGGGGGTGCCGGAGGAGATTGCGGCCCTGACTCTGGCGATTCCTTACAACGATCTGGGCGCGGTTGAGCAGGCGTTTGCGGCGCACAAGGGAGCGGTGGCAGCGGTGATTCTGGAAGCGGTAGTGGGGAATGCGGGATGCATCGCGCCAGCAGAGGGATATCTGGCGGGGCTGCGGGCGCTGACGGCGCGAGAAGGCGCGCTGTTGATTGTGGATGAGGTTATGACCGGCTTTCGCGTGGCGCTGGGCGGGGCGGTGGAGCTATATGGATTGGACCCGGACCTTGTGACCCTGGGCAAGATTGTTGGCGGCGGGTTGCCGGTGGGTGTGTTTGGCGGAAAGCGGCGGTTCATGGAGATGCTTGCGCCGCTTGGGCCGGTGTACCAAGCGGGAACGCTGAGCGGGAATCCACTGGCGATGGCGGCAGGGATTGCGACGGTGGGGTATTTGCAGGAACATGCGGCGGAGGTGTATGCGCGGCTGGATGCGACGGCGAAGGCGGTGGCTGAAGGCGTGAAGGCTGAGGCGGGGAAGGCCGGTGTGGCACTGACGCTGAACCGGGTGGGATCGATGTGGACGTGGTTTTTCACTGGGGGGCCGGTGAGGAACTACGAGGAGGCGGCGCGGTCGGATACCAAGGCGTTTGCGCGGTTCCATCGGGCGATGCTGGACCAGGGCGTGTGGCTGCCGCCGTCGCAGTTTGAGGCAGCGTTCCTGAGCACGGCGCATGGGGCGGAAGAGACGGAAGTGACCATTGGGGCGGCGAAGGCGGCGTTCGAGGTGGTTGCGGCTGGCTAGTATCTTGTGGCGTCGACCGGCTGGCATTGTTGAATCCCACCCTAGCCGCAAGGACAAAGACGCGGCAAGGGTGGGGCACCCGGCAGCAATCGAAGCGGGCTCAGGTCCACTCGTCGAGGGTGACAAAGCGGTGGGTGAACTTGTAGCGCTTGGCGAGTTGACTGACTGCGTTGACCGAGGGCCCACGATAAGCTGCGCGGTCTAGGTGGCTGCCATCGTGAAGAACGACGTTGGCGGCCGAGCCGGAGCGTTCTGCGCGATCGATGGAGCGGATGAGGTGGGCGGCGATTGAGTCGGCGGAGGGGTTGCTCCAATCGGAGGTCATTGCGTTCCAAAGTACGGGCGTCATACCGAGAGCGCGTGCTGTGCGGAGCACGATGGGCCTGCGGGCGCCAAAGGGCGGGCGGAAAAGACGGACAGGCTTGCCGGCGATCTGCTGGAGGGTGTCGCTGGTGCGAACGAGTTCCTGTTCGACGCGGCGGCTGCTGATAAGAGCGAGGTTGGGATGGCTCCAGGAGTGATTTCCGATAAGGTGGCCGGCGGCAACGATGCGGCGGACGAGCGCTGGCTCAGAAGCTGCGTGGTTACCGACCATGAAGAATGTGGCGCGAACGCCGTAGGTGGCGAGGACATCGAGAAGCCTGGGAGTCCAGGCGGGGTTGGGGCCATCGTCGAAAGTAAGGGCGAGCTCGCCGGGGTTGCGAGGCGCGATGAAGGAAGTGCCAAAGATGCGCGAGGCGGGCCAGAGAGCGGCGTAAGCACAACCGCCGGCAGCAAGGGCAAGGCCGGCAACAGCACCTAGTCCAGCCGAGATTTCCGTGCCTAGCTGCGGATCCATCGTCCTATTCAGTTTGCAGCGGTGAAGGAGCCAATCGCAAGGTAAAAGGGGGAAGAGGAGAGATCGGCGCGGAATGGTTTGAAAGAGCAAGAGGCCCCGATGACGGGGCCTCCTGGGTACTGCGTCGAGTTGAGGTTATCGAGCTCTAGTGGGCGGCTGGACCGGCTGGCCTGGCTGGGGCGGTGCGAGCAGGCGTGGGTGCGGCCGGAGGCTGCGGTGGCGGCGCAGGAACGCCCGACTTGACGTTGTAAGCCTCAATGACGGCCTTGGTGATGTCAGAATTCTGGCTGGCGTAGAGAACCACAGGAGCCTGTTGCTGGTTGCCACTGGCATCGATGACCAGGGTGTATCCCTGTTGTGTGGCGTAGGCGTTCATCACATCGATGACCTTGGTGGCGACCTTGTTGAAGGTGTCGTTCATCTCGCTGGTGAGGTCGTTTTGAGCGTCCTCAGCCATGCGCTGGACCTGCTTCTTCTTGTCGTCGATGACCTTTGCCTTGCTGGCGCGCTCAGAGTCACTGAGCTTGTCGGCGGAGGCCTGAAGCTGTTTCTCAAGGGAGTCAATCTCATCGGCCATGCCCCTGAGCTGAGTGCGCTTGGGCTCGTACTTTTTTTGCAGGTCGGCGAAGTCGCGCTGGAACTCGTTGGTCTGGCCGACGGCAGCCTGGAAGGCAATGACGGCAACTTTGGCGTTTGGGGCGGTGGCAACGGCGGTGGTGGCCGGAGCTTGAGCGGCGGCGCTCAGGGCAAAGCCCGAGGCCAGCGTGAGGAGACAAACAAACGAACGCTTCATGGTGTTCAAAAAACTCCTTCGGAGATTCCTGTTTTAACGGCATGGCTCGATGGTGAAGCCATGCGGGCGCCTCCTGAGCAAACCTAACGCCTTATCACACCCTGATTTGACGGGGTCCGCGCCGGAAAGGGCAGCGGTGAGATGAAAGACGCAACCGGAGACATCAGCAGGAACTAGCTGGATTATAAAGCATTCTCGATCCATATGTTGACCTTTCGATTACGTCGCAGGCGGCATTTTCTTGAGGGAAATGCCGCTCGGCTTCATGGTTTCCGATTAGACCTGGATCGAAAATGCTGCGGGGGCGGGGTAGGAGCGTCAAACCATCGAATCGTGAATTCCTGAGCCCGCAGGAGATGCGACGCGGGCGAGCTGATGGGCTCGCCCACGCTTAGAAGGTGGTTGAAACGGTGAGGCGGAAGGTCTTGCGGGGCTCACGGAAGAGGTATTGCGAGCCGTAGGCCTGGATAGCTTCCTGGTAGGTGTAGTCTCCAGCGCCACCGGGCGGGAAGAGATCGCGGGTGATGAGCTCGGCAGAGCAGCTCTGCTTGTTCTGGCCGAGGTTGACGTCGTTGCAGTACGGCCGCTCGTAGAGGCGGAGGGGGTTGTATGCGTAGTAGAGACGGAAAGGCGCATTGATGACCGGCATGATCACGGAGATCTCGGCTCCGGTTGACATGCGCGGCACGAAGTTGGTACCGGAGATGGGGCGAATATCCTTTTGGAAACCAACCAGGGTGCCGGGGATGCCACCCTGGCAGGCGCCGTTGTTGTAGACGGGGCAGCCGTAGAGAGGCGCGGTGAGGGATGCGAAGCCCTCCGGGCTCTGCTTGAGCTGGCCTTTGTCGAGAGCGACATCGATACCGAAGTCGTCAAAGAAGGCGAAGGTAACCGGTCCGGCGATGGGGATGCGGTATTCGGCGTTGGCGGTGAGGTTGGTGTCGCCACCGATGGAGGCGATGCCGTAAATGGGGAGCGGAATCTGTACGCACTGGTTGAGCTGCGGATTCGTGGGATCGCGCGGGACACACTGACCATCGGGGTTGGTGAGCTGGAAGTTGACGCGGTTGGGAACGTACCCGTAAGGGGTTGCGCCGCGGATGTCAAACCCGCGCAGTTCACCTTCACCGCCGGAGTAGTAGCGGTTGTTGGGGGGCGCTACATCGCCACCGAATCCACGCACATAGCCGACCTGGGCGCGAAGGCCAAGGACATTTCGCCCATTCTTGGAGGGGATCAGGTAGTGCATGGATCGGAAGCTCTTGTATGCAAACAGAGGCGTGATGTAACGGACGTTGCCGCCGATGCCGGCCACCTGGAAGACGGCCGAGTACTCTTTGCCTTCGCGGGGGCGCAGCGGATTGTTGATGGTGTTGTAGGTGTAGCTGAATGAGGCTGAGCTGTTGACGATGCCGGCCAGCGCGTTACTGCCCTGAATGCCGGAGCGGAAGCTGATGGTCTGGAAGAAGGTAGACGAGGCCTGGCTGAATGCAGTGATGGTGGACTTATTGAGCGAGTAGGTCATGCCGACGCGCTGGAATGCATGGCGGCGCAGGGGGTAGCTGACCGAGAAGTTGAAGCCTGTGGAAGCCTGATTGTAGTTCTGTGTGAGCGACTGCTGCGCCGCCGACAGATTGACAGACTGTCCGGTAGTGGACTGGTAGTTCTTGGCGGCGTTGAAGTCCTGCTTGGAGCTGAAGACCTGGAAGCCGATGTTGAGCGGACGGTTGCGGACGTAGGGCTGCGTGAAGCCAAAGAGGAAGGTGCGGGCGACGTTGCCGAGGTTGCCTTGTACGCTGAGGGTTTCGCCAAGTCCGAGGAAGTTGTTGGTCTGGTAGTTGACGCCAAGGAAAGCGCCGGAGAGGCCGCTGACGCCGCCGTTCAGGCCGATGGAGTTCTTGCCCTTCTCTTTGACCTTGAGGAGGAGCTCAACGGTGCCGGCCTCGGCATCCTGATGGGCTTCGGAGTCCTGGTCGACCTTGAGAGGCTCGAAGTACTCGAGCTGGTTGAGTCGGAGGAGGCTGTATTCCCAGAGTTGCGAGTTGTAGACCGAACCTTCGTCGAGCAAGAGCTCGCGGCGGATAACCTTGTCGCGGGTGATGGTGTTTCCCTGGAACTCGATGCGGGATACGTAAAAGGGCTTGCCCTCGTCGATGTCGATGTCGAGCGAGACGGTCTTCTTTGCGTCGTCGAAGGTGGGCTTGGGGATTGCGCCGAAGTTGATGTAGCCCGCTCCGCCGTAAGCCTTCTTCAAGTTTTCCAGGCCCTTTGCCATTAGAGTGGCATTGAACCAGTCGCCGTCTTTAACGGCAAACTGAGCGCGGAGGGCCTTTGTATTTTTGAGGGCCTTGTTCCCGGTGAAGGTAATGCTGCCGAGGCGATAGCGGTCGCCTTCCTCAACAGGCATGAGGATGTCGATGCGCTTTCCCGTGTTGGGGCGGAAGGTGAACCAGTTGAGACCGCCTTCATCGCGGACCTGGGTGCGAGGCTCTTCGATCGCGGTGTTGTAGTAGCCTTTGTCGCGGTAGGCCTGGCGGACGCGCTCGGTGTCTTCTTCGAGCTTGGAGGCGTCAAAGGTCTGCGCGAAGAGGTCTTCAAAGATGATGGAGTAAGGAATGCCGATCGGCTTGAGGTTCTTCATGGCACGGCGCAGCTCAATACTCTTGATGTGCTGATTGCCGACGAACTTGATTTGGCCAACTTTTACGGTGGGCCCTTCTTTGATGTTGAAGTTGACCTGGACGGAGGCCGGAGGAATGTCTTTGACATCGAGCTTGACAGTGGCGAACTGATGGCCGTGCTCTGACAGGAGCTGCTTGAGGACGGTAGTGGCGCGGAGGATTTTAGCCGGGTCGTACTGGCTTTCAACGGTGAGGCCGACCTTTTCTTTTTTGAAGCGGTCGAGGACATCGGACTGGGAGATAGCGTTGAGGCCCTTGTAGTTGATCTCTCGGATGGTGGGCTTTTCCTTGACGAAGATGTCGAGGATAATGCCCTTCTCAGTGTCTTCCCGCTCGATGCGGAGATTTTCGAAGTAGCCGGTGTTCCAGAGGGAGTTGAAGTCGCGCTCGATGGAGATTGGATCGTAGGTATCGCCGGGATGAGTAAACAGGCGGGCCAGCACGGTCTCTTTCGGAATGCGTCGGTTGCCGATCACGCGAATGGAGTCAATGGTCTCCGACTGCTGAGCAACGGCGAAGGCCGCGGAGGCCAGCGCCACAAGGGCGAGTAGAAAGAGGCGAGCAAATGGAAGTACGAGGCTGCGGTCGCGGCCCGAAAGGGCGTTGGTGGTGTGCCTGTTCTTCACCGTGCTTAAGCCCTCCGGCGAGCACAAGTGCTGGTGCGGTACATAGTTCGCCTTCATGATCGGCTTCACGGGAAAAATATCGACACCCTCATCAATTGCTGAAAAATCTGGACCTGCCCCGAAGAATCTGATTCTGCCTCGCGGAAATATTGATTTTACCACCCCAGCGACGAGGGCCTTTCGCCAGGGACTCCGGACAGAACTGTGAGCCGGAGGCCCGAAGTACCGGAGCAATTGGCGGCACGAAAGCCGCGTGATTCAAGCAAATTCGTTGCACCGCAACCGTGGTTGGTGAGCGGGCAGACATTGAGCTCCGACCGTAGAGTTCCGCGGCTTGAGACGAGGAAAACCCGTTACGAAGGGACCCATTATCCAGTCTAATGGACGCAAACGGGGTGGGGCCGGGTAGAGTTGGGTTCAAAGCCGGATGCATGGCGTTTAGACGCGTGGGGAGTGGACATGGCATCGTCAGGGACAGAGAGAAATGTGATGGGCAGCGAGGCGGCGAAGACTGTTTATGGATTCTCGGCTCCTCTTTTGAACGGGCAGACCGTGAATCTGGGTGAATTCAGGGGCAGGGTGCTGCTGATTGTGAACGCCGCGAGCCAATGCGGGTTAACACCGCAATATGCAGGGCTGGAGAAGCTCTACGAGAGTTACCGGGAGCGCGGACTGGAGGTGCTGGGCTTTCCGTGCAACCAGTTTGGTGGGCAGGAGCCGGGTAGCGAAGAGCAGATCGGGACATTCTGCGAGAAGAACTACGGGGTGAAGTTTCCGATGTTCGCGAAGATCGATGTGAACGGCCCGAATGCACACCCGCTCTATCAGTTCCTGAAAGAGGAGAAGCCCGGACTGTTCGGAATGGGAAGGATTTCGTGGAATTTCACCAAGTTTCTGGTGGACCGGCATGGCGCGGTAGTGAGACGGTTTGGATCGACGACGAAACCGGAATCGCTGGCAGGCCTGATCGAAGAGCTGCTGGCGCAACAATGAACGCTGCGGCAATCGGCCTGCTGTTATGTCGCGGAGCCGGGGCCGGTCTTGATCAAGAGCCGTGGGACGGTCAGGTACTTCAACGAGAGAGAGTAGATTCTTTGCACGAGCAAAGAGCGGCCGAATGAAGCGGGCCAGGCATTCGCGGATTACGATATTCTCTTTGCAGAATTTTTCCAGGCACTGGCCAGGCATGCGAGTTGAGTTCGGGCGGGCTAGCTCGCACCGCAACAGGAGGCATCAATGCGCCGCGATCTTCCCATGATGCTTCTGCGGGTAATGGTCGGGCTGATCTTCGTGACCGAAGGGGTTCTTAAGTTTGTTCGGCCGGAAGAGCTTGGGGTGGGGCGGTTTGCGGCGCTTGGACTGCCGTTTCCGCAGGTGCTGGCACCGCTGGTGGCAGTGATTGAGGTTGTGGGTGGGCTGGCGGTGGTGGTGGGTCTGTATGCCGGAGACGCCGCATTGGCACTTTTGGCCGTGATAGTGGTGGCTCTGGTTACGACGAAGTTGCCCATTCTGCTGGGGCGGCCGTTGGGTCCGTTTGCGCCGGCGAAGCTGGCACACTATGGATGGGGGAGCTTTCTGCATGAAGCGCGGGTGGATTTGTGCATGCTGCTTGGGACGTTGGCGGTGCTGCTTGACGCGGGGTTGAAGGTGGGCCGGCGGAGGCCGTGGTACCAGTCAAAAGGACTGTAGCGGGAGGCGACCCACCGGGGGTTCGCGGCCTGGAAGTACGGGTAAAGGCAAGGCTCGATAAAAGGGGCTTGATCGGATGGGTGACGGGAGCGGCCGGTCTTCTCTGGGAGAAAACGCGCTGGGGGAGATTGCCTTACTGTTTCTGCGGCTCGGGCTGACGGCGTTTGGAGGCCCCGCGGCGCACCTTGGGCTGATGGAGCGGGAAGCAGTGACGCGGCGGCGCTGGATGAGCCGCGAGAGCTTTCTTGACCTGGTGGGAGCCTGTAACCTGCTGCCCGGACCGACTTCAACAGAGGTAGCCATGTCATTGGGTTACACCCGCGGCCGCTGGCCGGGACTGGTGGTGGCGGGGGTGTGTTTTATAACGCCGGCCGCGCTGGCAACATTGGGGCTGGCATGGGCATATGTGAAATACGGGAGCCTTCCTCAGGCGCAGGGACTGCTGTATGGCGCAAAACCGGCGATGGTGGCACTGGTCGTACACGCCATTTTGAAGCTGGGCCGGGCGGCGCTGAAGACGGCATGGCTGCCGGTGGCAGGGATCGCGTGCCTGGCGGCCGCTCTGCTGGGCGCGCCTCCGCTTGCAGTGTTGCTGGCGGGCGGAGGCGTCACGCTGGGGGTGGCATGGGGACGGCGCAGGCGAAGCTCCGCGGTGGGACTGGCGCTGCTGCCGATGGGAGTGGGCGGGGGTGCGGCGAGCGCAGTGGGGTTGTTGCCGTTGGCCTTGGCTTTTCTGAAGCTGGGAGTGGTGGTGTTCGGGTCAGGCTATGTGCTGCTTGCTTTTCTTCAGGCGGATCTTGTTGACCGGCTGCACTGGGTGACGCAAGGGCAACTGCTCGACGCTGTAACGGCGGGCCAGATAACGCCGGGGCCGCTGTTTGCGTCGGCGACGTTTCTTGGCTACGTGATTGGTGGATGGGGCGGGGCGGCAGTAGCAACCCTGGCGATCTTTGTGCCGAGCTTTGTGCTGGCGGGAGCGGCGGCGATGCTTGCAGGGCGGGTCAGGAGATCGGCACTGGCGGGAGCGTTTCTGGATGGGGTGAACGTGGCGGCGGTGGCGGTGATGGCCTCGGTGGCGCTGACGCTGGGGCGGGCCGCGCTGGTGGATGGGTGGACTTTGGGTATCGGGATTGCGAGCTTCGGGTTGTTGATTGGGACGAAGGTTAACCCTGCATGGCTGATTCTGGGTGGTGCGGCTGTGGGGATGGCGGCACATGGGTTGCGTTGAAGGCGCGGGGCGGCGGATTGGGTTTGGGTGGCGAGCGGGCGTCAGTTCAATCGAAGCGATAGGCGCTGATGGCGGCGCCCATGGGCTCATCGTTGAAGACGCGGCGGCCGGGGAGCTCTGAGCCTGCACCGGCAGCGACAAGTAGCGGAATGAGATGTTCTTCACGCGGGTGGGCGTAGCGAGCGAAGGGAGCCTGCTCCCAGTGAGTGAGGAGCGCATCGCGTTGGGCGGCAGGGGACTCGACGGCGGAGGTTAACCAGGCGTCGAAGGCGCGGGCGCGGGCGGTGGTTCCGGGGTGGAAGTAGCCGCGGAGATTGTGGAAGGTCATGCCGCTGCCGACGATTAGAACGCCCTGATCGCGAAGGGGCGCAAGGGCGCGGCCGGCTTGGAGATGGAGAGCAGGATCGAGCGAGGAAGCGAGGGAAAGAGTGACGACCGAGATGGAGGGTTGAGGAAAGGCAACCTTGAGCGGAACAAAAACGCCGTGGTCGAATCCGCGGGTGGGATTGAGCGCGGAGGGAAGGCCAGCCTTGTGTAGGAGGCTTGCGACCTGGGCGGCGAGTTCGGGAGATCCGGGTGCGGGCCAGGTGAGGCGGTAGGTGTGCTCGGGGAAGCCGGAGTAATCAAAGATCAGTTCGGGCGTGGGCGCGGCGCTTGCGGTGAAGGCCGGCTCTTCCCAGTGGCCGCTGATGACGAGGATTGCTTTGGGTGGCGCGGAGAGCGACGCAGCGAGAGACTCGAGGAAGCGCTGGGTGGGATGCCAGGTATTGGGCGGACCCCAGGTCCAGTCCATGAAGAAGCATGGGCCGCCGCCGTGGGGAATGAAGAGGGCGGGCTGGCGATTGGGTTCGGTCATGGTTGGGTCCAGTTCGGTCCTCGGGGGGTCCGGCGGGTTTGAGGCCGGAGATATTTGTTTGAACAACTATTCGTTGGATGCGGGGAGGCCTGTTTGTGATTCAGGGACCCGGCGAGGGCTAGAACCCGGTTACACGATGGGGTCGGCCAGGAAGTAGACGTAGACGAGTAGGGCGACACCGACAAATCCAGGAATCAGGCCGACAAGCCATGGGGAACCGGTTGCGCTTCCTGCAACGACGCGTAGAAAGATGCAAAGGCCGGCACCAACCGCTGTGGTTATAAGTCCGCCAAGCTTCATGCCTTCGCGGGCGTTGATGCGCTTGATGCGGTCTTGTTCGCGAAGTAATTCGAATGCTTGCTTAGCGCCGTCGCCGGGCGCATCGGCAAACCTCTTGAGCATGTCGGCCCTGTAAAAGGCTTCGCGCTCTTTCCGGTTGCTGTCGACCCAATGCGTGACACCGGTGAATGTGAACACGATTGCGATGATTACCAGCGGGAAAAGGAAAATCATTGGACCACTCATCTCATCCTCCCTGGAAATTGGCTTGGGGATTGTTCCCTTTGCGATTGGTAGGACCGCAGGGATGCTGGAACGGTTGCATAATCTTTGCAAGGCCGATGGCGGGGACAAATTGCAACCGAATCGGGCAAGCAGCGGTCCCACATGAATTGAGGGGAACGAATCTCAGAGAATTGCCGCAACAAACACGCCGGTCAAAAGCAACGCCGCAGAAGACGCGGCCGATGTGGAGCGGGTGCTGGCTGGGGACGTGCGGGCGTTCGAGGGGATCGTGTGTCGGTGGCAGGGGCCGCTGGTGAACATGGCGTGGCGCTACTGCCGAGACCGGGGACGGGCCGAGGAGATGGCGCAGGAAGCATTCATCAAGGCGTGGCGGGGCTTGGCTAGCTGGAGGCGGGAGGGAAGCCTCTCAACGTGGCTGTTTGCGCTGGCCGCGAATGTGTATAGGAGTGAGTTGAAGCGGTTCCCGACGGAGACAGTGGCGATGGACGAGATTGCCGAGCCATCGAAGCCCGCAGCGCAACACTCCATGCTGGCTGAACAGATGAGCTCAGAGACGGTGAGGCGGGCGGTGCTGGCGTTGCCGGTGCGCTACCGGGAGCCGGTGGTTCTCTACTATTTTCACGAGATGGATTTGGGAGCGGCGGCGCGGACGGTTGGGCTGCCGGAGGGAACGATGAAGGCGCGGCTATCGCGGGCGCGGGAGTTGTTGAGAAGACGATTTCCGGGGCTGGAGGCGGAGTTGGATTCCCACCCTAGCGACAAAGACAACGACGTCGCGAGGGTGGGGCACCCAAGTTCGGCTGGCGGGGAGTTGATTCAATACACAGGAAAAGAGGCTTGAGGATGGACAGGAAAGAGATAGAAGCGGATGGAGTAGAGATGAGCGGGCTGGATGCGATGCTGGCGTCGGAAGAGGAAATTACGCCGTCTTCGGGGTTTCTTTCCGCGGTGATGGAGAGGGTGGAAGAAGAGGCGAGCGCGCCGCCGCCGATTCCCTTCCCGTGGATGCGGGCCCTGCCGGGAATTGCGGTTGTGGTTGGAGTCTTTGGCTGGATGGGGGTCGAGCTTGTGCGGGTCGGAGTTCCGGCGATAGGCCAGAGCTTGCCGGCTACGGTGCAGATACCGCCGGGGATGGTTCATCCGCTGGAACAGGTGGGATGGGTAGCGCTGGGGCTGGGGCTTTCGGCGGCTTCCTGGTTGCTTACGCGCAGGCTGGCGGGGCGAGGGGAGCTGCTGTAGGGCGAGTTTCGCCGAGGTGCTATTCGATAGCGAAGACGGCGTAGACGGTGGCCTCTTCGCGAATGGTTTGGGGGCGGATTTCGAGTTTGGGAAGCGGAACCGGCTGCCTACCGCCTATTGTCGATACCTCGGCGGAGTCGGTTGCCAACCCGCCTCCCATGCCCCGCATAACTTGCGCTATCGGAATGTGGTTGCTTGCATAGATCAGGGCACCAAGTTTGACGTTCAGACCCTCAGCCATTCGCTGGGCCACGGCTCGGGCTTTGACGAGTGAGGCCTCGGCAGCCTTGGCCTGCAGAGCCTTTCGATCGGAGTACTGCCACGCGATTTCTCCGGTCTTGTTGGCCCCTGCTCCGATTGCGGAGCGAATAATCTCGGCGGCTCTTGGGGCGGGAACTGAGACCTGCCAGGACTGGTTGAATGTAAATGCTGTCTCTTTGCGCTCCTCCGGAGTGATCTTGGGATCAAACTCGGTGGTTTTGGTCATTTCCTGACCGGTGCTTTCTATCTGTGCATCATCGACGCCCACCGCGCGCACCGCCTTAAGGATCGCCTGCGACAGGTTGCCTCCCTTGATGTAGGTCGATTGCGAGTCAGGGCCGTTGATCTCAAACCCCACTGTAATGGTGGCGATGTCGGCAATGGCTACGGCTTCGTCGGTGGTGCTGATCGCGATGGTTTTGTTTTGGCGGTTGATGTCGATGGTTTGCGATGAGGCGACGCTGACAATTGCAATGCTCGATGCAAGGAGGACGACCGATTTATAAGTTCGCGGCATGACTGGCCTCGTAAGAAACTTCGTCGGAAGGTTAGCACAATGCCGCGCCGAAAGAAGGCTTTTGCTAAGCGATAGTCCAATCTTCGGTTTTGAGGCCGTCGACGAAGGAGAAGACGCTGTCGTGGGTGACCAGAGTAAGGCCTTGCGACAACGCGTGCGCGGCGATCATCATGTCTTCAACGCTGAGCGGGAGGCCTTTGCGTTCCTGATGGGCGCGGAGTTGGCCGTAGTTTCGAGCGGCGGCGGAGTCCCATGGGAGGATCACAGTGTTGTCCAGGAAGGATTCCACAGATTCGCGTCTGCGGAGCGCGCCTGGATTCCTGGCAACGCCGTAGCGCAATTCAGCTTCTGTGACTGTTGAGACAGCCGTCGAGGGTGAGCCAACTCGGTCTAGCCTTTTTCGGACTTCATGCGGATTATCTGCGATGTAGTAGCTGACTGTGTTGGTGTCGAGCAGGTAGAGGGTTTCCATGGGTTAGAAGAGATCCAACTCACGAGGCATGCTCGTGTGGCGCTCGAAAAAGTCCTCTGGATAGTGGGCCCTGTCGAAAATCTTGAAAAGCTGCTCCCAGGTCAGATTCCTGGGGCGCGGGGGAAGCTTGGCGAATTCCGCTTCAGGTGCGTCATCGGGGATGGCGTCGTAAAGAGCGAACCACTCGTCGAAGCTAAGGGTGGGCTCGGACGGGAGGGGGGCAATCACGACCTCGCCGGTCGACGGGTTTTGCCGGATCGACACTTCAGTGCCCTCGAAGCGGAACTCTTTGGGCAGGCGAACGGCTTGACTGCGCCCGTTTTTGAAGAGCTTGGCGGTTTTGGGTGCGTCGGCGGAGGGGATCGGCTGCGGGACCTTCGGTTGGCTCGATGTGGGGTTCATGGGTACCTCCCGGCAAGGGTATATACCATAGTATATACCAATTCTGCCTGGACGCTATTGCACGGTGGTGTGCTTCGCGCCGAACTGGCGGAGTTTGGCGAGGGTGGCGGCGGCTTCGCCGGAGTCGATGGCTTCGGCGCCCATGGCGACGCCCTGCTTGAGGTCGTCGGCAAGGCCTGCGGCTACGAGTGCGGCGGCTGCGTTGAGCAGGACAATGTCTCGGCGCGGGCCGGGGATGCCGGTGAGGATGTCGTAGAGGTGGGCGGCGTTGGTGGCGACGTCACCGCCAGCAAATTGGTCGAGTGTGGCGAGGGGCAGGCCAGCCATTTCAGGGGTGACACGGGCGCCTTTCAGCGTGGGCGGCTGGCCGGGCTCGGTCTCTTCGACGCGGCAGACGACGGATTCGCCGGTGGTGGTGAGCTCGTCGATGCCATCGGTTCCGTGGACGACGAAGGCTCTGCGAGCGTCGAGGGCTGCGAGGGTGCGTGCGACGAGGAGAACGCGGCTGGGAGCGAGGACGCCGATGACCTGGTTGCGTGCGCCGGCGGGGTTGGTGAGGGGGCCACAGAGGTTGAAGATAGTGCGGAAGCCGAGGGCGCGGCGGAGCGGGCCGAGGACCTTCATGGCGGGGTGGTAGAGGGGGGCATATAGAAACATGAAGTTGGTGGCGCGGAGGCATTCGGCGGCGAGTTCCGGGGAGAGGTCGATGGGGACGCCGAGGGCTTCGAGGACATCGGCGGCTCCGCAACGGGAGGTGACGGCGCGGTTGCCGTGCTTGGCGACCTTGGCTCCGGCGGCTGCCGCGATGAGCGCTGCACCGGAGGAGATGTTAAAGGTGAGCGGACCGCCTCCGCCGGTGCCAACGATATCGACGAGCTGGGCGCGCTCGTCGTCGTCGAGGGGCACATGAGTGGCGCGCTGGCGCATGACCTCAACGAAGCCGGCGAGCTCAGGGGCCTGTTCGCCACGGGTGACGAGGACGGCGACGAGAGCGGCGATTTCAACCTCGGGCACCTCGCCGGTGAGGATTTCAGTGAGGACATGGGCGGCCTGTTCGCGGGTCATGGCCGCGCCATCTTCGGCGAGGGTTTTGAGGAGGTCTTTGATCGAGGCCATATTTCATGATGGTAATGGGTAACTGAGCGGGACGGGGTGCTGCCGCATGTTGGTAAGCGGGCGCGGGCGTGGTTTGCGAGGGCTTCCGTCTAGACGGTAGTATTTGGTTACCGCATTACTGGGCAGTTCCGAGACAAGAGAGTCATGTCCGGCGGCACCCATCCTGAAATAAACCACAGCGGTCTGGCGGATATCACTTGAAAATTCACGAGTATCAGGCGAAGGAAATCCTGGCGAAGTATGGCGTTGCTGTGCCCAAGGGCGAAGTAGCCAACACGCTGGAAGAGGCAAACGATGTAGCGCGCAAGCTGTTTGCCGAAGGCGCAACGGGCGTGGTGGTAAAGGCGCAGATTCACGCTGGAGGCCGCGGCAAGGGCGGCGGCGTGAAGGTGGCGCGGACGCGCGAGGATGCGGAACTTTACGCGAAGAATATTCTGGGGATGCAACTGGTGACGCACCAGACGGGCCCGCAGGGGCAGAAGGTGCAGCGGCTGCTGGTGGAAGAGACGGCGGCGATTGACCGGGAGCTGTATCTGGGAATTGTGTTGGATCGCGCGACGGGCAAGCTGGTGTTTATGGCGTCGCAGGCGGGCGGCATGGAGATTGAGGAAGTGGCCGCGAAGGATCCGACGGCCATCTATAAAGAGAGCATCGACCCGGCGATTGGATTTGGAGCATGGCAGGCGCGCAAGCTGGCGTTTGCGCTGGGGCTGAAGCCGACACAGATCAATGCGGCTGTGGCGTTCTTCCAGGCGCTCTACAAGGCGGTGATCGACACCGATGCTTCGCTGGTGGAGATCAACCCCTTCATCACGACGAAGGACGACAAGCTGTTCGCGCTGGACGCGAAGATCACCTTCGACGACAACGCGCTGTTCCGGCATCCGGCGATCAAGGCGCTTCGGGATACGGCGGAAGAGGATCCGCTTGAGGTGGAGGCGAGCAAGTATGCGCTGAACTATATCAAGCTGGATGGTTCGATTGCGTGCATGGTGAACGGCGCGGGCCTGGCGATGGCCACGATGGACATCATCCAGTACGCAGGCGGAAGCCCGGCGAACTTTCTGGACGTGGGAGGCGGCGCGACGCAGGAGCAGATTGAGCACGCGTTTGAGATTCTGCTTTCCGACGCGCATGTGAAGGCGATCTTCATCAATATATTTGGCGGCATTCTGCGCGTGGATCGGCTGGCGACGGGCGTGGTGGCAGCGGCGAAGAAATTGAATGTGCAGGTGCCGATTGTGCTGCGGCTGGAAGGTACGAATGTGGAAGAGGGACGAAAGATTCTTGCCGAGTCGGGCCTGAATTTCCTGGTTGGAGAAACTATGAAAGACGCAGCGGATCTAGTTGTTGCCGCCGCAGCAAAGGTGGGGGCATAAGATGGCAGTCCTGGTAACGAAAGAGACGCGGCTGATTGTGCAGGGGATCACGGGCAAGGAAGGTACCTTCCACGCGAAGGGTTGCGCGGAGTACGGGACCAACGTGGTTGGCGGAGTGACGCCGGGCAAGGGCGGGACGACGCATGAGGGCTGGCCGGTGTTCAATACGGTGGCCGATGCGGTGAAGGAGACAGGCGCGAACGCGACGATGATCTTTGTGCCGCCGCCGTTTGCAGCCGATGCGATTCTCGAGGCCGAGGACGCGGGGATTCCGCTGATTGTGTGCATCACCGAAGGGATTCCGACTCTGGACATGGTGAAGGTGTGGGCCAAGGTGAAGACGTCGAAGTCGCGGCTGATCGGGCCGAATTGTCCGGGCGTGATTTCGCCGGGCAAGGCGAAGATCGGGATTATGCCGGGGCGGATTCACAAGGAAGGATCAGTGGGGATTGTGTCGCGGTCAGGGACGCTGACGTATGAGGCGGTGCACCAACTGACGCAGCGGGGCATTGGGCAATCGACGGCGATCGGGATTGGCGGCGATCCGATTATCGGGACAACGCACATTGATGCATTGCGGCTGTTGAACGACGATCCTGAGACTGAGGCGATCATCATGATCGGCGAGATTGGCGGCGCGGCGGAAGAGGCGGCGGCTGAGTTTGTGAAGCAGTATGTGAAGAAGCCGGTGGTGGGATTCATCGCCGGGCAGACGGCCCCTCCGGGAAGGCGCATGGGCCATGCAGGAGCGATCATCAGCGGCGGACAAGGCACGGCAGCCGACAAGATGAAGGCGATGACCGAGGCGGGGATTCATGTGGTTGTTTCGCCGGCGGAGATTGGGGCGACGCTGGCGAGGGTGATCGGGAAGTGAAGACAGTTCAGAGTTCTTAGTTCGCAGTTCACAGTTGGAAGACGAGGGCCTGCCGTGATGGTGGGCCTTCGTGCTTGAATCTCTATTGGAGTTGCAATTGCGACGACTCTGGATCGGCTTGGTCGAAGTTCTTACTGAGCCCAATCACGACGAAGGGAATACCCGCGCGTTTACGAATGTTGTTGCCTGGGCAGACTCCGAAGAGGGATACGCGACATTTGTGTCCGAGGTTCTGGGAGGGTACGGCTGGACAATCCTGGGCAAAGAGGATGTTCGACTCGTTTCGCACGGGTCAGACTACTGTGAGGAAATTGGCGAGATGATCGAGCGCGCTCAATCATTTCCAGAAGCCTGCATCTTCGGTACCCTTTACTACTATCCATCCCGGCCAGCCTAAGCCAGGCATTGTTGCAGGTGTAGAGTTTCGGTGCTATTCTGCGCTTGCGCAGTTTTGAGAAATTTAAAGTGACACCTTAAATTACTCACGGTTTGGATTGCACGACAATGCGGGAATGAACTGCGGACTGGAGCTAGGACGCGCTGGTTTTGCGGGCTCCTTTACCGCCATTCATTTCGGATGCAAACTGATCGACGGTCAGGGCCTCGACTCCTTTTGATAGGGCGCGGAAGGATGGCCCGGTGCGCGCCTTGCGATGGACAACTATGCGGCGTGTTGCCCGTCCGCCGGTATTTCCGGTGAGTGCGAGCATGGGGCCAGCCATTGACGGCTTCACTGTCTTTGACGCTTTGACCTCGACAAGCCAGAAACGAGCATTCGGCTGCGGCACCAGAAAGTCGACCTCCAATCCCTGCTGATCACGAAAGTAGTAAAGCTCTTTGTGCTGGCCGCGGTTGACCTGGCTCTTGAGTATCTCGGACGCTACAAAGCCTTCGAAGATCGAGCCCAGAAACGGGGAGCGCTCCAGCTCAGCTTGTGATTGAATGCCGAGCAGGTGGCAAGCCAGACCAGCGTCGCCCCAGTACACTTTCGGCGATTTGATGAGTCGCTTGCCGAAGTTCTCGAAGTATGGAGGGACGAGAATTACCTGGCCGGTAAGCTCGAGAATGTGAAGCCACTCTGAGATTGTCGGCACCGATATGCCCAGTGGAGCTGCCAGATCGGTGCGGTTAAGCATTTGTCCGTTTCTGCTTGCGACAAGTGAAAGGAATCTGCGAAAGACAGTCAGGTCGCGCACATTTGCGATGGAACGCACGTCGCGCTCGATGTAGGTCTGGAGATAGGAGGCATACCAGAGGGCACGATCGCGAGGGTGCAGAACCACCTCGGGAAAACCGCCCACCAGCATATCGACTTTGGGTGTCTCCGCAATGCTAAAGGGCAGCAGTTGCAGGACGGCGGCGCGGCCGGCCATCGACTCTGTAATTCCCTGCATGAGCGGTGCCTCCTGCGAGCCGGTAAACAGCCACCTGCCCATGCGGCGCGGCTGGCCGTCGACGATGGTGCGGATGTAATTAAGCAACTGTGGCGTGTGCTGAATCTCGTCAAAGATGACCGGAGGGCGCAGGGCTTCAAGGAAGGCGCGCGGGTCGCGACGCACGCGGTCCTGGATATCGGGGTCTTCGAGGAGTACATATTGCGCTTTTGGAACGGCCGAGCGCAAAAGGGTGGTCTTTCCCGAACGCCGTGGCCCAGTGAGGACGGTTGCCGGGAAGCGTCGAAGAGCGGCGAGCAGGACCGGACCGATCTGGCGGGGGATGAGTGGCATTTGAGAATTATAAAGTGGAACTTTAAATAACTCAAAATGAAAAATCCGTATTGTATGCTGACTTCCACATTCCTTCGATCAGTTGACTTCTATCTTCCGGGACTCATTTTCGATCAAACAGGCAATTCGAAGCCGAGCAATCCCATTACAATTGAGAGTGCAGGCTTATAGGCCTTTGAGGAGATATATCGATGATTCAACGTACATTTAGCATTATTAAGCCGGATGCGGTGAAGAGTGGTAACACGGGAGCGATCCTGGCGGAGATTGAGAAGGGCGGATTCAAGATTGTTTCGATCAGGAAGCAGTCGATCTCAAAGAAGGAAGCAGAGGGGTTTTATGCTGTGCACGCGGCAAAGGGATTTTTTGATTCGCTGACGACGTTCATGTCGTCGGGGCCGCTGGTGCTGATGGTACTGGAGAAGGACAATGCAATAGCGGACCTGCGCAAGCTGATGGGCGCGACGAATCCGGCGAATGCGGAAGAGGGAACGATCCGCAAGAAGTTTGCGGAGTCGCTTGAGCACAACGCGATTCACGGATCGGATGCTCCGGAGACAGCTGCGTTTGAGATTGGCTACTGGTTCGCGGGATATGAGCTGATCTAGGAAGCGAGACCTGAGAAAACAAGGCCTGTTCGCATTCCTCAAGTGGGAGGTGTGAGCAGGCCTTAGTACGTTCCGGCCTTGATTTGAATGAGCTCGAAGTCGGATGCGCTGAGGTGATTGAAGCAGGATTGCCAGGCTGTTCCGTTGGCGTCGCCGGCGGCTTTCAGGTCAGGAATGATGGTTGTGGCCCAGGGGCTAACCTGGCCGACGGCCGTGTAGCTTAGCTGATGCTGGGTGAGAAGAGCCAGCCCGTAGTTGCCGGTGTCGTAGGTATAGGCTCCATAGGTCGCGAGGGCGGTGAGGACGGTTTTGCACTCCGCCGAGTAGGAGCTGGCGGAGATCTGGGCAGGTGTCCAGAGCAGGTGGATCATGTCGCCGTAAGAAGGCGGCCCGGTGGCGCCGCAGGAGCTGTCGGTGCCATTGGCGTTCTGGTCTGCCGGGTAGACGGTGGGGTTGTTGAGACAGCTCGTGTTGAGTCCGAGCGCGTGATCGATATGGCCGTTGAGCAGTTCCTGGGCTGTGATTTCGAAGAGCCCGGCGGCATAGCCTGCCTTGACCGACGTTGAGCCGACGTCTTCGAGACCTGTGCCGCCAAAGGGATGCTCGCCTCCCCACACGCAAGCCACGGTCGTAGGAGAGACAGTGCAGGCCCATCCATCGACCTCAAGATTCTGCGTGGTGTCGATGATGGCGATGTGGGCGTCGGATTGTGGCTCAGGCACTGCGCCGATGGGAATGTGGATTTGGAGATTGTTGGCGTCGCAGCCGGTCCATTGATTTGGACAGGTGAAGGTCTTTACCGGATCAGAGGATTGGGAGACGTAAACCGGATACATGTAGCTGGTTACCGAGAGATCCTCGCTCGGGGTGCCCTGACTCCAGAGGGATGCCATGGCGGCTTGTGGCAGAACGACAGCGCCATTTGTTTTCAGGGTTGCGACAGTGGTGTGGAAGGGCGAGGCGCTGGAGAAGATCTGGGAGTAGACCCAGGGGAGCGGTGGAGTGATGGTGGATACGGGAGGGGTGGGCGTGGGGGTCACTGGGGCGGCTGCGGTGGTGCTCCCGCCGCAACCAGTGACAGGGAAAGCGGAGATGACCAATAGAGCAATCGCGCTTGAAACTGCCCTAGTTGCCAGTCCGGTTCGTTTGTTCAGATGCATCGACGTCTGATTTCTCGGTTCGGCCAGAGTATATCTGGTGTGCGCGGCTCTTGAAGAGGGGCTCACACGGGTCGTGAGTTCAATTTGATTAGTTTGCAGGCACGGCCGGTGCGGCGGTGAGTACTTTCAGGTCGTTCACGAGCTTATTGATCGCCTCGTCGAAGACCTTGTCGCGATTCTTCTTGAAGATGAGGCCCAGGTTGGGCTTGTCTACAAGGAACTCGTCGAGGATCCACAGGGTTATACCGTTCTTTGGATCGAGCAGCGCTACACGAAACGATGGAAACGGCACCGTATCAGCGCCGATCTGGCGCGGGATGTAGATGATGCTGATCTGGACCACGATGTCAGCTTCAGCCGGCGAACCGACAAGCGAGTAGCGGCCCCAGGCCTGCATAGCCGCGTAAAACTCGTTGTAATCGCGCCTGGGGTCACCGCTGACCATGTTGAGATCGAGCATGCCTCCTGCGTTTGAGATGAAGACTTTTTTCGCGGCCAGAATCTGCTGTGGAATCGGCGCGGCGGGGACTACCTGAGCGCCGATTGCCGGGGCGATCAGCTGCAGGGTAAAGATGGCAAATAAAAGTGCCGCCAACGAAAAAAGTGATCTGGGCTGCGGCCGGGTCGAAGAGATCATGCCGAGGGGCAGCCGGCGAGGCGTTTCCGCGATCTTAGGAATACCGCCGCTCCGCAAGAGGCTGCAGCGAGCAGCAGGTAGAGCAGGGTTGCACCGCCTTCGGGGGCGCTCACCTGCGTGATGGTCACCTCGCCTGTCAAGGGCAGGAAATCCGTCGAGGGGGTGAAGAAGAAGACGCCACCACCGGAGAGAGTGTAGGTGCCGGGGACGATCGTGGGATCACTCTCTGAACCCGTGTACGCCTGGTCGCCCAGGGGTTCGAATGAGAAATCGCCCGCCAAGCTGACGTCAATCAGCCCTCCATACCCTGTGCTGAACCAGCTGATCTGGGGAGGGGTGGTCGGCACCGGCGACCCATTCAAGGTGTAACTGAAATCGCTGGATGCCCCGTCAAAAAAGCCCCCATGCACATTATCGAATACGTTGGACACTGCTGGTGTGGAACTGGTAACAAAAGAGAAACTCCAGGATTCATTGGGCGCGGTCCAGTCAGTGGAGGGAGCGCCCGCTCCCCAAACTCCACTTTCGGTGACCAGTAAATTGGTTTGCGCTGACGCGCTATTGAAGGCCAAAAACCCCACAGCAACAACCAGGCCGCACAGACGCGCCAGGTTGATCATTCCGAATCGACAGATTCTCATCTTTGTCCCCTCGCAGCTTTGGAATCTCGTTGGTTCCTGTAACGCAGCATCTTACGCCTGGGACGAGAATCCTGTCTACGATTGATATTCCGAGTTGGGGATTCGGACGTTCGGCCCGCCTACCGAGCTGATCCAATCAATCGCCATAGAGGTCGTCAAAGCGCTTACGCAACTCGGCAAGCTGACTTTCAAGACGGGCGACGACGGCTTCAAGCTGCGCAATGCGGGACTCGTGGGCGGGGTCGTCAGAAGGGGCAAAGGCTGGCGCGGATGCGTACGCCGGGACGGGCGCGGAATATTGCCTTGAAGCGACGGGAGCGGCTGCGATGGCTTCGACCGGACCGCAGAGGAGGTGCGTGTAGCGGGCCTCCTTGGTGCCGGGCTGGCGGGGCAGCACGGCGACGAGCGAAGGAGTGCGCTCGCTAAGCTTCTGCAGCCCGGCGAGGACGTCGGCGATTTCAGCGAAGGAGTGGAGGCGCTCAGTGCGGCCGCGGAGCTCGCCTGGAGTTTGAGGGCCGCGGAGGAGGAGAACACAGACGAGGGCAGATTCAGCGCGCGTGAAGTTGTACGCTTCTCCCAGCCAGTGCTCGTACTTGGTAACGCGGCCATCGGCGCCACGGGCGCGGCCGGCGAGGCCCATGTCTTCAAGGCGGCGCAGAGCGAGGTGAACTTCTTCCTCGTCGAGGTTGGTGACTGGCTCGCGATTGGAGCGCTGGTTGCAGGCGTTGACCAGGGCATTGAGCGAGAGGGGATAGTAGTCGGGGGTGGTGGCTTCCTTTTCGAGGAGTGAGCCGAGGACGCGGGCATCAGAGGGGGTGAGAAGGACGGCGTAATCGATAGTCATGCTCATTCAACAATGCGGCAGCGAGGCGGAGCCGTCAACGAGGGGAATGTAAAGACGGAAAGAAAAGATGGGAGCAAGGCGCAGCGTTGAGTATTCAACTTGAGCGGAACGAGGGATGGTTGGAAGCTAGGCAGTTTGCTCACCGATGGGGACTGCGGGCGAGCGGGTGAGCAGGTAGTAGACAACGGGCGTGACGATGAGGCTGAGGAGCATGGAGATGGCGAGGCCGCCGATGACGGCGATGGCGAGGGGCTGGAGCATTTGGGAGCCTGCGCCGAGGGCGAAGGCGAGGGGCAACATGCCGCAGACGGCGGCGATGGCGGTCATGACGATGGGGCGGAGGCGACGCTGGGCGGCGTGAAGCATGGCTTCTTCGGGCGAAGCTCCGGCAGCGCGGAATTTCTCGTCGGCATCGAGCAGCAGGATTCCATTTTTGGCGACGATTCCGATGACCATGATGAGGCCCATGAAGGACGCGACGTTGAAGGTGGTGCGGGTGATGAGCAGGGCAAGGATGACACCGGAGATGGACAGCACGGACGAGGTGAGGATGGCGATGGGCGCGGGGAAGTTGCGGAATTCGATGAGCAGGACACCGAAGACAAGAGCAAGGGCAAGAAGAAGAACACGGAGGAGGTCGCGGAAGGATTTCTGTTGTTCTTCGTAGGTGCCTCCGTACTCGACATGGACGGCGGCGGGCAGGTGGAGTCCATCGATGGTCTGTCTAACGCGAACCATGGCGGTGCCGAGGTCCGAGCCCTCGAGGCGCCCGGTGACGACGACCAGGCGCTGGAGGTTTTCACGGCGAATTTCGTTTTGCGGGGGGAGCTGCTGGATGTCGGCAATTGAGCCGAGTGTGGCGATGTGGCCGGAGGAGGAGTTGAAGGGCGTGTTCTGGATGGCTTCGAGCGAGGCCCGATGGTCGTCAGAGAGGCGAATCCGAATGGCGTAGGGACGGCCGTTAGAGATGATCGGATCGCTTGTGGTTACGCCGTCGAGGATAGCGGTGGCGTTGGTGGAGACTTCCTCGGGCGTGAAGCCGAGGCGCGCGGCGACGACGGGGTCTACCTGAAAGCTGGTGGCTGGGCCGCTGATCGTGTTGTCGATGCCGTTTTCGACATCGACGACGCCAGGGATTTTGGAGATGGCATCGGCGACGCGAGGGGCGAGTTGAGAAAGGAGAATGGGATCGTCGGCGAAGAGCTTGATCTGGATAGGCTCGGGTGCGTTAGAGAGGTCGCCGATCATGTCCTGGAGGACCTGGGTGAACTCGACATCGAGGGCAGGCTCAGTGGCCTTGATTTGGGCGCGTACGCCGGCCATGACTTCGTCGATGGCGCGGCTGCGTTTGGCTTTGAGCTTTACGGTGAAGTCGCCGTAGTTGGCTTCAGTGACGGCGGCGAGGCCTAGTTGGAGGCCGGTACGGCGGGAAGTGGACTCGACCTCGGGGGTTGCGCGAAGGATGCGCTCAACGTGCTGAAGGACGCGATCGGTCTCGTTGAGGGAGCTGCCGGCGGGCATGATGTAGTCGAGAATGAAACCGCCTTCGTCCATCTCTGGGAGCAGGTCGGAGCCGAGGTTGCGGTAGCCAATATACGTCCCGACCACGAGGACAAGACAGGCGATGCCCAGCCAAAGCGGGCGGGCGAGCGCCTGGTCGAGCAGGCGGCGATGAACGGCGAGGACGCGCATCATGAAGCGGCCGGCGTGGTGGTCGTGCGCGGCGACAGGGCCGGCGTCGGAATTGCGGGGGGGGTGGAGCAGGACGAGGCTGAGGCCGGGAGTCCATGTAAGGGCAAGGACAAGCGAGGTAAGCAGCGCGGCGGTCATGGTGACAGCGAGTGCGCGGAAGAAGCTGCCGGTAACGCCGCTGACCGCAACAAGAGGAAGAAAGACAACCACCGGGGCGATGGTGGAGCCGATGAGCGGGATAGTGATTTCGCTGAGGGCATTGCGGACGGCAGCGATGCGCGGTTCCCCGGCATCGCGATGGAGGACGATGTTTTCGACGACAACGATGGCATCGTCAATGACCAGGCCAATGGCAGCAGCGAGGCCGCCGAGGGTCATCAGGTTGAAGCTCTGACCGATGGCCCATAAAACGAGGATGGTGACGGAGATGGTGACGGGAATGACGAGGCCCGCGATGAGCGAGGAGGTCCAGTCGCGCAGGAAGAGGAAGAGGACGACGCAGGCGAGCAGGAGTCCGATGAGGATGGCGTCGCGGACACTGGCGATGCTGTCGCGAACGATCTGGGACTGGTCGTAGAAGGGCTCGACCTTGACGCCGGGAGGGAGCTTGGGCTTGAGCTCGGCCATTTTGGAGGCGACGGCATCCGCGACGGCGACGGTGTTGCTGGAGGGCTGGCGCGCGATGTTGATGAGAACGGCGTTTTTTCCGTTGGCGGTAACCATGGTGAATTGGGGCATGGTGCCGTCTGCAACGGTGGCGACGTCGGCGATGCGGATGGGTGCGCCGGCCGGGGTGGTCTTGACGACGAGCTGGCGGAGTTGATCGGCATCGTGGACCTGGGCGCCGACGAGGCCAAGGATGAGTTGATGGTTTGCCTGGTAGAGGCCGGGCGAGTCCACGATGTTTGAGGCCTGGATGGCGCTGACAAGGTCAGGAATGGTGACGCCGGCGGTCTGCATCATGGCGAGGTTGGGCTCGACATGGAACTCGGGGACTTTGCCGCCCTGCACGGTAATCGTGCTGACGCCGTCGACACGATTGAGGGGCGGCTTGAGGTCGTAAGTGGCGATCTGCCAAAGCTGGGTTTGCGAGACGGTGTCGGAGGTAAGGCTATAGCCGAGGATGGGGAATGTGGCGAATGTGAGGCGATTGGTGGTGACGCGGGCGGAAGGGGGGAGCGTTTGCTCGACCTTGCTGAGGGCGGCGTCAACCAGTTGGAGGGTGGTGACCATGTTCTGGTTCCAGGCGAAGAACAGGCTGACTTCGGCAGAGCCGCGGCTGGTGGTGGAGCGAACAGTCTGAAGGCCGGGGACGGAGTTGACCGCGTCTTCAATGGGCTTGGTGATGGTGACCTGCATTTGCTCGACGGGCATGACGCCGTTGTCGACCCCGATGACGACGCGGGGAAAGTCAGTAGCGGGAAAGACAGAGATGGGGACCTGGAACGCGAGATAGACGCCGGCGATGGTGAGGACGCCGGCAAAGAAGAAGACGGTGCGCGTGGAACGCGCCAGCCAGAAGGAGTTGGAGAGATGGGATGCGGGGCCGCTCATTCCTTGTCCCCATCGGTCTTTCCTGCGGCGGGTTTCGAGTCGTCATCGGCAGCAGCGGGGCCGACTTTGATCTTGGAGCCGTCGTCGAGGCCATAGGCGCCACCGGTGATTACCTGGTCTGCGGTGGTGAGGCCAGTGAGGACCTGAACATCATCCTGATCGACGATGCCAACGGTGACGGGTTTGCGATGTGCAACGCCGTCGTCGCCAACGACCATCACGGACTTTGAGCCGTCCTGTGCGGTGAGGAAGGCTGTGGCGGGAATCTTGAGGGCTTTTGGTTCTGTGCGGCCGGTGATGGAAACTTTGACCGGTGTACCGACCTTGAGGTCGCCCTTGCGATTGCCAATCTTGAGCCAGACCTCGACGGTGGTGGAGCCAGGATCGAGAGCGGGGCTGATGAGAGAGACTTTGGCGTCGACGGGATCAGAGAGGCCGGAGACTGTAACGCTAGCCGCGTCGCCGGGCTTCATGCGCTGAGCGAGGCTCTGTGCGATGTGCGCCTTGGCGATGAGGCTGGAAGTATCCATGACTGTGATCAGAGGCGATCCGGCGGTGGCGGTTTCTCCGGCGAAGAGTGGCCGGTCGGTGACGACGCCATCGATGGGGCTGTGAATGTGAGAGTAGCTGACCTCGGCGGCTGCGCCTTTGTACTTGCCTTCAGCGGAGTTGAGCTGACCTTGCGCGGACTTCAACGCGGCCGCGCGGCTGACGGTGCGAAGGGACTCAAGATGCCTTGAGGCAGCGTCGTAGGCCGCCTGAGCCTGAACAAGCGCCGCTTGAGCGGTATCCAGATCGCGGCCGGGAATGGCGCCCTCGGCAAAGAGCTGCTTGCGAGCTTTGACGATGCTGAGGTTGAGATCGAGGTTGGCTTTGGCCTCCGCGAGGTCGGACTCAGCTTTGAGCGTATCTTCGGGGACCAGGGCCCTGGTGGTGGTGGCGTATTCAGCCTGGGCGGCGATCAGGGAGCCCTGATTATCCTGCACAGCGGCTGTGAGGTCCTGGTTTTCCAGGGTGACGAGGAGTTCACCGGCTTTAACTCGCTCTCCGCGCTGGACATAGAACCTGGCGACGGGAGCGGTGATTTTGGGGGTGATGGCGGCCTGCGCGAGCGGAGCAAGGACTGCGTCGGCAATGATGTGTTCCGAGATCGGGCCCTGCTCGGGGTGCTCGGCCTGAACTGTGACGACGGTGTCGGGAACTGGTTCTTTTTTGCAGCCGGCAACGGAGAGGATGGGAACGAGGGCAAGAAGGGCAAGGAGAAGCGGCGAGGCGGCAAGCTTGTTGGGAGTGTGAGCGGGCATGGTTGTAGCCGAGGGGGCGAGCGGAAGCCGGTGGAGCGGAAGATTCGTTTCGAGCTGTTTGGCGATCATTGCATGGTCCCCGTAAGAGTCTGAAGGTCGGCAAGAGCTAGCTGGTAGCGGGTGCGGCCGTCCTGACGGGCATTGGCGGCGCCGACGAAGGCGCCCTGCGCGTCGACGACCTCGAGCACTGAAGCTTCGCCATCGGAATAACGAAGGCGCGTGAGGCGCAGGCTTTCAGCGGCGGTAGCGACGCTTGCGTCGAGCGAGGCGAGCTGATCGCGAGCGGCGGCGGCTTCAGAGTACGCTTCGTCCAAACGCGCAATCAGTCGTCGCTGGGTGGCTGAGAGAGCGACTTTTGCGAGGTCGCGGCGAATCGCACTCTGGCGGACCTTGTGCTCGGTGGCCAGCCAGTCCCAGACCGGAATGTCAACAGTGACGCTGGCGGAGTAGCCGAGATTACGCACGTGGTCTGGGCCGTTGACGGCGAACTGCGGTGCGTCAATGCCGTAGGTGTAGTTGAGGCCGAGGTCGGGGAGGTAAGCAGCACGGGCAGCGAGGACATCGGCGTTGGAGATGCTCAACGCGGCGAGAGCGCTCTTCAGCTCGGGGTTGCTTTTGGCGGCGGCTTCGTTGACGGCATCGCGCGTCGCGAGGGGGGTGGGTTCGCCGGCCGGGGCAACCTGGAAGGGCGTGCGCGGATCGGGGAATAGCAAGACAGCGAGCTCGAGGCGGGACTTTTCCGCGGCGAGGCTGGCGTCAGAGAGATCGCGGTCGCGCTGCTGCTGGAGGAGCTGGGCCTTGACAACATCGGCATGGGCAGCTTCGCGGGCTTGCTCGCGCTTCTGGGTGAGTGAGGTAAAGTCGGTGGCTTCAGTGCGGGCTTGTTGGGCGATGGCGAGCTTGTTGTCGTTGGCTTCGACGGCGTAGTAGAGGCCGGTGACGGTAGAGACGAGACCTCGGCGGGCGACCTCGAGCTCGGCCTTGGCGCGAGCGGATTCAGCGTCGGCGCGGTGGACAGCGGCGATGCCGGCGAGTCCGAAGGCCTCGTTGATGACAGCCTGGCTGGCATACTCTCGGACGGCGTTGTTGGCGATGAATTTGGGTGAGGGCTGCGCGCCGGCTCCCTGGCCGGCCTGATTCTGGAGGCCGTTCGGCTCAGTGTAGAGGCCCTGATTGTGATAAACGGCACTGGGCAGCAGCCCGGCGCGGGCAATGGAACGTTCGAGCGAAGCGGAACGGCTGTCAGCCTGCGCGGCAGCGTAGGAAGGCTCACTGGCCCGCGCGCGGGCGATGGCCTCATGGAGCGAGAGGACGATGGGGGCGGCGGCCTGTACTGTGGATTGCGTGGGCGAGGCTGAGTCGGCTTCCTGGGCGCGGGCGCAGGGCAGAGTGGACGAAGCAAGGATCAGGAGAAGAACAGCGGCTGCGAGGGGGCGCAGATGGGCGCTGGTCTGGTGATCGCTGATATGGAAGCAGTTCATCACTGTAAGAGGATACGAGTTGATGCTTAAGAACCGCTGAGGACGAGAAGAATAATTGGAGCGGAGGGTTGGCTGCACAGGCGGGCGGTCGAGACGGGAGGGATGGGCCCTTCCCGGTGCCGGAGTGGTGAGAAAGCAAATTTTAGAGTGGGTGGCGGGCCCGCCAGGCCGTCTGGCGATGCGATACTGGTTTGTTATGCCAATCGATGACTTGCAGTTAGCTGCCCAGAAAATTGCCGGATTCATTAATACCCTGAACAAGCTTGGCGGAATGAAGTTGAAGTTCCGGATCACGGCGGGGGATGGCGCGAAAGATCCCGCCGGGCTTGAGGCTCGCGTGATCTACGTTGAGCTGGGTGGCCCGGACACGCCGCTGCTCACGCAGCACAACGGCGAACTGCTGCGCGCGCTGGAGACAATTGCGGCGCAGATGCTGCGGCTGGACCAGCGCGAGCACGACCTGGTGAGCTTTGACGCGGCGAGCTTCAAGGCTATTCGCGCGCAGGAACTGAAGATGCAGGCGGAAGTGGCTGCGGACAAGGTGATTCGCAGCGGCGTTCCGTTTGCGTTTCCGCCGATGAACAGCCGCGAGCGCAGGCTGCTGCATATGAGTTTCCGCGAGATTGAAGGCGTGGAAACGGCCAGCTCGGGCGAAGGGCTGGATCGGTTCCTGGCGGTGTTTCCGGCGGGGAAGACGCATTTGCCGGTGGCAGCGCCGGCGCGTCCGAGAAGCTTTGATAGGCCGGATCGCGGCGGTGATCGAAGGCCGGGCAGACGGGACGATCGGCGCGACCGGAGAAGATAGGCCGCAGTTCGTATTTGACGCTATCCAGGGATTAAATCCCATCCGTCAGTCCCCACTGCCAGCACTCAGCTGCCCGTTCACAGACCCGGGTTCTCAATTTGCGGTTCACCTTTGTCGGATGCCTGCCATCAGCCGCCAATTCTCTTCCTTCGGGAAATTCCCAATTCAGAGCATTAGGATGAGGGTGCCGGTGTGGCAGAATACCCAACTATGAGAGACAAGTTTTTGGTGTTGTTGATGGCGGGTGTCGCGGTGGTAAGCCCGGCGCAGAAGCGGCTGGTGTTGATTGACCAGGATGGGTCGGGGCCGGGGGGATCGAACCAGATGTCGATACTGGCGCTGCTGCAGAGCCCGCAGGTGCAAGTGCTGGGGATAACGATGGTGACCGGCGACGGCTGGCGCGACGAAGAGACCCTGCACACGCTGCGGATGCTGGAGCTGACTGGACACGCGCATGTGCCAGTGGCGCGGGGGGCGGTGTTTCCGCTGGTGAGAACGGAGCGCGAAACGTTGATGGAAGAGGCGGAGAACGGCGGGGTGGCGTGGCTGGGGGCGTGGGGCAAGGGACAGACGACGCTGATGGAGACGGGGAATGGGGTGACGCCGGTGACTCCGCCGAACCAGCGTGCTCATGGGCCGTATGACGTGCCGCCGCTGGCGGAAGGGATTCCGACGACGAAGGCGATTGACGAGGACGCGGCGCATTTTCTGGTGAGGCAGGTGAGGGCGCATCCGCACGAGGTGACGATTTATGCGGCGGGGCCGATGACGAATATCGCGCTGGCGATTTCGATTGATCCGGATTTTGCGGGGCTGACGAAGGGGATTGTGCTGATGGGCGGGAGCCTGAATCCGGCGACCGACGATCCAGAGTTTGCGACGAGCCCGCGGCATGAGTTCAACTTCTGGTTTGATCCGGAGGCGGCGCATATTGTGTTGCGGGCGGACTGGCCGCGGATCGATGTGACGACGGTGGATGTTTCGATCAAGGCTCCATTTACCGAGGCGATGGTGAAGGAGATTGCGCAGAGCAACTCGCCGACGGCAAAGTACATTGCGGCATGGAGCCAGGACCGCTACTACCTGTGGGACGAACTGACGGCGTGTGCGTGGCTGGATCCGGGGATTATTACGAAGGAGCGGGTGCTGTATATGGATGTGGACCTGAGCCACGGGCCGACGTATGGAGAGACGCTGACGTGGGATGAGAAGTTCAAGCCGAAGACAGGAGTGAAGCTGGTGCATGCGCAGGTGGATCTGGATTTGGGGCGGTTTCAGAGGGAGTTTGTGGAGCTGATGAAGCGGTGAGCGTAGGGGTTAGGGGTTAGGGGTTAGGGTGTAGAGTCGTGTGATACGATCTGTATATACATCACGCGTTACGAATGGGATGAGCGGAAGAATCGGCTTAACCAGAAGAAGCATGATGGGATCTCATTTGAGTTGGCTGCACTGGCATTCGAGGATGAGTGGAGATTGATTGGCACGGACCGCGTGGATGAGTTCGGCGAGCAGAGGGGGCACCTGCTTGGCGCTGTCTCGATCGAGCCGGGGATCGGTGTGGTGTTGCTGGTGGTGCATGCGTGCAGAGAGGACATCGAAGATGGCGAAATCATCAGAATCATCTCGGCCCGCAGGGCTGAAAAGCATGAACTCCGCAGATATCAAGAGCAGAGTTTGGAGTGAGCGGGAACGGCAAGCTATGCGGAACGCGAGCCGAGCGCAGGCTTCGGGGACTGGAGTGGACTTGTCTGAGATTCCGAGGCTGACGCCGGAGCAGCTTGGGAATCTTGTTCGCCTCCGTGGGCCAAAGCGGAAGGTGGCGGTGAGTGTGCGGCTCGATCCGCAAGTAGTGGAGTGGCTACGTGGAAAAGGCGAGGGACATTTGACCCGCATTAACGATATCCTAAGCAACTTGATGGAAGCCGAACGACGCGTAAGCGCGAGGAGGCCGCGATGACGCGGGAATCGATGTTAGGGGCGAGTAAGCTGGTGGCGTTTGTGCCGACGATGGATGCGGCGAGGGCGCGGGGGTTTTATGAGGGCGTGCTTGGTTTGAGGCTGGTGGAAGACGCCAAGCCGTTCGCGCTGGTGTTTGACGCGAATGGAACAATGCTGCGGGTGACGACGGTGCGGGAGCTTGTACCTGATCCGTTTACCGTGCTGGGGTGGGATGTGGAGCGGATTGAGGCGACGGTGGACAAGCTGACGGCGGCAGGGGTGGAGATGCTGCGTTTCGAGGGGATGAACGACACGGAGCCGCGCGGGATTTGGACAGCGCCGAGTGGGGCGAAGGTGGCGTGGTTCAAGGACCCGGATGGAAATGCGCTGAGCGTGACGGAGTTTGCGAAGGCGGGATGATCGGAGTTATTGATGGACAAGCGAAAGGCCGCGCGGGACGCGGCCTTTTGTGTTGGAGCTGAGAAGCCACTCGACAAATTGGTTCTTCATTCAACAGAGATTTGCAGAGGCTAAAGCCCAAACTATTCTGTTTGGCCTGATCGGCACGACTGAAGTCGTGCCCTGTTACAAAACTGGCGTGAGTGGAGCTTGACTGAGTGGCATTGCGGTATCCCACCCTAGCCGCAAAAAGCAAATACCCAGCGAGGGTGCACCCGGCCTGTTGAGAAAATCGTCCCTCAGGGGCTAAAGCCCAAACTATCTTGTTTGGCCTGCCCGGCACGACTGAAGTCGTGCCCTGTTACAAAGCCGGCTCGTGTTGGCCAGCAAGCGAAGGACTTAACCGTTGAGCTGTTCCTGAAGCTTGTTGACGGTGCGGTGGAGGTCCTTGTCGGTGCGGCGCTGCTCGTCGATCTTGGCGATCGAGTGCATGACGGTGGTGTGGTGCTTGTTGCCGAACTGGCGGCCGATTTCAGGAAGGCTGGCTTCAGTGAGCTGCTTGGCCAGGTACATGGCGATCTGGCGCGGGACAACGACGTTGCGTGAGTTGTTCTTCTGCTTAAGGTCGGCGACCCTCATGCCGAACTGCTCGGCGACAGCGCGCTGAATGGCCTCGATGGTGATCTTGCGAACCTGCATGTCAATGAACTGCTTGAGGCACTGCTGCGTGGAGGCGAGGGTGATCTCCATGCGGTTCATCTGGCACCAGGCGATGAGGCGGGTCATTGCGCCCTCAAGCTCGCGCACGTTGGTGCGGACGTTGGACGCGACAAAGAGCGCAACGTCAGTGGGCAGGTGAACCTGCTCGTTCTCGGCCTTCTTTTGCAGGATGGCGACCTTGGTTTCAAGATCGGGCGGTTGAATGTCGGCGATAAGGCCCCACTCGAAGCGCGAACGGAGGCGGTCTTCGATTTCGGCGAGCTCTTTGGGCGGACGATCGGAGGCGATGACGATCTGCTTCATGCTTTCGTGGAGAGCATTGAAGGTGTGGAAGAACTCCTCCTGGGTGCGCTCCTTCTGGGCGATGAACTGAATGTCGTCGATGAGCAGGACGTCGACGGTGCGGAAGCGATCGCGAAAGCTGGTCATGCGATCGTTGCGCAGCGAGGTGATCATCTCGTTGGTGAACTTTTCAGCGGAGACGTAGCAGATGCTGGCGGCAGGCTGGCGGCGCTTCACTTCGTGGCCGATGGCGTGCATGAGGTGGGTCTTGCCCATGCCGACGCCGCCATAGAGGAAGAGCGGATTGTAGGCGCGGGAGGGACGCTCGGCGACGGCAAGAGAAGCGGCGCGGGCGAACTGGTTGCCGTTGCCAATGACGAAGGCATCGAAGGTGTAGCGCGGGTTGAGCTGGGCGGCCGTGGACCAGTCGAACTTGCCCTGCTCCGCTGGGCGCGAGGGAGCAGGCGGCGCAGAGGGCGCGTGGGCCGGCAGAGGGCCGAAGCCTCCGTCTTTGCGCGGCGGAGGGATGGAGGGATCCTCTTCCGCAGTGACGAAGCTTACGTCATCAAAATCGAGGGACTGGAGGTCGATGGCTTCCTGGATGAGGTCGCCGTACTTGTCGCCGATATGTTGGAACTCGGGCGAAGGCACGCGGACATAAAGCGTGCGACCTGCGGCGTGTGAGTAGCGGGTGGGTTTGAGCCAGGTCTCGAAGGACTGGCGGATAACTTTCTTTTCCAGCGCGGCGAGGATCTGGAGCCATGGGTTAAGAACGGGAGCCTGAGAGGTTGCAAATGCCATCGATCAAATCCTTGCCCGCATCACCTGTTTTGTACGCCAAAACGATCTTATCCGGTTCTTCAGGCAACGACTCACTCACGGCGCAGAGCGTCAGCTCTGCGTCCAGACGAGTTTTGGCCGAGTACCTGAATGCCGCTGGTCTGCCCCTGAATTGACCTCGGGGCCGAGGATAAAATCGTCTCGCGGGACGCTTGGGAACATTCTTTGGAACGGTCCCGATAGTAGCACATTTGCAGATCATTGCAATGCCTGTTTAACAAAGTTTTCTGCGGTCGTTTGGAGTTGCACCAGTCTTGGTGAAAGTGCTGGTTTCGGTTACCGGAGTTACGCCGGGGACAGCTCACTTGAGGGTTTGAAAGAGGTGGATACGAGAGCAGCTATTGTCGCATGAGACGGTCTGGTTGAGGAGGGGCGAAAGCAGAAGGCGCTGGATTCCTGGGCGAACCTGAGATAAACTAAATACTTGCCGTCAAGGCACAGAAATTAATAGAGGAACAGGAGCGCATTTCTATGCCAAAGCGCACATTTCAACCAAATCGCCGGAAACGGGTGAAGACGCACGGTTTTCGTGCCCGCATGAAGACCAAGGCAGGCGCAGCTGTGCTGAGCCGGCGCCGCGCCATTGGCCGGAAGCGCGTCTCGGTGAGCGCGGGATTCCGCGACTAATCGCCTGAGAGTTGAGGCCGGGGCAAGTGGTCTCCGGCAGCGACGCCAGCGGCAACGCAGATGAACACCCTCCCTCCCAGCTCTCGACCAGCCAGGCAAAGGCCGGAAGCACCCCCGCAAATAAAAGAAGAGAAGCCTCATTCGCTGACAGGCTGGCGCCTGCGCAAGCATGCTGACTATCAGCGGGCATACGCGGCAAGCCGGAAGCGGCAGTCGGCGTCGATGAGTTGGTTTCTTGCGCCGCAGGATAGGTGCGAGGGCGGGTCTGCCAAGGTTCCGCGGGTGGGGTTGACCGCGGGCAAGGTGCTGGGCAAGGCGCACGAACGGAATCGGATCAAGAGGCGCATGCGCGAGGCGTTGCGACGGCATGTTGAGCTGCTGCCAGCGGGGTGCGATCTGATATTCCATCCACGCCGCAGCATACTAACGATCGAATTTGGGAAACTTGAAGCGGAGATCGTGCGTATTCTTCAGCAGGCACAGGCAGAAGCAGGTCGGCTGAAGAAGCCGCACGGCGAGCCTGCGGAGGCGCATGCGGAAGTAAGCGTGGCGAAGCCTGCACTATGACACGAATACTGCTTGCGATTCTCGGCTTTTATCGGCGCTGGCTTTCACCGGCGCTCCATTCGCTTGGGCCGGGCGGGTGCAAGTTTGTGCCAACATGCTCAGAGTATGCAGAGGCGGCAGTGGCGATTCATGGGCCTCTCAAGGGCTCGGCGCTGGCGTTCTGGCGGCTGCTGCGCTGTCATCCATTTGGGCGGGGAGGGTTTGACCCGGTGCCGCCAGCGGCAGGAGCAAGACCTTTCCCGCATGAACCGTTACCATAGATAGAGCGGCGACCGGCCGGACACGAAGATTCCAAGGCGGCCTCAACCGGTCACAACCAGCCTCAAACCTCAATTCAGAACTGACCACGACAGGAAGTATCCTTTGCCCGAAATTCGCAATCCCAACATACAAACGCCGGGAACTCCCGGAGGCAGCGGTGGCGGCGACCTGCGCTCAACCTGGGGCTTTGCCCTGCTGTTCATCGTGATTCTGCTTGGATACCAGTATTTCTTCAAGCCGAAGACGGAAACGACGACGCCCGCGACCCAACATAGCCAGAGCCAGACAGCGACGGCGGGGACGGCAGCCAGCACGGGTGAGACGGCAACGACGCCGGCAAGTGCGAACGCGGCAGGTGGGGCTGGGCAGTCTGCGAAGGGGCAAGCGCCGGGCGCAGTGCCTGCCGTAGTGGCTACCGCGGAGAGCGAAACGACGGTTGAGAACGAGCTCTACAAGGTGGTGCTGACCAACCGCGGCGCTCAGGTGAAGCATTGGATTCTGAAAAAGTACAACGACACGGCGGGGAAGCCGCTTGACCTGGTGCAGCCGCAGACGTCGGCGAAGTTTGGCTACCCGCTCTCGTACTTCACGTATGAGCAGGGGCTAACAACGGAGCTGAACCAGGCGCTTTATCAGGTGTCGGGTGTGCAGACCTCGGCGAGTGGATCGGTTCTTGCGCCGGCGGCGATTACGTTCCACTATGCGGCGAATGGGATTGACGCGGTGAAGACGCTGCGGTTCGACTCGAGCTACGTGGTCTCAGTGGAGACTGAGGTCAAGCGGAACGATATGCCGGTGCGAGCGCTGATCCAGTGGCCTTCAGGGTTGGGCGACATGGAAGAGTTCCTTCCTGCGTCGCTGACGCGCGGGCCCACGGTGACGCCTTCGTTCTTTGCGTGGTCAGTGGACGGCAAGCAGGACACGCTGGCTGCGGCGAAGGTGAGCAACGATGCCACGTTGAATGGGGACTACGGCTACGCGGCGATTGAGGACCTCTACTTTACGTCGGCATTCCTGCCCGATGATCCCGGGAACACATCGGTAGTGACGCTGCACAACAGCATCGATTTGCCGAGCGTACTGAGCGACCCGAACAGCCAGAAGAAGCCGGCACATGTTCTAGGCGTGGCAGTTGGGGATACGAGCGGCTACACGCGGCTGAGGCTCTATGCGGGTCCGAAGGCATTGGACGTTCTGGCGGCGATTCATGCGATGGGCGCGGACGGCAAGCCGACGGGTCAGTCGCTGGAGCCGCTGATCCAGTTTGGCTGGATGACGGTGATCGCGAAGCCGCTGTACCTGGCACTGCGCTTTCTGAACGAGCATGGAGTGCCGAACTGGGGCTGGGACATCATCATCATCACGGTGATCTTCAACCTGCTGATGCTTCCGACGCGGCTGATGATGATGAAGTCGTCGTTGAAGATGATGCGGATCCAGCCGAAGGTAGACGCGCTGAAGCAGCGCTATGCCCATTTGAAGGTGAGCGACCCGAAGCGGGCCGAGATGAACACCGAGATGATGGCGCTCTACAAGACAGAGAACGTGAACATGTACGGCAGTTGTTTGCCTCTGCTGATCCAGATGCCGCTGTTCTTTGCGTACTACCGGGTGCTGGCGAATGTGATCGACCTGAGGCAGGCGCACTGGTTCTGGCTGAAGGACCTTTCGGTGGCCGATCCGTTGTACATCCTTGCGGCGATCATCATTGTGAGCATGTTCCTGGTGCAGTGGCTGACGCCCTCGCCGGGAATGGACCCGAACCAGCGGCGCATGATGGCGATCATGATGCCGGTGATCTTCGGGTATTCGATGTCGCACTTTGCGTCGGGACTCGCGCTCTACTGGGGCACGGGCAACGTGATCAACCTGGGAATCCAGATGGCGATCAACAAGTCGAAGATGGGCAAAGAGATGCACGAGATCGCCGCGAAACGCCAGGCGCGCAAGCTGGGCGGCGGCAGTAAGGGGAAGACGATTCAGGGGCGGAAATAACGCCGCTTTCAAACAGGGATGAGAATCCCGCTTCGGCAACCGAACTAAGTTCGACGCGGAGGTGATCGTTGGGATTTCTCCAGGCATCCAGGGAGAAAATGTCATTGGTTGCTTACTTGAACCCACGTCTAAGCCCACCGTATGGACTCTTGGTATTCGGGGCGTTCTTATTGGTTCTGGCTGTTGCCGGGACGTGCACCGGAAAATTGTGGGGACGCGGTGGCCCGGTCTACCGCGCTGAAAAGCCAACGCAGTTTTGGTGGGCAACTGCACTGTACTATTTCGGTGGTGTTGGTTTCGTCGGGTACTTCTTGTATATGGCTTACGGACCTTCGAACTGAGCTGATTACCATGCGGGGTCTTGGTGAAGTTGATCTAAAAACAACCGCAGATCCTTCGACTCACCACCCCCAGGCTGAAAAACGCCTGGGGCCCCGTTCGCTCAGGATGACAGCCTCTTTGGGGGAGTGAGCCTCGGTGCGAGGGACTCGATGAATCGGGGGGCGATCCTGTATCGTCCAACGTGTATGGTATCGAATGTAATGATCGCTCCGCACCCCGCGCCTGAGGCGGAGGAAGTCTACCGCCGTTGGCTCCAGTTCCTCGACGATGAGTTTGTGCGCCACAGTTCGCCGGAGAGGCGGGCGGAGATTGTACGCGACCAGCTCTACCAGATTTATCTGGGGCGGCCGCACGGCGGAAAGCTGAATTTGACGCTGACCAGTGAGCTGCCGGGGAACATTATCGGGCTGTCGCTCGACCCGACCAATGTGACGCTGGAGGCAGAGCACTTTTCCGACGCTGACAAGGAGCGCTACGAGCGACGCAAGCCGCTGCTTTGGTTCTGGCAGATGTTTGACCGTTCTCCGATTGGACTGAATCACTGGCTGGGGCTGCGGTTCCGGTGCATGCTGGGGCGGCACATCTTCGATCACCTGGGCGAGAAGGTGAAGATTTACCACGGGGTCGACCTGACTTTTGGGTACAACCTTTCAATTGGGGATGGTGTAGTGATCCGGCAAGGGGCACTGCTGAACGATCGCGGCGGAATCAAGATTGGGAAGAATGCGGTGATTGGGTCGTATGCACGCATCTATTCGCACTCACATTCCAGCGAAAACTTCGATGAAGTGACGCTGGCGCCGACGACGATCGGAGATGGAGCGCGCATCGCGAGCCATGCGATTGTGCTGGGGGGCAGCAACCTGGCGCCGGGCGAATCGATCGGGATTTTTCCGCTGAATAAGGCTTGAGGCTGGAGCAATTTCGGCTGCTCGAGTTAGATGGCACCGCCGTGAATGACGAACCTGGCGAGATAGTCGTTGAGTAGTTGGCGATGGTCGTTGCGATAGGCCGCGTAGTCCTGGGCGATGCCCTGGTCGGCGCCGTTGATGAGGATCCAGCAGTCGAGCATGCCGGCGTCGCTTAGGTCGAGGAGATTGCGCAGGCTTTCGTCGAGCTTGTTGCGATCGACCTTTTGCTCTTTCAAAATGGCTACTACGCTGGTGAGTGCATCCGACTCTTCTTTGAGGGTGTGGCGATAGGTCTTTTCGGCGGGAAAGTCCTTTGAGAACTTGTCGTTGCGATAGCTGGCGCGCGCGATGGAGTAGCCGAGCCAGGCGGCGCTGCCTGGGTGCTTACTGTTGTCGATGGCATTGGGATCGATGTTGATGGTGATGTTGCCGGGCTTTTTCGGATCGGCGACTGGCGCTGAGGGACGTTCGATCTTGGGCGCGAGGATGACGGCCTTTTGGCGGACGGCCCAGTTTGAGATTCCCTGCCACGCAAGCTTGTTATAGGGATCGGCGACGAGGGCGTCGATAAACTTTTCCTTGGCGGCTGCCGGATCGTTGCCGACGCGCAGCAGGGCATCGCCCCAGTAGCGATAGGCGGTTTCGCGGGAAGGATCGATGGAGATGGCGCGGGCAAACCAGAGAGATGCCGTCTTTAGATCCTTCATGGAATAGGCGGCGTCTCCGGCGTAGAGGGGCGGCTCATAGGCGGTTGGGTCTGCGTCGGCAGCAGCCGCGTATTTGGCGATGGCGGCTTTATAGTCCCCGGTTCCGAAGAGTTTTTCCGCCTCCTGGAAGAGCGCCTGCGCCGAACCGGGTGCGCCGGGAGCGGGGATAGCGGCGTCGGGGTCGATATTTGCGATGAGCTGCATGAAGTAATTGGGATCGCCATCGGCAACGGCTTTTTTTGCCGCATCGCGCTCGCGGGTCAGGGATGCTTTGATCTGGGCGGGATCGGTGAGATGCTCGGCCTGAACTCCCTGGGCGACTGCGAGTCGCTCCTGGTAGACCCATTCATCAGGATGAGCGGCGGCGAGCTGATCGTAGAGCTGAAGAGCCTCAAGGCGGTTGCCGGTGTCCCAGATGGCTTGCGCGCGGGCGGCAAGGTCTTTCTGGGCAACGAGAGGCAGGGCTGCGAACAAAAGGATTACAAAAACGAGATGAGATTTCCCAAGCCGTATCATGGGTCTCCTCCTGAGGCACGACACCTTGCGGCCCCTTAAATGCTTAGACACCGCGGCGAGGCAGATTGCGCACACCGGCGGGATGAAATACGCGGGACCTACCATGCTAACCTGAAATTTCCACCAAGAGGAGAGGGTCTTGCAGTTACAGTTCCTGGTCGGTGTCTTTGAGTTTGTGCTGCTGATCTTTTCGCTGAGCTTTCACGAGTGTGCGCACGCGTGGATGGCGTCGCGGCTGGGGGATCAGACGGCGCGGTTGCAGGGGCGGGTTACGCTGAACCCGATGTACCACATGGACCTGGTGGGAACGCTGCTGTTTCCGGCGCTGGCGATCTTTGGGCCGATGATTGGATTTGGGATGTTTGGGGGCCTGCTGATTGGGTGGGCCAAGCCGACGCCTGTCATCACGCGCAATTTTAGAAAGATTGTGCGCGACGACAACCTGACGACGCTGGCGGGGCCGTTCTCGAACGCACTGATCGTGCTGGTGGCGTTTGTGGTGCTGACGGTGATTTCGATGGCGACGCCGGGCGGCCACGCGATGGTGCTTGGCACGTTTGAGGGCGGCCTGAATATGGCTGCACCGTCGGGGTTGCAGGCGTTTGTGCTGATCGCGATCCTGGCGATTGAGGTGAATCTGAGCCTGTTTGTGTTCAACCTGCTGCCGATTCCGCCGCTGGACGGAAGCCGGATTGTGCGGAACGTGCTGCCCTATAACGCGGTCCAGGTTTATGACCGGATTCCCTTGTGGGTAAGCTACCTGTTGATGATCTTTCTTGGGCGGTTCATTATGGGGCTGTTCCTGGCGCCGCTGTATGCGCTGGTGTATTTCGGGTTGAAGCTGGTGTAGTTCGAGGCTGTTGAGGCAGCTTCAGGGAACCTTCGCGCGCATAGAGGTTTCTGTTGAGCTGAGATTTACAGGGGCTGAACAGGTTGCGGAAAAAGGGCGAGATTCCCGGGGCGCACGAAAAACCGCCTCTCCGCGGATCTTGCGGGCGTTGGCCACGATGACCTGGTGGCCAGTGCGGTTAACAAAAGACTGACCCAGGGCGAATGCGTGCCGCATTCCAGGGCGATGCGCAGACAAGGCTCGCCTTCGAAATGCCTCCGCTGCGCAGCCTCGGTGCTTTGCATGCGCCCTTCCTCCACCACGTCGCCCTGCTGATTCAGCAGACAATAGTGGCTGTAACGATCGCCCATATCCAGGCCCACGGTGATCTCCGGCTTGTCCTTGGTAACTTCCATACGTCGCGGTTGTTTGCTAACCTTCTTCATCGGCTGGTCTCCTATTGCAGCTTCGAGTGCGTGCAGATTAGGCTGATTCGCGAGACCAGCCGTCTCATACCATCTAAAGCCGCGCCCTTTCTATTGGCCTGGGCAGCACCCTTCGACTGCGCTCAGGGCAGGCTCTGAAGCCGTGCCCTTTCAAAGCCTCGGCGCGGCGGAGTTTTCCGCAATCTGTAAATGCCGCTGAGGGATGCTCTGGAGCTTATTGAAAGCCTCAGATCGCTTTCACCGCCGCGGCACCCGTCCCTGCCGTCACCTTCCAATCGAGCACCCTGGTCTCCCCGTCCAGGGTCAGCGCCAGCTTCTCGATCGCCAACTCGCCTTCGATCATCTGCACGCTCACCGACCGGTCATCAAGCCCGACGGCGCCGAAACCCGAGGCCGTCGAGAAAAAGCACTTGAACGGCCGCACCTTGAGCTGCGGTCCAAACCAGAGCGTCTTCTCAACGGCCGAGTAGCGGAATGCCGCCAGAGCGCCAAGCAGCGAATAGCTCGACATGGCGCGGGCATACCAGTTCCCGCACTCATACTCATTCCACGGATTGCGCGTCTTCCCCTCGTACCGGCTGCGCACAGCCTTCACGATGGTTAAGCCCTCATCGACAAAGCCCTCCTGGATGAGATGTGATGCGACCTGATATTCAATCCCCGTCCACACCTCGTCGGAATAGATAAACGGCAACGTCGGCTTGTCGCCATGTGGCCAACTGCACAGCAGCAATCCAGGCTCGTGTCCCATCGCATAGCCCGGCCGCTGCGCATTGGCATGGCTGCTCAAATCCGTCTTGAAGTTGTGTTTGAAGATGGCTTGGAGCGTCGACCGCACATTCTTCTTCGCAAGCGGCGTCTCAATCCCATAGGTCCTCGCCATCCATGCCCCGATCACGCCATCCGAAAGGCACCCACCCCCGTACTGGTATCGCGGTCCCTCCCTCTTCAGCAGTTGCTGCAGCTCGCTGCTCTTGTCGTCAACATGCGCCACGGATTTGGCAAATGAAGTGTCCCGCAAATCCGTGTACTCCACCTTCTGCTGGTAGTACTCGCCATTGAAAAGCTGCTCATCCATCAGGCGCGCACACTTCTCCGCCAGTTCCCCATAGAATCCCGCGTCGGAGTCCTGACCCACTGCCTTCGCCATGCGCGTCATAGCCGAAAGCGCGCCCAGGTAGATGCTGGTGCACATCCCATCCGGCCCCCAGAACTCAATGTCGTAGGTATTGTGGTGCGGCTCAAAGAGGCCCCCGCGATGATCCGGATCCCACGTCCCAATGCAGTAATCCAGGCTCCGCTTCACCAGCGGATACATCTCCTTCAGCCAGCCCGTATCGCCCGAGATCTGCCAATCCCGATAAACCTTCATCACCCCGCCCAACTGGCCGTCGGACGCCGCGTGCCAGCCATGGTCCACCGGCCCGTCAGGTATGGCTCCGCGAAAGTTCACGTGCCCGCGCTCATCCATCGAACGCTTCAGTTCCAGGTTGCGAAGTGTTCGCTCCAGTTGCGGAAAAAGATGGGGAAACGCCTGTGCGTAGTTCCAAACATGCGTGCACGACCCTTCGCAGCAGCCGTTATCGGGGAAGCATCCTTCCCATCCCCACAGATTGCCGTTCTCCTCGCGCAACACGGTGGGCGCTTTCAGAATGGCCAGGTTTGCCGACACAGCGTCGAGCACATACGCCGGCAAAGTGGATGCAAAAACCGCCTCCTTGAACTTCACCGTGCGTTTGCGCAATGAGGCATATTCCTGCTCCACATAGAGCGCAACCTCGCGCGCGTCCTTCCACACCGACGCATAGTAGGGCCGCCACAACGGAGGCTGCCCCGCGCCCCTGGTCCGGCAAGGGGCACCCCCCAGCACATCAGAAGCCTTTGCTTTGCCGCCGGCCTCAATGTAGCAGTTCGGAAAATGCCACGTGATCAGAATCGGATACGTCCGAAACTCGCCGGGCGCCAGCCTGCCTTCCAACAGCACCGAAGCTCCATTCCGCCCAATCACGTCCACATCGTTCGATCCTTCATTGGTCGTAAATGTCCCGCTCGAGACCTCTTTCCAAAGTGCCGTCAACGACCCATACGTCCACTCCGGGGCGCGCAGCCACATCCCTTTAATGCGCGGCTTTTGAATCTGCGAGTCCTGCCCAATCACCGTCAGGCTGGCGCTGCCAAATGGCTCCGCATTTTGCTCCTCGTCATTGTGCAGGAACACGCCCCTGCCCGGAAGCACCGTGTTCTTCGATCCCGCTTCATCCGGCTTGCACCCCGGGGCCAGGTGCGAAAGATGGTACGAAAACTCATACTCCACCGGCTCATGCGATGTATTGCGCAGCGTGTACTCCAGAATCACGCACGGTATTCCCGAGTTCTTGTCGTCAAGCGGTATAAACGGATTCCAGCCCGTCACCTTCACGTCCAGCGGCACCGCCGAGTCGCTGAACCGAGCTTCCCCGAATGGGAACTCCCCCTTGAAAACGCAGCGCTGAAAGCGTGGAAACCCCTCAAATCCACCCCGCCGCAACCCCTGCCCCTGCAAACCCTGGTCAAAGATTTTGAACGGCGGAAATGGCCCCTCCACCAACTTCGTAACATTGCCAGATCCGTCGGACCCCTTCACATGCAGAACGGCAAAAGCCGCCTGGTTCGAATTCGAGCTCCACATCACCGGCAATGCAGTTGTCGCAGGCCGCTCGTGGATCGCGAAATCCTGCAATCCCCCATAACCGTTCATGCAGATCGACCCAGTCCCGATTCCCCCCAGCGGCATCGCCACCTGCGTAGCCGCGTCCCCGCTGAATGTCCGCTGTTCCCCACCAACAAACAGAGCCTCACCGTCGTAAGGAACAGCCGTGTGTGCCGTAACCGCCGAACCCTCCGCTTCCGCCGGTGCATTCCCAGCCGCAACCGTTGCCGCCGCCACCGCCGCCGACGATCCAGCCACCAAAAACTCCCTCCGCGTGGACTTCTTCGAAAACGACATCTGATCTCCTTGACCCGATAATCCAACCGGTGCAAATAACGGTGCCTTCGCACGTCCCCGCAATTCTACGGCGAGAACTTGCGGTAATCATCAGGAGACCTCGGTGGGATTCAGTCTCAAAATACGTAAAATCAGATTTTCTGATAATCTGATTTTATGAAGACTGAAACCATTTCCGTCTCCAAAGCAGCCCGCAACTTCGCCGACTGCGTCAACCGTGTTCGTTATGAAGGCGTCTCATTTGATCTCGTTAAGAACGGCAACCCAGTGGCTTCAATTGTCCCCTGCCAATCGAAGCCGATTACTGGCGCTCGACAGGCTCAGGCGCTGTCCGAAGCCCTGAGGAAATTCCGCCTCGGCAAAGACGAGGCCGAAGCTTGGCTCCGCGACCTCGATGAGGCTCGTGAGAATCTGCCTCCAGTGGTCGATAAATGGCAATCCTGATCGACGCCGACGTTTTGATCCATTCCGAACGCGGGCGGTTCGATCTGCTTTCGTGGATACACTCGCAAACGCCAAACTACGGGGTACTGGCGGCGATCACCGTCGCTGAATTCCGCCACGGAATTGAACGTGCTTCCGGAATGCACCGGATGCGCAGACAAAGGTTCCTGGAAGAAATTCTCCTTCCCGTGTTTCCCGTGGTTCCTTACACCGAGGCTACAGCAGAGATCCACGCTCGAATTTGGGCTGAATGTCAGGTTGCCGGTCGAATGATCGGTCCCCATGATCTGATTCTTGCCGCCGGTGCGCTCGAACACTCCGCCTCTGTCGCCACCTTCAATGTCCGTCACTTCTCCTCCGTTCCCGGCCTCCACGTCATCACGCCGCAATTGCCGTAATCCCGTCCCCACCTCGCAGCTCCCCGACCACGCATGCCCTTCACGCCTCTCCCGTATAATTCCTCGTTGCCCGCAGTGCATTAAGTGCGCGCCTGCAACGGAGGATTCCCATGGATGTCTTTGTCGTCGTACCCCTGATTGTCGTCGCCTTTATCGTTCTCATCCTGGTGCTCGGTAGCTTCTTCACCGTCCGCACCGCCGAGGTCGCCATCGTCACACGCTTTGGCAAGTTCCTATCCGTTGCCAACCCCGGCCTTAACTGGAAGCTCCCATTCTTTGACTCCGTCTCCGGCGTCGTCAGCCTCCGCGTCAACCAGATCACCCTCACCATGGAGACCAAGACCAAAGACAACGTCTTCGTCACCATCCCCATCTCCGTCCAGAACCGCGTCCGCCCTGAAAAGGTCTACGACGCCTTCTACAAGCTCTCCGACCCCAAGGCGCAGATTCAGTCCTACGTCGAACAGGTCATCCTCGGCCACGTCCCCGGCATGACCCTCGATGAGGTCTTCGCCTCGCAGTCCTCCATCGCCGCCGCCGTCAAGCAGGAGCTCGACGCCGACATGGCCACCTTCGGCTACGAGATCGTCAACGTCCTCGTCACCGACATCGTTCCCGACTCCAAGGTCAAGGCCGCCATGAACGACATCAACGCCGCCCAGCGCGAGCAGGTGGCCGCCAACGCCCGCGGCGAAGCCGAAAAGATCCTCGTCGTCAAGAAGGCTGAAGCCGAGTCTGAGTCCAAAGCGCTCCAGGGGCAGGGTATCGCCAACCAGCGCAAGGCCATCATCGAAGGCCTCCAGGTCTCCATCGAGCAGTTCCAGAAGGTCGTCGACGGCGCATCCGCCAAAGAAGTCATGCAGCTCGTCATGGTCACCCAGTACTTCGACACCCTCAAATCCATCGGAGAGAGCGACAAGACCAACACCCTCTTCCTCTCCCACTCACCCGGCGCCGTCAAAGAAGTCTCCGACCAGATCCTCCAATCCATGCTCATCGCCGAACGCGCCAACAGTTAACCGCTCGCGCCACCTTGTAGCGCCGGCTTCCCAGCCGGCTGTCCTGGCGGCATCCCTGCCGCCAGATGCTCCCCACCCACCCCGGCGGGTGGCCCACCCCAACCAGAATGAGGGTGCCCCATCCAAGCTCCGCTTGGGTGGGAGGGAAACAAATGAGGGTGCCCCATCCAAGCTCCGCTTGGGTGGGCGTCAAAGACCCCCCACCGTCATCACAGAAAGAACCGGGAACTAGTGTTACTCTC
>Ga0302197_10000363_pt1 | contig 45410 bp, 43 predicted proteins | sample II_Bog_N2_1_FD_193526 | JGI IMG/M metagenome (GOLD analysis project Ga0302197, IMG submission 193526) | Peat permafrost microbial communities from Stordalen Mire near Abisko, Sweden - II_Bog_N2_1 | ecosystem: Environmental > Terrestrial > Soil > Wetlands > Peat | place: Sweden: Abisko... | reverse complement strand
CCTGTTCGTACTTTAACCATATTTGGTTTATTAGGTGCGGCTACTGTAATATTAGGATTGTTTACTGTAGGTAAAGTTGGTCTGTTCGCTATTATTAGTGGCGGCTTGTGCTGCTCTATCATGTGGCCTTCTATTTTCTCATTATCTATAGCCGGTTTAGGAAAATATACCAGCCAGGGTTCATCATTATTAATTATGATGATTTTAGGTGGATCGATTATTCCTCCAATACAGGGTGTATTATCAGATGGTGCAGGAAATTTAATTTCGGGCATGAGCGGAATACACTTCTCATACATTGTTCCTGTAATTGGTTTCGCTTACCTGGCATTCTTTGCCTGGAAGGCGGGTGCCATACTAAGGAAACAAGGTATTGATATTGATAATATGGAAGCTTCAGGCGGACATTAATATTTAGTTAATAGTTAAATGGTTCATTAGTTCATTGGTAGTTTTACCGGTGAGTTAATGAACCATTTGAATTTTATAGCTAATTTGCAGCCTTATTAATTGGACTATGAAACCAAGTTTCAATCATATATTCATGAATCTGGCAACAGATTTGGCTCTTCGCTCACACTGCATTAAAGCGCATGTAGGGGCGGTTTTAACAAGAGATACCCGTATTATATCAATTGGGTATAATGGCCCACCAGCGGCTACGCATAACTGTGATGAGGAATGGCCAGAGACAGGCTGCCCGCGTGACTCAAAAGGTAGTTGTTCATTGGCATTGCATGCCGAAGAAAACGCGATACTGTATGCCGTTAAAAACGGCGCAAAGCTCGAAGGATCAGTTTTGTATACAACCTTGTCGCCTTGTATCGCGTGCGCGCGGTTGATTTACTCAGCGGGTATAAAGCATGTTTATTACAAACACTCTTACGCGGAATACAAAGGTTTGCCAAGTGATGAGGGCGTAGATTTTTTGAATAAATTCGGGGTAATTACCGAGAAGTTTGTTGATTAGTTTATTAAAAATAATTACTACAACTATATATTAGTTATCAAGGGGTGAATCCTATCCAACGCGAAATCTAACTGCTGTTGTGGCGTTAAGTTTGTATTATCTAATATTATGGCATCATCGGCTCTAACCAGCGGGCTTTCTTTGCGGGTAGTATCCTGATAATCTCTATTAGCAATATTTTTAAAAACTTCTTCCAGTGTGATATTTGGGTTTTTGCCGATCATTTCTTTATAACGTCTTTCGGCACGTACTTTGGGATCGGCAGTCATGAAAATTTTAACATCAGCATGAGGGAACACCGCCGTGCCTATATCGCGGCCGTCCATTACAATATTTTTTGATTTACCCATGCGCTGCTGCTGTTTAACCATTTCTACACGCACTTCGTGTATGGCTGATACCGCGCTTACATTATCAGAAACAGGCATTTGCCTTATTTCCTCAGAAACTTCTTCGTCATTTAAAGTAATGTGCGTTTCGTAATCGCGTGAATGAAAATTCAGGTGAATATTTTTAAGCGCGTCAGCAACTTGTGAAATATCACTCTGGTTTACATTGTTACGTAAAAAATACAAGGTAACCGCACGGTACATAGCACCGCTATCAACATAAATAAAATGAAGTTTTTTAGCTAATGCCTTGGCTAGAGTGCTTTTACCGCACGAAGAATAGCCGTCAATGGCAACTACAATATTCTTGCTCATGAAGCAACTAAAATAACAAAATTAGTTGATTGGTTAGTTAAGCTAATAATTTGATTCGGTTATATTTGTCGAAATTTAAACCTCTGCACCCAATGAACATCAATAGAGATATATTACAAAAGGAAGTTTTTTACAAAACTTCGCGCAGCGGGGGTAAGGGTGGGCAAAATGTAAATAAGGTTTCTACTAAAGTTGAGTTATTATTTTCAGTAAATGATTCGGTGCTTTTTACTGATGATGAAAAGGTTTTGCTGAACGATAATCTACAATCACGTTTTAATAAAGATGGGTTAATACAGGTTATTTGTGATGAAGACCGGAGCCAATACATGAATAAACAAAAGGCTTTAGAACGTTTGGTAGGGTTACTCACTATATCACTTCATAAGCCGAAGGTTAGGAAGAAAAAGGGAATAAGCAAAGCAGCAAAGGCGATCCGGTTGGAAAATAAAAGGCTAAACTCCGCCAAAAAAGAAAGCCGAAGAGCTAAATTTGATTAGCAGATTGTTATTTAAACCGATATAAGCCTGTTATAGCTCCCCATTGATGAACACGGGCCATTTCTTTATCGTCTTTTGAATGAAATATAGCTGCGATATCAAACACAAAGCGCGAAGTGCTAAATGCAACACCCAATTGATTACTTAAAATGAAGGGTTCTTTGTCAGATGTAACTTCCATGCTATTTGGATTATGTTTAGTAAATAACCCTCCTTGTATTGTTGCATCATAGGCCACATAATTTATCTGTGGTTTATAGTAAAAAAACAGCTCATGTTGATGTAAAGATGCTTTTTTATTTTTCCTGATCACAGTACTTTGTGTACTAACGGAGTTAAATAACTGATTAAAGTTTCCGAACCTGAATAAAGGCCCTAAACCCGCGCCGCTAAAGCCATTACCTAAATTTCCATAGCTACTTAGGGAAACATCAAATCCTGTTGTTCTTGCCAATAACCTATTATATTCTGCTGATAGGTTTAAAACCGCATTATTATCAATCTGATATTCCCAACCAGCCGGTGTGTAGAATCCAAAAGTTTTATGCACCCAGGTTTGTACTTGTTTGCCGTACGCACTTGGCCCAATTATACCAAATTGAGCACTTAATTTTAGATTACTCTCATCGCTATAAAGAAAATTGAGTGTTGACCCAACATACAAATAAGCGGCAAACGGACGATCAATATAGGATGGATCATCATAATAGCCTGTTACGTTTATATTTCCGGTTTGAGGATTGAATATTTTTTGCCCTGCCTCAAACCCAAGTACTTTATTTTGAAGCTTTGAACTGCTATCTACAGCTAATGCATGCCTGAAATAAATGAAAATGCCATCAGTATAATACCTGTCTGATCCTCGCAATAAATAAGAATCATTATCAGTCTCTACACCAATTTCGTTACCGTGTGTTTGTGCAAATAATTGAATGGTGCCAAATAGAAAGACTATTAAAATGAGGAACTTAAGTTTCATTCAGGGGGAATTGATTTGCGAAATTAGCAAAAACCGCTTAACAGAAACTGGTTTTAGTATTAATTTGACAATTAATATTAAATAATATTAAAAGGTGTACCCCACGCTGAAGCCGCCAGCGTATATTATTTCATCGTTAGAGAATATTGGTACGAAGCCCAGTCGAAAATTGAGACTTTTTTCCGGTTCGTAACGTACGCCAATAGTCGCTGTGCCTATAAACCCGGTGATCCTGTCAAATATGAATGTTTTGCCTGTGTTATCGCCGGTAGTATTTAAAAAGGTAGTACCCCCGCCAAATTCAAAATACTTACCGTTTGAACCAATTAAATAGTTTATTTGTAATGGTATGGTAAATACTGTATTGCCGCCATCTCCAAAATAGCCCATACCTACACGATAGCCCCATCCTTCTTTTCCTCCCGAAAATCGTTGGTCGTAATTTAATGATATAGCAAGTCCGGGCCCACCTAATTCAAGAAATAAAATTCTATTACTGGTATGCCTTGGGGTAGCTATGAGTACAGTGTCGGTTTTTGTAATAAAAACGGTATCCCGTTTTGTTTTAATATTGGTTGCCGATAAGGTAGTATCAGCGGTTTTTAAATCAGATATTACTGTTGTTGCTTTTTTTACCGTAGCAGGAGTGCCAGGAGTTTTTTGTATGACAGCACGTTTTTTCGCACGGGGATTCATGTAATCCGGTGTGCCTGCCCTTTCAGCAGTTGTTGGAGCCACTGGCGTATATGGTGCGGGTGTTGCCGGGCTATTTGATGTGCTACTGCCTGAGTTGTTATTTGATGTTGAGCTATTTGTGGGATTGGTGTGGTTAGAAGATTGATCATTATAACCAGGGCGTACAACAATAATTATTCTTTTGATGGTGTCATTTTGGCTGCCACTATTTTGAGCACTCGATCTATAGCTATAGGTTGTAAGGAGGAGTAATGTTAAAATAACTTTTAACGCGATAAGGCCTTTCATAAAATAGGTAGCAAGTATTAACTATGTTAATTATCCCATCAAACGTTAACTAATAAAAAAATGTTTCGCATTAATAACATTAGACTTAGCTTTTTGTTATTAATGCGAAACATTTAATTAAAGAATGGATAACCAATTATTAATTCAATATTGGTTTTTTATCCTCTTTTATGGTTAGATCAAGTGCGTCATCAACCTTTTCATTTAAGAGCGCAAGGTTTATAACTTCGCGCATATCAGTAACATAATTAAATTTAAGGTCTTTAATATAGTCTTCCCTGATTTCCAGTATATCCTTTTGGTTTGATTTGCAGAGTATTATTTCTTTAATATTCGCGCGTTTTGCCGCTAGTATTTTTTCTTTAATACCACCCACCGGTAAAACACGGCCACGAAGTGTTATTTCGCCGGTCATAGCTAAGTGAGGTTTAATTTTACGTTGGGTAAATGCCGATGTAAGCGCGGTTAACATAGTAACACCTGCCGAAGGTCCATCTTTTGGAGTAGCGCCAGCCGGTACATGTATATGCACGTCCCATTGCTCAAATAACTTTGGGTTAATGTCAAAATATGATGCATGGGCACGCAAATAAGCAAGCGCGATGGTTGCAGATTCCTTCATTACATCACCCAAACTACCAGTTAGCGATAGATGTCCTTTACCGGGACTTAAACTGGCTTCAATAAACAATATATCACCACCTACTGATGTCCAGGCTAAGCCTGTAACTACTCCGGCTACATTATTGCCTTCGTAAAGGTCCTTATCATATATAGGCGCACCTAATATTTTCTCGATGTCTTTTTTGCTTACGGCAGAGTTATATTCTTCTTCCATAGCAATGTTTTTAGCTATGCCACGTACAACCGAGCCTATTTTCTTCTCTAAAGCACGTACACCTGACTCGCGGGTATAATCTTCGATTATTTTTTCAAGTACGTCGCTTTTTAAGGTAATATCTTTTGCTTTTAGGCCATGGGCTTCACGTTGTTTGGGGACTAAATGCTGTTTTGCTATTTCAATTTTTTCTTCAATGGTGTAACCACTTACCTCGATGATCTCCATACGATCCAGTAATGCAGGTTGTATGCTGCTTAATGAATTTGCTGTCGCGATAAACATTACATTCGAGAGGTCAAAATCCATCTCAACATAATGATCATAAAAAGTGCTGTTTTGTTCAGGGTCAAGTACCTCTAATAGTGCTGATGATGGATCGCCCCTAAAATCATTACCCACTTTATCTATCTCATCCAAAATAAAAACAGGATTTGCCGCACCTGCTTTTTTAATAGATGTGATTATGCGGCCCGGCATAGCACCAATATATGTTTTGCGATGCCCACGTATTTCAGCTTCATCACGTATGCCGCCTAATGCCATCCGTACATATTTACGGCCCAAAGCTTTGGCTATTGACTTGCCTAAAGATGTTTTACCAACTCCCGGAGGGCCAACAAGGCATAGGATAGGGGCTTTCATGTCGCGCTTTAATTTAAGCACTGCAAGGTATTCTATAATACGTTGTTTTACTTTATCTAAACCAAAGTGATCCTTATCTAATACCTTTTGAGCTCGTTTAAGGTCGAAGTTATCTTTGGTAAATTCGTTCCATGGCAAATCAAGCAGTAGTTCCAAATAGTTTATTTGTACTGAATAATCAGCTGCAGCCGGATTAATGCGGGCCAATTTATCAAGTTCTTTATTAAAATGATCGCCAACATCTTTAGCCCATTTCTTTTTTGAACCTCTTTGGCGCAGATCATCAACTTCTAAATCAGGCGAATTGCCGCCAAGTTCCTCCTGAATGGTTTTTAGTTGCTGATTCAGGAAATAATCCCGCTGTTGTTTGTCCAGGTCAACCCGCACCTTGGTTTGTATCTGGTTTTTTAATTCCAGCATTTGCAGGTCAAGTGTCAGGTGTTCTAAAACAAGATTAGCACGTTCACGTAAATTGGTTACCTCCAGCAGATGCTGTTTGGCTGTCATTTCCGCATTCATGTTTGATGATATAAAATTGATCAAAAATGAAGTGCTTTCAATATTGCGGATAGCTATACCGGCTTCGCTTGGAATGTTTGGCGAAAGCTGGATGATATTCATTGCCATGTCTTTTATTGACGAGATCATGGCCTTGAATTCTTTATCCTCTTTTATTTTAGTCTCTTTAAAAGGATTAATAGTAGCCTTGATATAAGGCTCACTTTGTACTTCTTCGTTTAAAATAAAACGTTTTTTACCCTGAATGATTACCGTGGTGTTACCATCGGGCATTTGAAGCATCTTTATGATCAGTGCAACGGTGCCTATGCGGTTAAGCTGATCAAATGTAGGGTCTTCAATGCCTACATCTTGTTGGGATACAACACCTATCATACGATCGCCTTTGTTGGCATCTCGTATTAATTTTATGGATTTATCACGACCTACAGTTATTGGAATAACTACACCCGGGAACAAAACAGTGTTGCGTAAAGGTAGAATTGGCAATACCTCCGGCACCTGCTCGTTATTCATTTCCGCTTCATCTTCGGATGACATTAGCGGAAAAAATTCGGAATCATCGTTTATTATCGGTAAAGCGCTTTTAAAATCGTATGGATCAAAACTCATCAAAATGGTTTTTTATAAAAATAAAACGTCATCTTGTCACCCTGAAATGTGCAGGGATAATAAATGCGTTATAAAATAACATTGATTAACAACTATATCATATGTTTCAAGACCTATGCCAAGATGATTTAATATACGTTGTTATTTGTTATAAAGATGTAATGTGTTGATTGTTTGTTGATTATAAATTAATTAGAATGGGCCGTAAATAGCTTTAACATACTTAATAAAGGTGAAAAAAAGTCATGCTAAAAACCATAGTGATTGTTAATTGTTATTGTTTTTTTGAATTAAACTACATAACTGAATAATAATTACTTGCAAATTCAGTTAATGTTATATTATTTTGTTACAGATTAGACTCCGGATGAAGTTATCGATCATTGTATCGTTATTAATATTCTCAACGCTTGATGTAGCTTACGCGCAAAACGCTTATGTTAAATTAGGGCAGCAGGCTTTTATGGACGGTGATTTTAAATCGGCCATATCGCAGTTGGAAAAAGCATGCAGTGTTGATTCAACAGATGCTAATGCTTTGTGGATGCTGGGTTACTCTTATTATCACAGCGATAACTACAAAAAATCTATTGTAGCATATACCAAAGTAATATCCATTAAGCCTACAGACGCATCCGCATACTATTACCGGGCCAGGGCAAAAAGCTATTTAGGTAAAGATAATTCGCTGTCACCGGCAGATAAGGAAAAATATTTATTAGGAGCTATTTATGACTTTACCAAAGCCATTGATATAAACCCTGATCCGAATGATATTAAGTTTTACCAAAACAGGGGTATTGCTTACCATGATTATGGCTGCTTTAAATTGCAGCCAAATTCCCGCTTTTATGACAAAGCAAGGGGCATCAATTCCTTAAAAGCCTCAATTGCCGATTTTGAGAAGGTTTTGAATAATGATCCTTCAAGGTCAGATATTTCTACGTTGATGGATGCATCGAAAGAAAAACTCGCCAGCGTTAATACTCACCGGTGATTAAAGTAACCGCTGATATCGTATTTATTAGTCCCTAAAAATCTTACTGTTTGCAACCTTTGTATAAGATATAGTGAATCAGGAAAATAAGATAGTTTTTCGAGGCGCCTATAAAATAAATGCTGAATTGAATGTTTATCTGTATCAGTTGCGTTTATTATCATCATGTATTTGACTTTCCCGGCTACCAATTTTATTAAAACTTCACGTGTATTTAACTCATGTTCTTTTTCTTTAGCCATGTAAATTATAATATCGCTATCTGCTTGTATACTATAACTATCTTTCCATGCCGGCTTATTGAGATCTGATTCGCTAAATAAACTTAACTCAGCAGCCCAATTTGTGATCAGAACTTTTTTACTTTCGGAAACTTCGTTGTGTTTTATAGTTTTAAAAATTGGTTTATTGACTTTTGCAAGGCGTAGAGCTTCAGCTTTGAAAAACCCCTGGATATCAAAGTATTTCATGGTGGAACGATTCTCTTTAATATCAGGTTTACATGATTGTAAGCCTGACATTAAAGATAAGCCAAGACCCGCAGTTATAAGTAATCGGGATTTATACCAATACATTTCCGCTCATTTCTTCAGGTATGGTTACACCTAATAGTTGGAGTACAGTTGGGGCAATATCGCCAAGCTTACCATCTTTTACCTGTTTTACATCTTTATCGATAATGATACAAGGTACCAAATTGGTTGTATGCGCTGTATTTGGCGAACCGTCATCATTCACCATGTAGTCAGCATTGCCATGATCTGCCAAAATTATGAATGAGTAACCGTTGGCAATCCCTGTTTCAACCACTGCTTTTGTGCAGGCATCAGCTGTTTCGGCAGCTTTTATCACCGCGCTAAATACACCGGTGTGGCCAACCATATCGGTATTAGCAAAGTTTAAAACGATAAAATCCGGCCAGCCGCTTTCCAGTTCAGGAATTATCGCATCACGAATACCTTCGGCACTCATTTCCGGTTGCAGATCGTATGTAGCCACTTTTGAAGATGGTACTAATAAGCGTTTTTCATTTATAAATTCTTTTTCGCGGCCACCTGAGAAGAAGAACGTTACGTGTGGATATTTCTCAGTTTCAGCAATACGGATCTGGTTTTTGCCTGCATCCTGTAAAACCTCGCCAAGGGTTTTTGTTAAATCGTCTTTTGTAAATACTACCTGTACATTTTTAAATGTATCATCATAGGTAGTCATGGTAATATAATGCAGGTTAAGCGGGTGCATATTATATTCCGGGAAAGACTTTTGTGTAAGCGCCAATGTTATCTCGCGTCCGCGGTCAGTCCTGAAGTTAAAGCAGATCACCACATCGCCATCTTTTATAACGGCTACAGGTTTTCCATCAGCATCAACATTAACAATAGGTTTAATAAACTCATCGGTAACGCCCTTCAGGTACGATTCTTTTATTGCCAGGTTAACATTTTGTGTTGCTTCGCCTTCGCCGTTAACCATCAGGTCATAAGCTAATTTTACGCGTTCCCAACGGTTGTCGCGATCCATGGCATAATAGCGGCCAATTGCGGATGCGATTTTAACCGGCGTATTCGCGATATGCTCTTCAAGCTCGGTCATAAAGTTTATGCCTGACTTTGGATCAGTATCACGTCCATCCAAAAAAGCATGGATGAACACTTTTTGTAAATCATATACCCCTGCAGCATCACACAAACCCTTTATATGGTTAATGTGTGAGTGTACACCTCCATCAGAAACCAAACCTATAAAATGTACATCGCGGTTATTTTGCTTAGCGTACTCAAAAGCATTTTTTAATACCGGGTTTGTGGGCAACTCATTATCTAAAACAGCTTTGTGTATGCGGCCCAGTTCCTGGTAAACGGTACGGCCGGCACCCAAATTCATGTGGCCTACTTCTGAATTTCCCATTTGCCCATCTGGTAAGCCAACAGCCATGCCTGATGCCTCTAATTTGGAATGAGGGTACTTCTCCAATAAAGAATCAAAGAAAGGCGTATGAGCGGCTACAATAGCGTTCGACTCATCGTTACGGCCGTAACCCCAGCCGTCTAAAATTATTAATGCAACTTTTTTCTGTTTTTCCACAATGCAAATATAAAATCAACACGGTATAATCATCAATAATAATTCAATCATGCAACTTTTTTATTAAATTGAGATCTTATTAGAAACCAACCTGCTAGTCACCATGAAAATTATTTACCAGCATTCAATCATATTGTTGTTTTTACTGCCGTTTGTGGTTAAGGCCGATGCTATTGACAACATCATGCATATTTTAAGGCAGGGCAATACGCAGGAATTGTCGAAGCTATTTTCGGATAATGTAGAAGTTGTTGTTTTAGATGATGATAACAGTTTGGATAAAACCACAGCGATACCTGTGCTTGATAAATTTTTTGCAGATAATAAGCCTAAAAGTGTAAGGCTTTTTCATAAAATAGATTCAAATCCTAACTATCTGTTTGGCGTTGTTTTTTTGAATACAGATAAAGGATTGTATCGTATAGCGTTAACTCTAGATAAACACGGCGCCGACATGAAAATTGTTGAAATGAGGATAGAAGTCGAAAAAACTAAATAATAATCTAATTGTTTTTACTTTTGAGCCTCGTAAAAAGTAAATATTTTGGATAAAGAATACATTGATCAGTTTATAATAAGTGCCTTAAAAGAAGATGTTGGCGATGGCGATCATACTTCGTTGGCAACCATTCCTGCCGGTACAATAGGCAAAGCAAAGCTTTTAGTGAAAGATAGTGGTGTTTTAGCAGGCGTTGAACTTGCTGCTGAAATATTTCGTATTGTGGATGAAGGTTTAAAAATGACCGTTTATTTAAAAGACGGTGCCGATATAAAATACGGCGATGTGGCTTTTGAAGTAGAGGGTGATGCGCAAAGCATATTAAAAGCCGAACGCCTGGTGCTAAACTGCATGCAGCATATGAGTGGTATAGCTACTAAAACTAACGAGATTGTTGATGTTTTGAAAGGCTATAACACTAAAGTTTTAGATACCCGCAAAACTACACCAGGCTTGCGATACCTTGAAAAATGGGCGGTACGCATTGGCGGAGGCGTAAATCATCGTTTTGGGTTGTATGATATGATCTTGATAAAAGATAACCATGTGGATTATGCTGGCGGTATAAGAGCAGCAATTGAGGGTGCTCATAATTACCTGGCAGCTAATCATAAAAAGTTAGCTATTGAAATTGAAGTTCGTAATATTGAAGAGTTAACAGAGGTTGTGCATATAGGTGGCGTTAATCGTATATTACTGGACAATTTTAACTTTAATGACCTTATAAGTGCCGTTAATATGATTGAAGGAAGATTTATTACAGAAGCTTCCGGGGGTATTACAATTGATAATATACGCGAGTATGCGGCCTGTGGTGTTGATTATATATCAGTAGGAGCCTTAACACATTCTGTTAAAAGCCTTGATTTGAGTTTAAAGGCCGTAAAATGATTGGTGATTTCTAATTAAAAAATTCATTTTACTATTTATTAGCGTTTACTATTTAAGTATGATTACAATTTAGTAATATTGTGCAGAGATGATATCAATCTATTCGATTTCAGCGCTCATACTGGCCTATTTGTGCGGATCTATCCCAACTGCGGTTTGGATAGGGCAGGCATTTTTTGATGTGGACGTACGTGAATATGGCAGCGGAAACGCAGGCGCAACCAATACTTTTAGGGTTTTAGGCAAAAAAGCGGGTATACCTGTTATGCTTATTGATATTTTAAAAGGGTGGACAGCAACCAACATAGCTTATTTTATAGGTGTTTCAACAACGGGTGCTTATAACTCGCCTGAATATATGAATTATGCTTTAGCACTTGGTATAGCCGCAGTTATGGGGCATTTGTTCCCGATATTTGCAGGTTTTAGGGGAGGGAAGGGCATAGCGACTTTATTTGGGATGATATTGGCTATTAACTTGCCTGCTGCATTGTTTTGCGTGGCTATATTTATTACAGTATTATTAATTACACGGTATGTATCATTAGGATCTATTATGGCCGGTTTTGCATACCCGGTATGTGTTACATTCGTGTTCCCGATGTATATACGGGCAGTAATAATTTACGGTATGTGTATGTGCTTGCTTATATTAGTTACCCATCAAAAAAATATTGAACGGCTTTTAAAAGGAACCGAATCAAAAGTTAATTTCTTCAAGCGGAAGTCCGCATAAAATAGTCTATAATACTAACTAAGCATGAACCATCCACGATTCTTAAAAGCACGCTGGACGAATTTGCTGATGCTTAACTATGAAGTTGATCCCGAAATATTAAAACCGTATTTACCGACTTATACTGTGCTTGATTTATGGCAAGGTAAGGCGTTGGTTAGTATGGTGGGCTTTTTATTGAAGAAACAAGTGTGTTAGGTATTAAGTGGCCATGGCACGTGAATTTTGAAGAGGTTAACCTTCGTTTTTATGTGCGTCATTTTGATGGTAAAGAATGGAAGCGTGGCGCCGTTTTTGTAAGCGAGATAGTCCCCAAAAGCATTATAGCTGTAATTGCTAATAATTTATACAAGGAGCATTATAAAGCCTTAAGGATGCGGCATTCTATTCTGCCAGCTACAAATGAACACACTCAGTTTTTATATGAGTGGAAGCTAAAAGGGAACTGGAATAAATTAGGTGCGACTGTAAGTAATAAAAGCCAAGTAATTGAAATTGGTAGTCCAGAGGAATTCATATTTGAGCACTATTGGGGTTATAATAGCTGGGGCGCAACTGTTACCATGGAATATCAGGTTGAACATATTTCGTGGGAAACTAATGAGGTTATCGACCCGGTTTTTGAGGCTGATATCGCTTCGTTGTATGGCAAAGAATTTGAACCTTATTTATCAGTAAAACCATACTCTGCGTTCTTCGCTAAGGGTTCTCCGATAAGTGTGCGAATGGGCGCTAAACTTTTAGCTGACCCAGCACTTGCAAAATAGCTTTAGCCTTAAGCAAGCACTCTTCATATTCTTGTTCGGCATCGGCATGGTAGGTAATTGCACTGCCAACCTGAAAGGATAGGTATTTTTTTGCAGCATTATACAGAATAGTACGAATCACCACATTAAAATCAAAATCACCGTCAGGGCTAAAATAACCTATCGCCCCTGAATAAACACCACGTTTACTGCGTTCAAACTCCTCCATCAAAAGCATTGCGCTAATTTTAGGCGCACCCGTCATGCTGCCCATTGGGAAAGTGTTTCTGATGGCATCTATGGGTGTAAGGTCATCCTCGATCTCACATACAACAGTAGAAATCATCTGATGTAATTGATTGAAGCTACGGATCTCGAAAAGTTCTTCAGCTTTTACGGTGCCTTGTTTCGCGGAGCGGGTAAGATCGTTGCGTACCAGGTCAACAATCATTACATTTTCTTGCAGTTCCTTGGTGTGGCTGCGTAGCTGCTGTTTAATGATTTCGTCTTCCTCGGTGGTTTTTCCTCGTTTTGCTGTTCCTTTTATGGGTTGGGATATGAGTTTTTCATTACGCTTAGCCAAAAAACGCTCCGGTGAAGCTGATAAAATATAATTGTCTCCCCATTTTAAAAATCCTGCAAATGGGTTTGGGGATATTGCATTCAGTTTTGAAAAAACTTCCAAAGGATCAATAGTCGCATTCTCAGCAAAAAACTCCTGGCAAAAATTGGTTACATAAATATCTCCGCGACTAATATGTTCTTTTATTTTATTCGCGGCATCCAAGTATTCGGCTTTGCTAAACCTGGATTGTATGTTTATCGATGATAGTTCTGTGTGGTAATCAATTTGATGATTTTGTATACCATTTAAAATGAATTGTTCGTCTTCTGCGATGATCTCTACTTGATTTCCTTTGAGCAGAATAAGATATTTAGGCGCAAAGAAATAAAGATCGGGGAAATTAAGATCATCAGGATTGGAGGATCTTAAATTTTCCACCTCATTTTTTAGATCGTACCCGAAAAAACCGGCAATCCAGCCAGTATTTTCAGCGCGAAACTTTGCCAGCTGTTCAAAAGCATTCCCAGCATTCGCTGTAAGCGAGCTTTTTGCTCCAATAGCAATTAGCGCGTCAAATTTGGAATATTTATCAGGGAAATTATTTGAATCGAGGTAACAAACCGCATCAAAAGTAGCTGCCCATTGTAGGGCTTTTTGTTTGAAGAGTTGCGGATTGGGTATGGTTGTTAACATCAGGCAATCTGAATAACCAATATTATTATGTCACAACGAGGAGCGAAGCAATCTTGTCGCTTTAATAGCACGACTACGAGATTGCTTCGTTCCTCGACATGGTGTCTTAGTACAATTCTAATGTTTGTACCCTATCCGGTCCTACTGATAAATATTTTACAGGTACTTCCAGTTCTTTTTCTAAAAAGCTGATGTATGATTTAAGCCTTTCCGGGATCTCTGATAATTCAGTAATTCCTGTCAAATCCTCATTCCAGCCATCAATTTCTTTTAAAACAGGAGTGGGTTCTACAGCACAAATATCATAAGGCATGTAATCAATTATTTCGCCTAAATAGTTATAATGGGTGCAAGCGTAAATTTTGTCGAATCCACTTAAAACATCAGCTTTAGTCATTACCAATTGGGTAACACCATTAAGCATTATAGCGTATTTTAAAGCCGGAAGATCAATCCATCCGGTACGGCGAGGCCTTCCACTTACAGCGCCAAATTCATGGCCTATACGGCGTAATTCTTCACCTGTTTCGTTGTTTAATTCAGTAGGAAATGGGCCGCTACCAACACGTGTACAATAAGCTTTAAATATGCCGATAACTTCGCCAATTTTATTAGGGGCTATGCCTAAACCGGTACAAGCACCCGCAGTTGTAGTGTTGGATGAGGTTACAAACGGGTACGAACCAAAATCAATATCAAGCATAGTGCCTTGCGCGCCTTCTGCTAAAATTTTCTTTCCTTGTTTTAAGTAGTCATTAACCAAATGCTCAGAATCAACCAGCGGGAATTGTTTTAACAGGTCAACTGCTTCGAAGAACAATGCCTCACGCTCAGAAAAATCTGCAACATCACCATAAAGCGATTTTAACATGGATACATGTTTGTCAACCAATTTTTGGTAACGTTCTTTAAAATCAGGCAAGGTAATATCACCAATACGTAAACCATTACGACCGGTTTTATCCATGTAAGTTGGGCCAATACCTTTTAAGGTAGAACCAATTTTACCTTCGCCCATCTTTTTTTCAGATGCCGCATCAAGCAATTGGTGGGTAGGTAAAATTAAATGCGCCTTTTTGGCTATTACCAGGTTTTTCTTAGCTAAAAGATCATACCCGGCATCTTTTAATTTTTCTATTTCTTTTTTAAGTGTGATAGGGTCAATAACTACACCGTTGCCTATAAGGTTAAGTGTGTTATCAAAAAATATACCTGAAGGAATGGTATTCAGTACATATTTTTTGCCATCAAATTCCAAAGTGTGACCAGCATTTGGCCCACCCTGAAAACGTGCGATCATATCGTAACCTGCGCTAAGTACGTCGACAATTTTTCCTTTACCTTCATCGCCCCATTGGAGCCCTAATAATACGTCAACAGCCATTTAAATATCTATTCGAGTGTTAATGAAAGGGGGCAAAGTTATATTTTTCTATCACAAAACCCTGCCTTAAGTTTTTCACAATTACCATAAAGGTTTAAAGAGTGGTGTTTTATCTCAAATTTAAGCAAACTCCCCATCATACTTTGTATTTGTTGGATGCGCGGATCGCAAAATTCTACCACTTTTCCACAATCCAGGCAAATAATATGGTCATGTTGTTTATAGCCGTATGATTTTTCGAACTGGGCCATATTTTTACCAAACTGGTGCTTGGTAACCAAATCGCATGATACCAATAATTCTAAGGTATTGTACACGGTAGCGCGGCTCACGCGGTATTTTTTATTTTTCATGTGGATATACAACGATTCCACATCAAAATGATCACTTCTGGAATAAATTTCTTCGAGTATGGCAAAACGCTCAGGCGTTTTCCTGAGGTTTTTGTTTTCGAGATAAGCCTCAAAAATTTTCTTAACCAATGCAATGGTTTCTACTTGCGACATTATTGGATTATTAACGTGTAAAGGTAGTTAATTTGTTGATTAAGTTGATTAAGTGAGTAGGTTAGTTGTGGTTTTTTGACCAAAAGTAGACCTAATCAACTCATTAACTATTCTCCCAATCAACTATTCTCAAGATGCTTTTTCTATTGAATCAAAACGGGTAACCGTACTGATACCTTTAATCATTTTTAAACGTTTGGTCAGGTTGTCAAGATGATGCGTATCGTTAACATAAATCATTACAGTCCCCTCAAAAATACCGTTATCGCTATCAACAGTAATCGACCTGATATTTACCTTAAAATCATTTGATATTACAGTGGTTAACTGGTTTATCAATCCTACCTCATCAATACCTGTAATACGTAGTCCGGTTAAAAAGGCAAGCTCCTGTTGATTAGTCCATTTGGCTTTTACCACACGATAACCATAATTTGCCATCAGTTTAGCAGCATTAGGGCAGTTGGTACGATGTATTTTTATACCATCGCTAACAGTAACAAAACCAAAAACATCATCACCAGGGATGGGGTTACAGCAATTAGCCAGTTTGTAGTCAATCTTCTGCATATCCTCGCCAATCAAAAGCATGTCTGCGTCCTTTGATTTCAAGGTTCTTACCAAGCTTTGTAACTGCTCGGTTTCAATCTTATCCTGTGGCTTATTTTCTATTATTTTTTCAGTTGCCTGATACTCCTTTAAGTCCTTCATGTCGATGGAGCCTTTAGCTACTTCAAAAAATAGGTCAAGTGTTGATGGCAGCTTAAAATAATAGCTAAGCTTGTGTATGTTTTCGGAGTTGTAAGTTATTTTTAACGATTTTAATTTCCGCTCCAATATTTCCTTACCGGTTTCCGCAATACGGCGTTTTTCTTCTTTTAAGGATGACTTTATTTTGGCCTTCGCTTTAGCTGTAACTACAAAATTCAGCCAATCTTCTTTGGGCACTTGCTTACTCGAGGTGATGATCTCCACTTGATCGCCATTTTGCAGCTTATAGCTTAATGGTACCAATTTATGATTTACCTTGGCGCCAATACATTTTGCACCCACATCGGTATGTATTTCAAAAGCAAAATCTAACGCGGTAGCATTTAGCGGCAACTGTATAAGCGCGCCTTTAGGTGTAAAAATGAATATCTCGTCAGAGAACAAGTTCATTTTAAAATCATCCAAAAAGTCGAGCGCATTAGATTCGGGGTTTTTAAGCAAATCCCTAACCTTCTGTACCCAAAGATCCAAACCGCTGTCTGTTGACGATTCTTTATATTTCCAATGTGCTGCAAACCCCTTTTCAGCAATTTCGTTCATTCGTTTGGTACGTATTTGTACCTCAACCCATTGTCCGCGTGGGCCCATTACCGTTGTGTGTAATGATTCGTAACCGTTTGCTTTGGGTGACGATATCCAATCGCGCAGCCTGTCAGGGTTTGGTCTATATAAATCAGTAACTATCGAGTATGCTTTCCAACAATCAGCTTTTTCATTTTCGGGTGTGCTGTCTAATATTATCCTGATAGCGAAAAGATCATATACCTCCTCGAAAGGAATAGCCTTTTTCTTCATCTTATTCCAGATGGAATGGATTGATTTTGGCCTGCCGAAAACATCGGCAATTAGGCCTTGTCCCTCAACCACTTTTTTCACAGGTTCGCTAAAATCACGAATGAATTTTTCACGTTCTGCTTTCTTCTCGTTCAGTTTATTTTTGATGAACTGGTAAGTTTCGCGTTCCATGTATTTCATGGACAGATCTTCCAACTCAGATTTTATCGCATATAATCCCAAACGGTGGGCGAGAGGGGCATATAAATAAACCGTTTCTGATGATAGTTTAAGCTGCTTATCGCGCGGCATAAACTCCATGGTACGCATGTTGTGCAGGCGGTCGGCAAGTTTTATCAGTATAACCCTTACGTCATCGGCCAGGGTAAGCAGCATCTTTCTAAAGTTTTCTGCCTGCAATGAGCTATTGGTATCAAATACGCCTGATATTTTAGTTAAACCATCAATAATTTTGGCGACTTTCTTGCCAAATTCCCTTTCAATATCGTCCAGTGTAACATCGGTATCCTCAACTACATCATGCAGCAAAGCACAAACTATGGAGGTAGTACCCAAACCTATCTCCTCCGCAGCAATTTGAGCTACCGCGATAGGGTGGTATATATATGGTTCGCCAGATTTGCGGCGCATATCCGAATGACTCTCCAACGCCATGTCGAAAGCCTTGCGTATCATGCGTTTATCACCTTTTTCAAGGGTTGATTTACAGGCACGTAGCAAAGCGCGGTATCGTTTTAAAATCTCGTTCTTTTCAGCTTCTAAATCTATCACTAAGTCTTTCATCCCGTAGATATAACAAAAAATAAGTATAAAAATTGCAACAAAAATTATAAATCAAGCCATACTTCAAATACAAAATAAATTGCATTATTTTTGTATAAGTAAAAATATGAAATTTATTGGCTTCTTGTTGGTGTTTTGTTGTGTGGTTGGTGCTGCTGTGGCTCAAGCACCAAAAGCAGCGCCTATGAAGATGGGCAAAAATGATACCATTAAAACATATGTCACTATACTTGATGGCCAGCCCGTGCCATGGATAATGTATGGTGAAATAAGAATAGTGGATACACGTATTTTTAAAAGTGAGGCAGACCGTGCAGCCTATTACCAATTAGAATATAATGTGCGTAAAGTTATACCTTATGCACACTTTGCCGGTGCAAGATACCGCCAATTACAACGCGACCTTGCACTTACGCCCGATAAACATAAACAGAAGGAATTGGTTACTGCTTGTAATAACCAGATAAAAGATCTTTTTAAGAAAGAAGTTGAAAACCTGACAATAAGTCAGGGAGAGGTATTAATTAAACTAATTGACCGCGAAACCGGTAGCACCAGCTACGATTTGGTTAAACAACTAAAGGGCGGTCTTGATGCATTTATGCTTCAATCTGTTGCACGGGTGTTTGGCCATAATCTGAAAGAAACCTATGACGCTGACGAGGACAGGGACATTGAAAATATCCTGATAAAAGAAGGATATGACTCATCTAAAAATTAATAATGAATAACAAAAGCATCTACCAGTTCGATATTAAAAATATTGATGGCGAAGAGATAAACCTATCGGCATATAAAGGTAAAGTACTTTTAATAGTTAATACAGCATCGCAATGCGGCTTTACTCCGCAACTGAAAGATCTGGCAGCCTTAAAGAATGAATTTAAGGATACTGATTTTGAGATATTAGGACTTCCATCTAACGATTTTGGCGGCCAGGAACCTTTGGATGGTGCTGCTATAGCTACCTTTTGCGAAAATTACGGTTCAAATTTCCCGATTTTTGATAAGATAAGGGTTAGGGGGCCATATGCTCATCCTCTGTATAAATTTTTGAGCGATAAAAAGGAGAATGGCAAATTCAGTTCAGTGCCAAGATGGAACTTCCACAAGTTTTTAATTGATAAGGACGGCATACCACAGGATTTCTACTATCCGTTTACGAAGCCAAATACATCAAAGGTTAAAAAGAAAATTCAACGCTTATTAGCCGTTACTAAATAACATGAAATTAGATATATTAGTGCTGCCCGTACATCCGGATGATGCTGAATTAGGTTGCGCCGGAACTATTTTAAAGCATATTGCGCTAGGCCATAAAGTTGGTATTGCTGATTTAACTAAAGGTGAACTGGGCACAAGAGGTACCGCAGAAATTCGCGATCAGGAAGCCGCCAAGGCTGCTAAGATATTAGGATTAACTGTTAGAGAGAATATAGGTATACCTGATGGCTTATTTACCAATACACCTGAATATCAATTAAAAGTAATTGAATCTATCCGCAAATATCAACCGGATATTGTTATAACCAATGCTTATCATGATAGGCACCCAGACCATGGCCGGGCTAATGAATTGGTTGAAGCTTCGGCATTTCTATCAGGTTTACGCAGGATAGAAACAAGCTTTGAAGGGAAAGCCCAGGAAGCTTGGCGCCCAAAAATGGTGCTGCATTTTATACAGGATCGCTATATTAAACCCGATATTATTGTTGATGTCACTGCATATTGGGATAAAAAGATTGAAAGTGTGTTAGCCTATGGCTCGCAGTTTTTTAATCCGGATTGGAATGAGGATGAACCGCAAACCTATATTTCATCGCCCGATTTTATAAAAATAGTTGAAAGCCGTGCAATGGAGTTTGGTAAAAGCATTGAAGCCAGATATGGTGAAGGTTTTACCTCAAGAAAGTTGTTAGGGGTTGATAATTTGTTTGCGCTAAGTTAGTTTAACAATAGTTATACGGCAATATATTCAAAACGATTATTATCCTTGCTTCTTTCTCTTTTTAACTTATGCTCATTAGCCAGTTTTAATAAAATTCCTGATAACTCGGAGGTCTTAAAGTCCGAATCGAAATTTTCTTTACAATATTCGGCTATAGAAGATATAGATCGTGCGGTATGGAAAAAATCGCCGTCTAAAAGTTGATTTAATATTTTTGTAGCGCCCGGTTTTTTACGGTTTTGCGAAAAAGGATAATTGTCAGTATCGTCTGTTTTTTTATGGATTTTCTTGATTAAAAAATCGGCACCTTCTGCATCAGCTTTGTCAAAATCAACAAGTACATCCAACAACCTGTCAACAATTTTTAACTGTACCGCTTCTGATTTAAATGCGTTAACAACTTCAGCAATTTCTGTAAGTTGTTTTTTTAACTTTTCAATGTGTTTGCTCATAATAATTGCCGCTGCTATTATTTTTATGGCCTATATTATATCCGCAAGAAACCGATAATAAGCCCTTTAATACTCTGTATTAACGTTTGCGAACGATTATAGTATTTTAAAAAATAAAAAAGCACCTGTTTTAGTCAAAAACAGGTGCTTGTAGCAATATTATTACAATATTATAAGTTAGGGACTATTTTTTGAAGTATTTCAAGCCCTTCATCAATATGTTTTTGCCCAATAATAAGTGCGGGCCTAAAGCGGATACTTTTTTCGCCACAACCCAAAAACATTACGTTATGCGCTAAGCCAGCGTCAATAAATTTATCGCGCATAGCTTGGTTTGGAAAATCGAAAGCGGTTAATAATCCCTTACCCCGAACATTGGTAATAGCAGGGTGTTTTACTGCAATATCCGCAATTTGATCCTGTAAATAGTCACCCATTTTCGCGGCGTTATCGCACAGATTATCCTCGGCAATAATTTCCATTATTTTGGATGACCGTACCATATCAACCAAGCTTCCACCCCAGGTTGAATTAATACGCGATGATACTTTAAATACGTTATTCTTTATTTCATCAACACGCCTGCTGGCTAATATGCCACATACCTGCATCTTTTTACCAAAAGCAATAATATCCGGACGTGCATTTTCGCCAAAATGCTCATGACACCAGAATTTGCCGGTTAAGCCTACGCCGGTTTGTATTTCATCATAAATTAGCAATGCTTCGTTTTCATCAGCCAATTGCCTCAGCTTTTCCATGAATTCCTTGCGTAAGTGGTTGTCGCCTCCTTCAGACTGTACAGGCTCTATAATAATAGCGCATACATCATCTTTATTGTCTTCAAACGCTTTTTTTATTTGGGCGATGGATAACTCCTCACGCCTCAACAAATCATCATGATTGCTATCTGAATAAGGGAAATTCATATATGGTGTTGATACCCGTGGCCAGTCAAATTTGGCGAACCACTTGGTTTTAACCGGCTGTGTATTGGTAAGGCTAAGTGTGTAACCTGATCGACCATGAAATGCATGCTCAAAGTGTATTACCTGGAAGCCTTTTTCCTTAGTGTAGCCTTTCGCGAAGTTCTTCTGCACCTTCCAGTCCATCGCTACCTTTAAAGCGTTCTCAATAGCTAATGAGCCGCCTGAGATGAAGAATGCGTGGGGTAGGTAATCAGGGATGCCAACTTTGTCAAACATTTCAACAAACTGCGCATATTGTGTGGTATAAATATCGGAATTTGATGGGTTGGTCATGGCTGCCAGCATCAGGTTCTTTTTAAACTCTTCGTCGTTTACCATCTTAGGGTGATTGTATCCTAAAGGCACCGAAGCAAAGCAGGTGAAAAAGTCGAGCAGGGTACGATCATATTTCGCATCGTAAATATAAACACCCTTACTTTTTTCCATATCAAAAGTTAGGTCGAAGCCATCAGCCAGCACATGCTTATTTAAAGCAGCCTGAACATTCTCGGGGGATACAAGCAGGTTATACATAGTAAATCGGTTTTACCAAATTTACTAAAAAGTGCCCAAAAATAACAATTTGAGCACTTTTTGAACCGAATGCTTAAAAAGTAACTTTAAATTAACTAAACCTAGTTTTTGGACTGAAAATTATTTTGGTCGGATGAATAGGATGTCCAGATGTGCAGATTTCAGATGTGCAGATGATGGAAATTCTGCTTAAAATAGCAGAAATATTATAGTTGAAATTTATCCTTCATTCCTAACAAGCCTATTAGTCCACCGGTATGTATCGCCAAAATTTTGCTGCCTGGTTTAAAATGGCCTTTAGCCGCCAGATCATAAACAGCATATAACATTTTACCGGTATAAACAGGCTCTATTAAGATTCCGGTATCAGTAACAAAGTTTTTTATAAAGCTGATGAGTTCATTATTTGTCTTAGCATATCCGCCGAAGTGATAATAGGTATGCAGGTGATAGGAAGCAGGATTATTAAGGTATTGGTTGATCTCATCCCTCATAAAACCGCCATTCTTAAAAACAGGCACAGCATTAAATTCGGTTAGGAGTTGATGCTTTTGCAAGCCATTAATAATTCCCGCGGCTGTTGTACCTGTTCCGCAGGCGCAAAAAACATGATCGTAGGTTTCAGTCAGCTCATCTACAAGTTCAGCACAGCCTTGAGCGCCTTGGACAGATGCGCCGCCTTCATCAATAAAAAAAGCATCAGTATTATTACTAAAGTACTTGTTGTATAGCTCTTTTTTATGCCGATAGCTTTCCCTATCAGCAAATATCAATTTCATGCCATGCAGGCGGCATAAAAATAGTGTATCGTTCTCAACCTCCTCGCCACGAACAATACCTGTCGATTTAAATCCAAACTTTGCCGATGCCACAGCAGTTGCCAGCAGGTGATTTGAAAAAGCGCCACCGAAAGTAACCAGGTGCGTTTTGTTTTCCGCAGATGCCTTTTTAAGAATGTATTTTAGTTTGCGCCATTTATTTCCTGAAATAAATGGGTGAATAAGATCATCCCGTTTTATAAAAACAGATAGGCTCTGTTCATCAAATAATTTGTTTTTTATTTGATGAACAGGGCTGTAAATTTCAAGGTCAATATTCATCTAACAGGATTAAATTCCAAATCCAATACCGCCATTAATTGATTTGTATTGGGCCTGACTGTAAGAAGCATAAAAACGGAAAAAACCAAGATTTAGCTGAAAGCCAATATCGGCACGGGCACCGTTTAAAACATTCTCGTTTATTTTTACCGGATTTGTAAAGGTGGTATAAGTTTCATCACCAAAATTTGGACCGGGAGCTAAATTAGTACCGGTTGTTACTGGATAATTACCAACAGAGGTAACATTGGCATGGGTAGTATTGTAACCAACTGCTAAAAATGGAGTAAAGAATAGTATTTGTTTTGATACAATCAGTTGCCCTACAAAACTGTTAAAATGCCCTTCAAAATGCTGGTTACTAAAATCGGTATTTTGTTGATTGTTTTCAGGTATGGAGCCTGGATCTGGATTCACGGTTAGTGGCCTGCTTAGGTTTAAATGGCTGTATCCAATGGCCAATGCTAAATCAAAAGGAACTAACTTGTCGGCAGTTTTGCCTATAATATCCCGCATAATATCGTGCTTTAAACCAAAGCCTATCATTGATATGCTGCCTACATTATTGCCAACATTAATGTAGGGGATGCCACGTAACGTAAAATCAGTATTATCAAAAATGCCTACGGTTGCCTGCACCTGCGGCGCGGGGATAAAAGATATAACACCTTTAGGCATATTAAAACTGGATACTTTATTTCCGTTATCATCATATATATTTAATAAAGGGCCAGTTGTTTTAGCTCCCGCAAACGTTGGTGTAATGGTTTGGTTGGGGTCGGCTGGCCTTACATGGTTAGATAGACCAATTTGGGTTACATCAAAAGTTTTGTCGGATGTTGATACCATTGAGCCGGAAGCGGTTATACGTACATCAAAACGTAATAACTTTTTTGTTTTAGCAGTATTGGCCCATCCGCTGTTTTGATCAACCCCAATGCCCTTAAATAAAGGCATTGCAAAAGCATTGAATAATTTAGTCGCATCGCCGGGGCTTGATTTTATCAAGCCTGAAAATGAATCCTGTGCCTTTGCGCTGGTTACAGCTAATAATAAGGTGAAAAGAAGTAAGTGATTTTTTTTCATAGGTTGGGATACTTTGGTTGCGTAAAAATAGCATTTATTAATAAACCCTAAAACGAGTACTTTTGCGGCAATGACAGATGATGTTGAAATAAACGAACAGGACGAACAAGACCTATATGAGCATTTACGCGTAGTTGTTGATAAAGGGCAGTCGCTGTTGCGTATTGATAAATTTTTGATGCACCGGGTTGAGAATGCATCCCGTAACCGCATACAAAATGCTATTGATTTAGGTAATGTGCTGGTAAACGATAAACCAATTAAACCAAGCTATAAAGTTAAGCCGCTTGACGTAATATCAGTAGTGCTGCCGCATCCACCGCGTGATACTGAAGTTTATCCGGAGAATATCACGTTGGATATTTTTTATGAGGATGATGATGTGCTTATTGTAAACAAACCTGCTGGCATGGTAGTGCATCCGGGTTATAATAACTATACAGGTACATTGGTTAATGGCTTGGTTTATCATTTTCAGCAATTGCCAACCTTGCCGGGTAATGACGGCCGGCCGGGATTAGTGCACCGCATTGATAAAGACACTTCAGGCTTGTTATTAATTAGCAAAAATGAACGATCCATGACCTGGTTGGCAAGGCAGTTTTTTGATCACTCTATTACCCGTAAATACTTGGCGTTGGTTTGGGGTGATTTGGAAGAGGATGGCACTGTTACCGGTTACATTGGCCGAAGTATAAACGACAGGCGTGTAATGTCTATTTATGATGATCCTGAAAAAGGAAAATGGAGCGTTACACATTACAAAGTTTTAGAACGCATGAACTATGTTACGTTGATAGAATGCCAGTTGGAAACAGGCCGTACGCACCAGATCCGTGCGCACATGAAGCACATTGGGCATCCTTTATTTAGTGATGCTACTTATGGCGGCGATAAAATATTGAAAGGAACTGTTTTTAGCAAATACAAACAGTTTGTTGAAAATTGCTTCGAGATAATGCCTCGCCAGGCTTTGCATGCGCAAACATTGGGCTTTATACATCCTACGCAAAAAAAATATATTCATTTCGAATCCCCTCTGCCGCAGGATTTTGAAACCGTTTTAGAAAAATGGCGCAAATATATTGCTGCAACCGTAGATCAAAAAGGGTAATTTTGTGTTGATAACACCATGACATCGGCTTTCATAAACTTTAATGACGAAATAGTACCTGCCAATTCGCAACTGCTAACCACGGCTAACAGGGCTTTTAGGTATGGTGATGGGCTATTTGAAAGTATGCGCCTGATGAAAGGCCAGCTTAAATTTGCCGATCTGCATGCCGATCGTCTACAGCGCGGTATGAAAGCCCTGAAAATTGATGGCTACTCGCAAATGGATGCATGGTTTTTAAAGGAGAAGGTTGAAGAACTTGCCATCCGCAATAAAATAAAGCACGGCCGTATCCGCTTAACGGTTTATCGCGATGCTGAGGGTTTATATACCCCATCGTTAAACAAAATGGGCTATTGCATAGAGATGCAACCGGTAGATGAGCCACGTTATTTTTTGAATACTAAAGGTTTGATCATGGATATTTTTACTGATCTGCCGAAGGCTACTAATTATTTATCCAATATAAAAACCTGTAATTCGCTCATTTATGTGATGGCCGGTATTTTTAAGGAGCAAAATAAGCTTGATGAAGTTTTCCTGCTAAATCAGAATGGGTTTTTGTGCGAGGCGGGTAGTTCTAATGTGTTTGTTTATTATAATAACCATTTATATACACCCGCACTTAGTGAGGGCTGTGTAGAAGGTGTAATGCGCCAGGTGATCATTAATATTGCTAAAGAAAATAATATAGGAATAACCGAAGCTCAAATAAATCCGGACATATTATACGAAGCTGATGAGGTTTTCCTTACTAATGCCAGTCGTGGTATACAATGCGTTATGGGCTATGGCGTTAAACGCTATTTTAACAGGCTCAGTAAAACGTTGATGGACGAGTTGAATAAATTGTAGACCTATGTGCGGGGAACGAAGCAATCGCGAATTTTGCAAGGTTGCCTTTCTACGTGTGATTGCTTCGTTACTCGCAATGGCAAATCATTACATCTCCATAACCACCGATGCTTTTATAGCAGCCAAAATACCATCCCAAAGTGCTATACGGGCTGTTAGTGCCTCTACAACCGCAATAAATGCTTCCTGCCATTTTTGGTCGTCATCACCGCAAAGTTCGGCTGTCATTTGGTAGGCTAAATGGGAGTGGTGATCGCCATCAACTTCAATGTGCCTTTCCAAATAATATAGTAGTGTATCAACTTTACCGGGAAGTTGCTGGCTTAGTTCTTTTACTATGCTGATAAACATATCCGGGATCAAATCCTCGCGGCCAAATGTAAATACGGCTGCGGTTACGTGGTCTTTACCTGCATCTATTACATCAAAAGTATGTTGAACGAAATTGCGCGCAGGTTTTGGTATGTTTGCTATAATCAATGCTTCATCTATCAATTTACCGTAATTTAATTCGTCAAAAAGATCGTTAATAGCATTTGCAGGGCTGCCTGCCTGCTCCATCGCTTTTAAATAAAGCTCAAAATGACTGGTGCGGTTACCGTGCTCATCAACATCACTCTCTTCGCCGGTTACAATTTCATTTATCAGGTAGCGGGTATTGGCGTTTCCAACGGGCATCCAGGGCAGGGTGGTGCAGGTGAGCTTTTGTTGCAGCGATTTTAACAAAGACATAAAATCCCAAACGGCAAAAACATGGTGCTCCATAAAAACACTCAATTCGTTTAATGAATTAATATGCTTATATAAAGGATGTTCAATAAGTTGTTTGCGAAGTGGCTCTATCCCTGCTTTTAAGCGCTCTATCCTGTCGGTGTAAAATACCATGCCTGTAAATTAATTAAGTGCGTAAAAATAACGACTTAAAACAGAAAATGTTATGTGTGAGGATTTTTTGACTTTGGTTTGATGGTGTTTCTTCTTAACCTGTTGTCATGGAACGTAAATAGAAATCTTCTAAATCCTGCATAGCGAACTTAGCGTCTTGAAGAAGATTTCTCTCTACGTTCCAAATGACAATGGAGGTAGATCTTATAGTTTTACTCCCCGTAAAAATTCTTCAATGCTCATCCGTTTTTTACCTTCTAACTGCACATCAGTAACGCTGATGTAGCCGTCGGTACAAGCAAATTTCAGGTAAGTTTTATTATCGGTTGAAAAAGTGCCGGGTTGTTGAGTGGTTTCGGTAACTTCCTGCTGACCATAATATATTTTGAATGTTTTATCATTCAGTTTGGTAAAGGCAGTAGGGATAGGGCTTAAGCCGCGTATCAGGTTAAAAACTGTTTCTGTAGTATTATTCCAATCGATAAGGCAATCTTCCTTGAAGATTTTAGGTGCGTGGTTTAGTTCTGTTCCATCAACTAATTCATGCTGGGGTAACTCGCTGTAACGGCCGCTTTCAACGGCTTTTACGGTTTTAACTAATAAACATGCGCCTTTATTCATTAAACGGTCATGCAGTTCGCCGGCTGTTTCGGTACCTGTTAAGGTTATTTTTTCGGTGAATAGTAGATTCCCGGTATCAATATCTTGTTTCAGAAAGAATGTTGTTACACCACTCTCTTTTTCACCATTAATCAACACCCAATTAATAGGAGCAGCGCCACGATATTGTGGCAACAGGGAAGCATGTAAATTTATAGTACCGCGGATCGGCATCGTCCAAACAATACCCGGTAACATGCGAAATGCTACTACCACAAACAAGTCAGCTCCAAGTGCTTTTAATTCATCCAGAAAAGCCTGGTCTTTTAATTTTTCGGGTTGTAAAACTTTTATGCCTTTTTTAATAGCATATTCCTTAACCGCGGATTGGCTGAGTTTTTGACCACGGCCAGCCGGTTTATCAGGCGCGGTAACTACGCCAACAATATCACACCCCGCCATTATTAATTCATCAAGCGATGTTACAGCAAACTGGGGCGTACCCATAAATACAATTCTCATGCTATATATCTTTCTTTTTTAGTGGTATAATATTGTGTTTTGATTGATTAAAGTACAGGTTCAGTTATAGGCAACAATTTAGCAAAAAAAAGCTTAGTTGTATAACAAATATTTATGCCGCATAATTTTAAATCTGCTTAGTGCAGGTTCCCAGCTATCGCGGATCTCACGTTCGCTTTTTCCGGCTTCAATTTGCTTTTTTAACTGATCTGTTCCAGCAAGTTTTACAAAGTAAGCGTTAAAAAAGTGGGTTTTATCCGGGAAGGCGTTATATAATTCCAACAGCCATGTTAAATTTAGTTTGCCACTGCTGCGGATGATGCCAGTATCATAGTTTTTTAGGTCGATGCCATAACAAACCTGATTTTTTTGCGGCGGATCTTCGCTCATCCCAGGAATGCTTACAGGAGTGAAACTGTAAGTATATTTTCCTTTTAACAAAGGATGTCCAACTTCTTCAAATGGTGTATAGGTGCCTCTGCCTAAGCTCAAAGTAGTACCCTCAAACAAACACAAACTTGGATACAATAAAACAGATTGTGCGGTATTTAAATTTGGTGAAGAATTAACCGGCAATATATAAGCCGAATTATGGTTATAATGAGCAACCTTGATAATTTTCAGTTTGCATTGCACGTGATTTTTAAGCCAGCCTTCACCGTTAATCATTTGGGCATATTCGGCTATCGTCATGCCATAAACAATTGGTACGGCATCCATTCCCACAAATGATTTGTATGTGGTATCCAAAACCGGGCCATCTACATAAAAGCCATTGGGGTTGGGCCTGTCTAAAATCAACAGTTCGATATTGTTTTCGGCACAAGCTTCCATTACATATTGCAGGGTAGACAGGTAAGTGTAAAAACGTGCTCCTACATCCTGTATGTCAAATATCATTAGGTTAATCCCATTTAAATCAGCAGGTGTGGGTTTATAATGTTTGCCATAAAGCGAAATCACAGGTAAGCCTGTGTTTGGGTCGTTACTGTCATCAACAGTTGCACCATTGCTGGTATTACCCCTAAAGCCATGCTCAGGGCCAAATATCTTTTCTATATTAATTCCGAGTTTTAGTAAGCTATCAACACTTGGTGTAAGTTTATCGCCTATTACCGAGGTTTGGTTAACCACCATCCCGATATTTTTGCCTTGTAGATAATTAAGGTATAAGCTTGTTTGATCTGCGCCGGGAATTATTTTTTTTGCAAATTGATTGAGTGAACTTCCTTGTCCAAAAGCAACAGCGATGTAAAAACAGGCAATAAAGGTTATTAATCTAATAGTGTTTATCCTTATCATAATCATACTGCATTTTTAACCGTAAAAGCGCATATTTGCGAAGGTACAAAAAACATCCCTGCATTGAGTTTCGCATCTTTTATAGCCGGCCGAATAACATTTAAATCTACACGCACGTTTTCAAAACTCATCGTGCGGATAGCTATTGTAGGCATTATGCTCGGTTTAGGTATCATGATACTATCATTAGCTGTTGTGCGTGGTTTTAAACAGGAAATTCGTGAGAAGATGCGTGGTTTTGCTGGTGATATACAGGTAGTAAAATACGACCTTAATAATTCCTACGAAAATTCACCTTTTTTAGCAGACCCCAAGTTTGTAAAAGAAGCTCTTAATAAAAGAACCATTACCAACGTAATGCCCTTTGCTACCAAGCCGGGTATTATAAAGGCTAATAACGAAATTGAGGGGGTTGTTTTAAAAGGAGTTGATAAAACTTACGATTGGGGCTTTTTTAAGAAAATATTGATTTCCGGCAAGGTAATGGACTTTTCTGATTCTATAGCGGCGCAAAAGGAAATTATGATTTCCCAGCAAACCGCTGATCGCCTTAAATTAAAAGTTGGCGATAATATGCTGATGTATTTTATACAGCAACCTTTACGCAAGCGTCCATTTAAAATTGTAGGGATTTTTAACTCGGGGGTTGATGAGGTGGATAAAACTTACGTGGTTGGCTCATTATCATTAATACAGCGCCTTAATGATTGGCTGCCAACCCAAATTGGTGGGTATGAGGTAAGGGTTAGGGATTTTGATTTGCTTGATAACGCTGAAAATAGTATAAACGATGTTTTGCCAACTAAGCTGAAAGCCTATACGGTTGAGCAGACTTACCCAACCATATTTGAATGGCTTAGATTGCTTGATACCAACACCGTAGTAATGCTGGCCCTGATGCTGATTGTTGCCGTAATTAATATGATATCAGCTTTATTAATCATGATATTGGAGCGCACCTCGATGATCGGCATGTTGAAGGCGATGGGGGCAACTAATTGGAGTATTCAGCAGATATTTTTAATAAATGCTTTGTACCTGGTGGGAGTAGGTATGGTGTTTGGAAATTTATTTGGTTTTGGGTTAGGGATATTTCAAAACCTGACTCACACTTTCAAACTCGACCCTGCATCATATTATATGCCTTTTGTGCCTATCCAGTTTAATTGGTTAGATGCTATCGAGCTTAATTTAGGTATTTTAATAGTTTGCCTGGTTGTATTGGTGATACCATCGATGCTTGTGAGCAAAATATCGCCAGTAAAAGCTATACGGTTTAAATAATTAAAGTTTTTTTGCTTCGTTCCAATACACATCCATTTCGGCAAGGCTCATGTTTTGGAGTTGCTGGCCATTTTCATTTGCTTTAGTTTCTAAATATTGAAAACGTTTGATGAACTTGCGGTTGGTTTTTTCCAAAGCATCTTCTGGATTAATATTGATGAAACGGGCATAGTTAATCAGCGAAAACAGCAAATCCCCAAATTCACTTTCGGCACGGTCGTGATCTATTGTGCTTTCGTCTTCTACATTAAATTCATCTTTAAACTCTTGAAGTTCTTCCTCAACCTTAGCCCAAACCTGGCTTTTTTCTTCCCAATCGAAACCGATACCGCGGGCTTTTTCCTGTATGCGGGATGCTTTTACCAATGCGGGTAATGATGCAGGTACACCGCCCAATACGGATTTATTGCCTTCTTTTAATTTGATTTGTTCCCAATTACGTTTTACGTCCTCTTCATTTTGCACATCTACATCCGCATAAATATGCGGGTGGCGGTTAACCAGTTTATCGCAGATGCCGTTAAGTACATCTGTTATGTTAAAATCGTTAGTTTCTGAGCCGATCCTCGCATAAAATACCAAATGTAACATTACATCCCCCAACTCTTTTCTAATTTCCGGCATATCGCCACTCAGAATAGCATCCGATAGCTCATATACCTCTTCAATAGTTAAATGCCGAAGGCTTTCCAAGGTTTGCTTTTTGTCCCATGGGCAATTCAGGCGTAAATCATCCATAATGGTAAGTAATCTTTCGAAAGCGCCTGCAGGGGTGTTGGATGTAATGGGAGGAGTTAGCGGCATAGTTAATGTGCAAATGTGCGTATATGCAAATGTGCAGATTTATTAATTATTCACGATCAAAATTTGTACATATAGCAAGATCATTTGCATATCTGCACATTTTCATATTTGCACATCAAAAAAAGCCCTTAACATTTCCCGCTTACCCGGCGCTCCGGGTGCTTTTTCAACTTTTAGGCCTAGTGCTTTGATAGTACGTTTAAGGTTACCAGTAATAGCATAAGTGACAAATACTCCGCCCGATTTTAAAAATTGCAGCGTATGGGCAATTGCGGCTTCATCCCACATTTCTGGTTGATAGGTGGCAGCAAAGGCATCAAAATAAATCAAATCAAACTTTTGGTTGGACTGAAAGTCCATAAGCTTTGTATTAGCGATGTGTAAGCGGCAATTTTTATTGAATTCGATTGGGCCTTGAAGCGCCGATTGATAATTATTGATAAAGGCTGTCCATATACCCTGTGAAATATATTCATCATAACCTGTTTGGCTTATCATCTCATCGGTTAACGGATACGCTTCAATACCGGTATAATCAAGCTGTATGTTTTCAGTGGCGCAGTAATCAGCGCTTAGTAAAAAGTTTAATCCGGTGCCAAAGCCTACTTCCAAAATTGAAACCTGTTTGCCTTCAGCTTTATCAAGAAAAAATTGCAGCCCTGATTTAACAAATACATGCTTGCTTTCCTGTAAAGCGCCATGGTGGGAGTGATAGTTTTCGCCTACTTCGCTGTTGAATATGGTATTTGAACCATCGGAGGTTTTTACAATTTCGAGCATGTTTTGACGATGAGCAGGAGCTTTGACTTTTTAATTTTGACTTTTTAGTTCCAATACAACCTCGCCCAAGTCATAAACAGGTACAGCTTTTATTTGTGCCGCTATTATGCTGGAAGCTGCAGCCGAACGATAGCCAGCCGCACAGTGTACAACTATGGGTTTTTCAGTTGGGATTTCGTTGATACGTTCACGTAATTCAGGCAACGGAATAACAATCGGGTTGGTAAATAACGTACCATCATTAACTTCGCCCCAATTGCGTACATCTACAATGGTATAGTTTTCCGGATTAGTTTGGAAATCGGATAGGTCAAGATCGGCTGATCTCTCATTCGCGTTATCCGGCGTTAATAAGGCTGCTTTTATATTGATTTCATAACCAATTTTAGCCGTCTTTTTAATCATTATATCCAGCTCGTTGTCGTTATTAGCTACCAGGTAAAACTTTTCATCCGGGCTGATAATTGAACCTAACCAAGTTTCAAACTTTTCGCCATTTTGCAGATTTATAGATCCTTTTATATGGCCTTTTCTGAAATCTGCTTTTGGGCGGGTGTCAATAATGAGTGTGTTTTTATCGGATATAGAGGCAGATTTATTAATAGCGCTAATACTGTTTTGTAGCTGAGGTGCGCCGGATTTATTTAGCTCCACATCATGCCCAAAATATTTAGGTACAAAGGGCTGATCTGTTGTTAATGTTTTAACAAACTGCAACTCATCCATCAATTGCAAAGCATAGTTTTCGCGCAACTCGCGACCGATGGTGCTTTGCAAATCGGCGCTCATATTCTTACCGCATAGTGAACCGGGCCCGTGTGCAGGATAAACGATTACATTTTTAGGCAGATGCATTAGCTTATCACGTGTGGAATGATACATCTGTTTAGCCAATTCTTCTTTTTTAGCTGTGATATTGCCCACTTCCTCGCGTAAGTCCGGGCGGCCAACATCGCCAACAAATAAAGTATCACCTGTAAAAATAGCAGCATCGTGTCCGTGCTCATCCTGTAATAAAATACAAATAGAATCGGGCGAATGGCCGGGGGTATTAATTGCCTTTAATTTAATATCATCCAATTCAATCACATCTCCATCATCAAAACCTTCATGCGGATATGCTGCACCGGTAAGTTTGCTTACATAAATAGTAGCGCCAGTAGTTTGGTGTATTTCCAGATGAGAGCTTACAAAATCGGCATGGGGGTGGGTTTCTATCACACCTACTATATCAGTTTCGTGTAGTGTAGCAAAGTCATAGTAAGGTTGAGGATCGCGTGATGGGTCGATCACAACCATTTTTCCTGTTCTGATGATTGCATAGGAAGCATGCGCAAGGCCTTTATCGTAAAATTGATGGATAATCATATTCGGCGCAAATATAATATTTGCTTTTAGATGGTGTAATTAATGCCAGTCAGTAGTTTGTAATCAAAACCATAGGGAGTAATTAAACACCCTATGGTTTTGATTGTTAATTTATTTTAGTAAATGAGTAAGGATCATACTCCAATTCGTCATTTACCTTTACTATGGTTGATACCACTTTGCCATTTTCAACAGTGAATTTTAGCGGAAAAATGCCGTAAGCCGCGTTGGTGTAGGTTAACATCCACTCACCATTGTCCATATATTTTAAGCTAGCCGCATAATCTACGTGATCGTTAAATTTAACGGATAGGCCCTTCTTATCAGCACTAATATTAAGTGCGCCGTAAAGTTCATTTGCATAAGTTCCAACATAGGCCGAAAGCGGTAATTCCGGGGTGTTGCCTTTTACACGTGCCTGCATATCTGTAGTGGCCTTTACAGTTTCTTTCATCTCCTGATTAAAGTATTTTAAAAAGAAGGCACTTCTATCGGTATTCGGCACACCTAAATAAGCATCTAAAATCTGGTAACGCAATGCTTCAAAAAAGTCCTGATTATCATTATTAGTTAAGATGGTTATGGCCAAATGTTCTTCCGGAACAAAGCAGGTGTTGGTAACAAAACCATCAGCACCGCCGGTATGAGAAAATACTTGTTTGCCATTGTAATCAGTAATATCAACACCTAACCCGTATCCGCTGAAGTTACTAGGCAGGTATGATGATTTTCTGCTGCTGATAACCGTGTTCATATCGCGTGTTTTTTGCAGGGCTTTCCATTCTATAATTTGTTTGCCTTCAAATTTCCCGCTGTCTAGCTGCATGGTAAGCCATTTTGCCAAATCCTTCACACAGCTTACCAAGCTTGCAGCCGGTGCCAGGTTGTCAAGCTTGTCATATGGCAGCGGAGTTAATTGGCCTGTAAAAAATGTGGAATAAGGTTGCGCGGCATCTTTCATATTCGCCATATCAGCACCGGAGGTGTAGGTATTAGTCATTCCAAGCGGTGTTAAAATGCTATCCCGTACTTCTGTTTCCCAAGGTTTGCCTGTAGCGGCTTCTATTACCTGCCCTGCAGTTAAAAAGCAGCTATTGCAATAACCAAATGTTTGTCTGAAACCGTTAACAGGTTTCATCAGTTTCATTTTATCCATAATTTGCTTACGGGTATAGGTGCTATTCCAGTAAGTGAAATCTCCTTGAAAAGTTTTTGTACCGATGTGGTGACTAAGCATATCCCTCACTGTAACCAAAGCCGAAGTGTTGGGATCATAAAGTGTGTAATCAGGAAAGTATTTGCTGATCTTGTCATTCAGTGAGATCTTTTTATCATAGTCCAGTTGCGCTAATGCGGTAGCGGTAAAAAGCTTGGTATTGCTGGCTATCATGAACAGTGTATTCTCGTCTACAGGCTCATTAGTTTTAACATTTCGTACGCCATATCCTTTCATCACTACCACTTTGCCGTCTTTTACTATGGCTATTGCAAGTCCCGGTAAATTCCAGTCTTTTAAGCCTTTGTTGATATATGCATCCAGTTCATTTGTAACAAATGATGGCTGCTGCCCGAAGCAAAATATTGTTGTTAAGGTGTTTAATAACAATAGCAAGATTATTTTTTTCATTTAATTTGATTTTGAGTGACTTACAATTCTATATAAAACTGAATAGCAAAGCCCGATTGTTACCGGGCTTTGCTATTTATAATTAATGTTGTAACAAATTGGTTTACCAAACCCTTATCCTGTCTGCAGGAGCTTTATAGTTTTTGTCGCCCGGTTGCACATCAAATGCTGCATACCATGCATCTACATTGCTGATAGGGGCATTACAACGGTATTTCTCAGGTGAGTGCGGGTCAGTTAATATACGCTGAGCAGCAGATTCCGGCCTTTGTGAGCCTCTCCAAACTTGTGCCCATGATAAGAAGAACCGCTGATCAGGAGTGAAGCCATCAATCTTAATGTCTTTTGATTGGCCTTCCTTGGTTTTTTTAAACGCTTCATAAGCAATGTTTACACCACCTAAGTCGGCAAGGTTTTCACCTAATGTTAAACGGCCATTAACATGAATAGTATCTAACACAGTGAATGCATTGTATTGTGCAACAACCTGATCGGCTCGTACTTTAAACCTGTCGGCATCAGTTTTTGTCCACCAATCACGTAAAGTGCCATCACCATCATATTGGCGACCCTGATCATCAAAACCGTGTGTCATTTCATGGCCGATCACCGCGCCAATACCTCCATAATTTACAGCATCATCAGCATCAAAATCAAAGAAAGGGAACTGTAATATACCTGCCGGGAAAACGATCTCGTTATTTGATGGGTTGTAATAAGCATTAACAGTTGGCGGTGTCATTCCCCAACGGGTTTTGTCAACAGGCTTACCTAATTGGCTTACCATGTAATTATAGCGCCATTGGCCAACGCTTCTTAAGTTGCCTACGTAATCGCCGCGGTTTATAATAATTGCATCATAAGTTTGCCATTTATCAGGATAACCAATTTTTACTGTGAAAGCTGCTAACTTTTTAAGTGCATGGGCTTTAGTTTCGTCGCTCATCCAATCAAGGCGTTGTATACGGTCGCCGAGGGTGCTTTTTAAGTTGTTAACCAGGTTAACCATGTATTGCTTGGCGGCAGGGGTGAAGTATTTTTCAACATAAAGTTGACCTAACAATTCGCCCAAACTGCCATCAACCATGCCCGACATACGCTCAGTGCGTGGTGCCAGCACTTTTTGGCCACTTAAAGCCTGGCTAAATTTAAAGCTGGCAGAAACAAACGGAGAACTTAATGATCCGGCTGAACCTTTAAGGATATTCCATTTTAAGTAAACTTTCCAATCGCTCACAGGTGTAGCAGCAACTAAGCTATCAGCAGTTTTGAAAAATGCAGGCTCGCCTACCAGTATAGTATCTTGCCCGGGCGCTTTCATTTCGGGTAATAATTGTACCCAATTTAAATGCGGTGTAGTTTTGCTGAATGCAACAACCGAAAACTTGTTATAAGTAACGTTTGGATCGCGCATGGCAACACGGCTTAACTGGGCTTTTGCCAATGCCTTTTCAATATCAAAAACAATCGCGGCATTCTTTGCAGCTTCATCTGCACTGGCCCCGGTCAGTGTGAATAGGCTTATCAGGTAGTTTTTATAAGCTTCCTGAATTTTTAAAGTACGCGGATCGTTTTTTAAATAGTAATCACGGTCGGGCAAGCTGGTGCCGCCCTGATCAAGCCCTACAATATTTACATTAGGGTGCTTATCATCGCCACCAACGCCAAACCTGAATAATGGGCTGCCCAATGCATGTACACGCTGGTAAACCATTTCATTAATAACGCCTTGTGTGGATGTGATCCTATCAATACGTTTCAAATCCGGCTGAATAGGGGTGTAGCCTAGTTTTTCAATAGTTACGCTATCCATTCCGCTGGCATATAAATCGCCTACACGTTGTTTTAAGCTTCCTTTTGGCTGCTGCGCAGATGTAGCGCTAACTTCTTTCAGTAAGTTTAATAGTTTGGTTGTGTTATCTTGTATCAGGGTGTTAAAGCTGCCCCAACGGGTTTCTTTAGCCGGTATCGGATTGTTTTTTATCCAGTTACCATCAGCATAATCATAAAAATCATCGCCGGGTTTAATGGACAAGTCCATATTAGCCGAATCAATAAATTTTCTGGGATGTGTGGGAGGGGCAGGATGATGAGGTTTTTTGCCACCATCTACTGCAAAAGCACTTACCGAAATGCATAAAACTCCAGCAAGTACCAAATTAGAGTACTTAAATTCCATAATGAGATCAAATTAAAGCTTAAAGATAATAAAATATGCCAAAAACCTTTTTATGAGTTGAATTATTTGATATGACCGGATAGTTATATGTATAAATTGTAATTACTATTAACCACTAACGGTGAACTATAAACTAATTGATTATTTTTGCAAACTATGAGTATTTCTAAAACATATCAGCCTAAAGAAGCAGAAGATAAATGGTACAGCTATTGGTTACAGCACAAGTTTTTCAGGTCGGTGCCTGATGAGCGCGAGCCATATACCATTGTGATGCCACCGCCAAATGTTACCGGCGTTTTGCACATGGGCCATATGTTGAACAATACCATACAGGATGTATTGATTCGCCGTGCACGTATGCAAGGTAAAAATGCCTGCTGGGTACCGGGAACCGACCACGCCAGTATTGCTACCGAAGCCAAGGTTGTGGCCATGCTTAAAGAGCGCGGTATCGCTAAAAAAGATCTTAGTCGCGAAGAATTTTTGAGCTACGCCTGGGAATGGAAAGAGAAATACGGCGGTATCATTTTAGATCAGCTTAAAAAACTGGGCGCATCTTGCGATTGGGATCGCACACGTTTTACGATGGATGAGGAATTATCCGATGCAGTAATTGACACATTTATCCATCTATATAAAAAAGGTTCTATTTATCGTGGTGTGCGTATGGTGAACTGGGATCCGCAAGGTAAAACCGCGGTATCTGATGAAGAGGTTATTCGTAAAGAGGTCAATCAGAAGTTATACTACATTAAATATCAAATTTCAGGCGAGTCGAATTATCTTACTGTAGCTACAACACGCCCTGAAACGATAATGGCTGATGCGGCTATCTGTATCAACCCTAATGATGAGCGGTATTTACATCTGCATGGTAAAAAAGCGATCATCCCGTTAATTAATAGGGAAATTCCAATTATTTTGGATGAGTATGTAACCATGGATTTTGGTACGGGTTGCTTGAAAGTAACACCTGCCCATGATCTGAATGATTATGAGCTTGGTATAAAACATAACCTGCCGGTTATTGATATTTTGAATGATGATGGCACGCTAAATGAAAAAGCGCAAATTTTAGTTGGTGTAGACCGTTTCGCGGCAAGGAAGAAGATAGCGCCGCTATTGGAAGAGGCAGGTTCATTAGAAAAGGTTGAAGAGTACAAATCACATATAGGATTTTCTGAACGTACTGATGCGGTTATTGAACCCAAATTATCCATGCAATGGTTCTGCAAGATGGATCAAATGGCTAAACCTGCTTTGGATTATGTTTTGGATGGTGAGATTAAGTTGATCCCCGAAAAATTTACCAATACCTACCGTCACTGGATGGAGAATGTAAAGGATTGGTGTATCAGTCGCCAGCTATGGTGGGGGCAGCAGATCCCTGCATGGTATTTGCCAAACGGGCAATATGTGATTGCAAAAACTGCTGAAGGAGCTTTGGCTGAGGCAAAAAAACTGACAACAGCCAACTCACAACTGACAACTGCCGACTTAGTACAAGATGAGGATGTTTTAGATACATGGTTCTCCTCGTGGTTATGGCCAATATCTGTTTTTGACGGATTTAAAGATCCAGATAATGCTGATATTAGTTACTATTATCCAACAAATGATTTGGTTACCGCTCCCGAGATCTTATTTTTCTGGGTGGCGAGGATGATCATGGCAGGGCACGAGTTCCGTGGTAAAATGCCGTTTGAGAATGTTTATTTAACCGGCATTGTTCGTGATAAATTGGGCCGTAAAATGTCCAAATCATTAGGAAACTCTCCTGATCCGATTGAACTGATCGAAAAATTTGGCGCTGATGGTGTTAGAGTGGGTATGTTATTATGCTCACCTGCTGGTAATGATTTAATGTTTGATGAGAGTTATTGTGAGCAGGGAAGAAACTTCGCCAACAAAATTTGGAATGCCTTTAAATTGATAAAAGGGTGGGAGGTTGATGAGAAGCTATCTAACCCTAATAAAATAGCTATTGAGTGGTTTGATAGCCGCTTTAATCAGGCCTTAATCGAAATTGAAGACAACTTTAAGCAATACCGTTTATCGGAAGCGTTAATGGCTACTTACAAATTGGTATGGGATGATTATTGCGCGTGGTACCTTGAAATGATCAAACCGGTTTATCAGCAGCCTATAGATAAAGAGACTTATACAGTAACTGTTTCATTCTTTGAGAACATTCTGAAAATACTTCACCCTTTTATGCCTTTTATAACAGAAGAACTATGGCACGACGAATTGTTTGGGGAACGGGGCAAGATGGATTGTTGTATTGTTGCGCAATTACCGAAAAATGGGGAAATAAATACTCAACTGCTTAGTGCTACTGAGAGCATTAAGCAGGTGGTTACTCAAATAAGAAATGTGCGTAACAGCAAACAAATATCTCCAAAGGAAACATTACAGCTTGCTGTAAAATCAAGTGGTAATATCAATTACAGCACTTATAGCTCTATTATTTCAAAGTTGGGCAACGTAACTGAACTTACTACTGTAGAGGACAAAATTACCGGCGCTATTAGCTTTATGGTTGGTACGGATGAGTTTTTCATCCCAATGGAGGAAACTATTGACCCTGCGGTTGAGTGTGAAAGATTGAAAAAAGAAAAAGAATACCTCGACGGATTTTTACGTTCGGTTAATGCCAAGCTTAGTAATGAGCGTTTTATGAGCAATGCAAAACCTGATATTATTGATAACGAGTTAAAGAAAAAGACTGACGCTGAAGCGAAATTAAAGATAATTGAAGAGAACTTGACTGCTTTGGCTTGCTAATTGCCAAGCTTATCCTATCAGGTTGTTAAATATATAACAAAACTATCGGCCGCATGCTGTAGGGTTATATATTTAACAACCTGAACTTAATTTACACCCCCCAATAATTGCATGAGCAAAAGTGCCGGCTTTTTTAATCTATCAGTTGATAAAATATTATCAAATGATCAATCATTTCTTGATCAAGCACGTATTCGCTTATTATATTATGGTTTAGGCATTGTATTTATTGCCCTTGCTTCGCTATTAAGCAATATTTATTATCAGCATCAACCATTAATTACCTATACTACTGTTGTGATGTTGGTATGCACCGTGGTGTTTTTTAAGCTTTTAACTTATAATGGTAATTGGAGCGTTATATCGCATGGCCTACTAATCCTGGCTACTTTAACAAACTTATTTAATGTATTTTATACGCTGCAAAATGTAAATATTGTAACCATTCAAATGGTTATTTTGGTTATCATATTCAGTTTTTACATGCTGGGCCAAACTTATGGCATTTTTTATTCCATACTGAATTTGATACCGGTATTGATTTTCCTGGTTGTACAGTATAACGACGCATATTTTATTCAATTTAAGCCAGAGCAATTAGATCAATCGACAATAATTATAGCGGTATTTGCCAATTTTATATTACTTATATACATACACAGCCATTTTTATACAGCATTTTACCGTAATATACAGGAGCTGAAAAAAACATCGGAAGAACAGGCCGTGTTAAATGAAAAATTAGGTTCAGCTATTGATAAGGCCGAGAAATCATCACAGGCAAAATCGGAATTTCTTTCTACCATGTCGCATGAGATTCGTACCCCGCTAAATGCCGTAATTGGTATGAGTAACCTGCTATTGATGAGCAACCCAAGGCACGATCAAAAAGAAAACCTGGAGATATTAAAATTCTCGGGGGCAAATCTACTGGCTATCGTAAATGATGTACTTGATTTTAATAAGATCGAATCAGGAAAGGTTGTTTTTGAGAATATAGGCTTTAATTTAACCGAGTTGATGCAAGGTATTTGTGGCGGTCAAAAAATTAAAGCGGAAGAAAAAGGGTTGCTTTTTAAACTTGATGTTGATAATAGCTTGAATGATAAGGTTTTATTTGGAGATCCTACCCGTATTACACAAATTATCTTTAACCTCATTAGCAATGCCATAAAGTTTACTAAAGAGGGAAATATTGGCGTAAGATGCGCCGTAATTGAAGACAGGCATAATACCATTACAGTGAACTTCGCGGTTAAGGATACCGGTATAGGCATCAATCAGCATAATATAGATACCATATTTGAACCTTTTGCCCAGGAATCAATAACCACTACCCGCCAATATGGTGGTACCGGTTTGGGTTTGGCAATTATCAAACGCCTGTTGGAACTACAAGGTTTAAAAATGAATGTTAACAGTGTTGTAGGGCAAGGGTCGGAATTTTCATTTAATATGGAATTCCCGGTATCAACTGAACAACACGTTCCAAGGGTTGATAATAAGTTGCCATTCCAGGCAAATGACACCTTAAGCAATATCAGGATGCTTATTGCAGAAGATAATGTGGTTAACGTGATGCTGATGAAAAAACTGTTATCCAAATGGAATATCACCCCAACAATTGCTGAAAACGGGGAACATGCGGTTCAACTGGTGGAATACGGCAATTTTGATATTATTTTAATGGACTTGCAAATGCCTATTATGAATGGATTTGACGCGGCTATTGAGATAAGGAAAATGCCCGACACTAAAAAAGCAAACATACCTATCATCGCCTTAACTGCTTCTGCACTATTTGACATCAGGGAACGCGTATTTAATTCAGGTATGAATGATTATGTATCTAAGCCTTTTAAGCCAGAAGAATTGTTGGAAAAAATACAAAATCTGGCCATCCAGGTTTAAATTTTTTCAAAGCTGGTGTATTCGGGCAGATCCTCAATGAACTTGTAATTTTTATTGTTAAAATCAACTGTGCAATAGTAATGCTGAAGTCCGTTGGTAACAGCAAGCAAGCCTATTTTGTGTGTAATATTATATCGGGCAACCTGATCAAATACCTTTTGACTTATAGCTATTGATGGCGCTTTACATTCTACCATCAAAATCTTTTCGCCGGCAGGATTAAATACAACAATATCTGTTCTCCGGGGCATGCCGTTAAGTTTTACACCTCCCTCAAGCTTGATAAGCGTTTTTGGATATTTTTTTTGATTGATCAAGTACTGCACAAAATGCTGCCGTACCCATTCTTCGGGCGTTATAACCAGGTGCTTTTTTCTTATTTCATCAAACAACGTTAACTGCCCGTTACTATCGCTTATTTTAAAAGGATAGGGCGGTAGGTTAAGCGGTTGCAGTTGTTCCATATTGAAAGTCAAAAATCAAAAGTAAAAATTCAAAGCGGATTTATATTACGATAATATATTGTTGATTGGAATGATGCTTTTGGATTATGAATTTTTACTTTTGATTTTTGAATTGAAATGACTGCTGCCGATATATTAAAAGATCTTAAAAACCTGAAATTTAAACCCCTGTACTTGCTGCATGGTGAAGAGCCTTTTTATATAGACCAGGTTAGCAATTATGTTGAGCATCAGCTATTATCTGATGCTGAAAAGGGCTTTAATCAAGCAGTGTTTTACGGTAAGGATACCGACGTAATGTCGGTTCTTAATGCCTCAAAGCGTTATCCTATGATGGCTGATTACCAGGTGGTGTTGGTAAAAGAGGCGCAGGATATGAAATGGGGGAAGGATGACGAAGATAAAAAGAGCATTAACCCATTATTAGCTTACCTCGAAAATCCCCTGCCAAGTACTATTCTTGTTTTTTGCTACAAATATGGCAAGTTTGATAAACGTAAAAAAACATATAAGGCAATTGAAAAAAAAGGGTTGATATTTGAATCGGCTACATTATACGATAACAAAGTGCCAGGCTGGATAGAAAGTTACATTACCGGCAAAGGTTATCGCATCAACCAGCAGGCTTCGGCAATGCTGGCCGAATATCTGGGTAACGATCTTTCTAAAATTGCCAACGAACTTGAAAAACTAATGCTGAATATATCAGCAGGACAGGAAATTACCTTAGAACACATCCAAAATAATATAGGAATTAGCAAGGAATACAATGTATTTGAGCTGCAAACAGCCCTTTGTCAAAAGAACGCGTTCAAAGTAAATCAGATCATTAATTATTTTGAGGCTAACCCCAAAGCAAACCCAATAGTTTTAGTGCTAGGCAACCTGAATAATTTTTTTAGTAAAGTACTGGCATGCCATTATGTGAAAGACAGATCAAACCTTGCCCGTGAAATTGGCGTGAACCCTTATTTTGTTAAAGATTATGAGCAGGCCGCCCGCAGTTATGATTATGGGAAAACTATGAATATCATCAGTTACCTGCGCGAATATGATTTGAAAAGCAAGGGTGTTGATTCAAATGCCGAAGATGGCGCGTTGCTTAAAGAGCTGATGTTTAAAATATTACATTGATAGCTGTAGATACTCTTCATCTATCTTCTGTTTTAAAATGTATTTTATTCCTTAATAAGAAATAAAATAATTAAGTTGAAGGTAACAAAAAGTTTAATTTTTTCGTAATAAGCATTATTACTTCAAATAAGATTTTATTAGCCATGAACGTTTTTATTATTTTTTGTATAGTTTTATTCTCGCTGGGGTTAGTGCTTATCTTCTTGGTAATACTTTTCAGTGTTCTTAAACACTTTCAACGTACGTATTTTCAACAAAGTTGGAAATTTTTGGACTATGTAAGTGTAGGCTACATAGAGCATTTGTATAAAAAATACATTAAAAAGTCATAATAGATAATAGGTTCATCCTATTACTGCTTTCTACTTTTAATTCAACTTTACAATTACAGTACTTTTTAACATCTTTACGGTATAAACATTATACCGCAGATGAATTATTGGCTTGTAAAAAGTGAACCGCATAAATATAGCTGGGAAAAATTTAATGAGGACGGTCGCACATTTTGGGATGGCGTTCGCAATTATCAGGCCCGCAATAATTTACGTGAGATGAAGGAGGGTGACTTAGTGTTATATTACCACAGTAACGAAGGCAAAGCAGTGGTAGGCATAGCTAAAGTTGTAAAAGAGTTTTATCAGGATCCAACAACCGACGATAAAAACTGGGTAGTCGTTGATCTTGTTCCATTCGAAGCCATAAAAAATCCTGTAACACTCGAAACCATAAAGGCCGACGAGCAATTAAAAGATGTTGGATTAGTCCGCCAGGGCCGACTATCAGTAATGGGACTAAAACGCGAAGAATTTGATCGCATTGTAGCATTGGGAAGCTGATCATTAAACGACAGCATGAGATCAAATATCCATCGGAAAATACTCATAACCATATTCCTTTCATTTGTGGTGTTTTGCGTAAATGCGCAATCGCCATTTCATGGGCTTGAAAACCTATTTACAACTCCCCGAAATTACATCATTCATTATACGAAAACGCCGCCTGTAATTGATGGCGATATTAATGATACAACCTGGAACCAAGCCGCTTGGACGGATCAATTCCAGGATATTGAGGGCGATATAAAGCCACACCCCACTCTTGGTACCCAGGTTAAAATGCTTTGGGGTGATAGCTGCATTTACATTGCTGCAAAACTACAGGAACCTAATGTTTGGGCATATGAAACCAAACACGATGCAGTTGTTTACCATGATAATGATTTTGAGGTATTTATCAACCCTAATAATACTATTCATCAATACTACGAGTTTGAGGTAAATGCGTTGAATACAGTATTTGATCTTTTTCTCAATAGTCCTTATCGCGATTGGGGTAGCGCTATGATCAATTACAATGCTGAGGGGTTACGAACAGCTGTAAAGGTGCAAGGCACGGTGAATAATCCTGCTGATACAGATCAAGGCTGGACAGTTGAGATAGCCATCCCTTTCAAATCCATTAGTATCGGTAATAATGTAAATATTCCGGCAGACGGTGATCT
>Ga0302197_10000362_pt1 | contig 45568 bp, 41 predicted proteins | sample II_Bog_N2_1_FD_193526 | JGI IMG/M metagenome (GOLD analysis project Ga0302197, IMG submission 193526) | Peat permafrost microbial communities from Stordalen Mire near Abisko, Sweden - II_Bog_N2_1 | ecosystem: Environmental > Terrestrial > Soil > Wetlands > Peat | place: Sweden: Abisko... | reverse complement strand
TTGATGTGATTTTGGTGAACGGGAAGGAACTACTATAAACCCTGTAGAACGATACCTTGGCTGCCCCCCAGGGATTCGAACCCCGATATGCCGCTCCAGAGGCGGCTGTCCTACCATTGAACGAGGGGGCAACAAGAACGCGCAGGCTTCTCTTGCAGCCGTGCTGGCACGGGCAGCGGCAGGACGCCAACTACCAAGGGCCAACTGATTCATCATAAGGGGATTCTCTGCCTCGGTCAAACCAGCGAGACCAGGAATCTCAGCAGACCAGACAAAATCTATTTGTTTTCAGCAGTTGCTGTCCCCTGCCCTTCTTCTATTCCTCACGCAGCACTTCCAGTGGACGAAGCCCAAGAATCCGGTAGCTCGCGATCCAGCCCGTGGCCGTGGCCAACACCGCTGTCGCTACGAGAGCAACCAGCGCGGCGGTCCACTCGATGTGAAAACCCACATCCAGCTTGTGCAACAGCACCCGCGTGAGCAAGTTCGCGAAAACTACGCCGACTGAGCCGGCCAGCAGGCCCAGGACGCTGAATTCAACGCTGAAAGTGCGTACAATCCGCATCCGCGTGGCGCCCAGCGTTTTGAGCACTACCGCCTCTCGCATACGCCGGAAGCGCGTGCCGGCGATGCTCGCAGCCAGAATCATCAACCCCGCGAAGATTGAGAACCCGGCGAGAAACCGCACCACAAACGTGATTTGATCGACCACGCTCTCAATCCGCTCCAGCACGTCGGCTACGTTGATTACCGACACTGTGGGGTAGGCGGCGAAGAGCGCCCGCTCCATTGCCGCAATTTGTTTCGGGTCGATATGCGCGCCGCCGTACCAGGTGGCTGGCTCGTTCTTCAGTTGGCCTGAAGGCAGCACAAAAGCCACGCGCGCACCCAGATGCTGTCCGTCGGCGCGATAGATGGCGGAAACCTTAAGCGCGCGCACCACGCCGCCAACTTCAAGATCGACAGTCGAACCCACTCCAAGGTGCAACCGCTGGGCCGCGCCTTCGCCTATAGCCAGCTCCGCAGCGCCGGCATTGGTCCACCATTTGCCTTGGCTCACCTTGTCGCCCGTCCGAGGCGCATCGGCCCAACTCAACTCCGCGTTCTCCAGCAGACGGCGCGGAAAATGCTGCTCTTTCAGTTGTTCAACCGGTTTGCCATTGAGCGAAATGAATCGGCCAGTCACGACCGGCATCAGATCCAGAGTCTGGCCGGGCATCTGGCTTACTCCCGGCTGGCGCTGAAAAAACTCCTTTACGCCGGCAACTTCATCGGTTGAGATATCAAGAAGAACAATATTGGGCAATTTTGGCGAGGCGGTTTCGTGCAGATCGCGCAAGAGCGCCGCCTGCATCAGAAAGACCGTCAGAATCAGCATGACGCCCGTACCCAGCGACGCCAGCACTGCTGCCGACTGGTTTCCCGGTCGGTAAAGATTGGCGAGCCCCTGGCGCAGAAACGAAGGCAAGCGCAGCCGCACGCGGTTGAGCAAGAAACGCAACGTGCGCAATGCCGCAGCGGCAAGCGCCAGTAACACAACCAAAGCAATTGTGAAGAGTAAAGCAAACCAGCCGCCGACCGTGGCTGAATCCGAGAGCGCCCAGGCAATTCCGCCCAGCGCGGCAATCACTACCAGTGAAATTCCCAGTTGCAGACGGCGCTTCCACACGCGAGCAAACCAGCCGCCGAAGCCCTCCGGCCCCTGCTCAACCAATCTGCGCAACACCAACACGGGTCTGACATTTCGCACGTCCAAGAGCGGCGGCAAACAGAACAGAAGCGTGGTCAGCAGACCCGTTCCCAGTCCAGCTGCAACCGAGCGCCAAGGAAAATCGAGCGTCGCATGGACGGGAAGCAGTTTGCCAAAAACCGCCGGCAACGCGGCCATTACACCCACGCCTGCGGCTACTCCGAGCACGCCTCCGGCGAGGCCCAGCCCCAGCGTCTGCAACAAGAAGATCCGTAACAGATCGCCGGAACTAGCTCCCACGGCTTTCAAAATGGCGAGCATGTCCATGCGCTGCTCGAGGTGAGCATGCATGGCCATCCCGACACCAATCGCACCCAGCACCATGGCCACCAAGCAGATCAGGCTCAAAATTGCCGTCGCATTGTCCAGCCCTTTGTTCAATCCCGGATTGCCTTCGCGGAAATCCATCACCTGCGCATCGGGCAGAGCCGCTTCCACCTGCTTGCGCAGCGCGGCAAGATGGGCTGGCGCATCGGCTTGCGGCGGCAACTTTAAAAGCAAACGCTGGCTGGCCCGGCTGCCGGGAGAAAGCAAGCCCGTCCTCTGCAGCGCAGCTTGCGAAATCATCACACGCGGCCCCAGTCCAGCCCCGGCGCTGATGCGGTCCGGTTCCTGCTTCAGCACAGCGGCAATGCGAAAGTTCCTGCCGCCCAGCCGCAGCGTCTGGCCCACCCGCGCATTTAACCGAATGAGAAATTCCTCGGCGACCACCGCTGAGTCTCCGTTGAGCGCCTGCTGCAAGCTCATCGCCGGCTCCAACTCAGCCTCGCCGTAGTATGGGTATTCACCGGGGTCAACGGCCTTGAGTGAGACCAGAAGAGGAACCGGGTCTGGCGGAACAGAAGCCATGGAGACGGTCTCCGTCACCCATGTGGTGTGAATGCCTGCCGGTTGCGCAATGGCGGCGATCTTGCCCTTTTCCTCCACCGTCGGCTCATGAAAGAGCCGCGCGCTCAAATCGGCGGCCATCAATGCCCGCGCTTCGGTGGAGAGCGTGCGCCGGAAGCTGTCGCTGAAGCCACGCACACCGACAAGAGCCGCTACTCCCACGGCCACTGAGAGCACCACAAAACCGAATTTGCCCGGCGCTGAGCGCAAATCGCGCCAGCCGATGGCCCCGGCCCGCTTCCAACTCAACGCGCGCTTAGCCATTTTTCTCCTGGTCGTGGATGAGAGTCGGTTCTGAGCCGGAGAGCGGCGCAACGAATGGGAGAGTGTCTTCAACAATCAGCCCATCCCGCAGCACGATTTTGCGGTCGGCGCGGCTGGCGACTTCAGGATCGTGCGTTACCAGCACCAGCGTAGTGCCCGCCTTGCGGTTGCGCTCGAGCAGCAGGTCGAGCACCAGCTTTCCGTTCGCGGAATCAAGATTTCCGGTAGGCTCATCGGCCATGACGATCGGTGGTTCGACGACAAAAGCTCTGGCGAGAGCCACACGCTGCTGCTCGCCTCCGGAGAGCTGCACCGGGTAGTGGTCAACGCGCTCGTGCAGGCCAACCTCGTCCAGCAGCATCCGCGCCCGCGCAATGCCGCTGCCTTCCGCGTTCAATTCGTAGGGAAGCAGCACGTTTTCCAGAGCCGTGAGCGTCTCAATCAACTGATACGACTGGAATACGAAGCCGATCTTCGCTCCCCGCACGGCGGCAAGTTCGGTCTCGGCCAAATTGTGGATGGGCACGCTGTCGAGGAAAATCTCGCCGGAGCTGGGCGTGTCGAGGCCAGCCAACAAGCCCAGAAGCGTACTTTTCCCGCTGCCGCTGGCGCCCACAATGGCCACAAACTGCCCCGCCGGAATCACGAGCGAAATTCCTTTGAGAATCTCCACGCGCCGCGCGCCGTTTTGAATCCATTTCTTTGCGTTCCGAACCTCGATCACGCTGTAAGCCTCCCGATCGTCTTCGCCCAGCTCCCTGCTCTTCGCTACACTGTTTCTGTGGACGTTCGCCGCTCTCTGTTCGTTTCGTTTTGGCTGATTCTTCTTGTCAGTCCCTTGCTGGCCGCCGACCGGCCCGTTCTCGTTTGCTACGGCGACAGCATCACAGCCGGCTACGGCCTTCAAACAGGCCAATCGTTTCCCGACGCTTTGCAGCGCGACCTGGACCACAGCGGCTATCAATACAAAGTCTCTAACCAGGGCACAAGCGGCGCGACCACCAAGGATGCTGTTGCCGATCTGCGCACCATCCTCGCGCTCCACCCTCAGGTCGTCATCGTCGAGTTCGGCGGCAACGACGGCCTGCGCGGACTGCCACCGGCCCAAACCCGTCAAAACCTCGACCAGGTCCTGACTGCGCTTGAAAATGCTCACATCAAAGTTCTGCTGGCCGGTATCACGCTCCCGCCGAATTACGGTCGCGATTACATTCAGCAGTTTGAGATGGTCTTCCGCGATCTAGCTGCAAAACACCGCACTGCCTTTGTTCCCATGATCTATAAAGACCTGGTCCACGTTCCCGGAACCATCCAGCCTGACGGGATTCACCCCACTGCCAAGGGCTCCGAGATCATTGCGCGAACGTTGCTGCCTGCACTGATGCCGTTGCTGAAAAAGTGAGCAGCAATTTCAAGCTGCCTCCGGAAATCATCCCATCACGACAACCGGTTGAAAAAGCGTTCCCGCCACGCGCCTGGCAATCCCCACCAACTCGCGCTGGCCGGCGAAGACTTTGACCAGCGGTGCCTGGGAGAACTCCGGAAGATTGGCTTGCGCGCCGTTGCGCAGCCGCCCGAGAGCCATCGGATCGGCAGTCACAGAGGGCATCTCCGGCAACAGATTGCGCGGATGAATGCACAGCTCCTCAAGCGCTTCCACGTTCCCGGCCAGCGATTGCAACTCGTCAAGCGAGTGCGCCTCGTTGAGCGTGAAGACACCGGCCTGCGTGCGCCGAAGGCTGCTCAGGTGCGCTCCGCAACCCAAATCCTGGCCAAGTTGGTGAGCGACAGCCCGGACATAGCCACCGGCGCTGATCGTCATGGTGAAGGCGCCCTCGGCACCGGCGAGCGAAGTGATTTCAAAGCTCTGGATGTGGATTTTGACGGCCTTCAGTTCCACCGGCTTGCCCTCGCGGGCCAGCTTGTAGGCAGGCGTACCGGCAATCTTTTTTGCGGAGTAGGCCGGCGGCATCTGCTCAATCTCGCCATGAATGCGCGTGGCCGACGCGCGCACCTGTTCCAGAGTCAAATTCGGACTGAGGTCGGGTCCGGCAGGTTGCCCCTCAGCGTCGTATGTGTCGGTGGCAAAGCCGAAGCGAATCGCGCCGCTATAGCTCTTTTCAGCCGAGGAGAAATATTGCGCCAGGCGGGTAAACTTGCCCAGCAGCAGGGGCAGAACGCCGGTTGCCATGGGGTCCAGAGTGCCAAGATGGCCAATGGAACGCTCACCGGTAATTCTTCGCAAGATTCCCACCACATCGTGGCTGGTCATGCCGCCCGATTTATCGATAACAAGAAGTCCGTTCACCTATCTACTTTAGTTGACCGGGCTGGCAGCTCACATTCCGCTTGCACCGTCCTGCCGCACCAGTGACAGGAATTCCTGGCGTGTCTCCTTCTGGCGGAAGCAACCCACCATGGCCGAAGTCACCGTGGAGGAGTGCTGTTTCTCGATGCCGCGCATCATCATGCACAGGTGCCGCGCTTCGATGATCACACCCACGCCCTGCGGGGCAATGGCGTTCTGAATGGCGTCGGCAATCTGGCGCGTGAGCCTCTCCTGGATCTGAAGCCGCCTCGCAAAGACCTCGACAAGCCGCGGAATCTTGCTGAGGCCGATGACCTTGCCCTTGGGAATGTATGCCACGTGCACTTTGCCGAAAAAGGGCAGCATGTGATGTTCGCAGAGCGAGAACATTTCGATGTCCTTGACGATGACCATCTCGTCGTAGTCTTCGTCGAAGAGCGCGCCGCGCAGAATCTGCGTGGGGTCTTCGTCATAGCCCTTGGTCAGCTCAGCCATCGCTTTTTCAACGCGCGCGGGCGTGGCCTGCAGACCCTGCCGACTGGGGTCCTCGCCCAGCCGGGAAAGAATTTCGCGATACATCTCCTCGGTGCTGACTTCGCTCAGCCCTTCGCTCACCTCAACCGCACTGTGAACAGGCTTGCTTACTGCCATCGGTTGCGCCATGATCCTGATCCTCTCACCCTGGGGAATAGGGCGTAATGCATCTTCGTCTATCGCTGCGTCATTCGACACATTCAAAAAAATTGTTTTCCGTCTCTTCTACCCGCACTCGCTCCAACTTGCCGGCCGGCAGCGCGTCCTTCAACAATGTGAAGACCACACTACTTAGATTCTCTGTGGTCGGCACGCGATTCGCAAACAGCGGGTCGAGGTTAAGATTGGCATGATCAAATCGCTCGACAACCTGCGCGCGCACCACTTCATCCAACGCGGCCATGTTGATCACCATGCCAGTCTCCGTGTCCACCGGTCCTGCAACCATCACTTCCACAACATAATTGTGCCCGTGACCGTGAGGATTATTGCACTTGCCGTAGGTTGCCCGGTTCTCTTCATCCGAGATCGCATCCGTATGCAGGCGGTGGCTGGCGGAAATCCTGTAGCGGCGACCGAAATGCGCAATCATGCCTCACCCCGATATTCCGCAAAGATTTCCGGCGTCTCGTAGATGCGGACACGGCTCAATTGCGCCCCGCCAGCTCCGGTGACGGAGGGCTCCAGGCGCTTCCACGCGGCGATGGCGATGTTCTCCGTGGTCGGAATGATTGCGGCAAACTCGGGCACCTCAAGATTCAAATGGCGATGATCCCAGGCGGTGAGCACCTCACGTTCAATTACGTCCTTCAACCATTTCAGATCCACCACAAAGCCAGTCACGGGGTCGGACTCGCCCGCCACCGTAACCTCGAGCGTGTAGTTGTGCCCGTGGCCATTGCGATTGGCGCAGCGTCCGAAGACCTGCTGGTTCTTCTCTTCTGTCCAGGCTGGATTCCAATAGTAATGCGAAGCAGAAAATGTGGCCCGCCGCGTCAGGAAAATCATGCGTATTCCTCACTAGAAAGGATGCCCGATCCCAGGTAAAGGCTTCACACTTCGAGCCGTGCCCTAAGTTCTGTAGCTTCTGCCCTTCCAGCTTACGCGCTTCAGAATCCTGTGCTGGAACCAACTGCGATAGAGCAGCACAATAAAAAGCGGCAGCCCCAACGGCGCCAGGGCGCAATCGACAAACGGAAAATTGGATTTGGCTACGCGCCCGTAGAAGCGGAAGAGATTGCGCACCCACAAGAGGGCCAGCACCCAACCTGCGGCAAGCCATTGCGCGGAATGCGCGAAGAGTCGGGCGTTCCACAGTTCGACGGCAAAGACCGGCAACAGAAACAAAAGAAAAATGTCGATAGCGCGCCAAACGGCTAGCGCCAGGGAGTTGTCGAACAGGAGCGCGAGATTCTTGGTCCAGCCTTCAATCATCGCTCTTGTCGAGCGGTACATGCGTGCGGAAACCGCATCCTCGGCATAACGGAAGCGCAAACCCACCTTGCGCCGCTTGGCCAGGAAGGCCAGTTCCACGTCTTCCAGCACCTTTTCGGCTACGCTGGCATGGCCGCCAAGCCGCCGGTAAGCTTCTCGCTCGATCAATAGAAATTGTCCGTTAGCCGCGGCGATGCGCTGCGCGGGATCGGAGACGCGGGCTGGCGGATAGGCCAGGGCTAGCTCGCAAAATACCAGCGGCATCAGCGACCTCTGCCAAATCCCGTGCACAATCTGCCGGGGAGAGTAGCTCAACATTCCAACTTTGTGCTTTACCGCCTCATGAATCGCCCTGCGCAGATCGCCCGGCTCATGGATGGTATCCGCGTCAGTGAAGAGCAGCCACCGCCCTCGCGCCCGCCTTGCCGCTGTCCAAATGGCGTTGGCCTTGCCGGTCCAACCGGCTTCGAGCTTGTCTGCCCCGACCACAGTGACTCCGGAATAGCCGCGCGCAATTTCGGCAGTACTATCGGTAGAGTGGTCGTCCACTACCACTAGTTCCCAGTCACGGCCCAGCTCAAAGACCTCTTCGGATTGGCTCACCAGCGACTCAAGACACGCAGCCAGGCAATCTTCCTCGTTGCGCGCCGGAACAATGACCGTCAGCTCCAACAATTGGCCGGGCTCTGGCTGATCAAAAATGGTTCCCGGCGCAGGTTCCCAACGCGCCGGCGACGCTGCTGGCGTATCGGAAAGTCCGAGCACCGAGGTCCCCATGGACGGGTCTTTGTCCTTGGGGTGAAGCTCCGGTTTGAACGCTCGCTCGCCAGCCTCTCCGCTCTCCGGTCTTCTTTCCATCTGTCGCTTCCCTTTCCGTTGAAGCCATCCGCTAAGTATTATAAAGACGTGCGGCTTTCTCGGATTCTCTCTCTAGCTTTGGCTGTTCCGCTGGCGCTTGCGCCGGGCTGCGACCGCGGCGCGCATCCCGCCCAGACCGGCCAAAAGGCGCCGGATTTCACCATCACAGACGGCTCGACCACAGTCCATCTGGCCAGCTACCGGGGCCAGGTGGTGCTGCTCAACTTCTGGGCAACCTGGTGCCCGCCCTGCATTGAGGAGATGCCCTCGCTGCTCGAACTCCACCACCAGCAGCCGGATCTGGCCGTACTGGCCGTGAGCATCGACGAAGACCCGGTCGCCTACAGCCGCTTCCTTGTTCGCCACCGCGTGGACTTGATCACTGTCCGCGACCCCGGTCAGAGGGCCGCCCAGCTCTACCGCACAGAGATGTGGCCGGAAACCTATATCATCGACCGAAAAGGATTCATACGCCGGAAGGTCGTCGGACCGCAGGACTGGGGCAGCCCGGAAATCCGCGCCTATCTGAAGAGCTTGTAGATTCTTGCTATCATTCAATCATGACTGCGGTGGAGATTCTCTTTCGCTATGCCGTGCCGCCTTCGGATGCGGTGACCTTTGCGCTGGCCAGCACCGGCGAGGTGTACGGCATTCGCCGGCTCAACTTCGACCGCGCTGCACGGACGCTGCGCGTGGAGTATGACGCCACGCGGCTCAACGCCGCCGCTGTGAAGCAGTTGGTGTGTCAGGCCGGCCTGGAGATCGTCGAGGGGTTGCCGGCGGTTCCCGTAGAGGCGGCTCAACAGCAAGCGCCAGCGGCTTGAAAGCTGCAGTTAAGCCGTCCGGCAAAGCCTGATATTTGTCTCCGGTTTCGCTCGATACCGACAGTGGGCGCCCGTAGCTCAGCTGGATAGAGCGACAGGCAAACTGATAGCATCTTTCAGTCAGACTGACCAGTCATCTGAAATTATTGGCCCCCGATAGACGAGCACGTTTCTCTCGCTCGCGCTATATGCAGGTAAGATCAGCGAATCCGCTTCCAGATCAAAGCCGAAAACGACAAAGAATCCCCCGCGCCAAAAACATTCAAACCTGTGAAGCCGAACAGCCGTGCAGCTCCGGTATCTGCGGAGAACTCTCCAATTCTGTTCAGATGCAGCGGAGAAGGACGAGCAAGGGCTTTCAATTCCTCTTTGCTGGATTAATTTCTGCTATTCGGGACCCCATAGCGTCCGCGATACACCGAATGAATGCCTTGATCACCTTGCTCTAGCGTCCGTGTTGCTGAGGCGGCTTAAAGCAGCTGGGTACAAGCTCACGAACATTCCATAGCACACTTCAAGTTGGTGCGCCCGGAGGGAGTCGAACCCCCGACCCTCAGATTCGAAATCTGATGCTCTATCCAGCTGAGCTACAGGCGCAAGACTTAGCTAACTTTAGCTTTCTAAAGGGGCTTGAAGAAATGCATGGTGCGCCCGGAGAGAGTCGAACTCCCGACCTTTTGGTTCGTAGCCAAACGCTCTATCCAATTGAGCTACGGGCGCACAAAACATGGCTCTCCATTTACGAAGAACCTGCACCTCAAAAACCACGCGTGGTTGAGATGGCGACTGAATAATGGTGCGCCCGGAGAGATTCGAACTCCCGACCCTTTGGTTCGTAGCCAAATACTCTATCCAGCTGAGCTACGGGCGCACATCAACAACTTCTTCATAGTACCAAACTTTCCGCTTCTCAGGAATACACAGAAGCTGTCAGCCAACACTTCGGCTGCTTGACACGCCGATGCTGCCGTCAACTCAAACACCGTGCAGAAATTCGGAACTGAGTAGGTTGCCGCTACCTACTACGTCAACTCCTTTGGGATTGATAGGACGCTCATTCTCTCTCAGAAATCTGAAGATTGAACCATTGCGTGGGATTCTATGCGCACGAGTAATAACGCCTTTAATATCATACAATTATAGGCATACCGGGCAGATGTTCTTACTGCGAGCCAGCAGGTCGGGAGTTCGACTCTCTCCGGGCGCACCATAACATTCCCCGATTCGTAGCTTCCCTGAAAGCTCATCCGATTCACGGAACTCTCATTTCTGACGGCAAAGACCGTTATCCGTTACGACTCCCGTAAATTCCTCTGTTCATGAAAAGAGCGAAGCGCACATGCGCCTCGCTCTTCCTTGCTCAAATTGCTTGAGAATCTCAATACAGGTGGAAGTCGACCTCGACGGGCTGCCAGACTGCTACGGGCTTGCCAGCCTTCATGGCAGGTCTGAATTTGTACTTCATCACCGCCTCGATAGCCTTCTCGTCCAATCCCATTCCCAACGAGCGTACCACTCGCGGATTCTGCGGATTTCCGTGGGCATCGACAATGATCTCGACCAGGCAAGTACCTTGATATTTGGCTCTGCGCGCCTCGTCAGAAAACTCCGCTTCCACGCTGTTCAGTAGCACCGGCGCTGAGACGCCACCGCCTACGCGGTACACTCCGCCGCCGATATTGCTGCCTTCGCCCGGCCCATAGCCGTTTCCATGCCCCGAGCCCAGGCCCATCCCAGAGCCGTTTCCGCCCGAAGCCAGCTTAACGTTGCTAGAGTTCGAGACGCCGAAGTTCGGCAGTTTCGTATCCGTGGGGATGGTAATGTCGCTTTGCAGATCGATTGAGGGAACCGGCGGCTGGACCACGGTCGCTATTGCCGGAGCCTGCGCAGGCGGAGGAATCTTGCCCTTGATTGCTTCGATCTTGTCGGGGCTTCCGCCGCCGCCGCCCGCGGAGACGTCTTTCTTGGGGGCTTTGAATTCCGTCACTTCGATCGGCGTGACCTGCAACTGTGGCTTGCCCCGTTCAATGTAGTGCTTAACTCCGATGAAAAGGCAGAGTGTCGCAAGCCCCGCATTCACAGTGGCGGACAGGCCGAATGCCCAGGGGTTGCGCTTGACCGCCATCCGATCCGGCACGGGAATCGGCTTTGAGGTCAGCTGCAGCGGAGGCAGCTTGGGCGGGAAAAATATATCGCGGATGCCCTCGTAAAGATCAACCAAGATTGGCTTTTCCTCAACAGGAACGCCGAAAGTGAGGTCGAGTTCGCAGCCGTCCATAATGGCCGTGGCAGCTTCGGATTCAGTATCGGGCTGGATGAGCAAATCGTTGGCCATCGTTGCGTCTGGTTCCGTTGCCTCTTGACGCCTGGTCTCGGTTACGAACGTAAGGTTCTCCGACTCAGGGGCCACTCTTCCATTATGCTTGACGCGACCCGCTTGTGTCTCGCCCGGGAAGGCCTCAGAATCCACACTCTCATATTTCGTCGCGGTAGAGCTTCCCATAAACAATAGACGGATAGCAAGAGCATTTGTTGCCGAAAAGATCTTGCCAGGCCATTTACACTTAGAAATGAAGCAGATCGAACGAACCCAGGGAGTGATGATGTCCTCAGTACCGGAGTTGAAGGCGACCCTTACCTTGCCGAAAACAGCCTTCCCGATGAAGGCTAACCTGCCGCAGAATGAGCCGCTTCGCCTGGCCCGATGGGCCTCAATGGGGCTTTATGAAGAACTGCGCAAGGCTGGCGAAGCGCGCCGCAAGGCTGGCGGCTCCTATTTCCTGCTGCACGACGGCCCTCCCTACGCCAACGGCCCCATTCACCTGGGCCACGCACTGAACAAAGGGCTGAAGGATTTTGTCGTCAAGTCGAAGACCATGGCGGGTTTCGACGCGCCCTACGTTCCCGGCTTCGATTGCCACGGATTGCCGATCGAAATCAAGGTGGATGAGCAGTTGGGGCGCAAAAAACTGGAAATGCCCGCGCCTCGGGTTCTGGATGCTTGCCGCGCCTATGCGCAAAAGTACATTGATCTGCAAACCTCTCAGTTTGAACGAATTGCCTGCATAGGCCGCTGGGATGCGCCCTATAAAACCATGTCTCGCGACTACGAAGCGCGCACCCTGGAGGCTTTTTACGGCTTTCTGGAAAAAGGCTTCGTCTATCGCGGGCTGAAGCCGGTCTACTGGTGCATCCACGACCACACTGCGCTGGCCGAGGCTGAGGTCGAGTACGCGATGCACACCAGCCCATCGGTCTATGTGCGCTACCGGCTCACGTCAGCGCCAGAGACGCTCTCGCCTGCATTAGCTGGCCGGGAGGTTTATACCATCATCTGGACCACTACCCCGTGGACGCTGCCCGCGTCAATGGCCGTGGCCTTCCATCCCGACTTTGAGTACGTGGCGCTGGCCGCCCCGGCAGCCGATCAGGATGTAGCGAACGCGCCAGTCTACATCGTCGCGGCAGAACTGGCCGCGTCTGTTGCCGCCGCCTGCAAGCTGGGTGAAACTACCGAACTGGCGCGGTTCAAGGGCAGCGTCCTTGAGCGCTCCACCTTCCAGCACCCGTTTTTGGAGCGCAGCATTCTGGGTGTGCTGGCCACTTACGTTACATCTGATACTGGCACCGGCGCGGTGCACACGGCGCCAGCACATGGCGCGGACGATTTCTATACTGGCGTCCGCTACAACATTGACCCCACCTGCCGCGTGGACGCCGCCGGTCGCATCCACGTGGACCCGAGCGCCTGGAATCGCAGTGCCCCGCCAGCTTTCGAAGGCATGAAAGTGTGGGCCGCCAATCCCGTCATCGTGGCCATGCTCGAAGAGTCCGGCGCACTCCTGGCCAGCCAGGATCTGGAGCACTCTTACCCGCATTGCTGGCGCTGCCACCGTCCGGTTATCTTCCGCGCCACCGAGCAGTGGTTCATCGGCTTGGAAACGCCGGTCAAGCGTGCTGACGGCTCCGAGACCACTTTCCGTCAACAAGCTATCGAGGAGATCGACAAGGTGGTCTGGGACCCGGCCTGGGGCAAGGAGCGCATCACCAACATGATCGCCACGCGCCCTGACTGGTGCATCAGCCGCCAGCGCATCTGGGGCGTGCCCATCGCGGTCTTCATGTGCGAAGGCTGCCAGCAGCCGATACAGGACCCGGCGCTCAACAGCAAGATTGTGAAGTTGTTCGAGGATCACGGCGCCGAAGCATGGCACACAACGGAGATCGCCGCTCTGCTCCCGGCCAACACCGCCTGCACACACTGCGGAGGCAACGCGTTCCGTAAAGAGACTGACATTCTCGACGTGTGGTTCGACTCGGGTACAAGCTGGTTTGCGGTATGCGAGAGCGACCCAGAGTTGAAGCCCGCGTATTCCGCATTCCAAAAAGGTGAAGGGACCGAAGTACTGTACCTTGAAGGCGGCGATCAGCATCGCGGCTGGTTCCACTCCTCGCTGCTGACCTCGGTTGCTCTGCGCGGACGCGCGCCTTACTCCCACGTTTCGACCGCGGGCTGGACGCTGGACGAGCAGGGCCGGGCCATGAGCAAATCTCTCGGCAACGGTGTTGACCCTGTGGATATCGCCAACCGCATGGGCGGCGAGATTGTGCGTCTTTGGGTAGCTTCCATCGATTTCAGGGAAGATATGGCGGCAAGCGAGAACCTGATGCAGCGTTGTGCGGAGATTTATCGCAAACTGCGCAACACCTTCCGCTTTTTGCTGGGCAACCTGAACGGCTTCGACGCTGTGCGCGACCGGGTTAAAGAAGCTGAACTCTTGCCGCTTGACCGCTATATGCTGGCCCGCACCCGCGAGCTGACTGAGAATATCCTCGACTGGTACAAGCGCTTCGAGTTCCACCGTGTTTATCATGCGATCAACGAGTTCGCCATCGTGGACCTGAGTTCGTTCTACCTCGACGTGCTCAAGGACCGCATGTACACCTTCGCGCCCACCAGCCACGAACGCCGCTCCGCGCAAACGGTGCTGTGGCAGATTTCGGAAACCTTAGTCCGGCTGGTCGCGCCGATTTTGAGTTTTACCGCTGATGAGGTTTGGGAATATCTGCCCAAGGTCGAAGGCCGCGAAGCTTCAGTGCATTTGGCGCAGTTCCCTGCCCCGGGAGAGATTTTCTCCGAAGCCCCTGCGGCGTTGTTAGAAGAGTGGAAGCAAATCTTCGCGGTACGCGATCAAGCGCTGCGGGAGCTGGAAGTGGCCCGTCAGGACAAGCGTATCGGCAAAGGGTTGGAAGCGCAGTTGGAAATCGCTGCCTCAGGTGAACAGCTCACCCTTCTCAGGCGTCACGCCGCCGGATTGAAGGAGATTGTCAACGTCTCCGGTGTCATGGTGGTGGAAGGCGGTGAGCTGCAAGTGAACGTGCAACCCGCCACCGGCACGAAGTGCGCCCGCTGCTGGAACTTCATGCCTAAGGTCTCGGATTACGGCATCTGGGAGAACGTCTGCACCCGCTGCAGCGATGCTTTAACCGAAATGAAGATCGCCCCGCCACAATCCACGGAGGCCGTCCAATGAAATTTACCGCGCCCCGCCGTCTGCACTGGCTACTGCTCATCTCCGCCTTGATCATCTTTATTGACCGGCTTACCAAAGACTGGGTCACGCTCCACATACCGTTTGGCGGCGCCATCCCGATCGTGCCCCACTTTTTGCGCATCACCCACTGGACGAACGAGGGCGCGGCCTTTTCGCTTTTTGCTAACAGTGCCTCGCCCAACACGGTTCGCTGGGGTCTGGTCTGCTTCTCTTCTGTAGCTGCGCTGATGGTCCTCGTCCTCATGGTCTATCTCGCCGACCGTTTCACGCTCACCACCTTTTCGCTGGCGCTGATCTTTGCCGGTGCGCTGGGCAACGTCCACGACCGCATCGCCTACGGCTCGGTGGTGGATTTTATCGAGGTCCACATCTTCGGCTACCACTGGCCCGATTTCAACGTGGCCGACTCGGCTATCGTCATCGGCGCCTGCCTGCTCCTGCTCGATTCGCTGCTACCGAAAAAAGACGCAGAGCAATAACTGCTTAACTTCACGAGGATTCCATGAAGTATTCAAGTTTCGCTCCATTCATACGCATTTTTCTTGCGGTTTCAGCCGCTTTTCTCTGCTCTTTTCTGTCTCCAGCAAGTGCCCAGCGTCTGCCCTTGACCGTCATTCCCGAGCACTACACGCTCGCTCTCACGCCCGACCTCAAGGCCGCAACTTTTGCTGGCGTAGAGTCTATCGACGTGAACCTCGCCGAGCCGGCGGATCACATCACGCTGAACGCGGCAGAGATAGCCTTTGTGAGCGTGAGCGCGACCGCAGACGGCAAAGAGCAGAAGGCCACTATCTCGCTCGACAAAGAAAGGCAGCAAGCCACTTTTACTTTTCCCGAAAAACTACACGCGGGCAAGGTTACGCTGGCCATCCATTACACCAGCATATTGAATAACGAACTGCGCGGCTTCTATCTGTCGAAGACGGCGAAGCGCAACTACGCTGTTACCCAGTTCGAGTCCACCGACGCGCGCCGCGCCTTTCCGTCGTTCGATGAGCCAGCCTTCAAAGCCACCTATGACATTTCGCTGGTGGTGGATGCAGGCGACACGGCCATCTCCAACGGAGACATCGTCAGCGACATACCAGGCCCCGCAACCGGCAAGCACACGCTCAAATTCGCCACAACGCCCAAAATGTCCACTTATCTCGTAGCATTCCTGGTCGGAGATTTTCAATGCACCACCGGCGAAGCTGATGGCGTGACCATACGCTCGTGTTCCACGCCCGACAAAGTCGCGCTCACGCCTTACAGCGTCGAAATCGCCAGATACGTGCTGCACTATTACAACAATTATTTCGGCATTCCTTACCCTCTCAAGAAACTCGACCTGATTGGCCTTCCCGACTTCGAGGCCGGCGCCATGGAAAACTTCGGAGCCATCACCTTTCGTGAGACCGCTCTGCTGATCGACCCCAAAACGGCCTCAGTTGACGCGGAGAAGGAGATAGCGCTGGTCGTCGCTCATGAGATGGCCCACCAATGGTTCGGCGATCTGGTGACCATGCAATGGTGGGACAACATCTGGCTCAACGAAGGCTTTGCCACGTGGATGGAGAACAAGCCTGTAGCCGCCATGCATCCTGAGTGGAACATAGACCAATACGTGGTTTCGGGCATCGACAACACGCTCAACCTCGACGCGCAGCCCACCACGCGCGCCATTCGAGCCAAAGCAGATACCCCCAGCGACATCAACCAAATGTTCGACGGCATCTCCTACGGCAAGGCCAGCGACGTGTTGCTGACCGTGGAAAACTACCTGGGCGAGGAGACTTTCCGCCAGGGCGTGCACAACTATCTGGCGGCTCACCTCTATGCGAATGCGACCGCGGAAGATTTTTGGGGCGCGCAAACCACGACCAGCCACAAGCCGGTAGACAAGATCATGGAAAGCCTGGTGGCGCAACCCGGCGCGCCCATTCTCACCTTCGGCGAGCCTGCCAACGGCACTGTTGCGGTCAAACAGAAGCGCTTTTACCTCAGCCCAAGCATTGTGCCGGACCCTGCGCAGAAATGGACGCTGCCGGTGTGCTTCAAAGCTGCAAGAGGGCGGGACTGTCAGCTCCTCACGCCAGCCGACTCGACATTGAAAGTGCCCGCAAGCGGTCTCTTTTTCGCCAACGCGGACGGCAAGGGCTACTACCGCAGCGCCTATCTGCCCAGCGAGTATGCGGCGTTGGTGGCGCAGGTGGAAACTGGACTCACGCCCGCCGAACGCATCAGCCTGATCGGCGATAAGTGGGCCCAGGCGCGCGCTAATAAGACTCCCATTGGGGCTTATCTGGATCTGGCCGCCGCAGTCAAATCTGACTCTGGCGCCGAGGTAGTGGGCGCAGCTCTGGAGGGCGTCAACGGAACTTACCACCGGGTTGCGGCTAACGCCGAAGAACGCGACGCGCTGGCAGCCTGGATTCGCTCTACGTTTAATCCCCAGTACGCCAGAATTGCCCCGCCCACCGAAACCGACTTGGCCAACACGCGCGAGATGCGCGCGCAACTGTTCGGCTTCCTCGGCTTCTACGGCAAAGACCCGGCCGTCCTAGCTCAGGCACAAGAGATTACCGCCAAGTACCTTGCGAATCCCGGCTCCGTCGATGCCACGCTCAGCCAGGCGGCCTTGGCAGTCGCTGCTCGCAACGGCGACGCGCAGCTCTTCGACCGACTGCAGCAGATTTATGAAACCTCGACCAATCCGGAGTATCAAGAGAACTCGCTGCGTCTGCTGGCCGAATTTGAAAACCCAGCTCTGCTCCAGCGCGCCCTCGACTACGCCGTTTCCGGCAAGGTCCGCAACCAGGACGCGGTAATCCAGTTTGTCATCGCGCTAAGCATCGACGAAAACCGCGAGCAAGCGTGGAAGTACATTCAGAGCAATTGGGATAAAGTCCAGGCCCAGTTCACCACTGAGATGGGCGCCTACCTCGTGGGCGCCACGGGCAACTTTTGCTCGACCGACGCGAGGGCCAGCGTGGAAACATTCTTTTCCACGCACAAAGTTGCCGCCTCCGATAAAGCGCTCAAGCACGCCCTGGAGAGCATCGACGGCTGCATTGAATTGCGGAAGCTCCAAGAGCCGAATCTGAACAAATGGCTGGCAGCTCAACCGAAATAATCGATGGGTGGCGCGCGCGGAATCAGGCATTTCGCACGCGCCGTCTTAACCCGCCCCATTCCAATTCGCTAATATAAGACTTATGTCGAAATTTGCCCGAGGTCAGACGCTGCTCATTGACGCCGACGATACGTTGTGGGAGAACAATGTTTACTTCGAGCGCGCAATCGCCGCTTTCATCAGCTACCTTAATCACCACAAGTACACGCCCGCCGAGGTGCGCAAGGCGCTGAACGTCGTCGAGCGCGAGACCATCCTCTCTCACGGCTATGGCCTGTCGAGCTTCACCCGTTCGCTCGTAGGCTGCTTCGCGAAGCTTAGCCCCGCGCCCATGACCGATGAAAAGCGGCAGCGGGTTGAAGGTTTCGCTCGTTCCATCGCCGAGCAGGAGATGGAGCTTCTCCCCGGCGTGGCCGAAACCCTGGCAGAGTTGGCCACACGTCACCGGCTCATCCTCATGACCAAGGGCAACCAGGCCGAGCAGGCCGACAAAGTGGAGCGTTCCGGCCTTGCCAGTTACTTTTCCGCGGTTGAGATTCCCGCTGAAAAGGACCCCGCGACTTACCGTGAAGTTCTTCTTCGGCACGAGTTATCACCGCACACAAGCTGGATGGTCGGCAACAGTCCCAAGAGCGACATCAACCCTGCGCTCGCCGCCGGGCTTAATGCCGTCTTTCTCTTCCACAAAGACACATGGGTGTTGGAACACGCAGAGATTGACTCTGCACCTGAAGGACAGCAACTAATCGAGCTCGATGCCTTCGCAAAGCTCAATACGATCTTTTGACGGCATTACTTAATCGGGTTGTTTCAGATGGAAGAACCGGTCGACTGCTTCACATCGGCCAGCACCTGCTCAGGCGTCCACTCGTTGCCGGGATAGAAACGCACCACCTTGCCGTCGGGGCCGATCAGTGTGGTCGAGAGCGTGTGCGTAATCGTCGTATCTGTATTCTCGGTCATTCCCAAGTCAAAGAACTTCGCCATCTCGGCGAGCACGGATATCTCCGGCACGGCAAACTCCCAGTGCTTAAAGGAAGTATTTGCGTCGCTGCCGATATAAGTCGCGCCATAAGCTCTGAGCCGCGCGGGGGTGTCATGTTCGGGGTCAAAGCTGATCGACAGCAGATGGGATTTGGCGTAGAGCGCGCGGTTCGCAGCTAGCAGCTTATCCAAAGAGGCAAAGTTGCGCGTCACACGCGGGCAGAAATCGGGCGAGGGGCAACGCGTGTAGATGAAGGTGATCACCAACGCCTTGCCGCGAAACTGCCCAAGATGAATTGGCCGGCCATCCTGGTTGCGCAGCTTGAAGTCGGGTACAGCATCGCCCGGCGCCGGCACGTGATACATGACCTTGGGCAGGTAATCAGGCTTGCCCTGCGCCACTACAACAATGTGATCCAGCAGCACGTCCGCATCCGGGTCTTGCGACACCAGCAAGTCGGCGGTAATCACGTCGCCCGGATGCAACTCGCCCAGTATCCGTGCGTCTTTCAACTTGTAAGGCATGGTCATGGCATCCATGAAGCCCGGAATGGCTTCATGGTTCAGCGTCACCTCGTCTTTGGCGGCATCGGTTGAAACTACCTTACCGCGCAGATGGTAGACCTTGAAGTTTTGGCTGGAGCCAGGCTGCGACGCCGGCTTCTGGCCGGAGTGGCAGCCGGCCAGCACAAATACAGCGAGCAAAGAGGAAGCAAGTAATCGACGCATCACAGGCCTAGTGTACAACCGCCTGCGCACACCGCAAAGGATTACAAAGTACGTTTGAATAACGGCGTGGCGATAAGCAGCGTGCCCATGCCGAAGACAAAGAGAAAGAAGAGGTCAAATCGAATAGCTGTGAAGCCGCCGTCCTTGAGGAGAATAGCCTTGAATCCGTGAATTACATAGGTGAAAGGATCGACAATGGCGAGGGCGCGAAGCCAGGCCGGGAAGGCCGCAATGGGATACATGGCGCCCGAAGGGTAGAACAAGAGCGTGTTGAGCACGCCGAACATGGCGCGGGGAACGAGCGGATCATCGACGCGAACCATAAGCAGAAACATCATGCCGTTGAAGGCAATCGAGGTCACCAGAATCAGGCAGAAGAGTTCGAGGAGCACCATGGGATGAAAAATGACTCCCAGCCCAGCCATAAGCGAGCCAATAACCGTAAGCGAGATTCCCGCAAGAGTTGCTTTGATGGCGCCAGCCATGTTCAGGCCGAAGACTAACTCCAGCTTGGTGATGGGAGTTACAAGATAGCCTTCGTGAACGCCGCGTGCCTTGTCGTCAATGTATAACATGCCGCCGCCGATCATCACCGAGATATACATGGCCAGAGCAATGGTGGCGGGGAGAAGAAACTTCATGTAATTGACGTAAGGGTAAAGCTCGACTATCTCCAGGGCAATCTGGCTGGCCAGGCGCGGCTGAATGACGGGGGCGGTAAGCGCAGAGACCACCAATTGCATCTCGGCCTCGATGCTGCCGGAGCTGAAAGGGTCAGTGTTATCCACGACCAGGCCGATGACTGGCGCGTCCTCGGCATAAACGCGGCGGGAATACTGCGCGGGAATGATGACGGCGGCATCGACTTTCCCGGTGCGAACATCCTCACGGGCCTGGACCTCGGAGGTGTACTCGACGGTGGTGAAGGTCTTGATGTTGACGGCGATGGAGTCGAAGGCTTCGCGAATCTTGACAGACTGCGGGCCGTGGTCATAGTCGATGACCGCGACGCGGCAGCCCACAATCTTGCCGCCGAAGGCGTTGCCCATGATGACCAACTGCAGAATCGGCATCATCAGCGACATGATCATGAGCGTGGGCGAGCGAAAGAACTTGCGCATTTCGCGCTCGACAATGGCGAACATTCTGTTCATGGCCGCGCTCCTGGACGAGGCGGCAGAGTGAAGGCCGGGGGCTTGACCTGCTCATCGCGGAGTTGGCGGCCGGTGTAATGGATGAATACGTCGTCCAGCGTGGTGTTCTGGACACTGAGAGAGGTGAGAGTCTCACCCAGGGAGGCGGCTAACTCGACTAACTGCATGGTAGTTTTGGAGCCCGAAGAAGTCAGTACGCGATAGAATCCGGCGCTCTCGGCCTGCACGCTGGTGACGCCGTCAAGCTTTTCCAGGCGGCCTTGCCACTCCGGCGTCTCGCGGTTGAAGTGGACCTCGACGACGTTTGCGCCCGGCACGCTCTGCTTCAGTTCGATAGGCGTGCCCAGCGCGACGAGCTTGCCGTGATCGACGATCGCGATGCGGTCGCAGAGCGTATCGGCTTCATCCATGTAGTGAGTGGTGATGAGCATCGTGAGGTGGCGCGTTTTTCTCAAGTTGTCGAGCATCTCGTAGACAGCGATGCGTGAGACAGGATCAAGACCGGTAGTAGGCTCATCGAGAAAAAATATCTCCGGATTGTGAACCAGGCCGCGAGCGATTTCAACGCGGCGGCGCATTCCGCCGGAGAGCGTCTTGACCTGCGCCCCGCGCCATTTGACCAGATCGACAGCTTCAAGGACGTCGGCAATACTCTTTTCTCTTTCAGCTTTGGGAACCGAATAGAGCTTGGCATAGATGCTGAGGTTCTCCTCGACGGTAAGGTCGGGATCGCTGGTGAGGGCCTGAGGAATAACACCGATCATGCGGCGAACCGCATCGGCGTCTTTGGCCACGTCATGGCCGGCTATGATGGCGCGGCCGGCGGTGAGCGGTATAAGCGTGGTCATCATGCGGATGAGGGTGCTCTTGCCCGCGCCGTTGGGACCGAGGAGACCAAAAATTTCTCCCTCGGCAACCGAAAAGCTGATGTCCTTAACGGCTTCAAAATCGCCGTAGCGCTTGACGATATGCTCCACCTCAATGGCCGGAGGGCGAGGGCCATTTGGCGCGTTGGCGGAAGTTGCGGCGAGAGCCGTCATTGCTTCACCAGCTTGTTCTTGGGGATATACACTTCGGCGATCATGCCAGGGACAAATCGCTCGCCGGGATTGTCGATCAGCAGTTTGAGCTGCACGGTTTTGATGTCGCGCTTGCGTGCGCTCACGTCGCGCTGAGTGGCGAAGTCGGCTTGCGCCGATTTGTTGATGACCTTCCCTTGGAGTCTTGCGCCTGAGGGCATTACGACGCGCAAAGAGTCGCCGACCTGGACGGCGTCAGCCTGCGTCTCCGGCAGCGGCGCGTAGACCCAGGTCTGGGTCAGGTCCATGATGGTCACAATCGGCGCGCCGACGGTCACCACTTCGCCCTGACGCGCGGCGCGGACGTTGACCTTGCCGCTGACAGGAGCAAAGACCTGCGCATAATCGAGTTCAACTTTGGCCTGATCAGCAAGAGCGCGGGCATTCTGAGCTTGGTCACGGGTTTCGTTCACCGTGCGTCCCGCAACAGTGGTGAGCAATTCGTGAGCTCGGGCCTGGCGTAATGAGGCCTCTGCGGCAGCAACATTTTCCCTTGCCGTATCCACAGCCGCTTTGGCTGCTTGAAGGCTGGTGGCCGCTTCATCGCTGGCTTGCTCGCTCATGATGCCCTGCTTAGCCAATGCAACGGTTCGGCTGGTATCAGCCGTTTGGTGCTCGTAGTTTGCCTCAGCCTGGGCCAGCGAAGCACGCGCAGCGCGCACTTGAGCCTCTGCGTTCACAGCGGCATTGCCAGTCTCGCCACGATCCTGCAGTTCAGTCTCGACAGTCTCGCCGAGTTTCCATTTCTGGCTCGCTGCGGTAGCTTCAGCGGCCTTGCGCGCTGCTTGCAGGTCATCGCTCTCGATCATGGCGATAAGCTGGCCGGCCTTCACATCCTGGCCCTCATCAACGGTCAGAGTCTGAATGCGCCCAGGAATCTTGGCGCTCACTACGACCTCGTTGGCGTCCACAGTGCCAATCAGTTGCAGATCAGTGCTGGGGCGCACCGTAACCAGGTACCAGATGAGGGACCCAACGGTAAGCAAAGCCAGGATTAGAAATACTCGATTGCGTGCGTTCACTTGTGCCTCACTTCGTTTGTCGTGCTTGCGCGGAGTTCCGGCACAAGTCTGGGCCAGATATGGCTTTCTGCCGGCATTGGCGTGCCTGATAGCACACGAGCGGCCACTTGCGTTCCGCGCTCCCGATCAACAAAAATAGTCTGTCCAAGATACTGAATCGCCGCCGTACGCCGGAACTCCAAAGCACCATTCTCCAGCGGATCGGCGCCTTGAATCATGCGCATGAGCGGAGCGGAGAGGAAGTACAAAACGTTGGCGCCCAACGCTGCGTAGCGGATTTGCGCGGGATCGACCGGAATCAGCTCTCCGGATGCAATTCCCTCTTTCAGAACTTGCTGCGTCTTCTCCATAAGCGGGCGGAAAATCTTCTCGACCAACGGGCTAAGCGCGTTCGCTTCGCCCCGATGCAGACGGACCATCTCTTGCTGCATCAGGCTCTGAAACCCTGGATTCGTATGGATGCGATCGAAATGGTTGAGCGCCGACATCAAGAAGCGCTCTCCTGCGGAGGCGTCAGCTTCCAGCACGGCCATGCTGGTAGCCCGAACGCCCTCGCCAACTGCTTCCAGAGCTGCGTCGTAGAGAGCCTGCTTGCTACTGAAATAGTAGTAGAGCAGCGCCTTGTTGACGCCGGCTTCCTCGGCAATCTGCTCGGTGCGCGCCCCGGCTAGTCCGTTTTCGCTGAACTGCCGAACGGCGGCATCCAGGATGCGGGCGCGAGTCTGGTCGGCGCGTTCAGCCTGCGTGCGGGATGGCGTGGAGCTTGTCATTGCTTTAACTAACCAGTTAGTAAGTTAACACAATGCCCAGTTGTTTGCGCAGGCTCTTCGACAAAATCTCTTAAATCCTTTGATGGCACGTAGGTTGGGTCTGTCGAGCTAGATCTATGTAAGTTGTTTATCTAGTGATTAATATGCGGCGATGAGATGAGAATGCGGCGATAGATGCGGCCCCAAACCTATGCTGATTCGCTCGGGCAGGCTCTCTACCAGTTGCATTTCTCTTACCCCGCGCAGCTTATGCTTCGGCGACCTTTCTGCTCTGAATTACCAGCGGAAACCAAGCTGATAAATTTCGTCACTGTGTGCGGTAGCGCACAGACTGACAAGCTCACAAAAAGAGATAGTTCTCGGGCGGTCAAACGACCATAAAGTCAGGGGCGGTGCACTTGTTCCCTCTCCGGCTTCATGGTTCGTTGACGCAAACTTTTGATTTTCTAGCTAGCGAAAGGACTTCTTATGCTTCATCTTGACACTGGCAACACGGGATTCATGCTGCTGTGCTGCAGCCTCGTCATGCTCATGACCCCCGGTCTTGCCTTCTTTTATGGAGGCTTGGTCGGCCGCAAGAACGTACTCGCGATCATGATCCAAAGCTTTGTCTCCATGGGCTGGACCACAGTGATTTGGTTTCTCTATGGCTACTCACTGTGCTTCAGCGGAGACTGGCATGGCATCATCGGCGACTTTCACTACGCGCTCTTGCGCAACATCACCCTCAACACCCCCTCCCCGGTCAACCCCGGCATCCCGATGTTCGTTCATGTCGCCTATCAGATGATGTTTGCCATCATCACGCCGGCGCTGATCACCGGGGCCTTCGCCAACCGCGTCACGTTCAAGGCATACATGCTGTTCCTGACCGGCTGGCTTACCTTCGTTTACTTCCCGTTCGTCCACATGATTTGGGGCGGCGGCTTGCTGGCACAGTGGGGCGTGCTCGATTTCGCCGGCGGCATCGTCGTTCACAACATCGCTGGCGTCGCGGCTCTGGCCAGTGTGCTCTATGTGGGCAAGCGGCGGGTAATCGACCGCGGACCGCACAGTATCCCGCTGGTTGCCCTGGGCACCGGCTTGCTCTGGTTCGGATGGTACGGCTTCAACGCCGGCAGCGAATTTGCCGTGGATTCAGTCACCGCGACCGCCTTCCTGAACACCGACGTGGCCGCTTCCTTTGCAGCCGTAACCTGGATGATCGTTGCCTGGATGAATGAGAAGAAGCCCACCTTTCTGGGCCTGTTGACTGGCGCGGTTGCCGGCCTGGCCACCATCACTCCGGCGTCGGGCTATGTTTCGCCTACCACTGCCGTCATCATCGGCGTCATCGCAGGCGTGGTCTGCTACTATGCCGTGGCGCTGAAGAATATGCTGCACTGGGATGACGCACTGGATGTTTGGGGCGTTCACGGCGTCGGCGGGGCACTGGGCATCGTTCTGCTGGGCGTATTTGCCGATAAGGCGTTCAATCCGGCCGGCACCAATGGCCTGTTGCTCGGCAATCACTGGTTCTTCATCAAGCAGGTGGCTGCGACGGTCTTCTCGTCCTTTTGGGCATTTGGCTTTACCCTCGGCATGTTGAAGGTCATCGACTGGATTACTCCAGTAAAAGTGACGAAGGAGACCGAGGAAATGGGCCTGGATAACGGGCTGCACGGCGAGCACGCCTATGAAGATGTGTTCACGCCAGCGGCGTAATAGGCTGACATAACGCAGGTTCACAATCTGTCGATTTGCCAGGGGCGGTGCTTGCACTGCCCCTGGCTGCTTATTCAGGCGAAGCGGCTGATTTTGCCGTTTCCTGTTGGCCGTACTCTGGGTTCCGCTTCGAGATCGTCTTCCAACTCGTCGAACGTGTCTTCGTCGTCTTCAAATCCACTTGCAGCCTTTGTCACGCTGGGAGAGTAAGTCTCGTCGCCGCATCTGGAGGAGCGCTCGACCTCGTACACGTCCGTCAACCCAAGATCGGCTTCTCTGGGCCTGACCATCGGTGCAATGCTTACTCCGGCTACAGGGCTGATCTCCATATACGCGCGTTCCAGTTTTGGAACTCCCCCTGCCGATGCATATCGGCTCCGACCGATCGAGCTTTAATCTTTACGCTGCGTTGTGTCCGAAATCGATACAGTTCGCCCACTCGCTCCATGCTCAAGCGCTGCTCTCACTACCCAATATCTACAGGCCGCATCAACTCTGGTTTCGCTCTAGCGGATCATCACAAAGCCTGCCTCTGAGACCTGGGCGCCGCCAGCCTGGGCATGATCGAGCAGGGCCGCTCCCTGAGCCAGGTTCATCCCCGTGGGGACTTGGGAAAAACCGCTCCTGACCTCGCTGCTTTCGCGAACAATTTCTTTGAAGAGCATGGCGCGACCGCTCATGTGCAGTTCGAACCGCTCTGTTTTCCAGTCCGTGGCGCTCACCTGGGTCCGTTGCAGCCGGAACCAGCCGCCCTTCTGGAGCCGGCCCAGAATACCGAAGCCGAAGTTCACATTCTCCTCAAGGTGGCCGTCGAGGCGAACAAGCCGCTTCGAACGAATGCTAACCCACAGTTCCCCGCTCATGGCGTGGAAGATCCGAGCCTCGATGGAGTGGGCTGGAAAATCTGGATTGGGGCGGAAGCGAAGGTGGTAACAGCCGCTGTCCTCCCCTGCATATTCATAGAGGAATGCATCCGGCAAGAGCGCGACGATGCGGCCCACGCGTCTTTCGTCCTCGGCATACTCCTGACGCTGGCGGGCCTGTTCCGCCGGGGAGCTGAGCAGACGGCTGATCCGGCGCTCTTCCGCAAGCCGGCCGGCGGCGTCCAGCGGACGACCGTTGCTCTGGTTCAGGCGCGTCATGGAACCCTCGGCGGTCTCCACCTGTTCTTCGAGGCGCGTCCCCTGCTGCAAATGCCGCTCAATCCAGTAGCGCCAGTAACCATGGCGGTCATGGTCGTGGAGCTCGTTGTAAACGACATCCCGCACCAATTGGCCAGCAGACGTTGCCTGCTCAAGTTGAGCACAACAAGCGCCTTGCGCCACCGCCAGAATCCCCATCGTGAGCCAGAGCAACCGCATACCGACTCCCTCCCGGCCCAAGGCCTGAGACCTGAGCGGAGCATGGCGGCACATCGGCGAGAACCTTAGTCGTGAGTGCGATTGGTCAAGAGCCCGTTGGGGCGCTGAGGCCTGTATTCTTCACACCGGCCCACCTCCGAATCTCGCGGTCAGCCGCCTTCGGCGTCTTCGGAGTTGTTAGACTGGAACCATGTTGGACGAACTGGAGTTCCAAAGTCTGGTCGAAACCGCTCTCAACTCGCTGATGCGGCATTTGATGACGCTTGAGGAAGAAGCGGATGCTGGTTTTGAAGTCGAGCAGCAGGGTGGTGTGCTGAATGTCGAGTTCGAGGAACCGGCGGGGAAATTTGTGATTACGCCGAACACGCCGATGCGCCAAGTATGGATTTCGGCGCTTTCAACCAGCTTCAAGCTCGATTGGAATGATGCAGTCTCTGCTTTCGTGCTTCCGCGCACCGACGAGCATCTTGTGCCGCTCGTTGACCGGCTGATCGCAGAACATCTGAGGAGCTAGATTTCCCCGCCGCTGCCGCGAGAGCCTGAGGCGCGGCAACTGCAGGGTGCCGCTGGTGGCGCCCCACAACCTGAATGTTCTACTACTGCTTTACAAAATCAAAGGTGCAGGGGCGGCCAACGATGCCGAGGCCTTGGTTCCTGGTACCTGTACCTTTCATCTCTCCGAACTGGGCCTTGATGTCGTAGCTATAACTCTCGCCCTTGGCGGCGAAGACTCCGCGGGCATATTTTCTGGAGAATACAATGCCGTTGGCCGAGAGCGTGGCGGAACCGCTGTCCGCGACTCTGCCTTCGATAAGCAGGTAGCCGGGTTCTCCGGCCGTTCCGTGCTCTCCGCGGAAGTTGCCGTCCAAGATCACACTCGGAATCTGCCAGGTGTAGCCTTCGGTACTTCCCTTTGCAGGACAGGTAAGAGTTGTGTTCCACTTGCCATCGAAGCGATCCCCCGCGAAGGAAACCGCTGGCAGAAACACTAGAGCAGAAACAAGCAAGAATCGAACAGTCTTTCTCATTGCTCTTCCTCCGCCACGGATGGTAGCACAGCTTTTGCGCAACGGTCCACGGCCTGAGGCTGGTTGCGGAACAGGCGGCAGGTCAAGCGCAAGGGCCGTACCTGCCGTCCGGTTTCTACTGCAACGCGTAGATGCTCTTGAGTTCCTTTTCCACCAGACCGGCTGGTAACGGCGCGTAGGAAAGCGCAGAAACCTCGCTCTCACCGTACTTGACGATCCAGCTCACCAGATCCTTGATAACCTTGCCCTTGGCCGGATCGGCGGCGTGAACGGGAATCAAGAGATAGGTAAAGCTGGAGATTGGGTAGGAGGTTGCGCCCGGAGCATTGGTGATCGAAACCCGATAATCGGCGGGCATTTGCTTCAGATTAGCCGCAGCCGCGGTGACGCCGGCAATTGAGGCCTTTACCCATTTGCCCGAGGAATTTTTCACTTCGCCATAACTGATGTTGTTTTGCAGCGCATAAATCAGCTCGACGTAGCCCACAGCCCCAGGAAGCTGACGAACCAGGCCGGCAACGTTCTCATTGCCCTTGCCGCCCACGCCCACAGGCCAACTCGGCGAGGGACCTTTCCCCGGGCCGTTAGCCCAATCGGAGCTGACCTTGCTCAGGTAGTCGGTGAAGATGAAGCTGGTGCCGCTGCCATCCGAGCGGTGAACCACGGTGATCTTCTGGTCCGGGAGATTGACGCCGGGATTATCCTTGGCGATGCGGGGGTCTTTCCAGTTGGCGATTTTGCCGAGGTAAATGTCGGCCAGCACATCGCCGCTGAATTTGATGTCGCTTACGCCGGGAACGTTGAAAATCGGCACCACGGCACCCAACACAGTGGGAATATGAATCAGCTTGATCTTGGAACTGGCGAGCATATCGTCGGTCATGGGCATATCTGAAGCGCCAAAGTCCACCAGGCCTGCGGTGACCTGGCGGATGCCGCCGCCGGAGCCGATCGACTGGTAGTTGATCTCGACGCCGGGATGCGCAGCGCTGTACTCGCTGAACCACTTCGAGTAGACCGGATAGGGGAAAGTCGCGCCCGCTCCGGTCAACTTCTGAGCCTGAGCGGTGCTCAAGGCCACAACCAATAAGCCAACCGCAATCAACGTTCTCTTCACTGAAGCTCTCCTTGGCAGATTACCTGCTGCTTTTGATTGTGTGCGGTTAATGTTAAGGGAGTTTGAATCGGGGGCTGATTTCATAATTTCTTTAGTTAGCTGGACCAAGCTCCCAAACCCATGCTCGCCGGGTATAAACTCTTTCCAAGCCTATGTCTGCCCACCTTTCCACCACTCTCCTGCTCGCCACCTTCCCGGCGCTGATTTGCGCCCAAACTCCAGCTAATCCGGCCCACAAAATGACTCCGAAGACCCAAAACGCTGACCAGGTGCACCGCTCCGCCCTGGTGATAGATACCCATGCCGACACGCCGCAACGCTTTGTAGATGAACACTTTGACCTCAGTGACCCCCTGAACGGCGGCAACCTGAACCTCGCCTCCGCCCGCAAGGGAAACCTCGGCGCCGAATTCTTCTCCATTTGGGTTGATCCTGCCCAATACAAGGGACAGTACGCCCGTCGAACGCTGGAGTTGATCGATTCGGTCAAGCAGCAGGTGGCCCTCCACCCCAAAGAGATGATTTTCGTCGCTACGCCCGGCGGCATCGAGCTGGCCCACCGCGAGCACAAACTGGCCACGCTGATGGGCATCGAGGGTGGCCACTCGATTGAAGATTCCATCCCGCTGCTGCGCCAGTATTACGCTCTGGGTGTTCGCTACATGACCCTCACCTGGACCAACTCCAACGGCTGGGCTGACAGCTCCGGAGACATCGATGATGCGTCCGTACCGCACACAAAAGAGGGCCTGAACGAGTTTGGCAAGGATGTGGTCTATGAAATGAACCGGCTGGGCATGATGGTGGACATTTCGCACGTCTCCGACCGCACATTTTTCCGCACCCTGGTCATCAGCCGCGCGCCTGTTATCGCCTCCCACTCGGATGCCCGGGCCTTGTGCGACGCTCCGCGCAACATGACCGACGATATGCTGCTCGCCGTGGCTCGCTCCGGCGGCCCCAACTCGAAGGGCGGCGTCGTCCAGGTCAATTTCTTTTCGGGCTTTCTGTCGCAGGCTTATCGCGATGCGCAAAAAGCCATGGAGCCAGAGACGAATAAGGCCGTTCAGGCGCTCAAAGATAAGGCCAAGGCGGACGGCAAACCGGTTCCTTACGCCGAGATTGAGAAGCTACAACGCCAGTACTTAGATCGCATTCCGCGCCCGCCGTTTTCTGTGCTCATCGACCACATCGACCACATCGCCAAGGTGGCCGGAGTGGATCATGTGGGCATAGGCACGGACTTTGACGGCATCAGCGGCCAGCTTCCCGAGGGGATGGACTCGGCCGCAGACCTGCCCAAAATCACCGAGGCGCTGATGGCGCGCGGGTATTCTGCCGAAGATTGCCGCAAAATTCTCGGCGGCAACCTCCTCCGCGTTTTCCGTGAGGTCGAGCAGGTAGCCAAGGAACTGCAAGCGCAGGACCGGCCGAGAATCACGGAAAAACAGCCGTTTGATAAAGTTCAGAGGTAGAAGCCGACCGTCCGCGGCGCTGAATTCGGCGCCGCGCTGCTCATAACACGAGACTTATACTTGCTTTGTACGTAGGATTTTGCCTCAATCAGATACCCCTACCAGGAGAATACCCAATGTCCCATTTCCGCCGCTTCCCTGCAGCCTTGCTCGTTGCCTCCCTTCTCTTCGCGCCGGCCCTGTTGCAAGCTGACGACAAGAACGCCGCCGACAAAACCGCGGACAAGCCTGCCGAAAAAACTGCCGAAAAGGCTCCGCCGACCGAGGTCACTACGGAGGGTGCCGTGGGTGTTGGCGGTCAACATATCGCCTATACCGCCATCGCGGGCACGCTCACCGTAGGCTCGACCGATGAGCAAGATGCGCAGCTTGGCCTGGACGGCAAGCCGCAGCCCGGCAGCCAGCTTGCCCTCGACGCGCCCAAGGAACCGAAGGATGCAACCCCTGTTGCGCGCGTATTTTACGTGGCTTACTTCAAGAAAGACGCGAAGGCTGAGGACCGGCCCATCACCTTCTTCTACAACGGAGGTCCAGGCAGCTCGACCGTATGGCTGCATATGGGTTCGCTCGGTCCCAAGCACGTGGTCACCAGCGGCGATCAGCACCTGCCCGCCGCGCCCTACAAGCTCGTCGACAATGCCTACTCGCTGCTCGATACCAGCGACCTGGTTTTCATCGACATGCCCGGCTCCGGCTTCGGACGGCTGATCGGCAAAGACGCTGAGAAGGCCTTCTGGGGAGTCGATGAGGACGCTAACGCGTACGCCCGATTTATCGCCCGGTTCATCACCAAGTACAACCGCTGGAACTCGCCCAAGTTCATCTTTGGCGAGAGCTACGGCACCACGCGCTCCGCAGTTCTGGCGGATATCTTGGAAAACCACGACAGTATTGACCTGAACGGCGTGATTCTTCTGTCCCAGATATTCAACTTTACGACGGATATTGATTTCCCCAGCGGCAACCCCGGTGTGGATCTTCCCTACGTGATGGCGCTGCCCACCTATGCGGCCACTGCCTGGTACCACAAAAAGCTGCCGCAACAGCCGGCTGCGCTCGAGCCTTTCCTGAAGGACGTGGAAGCCTTCGCGACGGGGCCCTACACGCACGCGCTCGCCCTGGGCACTGATCTGGGCGGGGACGAAAAGCAGCAAGTGGCGGAGAAGCTGCACGAGTACACCGGCCTGCCCGTGGCCTATCTGCTCAAAGGCAATCTGCGAATAAACGGCGGCGAGTTCGAGAAGAACTTGCAGGATGATCAGGATCTGACCACCGGGCGGCTCGACACCCGTTTCTCGGGTCCCACCCTCAATCCGCTGAGCGAGGGCGCGGAGTACGATCCGCAAAGCTCGGCTATCTCCTCGGCTTATGTCTCGCTCTTCAACGATTACGTGCGCCGCGATCTGAAATATGGCGAGGGCCAGACCTACTTGCCTGAAATCTACTCAGCGGAGATGCACTGGGATGTGATGCGCCACGGCCATCCGCTGGGACTGAACGTAGCCAACGATCTTGCAGAGGCGCTCAAGACCAATCCGCGGCTGAAAATCATGGTCAACGGCGGCTACTACGATCTGGCGACGCCCTTCTTCGCCGCCCTTTATGAAGACAAGCACCTGCCCATACCGCAATCGCTGGCCAAGAACATCGAGTACGACTGGTATGAGTCGGGACACATGGTCTACGTGAATGACGAAAGCCTCAAGCACCTCCACGACCGCGTAGCCGCGTTCATCAAGAGCACGCTGGCGGACAATAAGTAACCAGAATGAAAGACGGACGGCCCCAGGTCTCATAATCGGGACTTGGGGCGACCGTGTACCTCTCAATCAATCGCCGCAACGCGTTCCTATTCCACTCAAGAGACGCCAGCAGATGCACCAGTTATGGAAGGTCGGTTGCCCAGTTCATGGTGGCCCGGAGATCGTCGACATAGGTAAAGACTCTATCGTTGGTCACAAGCACCGCGCCCGCGGCGATTGCATGAGCGGCAATCTGCATATCCATATTCTCGAGGGTTCTGCCGCATGACTCCAACTTGGCTCTGAGCGCGCCGTACGCCTTCGCCTCATCACTCCCCCACGGCAGCATCTTTACTGCCGCCAGAAACCATTCCATCCGTTCGCGTAGCGCAGCCGCATCGGGTCTCTTCGCCAAACCATAGCGAATTTCCGCTTCGGTAATTACAGAGAGGCAAACAACCTCATCATCCCCAAGATTGAGCATCCGGGCGCGAGCTGCCTTTGAATGACCCTTGGCAATGTAACTGACCATATTGGTGTCGAGCATATAGAGGGATTTCATAGCTCAGGCCGCACCTGCGGTGGTTCCTGGGCGCGGTCGGAAGGAGAAAGAAAATCTTCCGGCACTCCAACCGCGTCGAGCGCGGCGAATATCTCCGCCAGGCCGCTCGGAGCTTGCGAGAGGATCAGGTCGCCGTTCTTCGGATCACGGCGAATATAGACTTCGCTCTCGGAAAATCGGAAATGCGCCGGGATACGAACAGCTTGGCTTCGTCCACTCATGAAAACCTTTGCTCTTTCGAGAAGGGCCATCACTCACCTCGCTATATAGCATGATATATAGCGAGAGGGAAAGTCAAGGCGGTTTTTTGATAATCGGAAGATTAAGAAACTGCTTGTTCTGATATCTGCGGCGAAAAATGCCTATCGATCAGCAGTGTCTTAGCCTTGTAGACTAATCAACATGAAGCGCTTGGCCCTCCCTCTCGTTCTCTTGTTTCCCGTTGTTCTGGCCGCTCAATCGTTTTCTGTCACCTTTCCAAAAGAGGTCAGCGCGCAAGCTCTCGATGGACGGCTGCTGCTGTGCCTCTCCACGGACCCGAGCCCAGATCCAGATCGGGAACCGCGCAACCTTATCGACGACACCATGGGCTCGCAGATTGTCTTCGGTGTGACTGTCGATGGATGGCAACCCGGCCAACCCGCCGTAGTGGACGCTAGTGCCTGGGGCTACCCGATTCGCAGCCTCAAGGACGTTCCGCCCGGCGACTATTACGTTCAGGCCGTGCTGAATAAGTACGAGACCTTCCATCGCAGCGACGGAAAGACCGTCAAGCTGCATCCCGACCAGGGCGAGGGCCAACACTGGAACATCTCGCCGGGCAACCTCATCTCGAAGTCAATCAAGGTCACCGTCAAACCTGGCGCTTCCATCTCCATCGCTCTCACCCAGGTAATTCCGCCGATCGTTACGCCAGCCGACACGAAGTACGTTCGCCACATCCGCATTCAGAGCGCGGCGTTGACTAAATTCTGGGGCCGGCCTATGTTCATCAGCGCCATCGTGCTGGTGCCCGAAGGCTTCGACGAGCACCATGACGCGCACTTTCCGCTGATGATCTTCCACGACCATTTTGCGGACAATTTCGATGACTTTCGCACTACGCCGCCAGACCCGAACCTGAAACCCGATTACAGCGAGCGCTTCCACCTGGCCGGCTACAACCGCATCCAGCAGCAGGAGGCGTACAAGTTTTATCAGAAATGGATTTCGCCCGGTTTTCCGCGCGTGCTGATCGTCAAGATTCAACACGCCAATCCCTTCTACGACGACTCCTACGCCGTGAACTCAGCTAATGTGGGCCCTTACGGCGACGCCATCGAGAACGAGTTGATTCCGGCCATCGAGCAGAAGTTTCACGCCATCAGCGAGGGCTGGGCGCGATTTACTTACGGCGGCTCTACCGGCGGTTGGGAGGCGCTGGCCGTGCAGGTCTTCTATCCGGAACACTACAACGGCGCGTTCGCCTCCTGCCCTGACCCTGTCGACTTTCACGCCTACACCGATATCGACATCTACAACGACAAAAACTTCTATTACCTGGAAGGCGCGCATAAGCGCGAGGCACAATCAGCCATGCGCGACTACCTGGGCCACACCTTCATCACCAACGAGGAGATCAACGACTACGAACTGGCGCTTGGTGACCATGGCCGCAGTGGCGAGCAATATGACATTTGGCAAGCGGTGTTTGGGCCAGTGGGCGCGGACGGCTACCCTGCCCCCATTTACGACAAGGTGACCGGCGAAATCGATCACAAGGTTGCCGAGTACTGGCGCGAACATTATGATCTGGAATCGATTCTGGAACGAGACTGGGCGAAGCTGGGCCCTGGTTTAGCAGGCAAGATCCACATCTATGTCGGTTCTGACGACACGTACTTTCTCAACAACGCCGTTTATCTCATGGAAGATTTTCTGAAATCAACCAAGAACCCGCCCTACAGCGGCGAAGTGGCGTACGGCCCGCGCGCCGAGCATTGCTGGAACGGCGATCCCACGCAGCCCAATGCGTATTCGCGGCTGCACTACAACACCATGTATCTGCCCAAGATCCTCGACCGAATCCAAAAGACCGCGCCCAAGGGAGCGGACCTGACCAGTTGGCGATATTGAGAGACGGACGCGCCGAGATAGAGAGACGCTAACTGACGGCCTCGGCGTTCAGTCGTTTCACGTAGATGAGCGCTGCGCGCCCGCCGGGGTAATAGTCCTCTTCCCTACCCTCGCAGCGGTAGCCTTGCGCCTCATAGAGCCGGATTGCAGCCGTGTTTCCCTCCTCCACATGGAGCCAAATCAAGCGAGTCCCCGCGAGACGCGCTGAGTCCTCGATGCGGTTGAGAAGTTCGCGGCCAACACCGCGGCCGCGCGCCTCCGGGCAGACTTCAATGGTCTGAATGTAAGCCGTGGTTTCGCTGTTGCACCCCAGCGACAAAGACCCGTCGCAGGGGACCCCGCTGCTCTCTACGGTCCAATCGACAATGGCGAAACCGGCCATTTGCCCGGCTTCTTCTGCGATCCAAGTCGCAGCATGGGAGCGCTGGACAAGCAACCGCATATATCGCCGGCTGAAGCGGCTGGGCGGCGCAAAGCAAGCCTCTTCGAGCGCGTAGAGCTGGTCAAAGTCGGCGGGAGTGTAAAGGCGGTAAATCACCTTCCAACTCTAAGGCAGACGGCGAGCAAAGAGCCATCCCCGTAAGAGGATGGCTCTTTGTGTGTAAGATTCGTATTGCTCACGAAGCTAAACGCTGACCCGCGCGGTAGCGCTAGACTTTTGCTTCCAGGTCAGCAATCACGTCGAAGAAGCGCTGATCAAGACGGCGATTTGTCGCGATGGCTTCCTTGATGGTGATATCGGTGATATCAAGGCCCTTGAGCACGGCGATACGGCCCCACTTCTTGTCGTGGACCATGTCGATCGCGTGCAGGCCGTAGCGTTGGCCGAGGATCCGATCATAGGCCGTGGGAACTCCCCCGCGCTGTGTATGGCCCAGGTTGACCGAGCGAGTCTCGTAACCGGTTCTCTTCTCGATCTGGTTAGCTAGTTCCTCGCCAATGCCAGCCAGGCGCGCGTGCCCGAATGCGTCAAGGTTCGCCGCTTCGTCAATTACCTGACCCACCTCGGGTAGAGCGCAGCCCTCGGCCACCACCACCACCCCATAATGCTTGCCGTGGTCGTAGTTGTGCTTGAGGAGCGCGCAAACGTGGTCAAGATTGATTTCCTTTTCAGGAACCAAGATGACATGTGCGCCGCCCGCCACGCCGGAGGCATATGCAATCCACCCTGCATCGCGGCCCATCACCTCGACAACCACCACGCGGTTGTGCGAATCGGCGGTGGTATGGATGCGGTCGATGGCTTCGGTAGCGATCATGACAGCAGTGTCGAATCCGAAGGTCTGGTCAGTGCCGTTGATGTCGTTGTCGATGGTCTTGGGCACGCCCACGCTGGGAACGCCGTGCTCGTTCAGATAGAGGTTCACTGACTGGGTGTCGTCTCCGCCCAAAGCAATCAGCGCATCGATCTTGTTGGCCTTCAGAACCTCCTGCACCTTTTCGATGCCCCCGGGAACCTTCTTCACGTTGGTGCGTGAAGAGTGGAGGATGGTGCCGCCCTTCAACTGGATGCCGTCAATATTCTCCAGAGTAAGGGGAATGAACTTGTTGTCCAGTACGCCGCGCCAGCCGTTGAGAAAGCCGATGAACTCATCGCCATAGTGGTTGATGCCCTTCCGCACGGCGGCATAGATCACCGCATTCAGTCCGGGGCAGTCGCCGCCGCCGGTCAACAAAGCAACTCGCATCGTAAAAATCTCCTCATAAAAGGCGCGGGGTATCAAGCCGTGCCGGGAATATGGCTTCTCATCATGAGTTCAAAACGGAAAAACATCCAGACTTGACGCCTTACTCAGTTTACTCCGCCTCTGTAAAGAAAAATCGTGACTGCGCTCACGCTCGTTGGGGCATCATTCCCTTGTTGGAAGAGCCTCGGAATGATTCAATAGGGTATGCCCGGAACCGGAGCACTCCTATTGCTGGCCTTCGCCAGCCTGGTCGTCGTTGTCTTGCTGATCCTGCTGCAATTGACCCGGCTCGGATTCCTGGTCCGCTCTACCATTCCCGACCGCCCGCGGCAGCGCATGTTCCTCGCCTCGGTTTCCTTCCTGTTGACTTTTGTTGGGGTCCGTCTCCTCGTGTGGATGATCGTTTATCACGAGGGGCCGTTTCAGTGGGTGGTGATACATGGAACGCACATTCACCACCTGGTCTGGGGAATCCTGATTCTGCTGCTGGTCGGCTACGGTTGGCTGATGGATCTGGGGCGGGCACACTCGCCGCTTTCCATCTTTTTCAGCCGCCTGATGTCGGTCGGATATGGCGTGGGCGCGGCGCTGACTCTGGACGAGTTCGCCATCTGGCTCGACCTGGAACCGGATGCGTACTGGTCGCGCACGGGGCGGCTCTCAATCGACGCCATCATCCTATTCGGCAGCATCCTGGCCGTGGGCGCGGGTGGCGCGCCCTTCTTTCGAGCCCTAGGCCGCCTATGGGCCAAACGCGCCCTTTTTGGCAAGGAACTGGGCCGGGGCCTGACCTTCCCTATTCGCCGCGCGCGGTTGCTTCGTCCGCGTAAAGTGCGTCGATCTGGTCCACGTAACGCTCCGTAATCACGCGCCGCTTGAGCTTCATCGAGGGCGTGAGTTCGCCGGATTCCTGCGTCCACTCGTCGGCCACCACGCGGAAGCGCTTCAGGCTTTCAAAGTTGGCCAGGGTACCGTTCACCTCACGCACGATCTCGGCGTAGAGAGCAATCACCCGGCTGTCGGCCACCAATTCAGCGCGATTCTTTGCATTGACGCCGTGGTGGCTGGCCCACTGCTCCAGCGACGCAAAATTTGGGGAAATAAGCACCGAAACGAACTTGTGCCGGTCGCCCACCAATACGGCATGAGCCACCAACATGTTGTTCTTGAGCTTGTTCTCTATCGGCTGAGGCGCCACCAGCTTTCCGCCCGAGGTCTTCAGCAACTCCTTCTTGCGGTCAGTGATGTAGAGGAACCCATCCTGGTCAATGTGGCCGATGTCACCGGTGCGGAACCAGCCCTCCGCGTCGATGGCCTCGGCGGTCGCCTCGGGTTTGTGCCAGTAGCCATTAAAGACCGACGGACCGCGGGCCAGCAACTCTCCGTCCGAGGCCAACTTGAGCTCAACATTGCTCATGGTCATTCCCGCGGCGCCCATGCGATGGTGGAGAGGCGTGTTGATGGCGAGCAGCGGCGACGTCTCCGTCAGCCCGTAGCCCTCCCAAAGAGCAATACCCACCGAGGCAAACCACTTTGCAGTGTCTATCCCCAAAGGCGCCCCGCCGGAGACAAAAACCCTCACCCGCCCGCCGAAAGCCTCGCGCACCTTGGAATAGGCCAGCTTGTCCGCCAACTTCCATACGGGCGAAGAAGGTCGGCGGCCATCATAGACCGTCTGCCCGTATTTGGTGCCCACGCGAATAGCCCAAGCCAGGAGGCGCTTCTTGACGGGTGAATGCGAGGCCCGCCGCTCCACTTCCTCGCGAATTTTTTCGAAGACCCTCGGCACGCCCACAAAAACCGTGGGCCGCACCTCGCGCATGGCCTCCGGGAGCTTGTCGAACTTCGAGCAATAGGCAACCTGCACCCCGTAGGCGTACATCACGTAGTCCAGCGCGCGAGCCGTGACGTGTGAGAGAGGCAGGAAGGAGATCAAAGCGTCGGTGGAATTGAAGTCAAAATCGACAGCGGCGATGTTCTGATTCGAAGCAATGTTGTGGTGGGTAAGCGCCACGCCCTTGGGCTCGCCGGTGGTCCCTGAGGTGTAGATCAAGGTGGCCAGATCCTCGGGCTTGACGGAGCGCGCCAGCGCATCGAAGACTGGGTCACGCTCGGCTCCGCGCTCATCGGCCCCGGCCAGCAGTTCTCTGAAGGCGGTTGCCCCCTCCGGCGGTGGGGAATCCATGATCAGTATCTGTTTCAACTGGGTCAGACTGCGGACGGCGTTCAGCTTGTCGAATTGCTGCCGGGTTGAGACCACGGCGATGCGGCAGCCCGCATCCGCAACTAGCGCGGCTATCTGTTCGCCAGTGAGCGTGGGGTAGATGGGCACATCCACGGCGCCAATGGCCAGCGTGGCGAAGTCAGTGATGGCCCACTCCCAGCGGTTTTCCGAGATCAGAGCGATGCGGTCGCCTTTTTGCATGCCGAAGCTGAGAAATGCCTGAGCCAGCGCACGGACCCGCTGGTAGATCTGGTCCGAGGAGATGGGCTGCCACAGGCCGAATTCGTCCTGCCACAGCACGGCACGCGGGTTGGGGGTCGCAGCTACGCGGCTAAACAGGTCATTGATGGTGGAAAGCGAAAGTGTCTGTGTCATTTTTTTATCGAGTGAAGCGCGCGGAACTCGTTTACCGCGAACACACGAGAGTGTATCAGCGCGGACGTGCTACAGTCCCGAAATAATTTTTCCTTGCCGCAATTCTCCGGCACGCGGCCGATATTGCATACTTATGCACCTGTGTTGTATATTTATTCATACGAGGACGCACCGCAAACTTCACTCCTCGCCAGCCGAAATCCGTTAATGAAGAACCTGCGACACAATGCGATTCGCGAACTGGTGGCCGGCTCTCTGGTGGCTAATCAGGACGAGTTGCGGCGCAAATTGCGACGCCGCGGTTTTGCCGTGACCCAGGCTACGCTCTCGCGTGACATTCACGAACTGCGCCTCTCCAAGGGCCCCGGCGGCTACTCCTTGTTGAACGGCGCCGGTTCGCCAACAGAAGACAATAGCCCGCCTTCGCTGGCCGAGATGATGGAAGGCTTTGGGCTGCGCGTGCGACGGGCGATGAACCAGGTGGTGTTGACCGCGGTGGCAGGCGGAGCGCAGCCGCTGGCCGCGGCTCTCGACCGCGAAGGATGGGCCGATGTTATCGGCACCATCGGCGGCGACGACACGGTGCTGGTGATCTGCTCCGATCATCGCCGGGCAAGAGAGGTTGAATCGCGGTTGAGGACGATGCTGGAATCATGACAACAACAGTGCAAACAGCGGTAGTGGGAGTTACAGGGTACGCAGGCGCGGAATTGGCGAGGCTGCTTCTGAGGCACCCCCGCCTCAAGAGCGCTCCGCCGGTATTTGCCGGGCGCGTGGACGAAAAAGATGCGGCCAGAGGCGGCGTGCCTCTGAGCGAGATTCACCCCCAACTGGCCGATTGCAAGGGAAGCGGCTCGCACAAATTGGAGCCCTTCTCCTGGGAGCTTCTTGCCCGCCGGGGCGTTGGCGTTTTGTTTCTCGCCACGCCGCATGAGCAATCGCGCGAATGGGTGCCTGAGGCGCTCAAACGCGGGATGCGAGTGATTGACCTGAGCGGGGCATGGCGGCTGAATGAAGCGGCCAACCGCGCCGTTTATGCCTTCGAGGACAGCGACGCCGAACTGGCGGCGGCAACCCAGGCCGAGGCGGTTTACGGCATGCCCGAGCTTCATCGCACGCGGCTTGCCGGAGCGCGACTCATTGCCAATCCCGGCTGCTTTGCGACCTCTATCATCCTCGCACTCAGGCCGTTGGTGGCCGCGGGATTGGTCGATCTGGAGCACGGTATCGTCGCCGATGCCAAGAGCGGAGTGAGCGGCGCCGGCAAGGCGCCAACGGCCAGGACGCACTTCATGCACTCGGCCGACAATCTCTCCGCCTATGGCGTCTTCACTCACCGGCATACCGGCGAGTTGCTGGAGCAGATCGGCATTGACTCGAGCGAAATTATCTTTACGCCGCATTTGTTGCCGATTCCGCGCGGAATTCTCTCCACGATCTACGTGCATTTCCGCGAGCCGCAGACCAAGCACGGGATTGCGCAAGTCTACAAGAATTATTTTGCCGGCAGCCCGATGGTCCGGCTCTACGACAAGGCGCTGCCGCAGATTCAGTACTCGGTGGGCACCTGCTATGCGGACATCGGTTTTCAACTAGCCGCCGACGGTCGCCGTGCGGTGGTCGTCAGTTGCCTGGACAACTTGCTGAAGGGCGCTTCCGGTCAGGCCGTGCAAAATCTGAACGTGATGCTTGGCTGGGGCGAATCGGAAGGTCTCGAATGAAACTGGCAACGGAGGGCTCTGAATGAAGTATGTCGTCAAATTAGGTGGAGCTGGCCTGGAAACTCCGTCGCTTTTGGAGGGCTGTACGCGCGCCATCGCCGAGCTGGCGCGGGACGGTCATCAGGTTGCCGTAGTCCACGGCGGCGGCGTGCAATTGACGCGCATGCTCAAGGCGATTGGCAAACAGAGTCAGTTCATTAACGGCCTGCGTGTCACCGACGCCGAAACCCGCGATGTGGCGCTGATGGTTCTGGCCGGAAAAGTGAACAAGCAGCTGGTGGCTGGCCTGGGCGCTCTCGGTGTCCCTGCCATGGGTTTGTCAGGCGGCGACGGGTTGATCTTTCGCGCTCGCAAAAAACGCACGACGCCTGACCTGGGCTTTGTGGGCGAGATCGCCGCAAGCGACCCGCGCTGGTTGGAAGCGATCTGGAATCTGAACGGCGTGCCGGTGCTTTCGTCCATGGCTCTCGGTTTTGACGGCGAGTACTACAACGTGAACGCCGACGAGATGGCCGCGGCCTGCGCCATTGCCTGCCATGCCGACGCGCTGGTCTTTCTCACCGACGTGCCCGGCGTCAAGGGCGCTAACGGCGCGGTGCTGCGCTGGCTCTCTATCGATCAGATTGCAGAGATGGCCACAAGCGCCGTTATCTCCGGCGGCATGTTGCCCAAGCTCAGCGCCTGCCGCGAGGCTCTTTTGAATGGCGTCAAACGCGTAAGAATCTTGCCTGCGGATGCTGCATCATCGCTTCCTGACCTGTGCAGCTCCCGCGTAACCCACGGCACCGAAGTGATGGTAGCCTAGCGGTCCGCAGGACAAACGGACCAGGAGAGATGAAATTGACAAGGCTCGAACAAATTCAAGCTGCCGAAGCGCGGCTGCTGCTTTCCACTTACGACCGCAATCCAATTCTCTTTGTGCGCGGCGAAGGCGTCCACATCATCGACGAGCAGGGTGAGCGCTATCTTGACCTGCTGAGCGGCATCGGCGTCAACGCGCTCGGCTACGCACACCCAGCCATCGAAGAAGCCATCGCCCAACAAAGCCGCGCGCTCATCCACACCTCGAACCTTTATTATCACGAGGGCCAGGCGGAGCTTGCACTGCGGCTGACCGAGCGCACCGGTCTGGATCGCGTTTTCTTTTCGAACACCGGCACCGAGGCCTGGGAGGGCGCGCTCAAGTTGGCACGCGCACACGCTGGACTCCTGCGCAGCGAAGGCAAGCAGATTGGGACGAAGTTTCTAGCGCTGGAGCAAAGCTTTCATGGCCGTACCTTCGGCTCCATGTCCACAACCTACAAGGCCAAGTACCGCGAGCCCTTTGCTCCCGGCGTTCCCGGCGTCGAGTTTGTAAAGTTCAACGATATCGCCGACCTACGAGCCAAATTCTCCAATGAAGTGTGCGCCATCCTCGTGGAGACAATTCAGGGCGAAGGCGGCATACGCCCGCTAACGCCGGAGTTCTTCGCCGAGGCTCGCGCACTCACCCTGTCGACCGGAGCTTTGTTGATCGCCGATGAAATTCAGTGCGGCATGGGCCGCACCGGCAAGTGGTGCGCTTATCAGCACTACGGCATTCAACCCGATGTCACCACATTAGCCAAGCCTCTCGCCGGCGGCATTCCGCTGGGCGCGATTGTCTGCACAGAAGAGGCAGCGCGCGCCATTCACGCCGGTATGCACGGCACCACCTTCGGCGGCGGGCCGTTGGCCTGCGCCGTGGCCATCGCAGTTATCGATACGCTCGAAAAAGACCATCTGCTGGATCACGCAACCGAGGTTGGCAATTACTTCCTCGCGAAGCTTCGCGCCTTGGCCTTGCGCCACAACGCCATCGTGGACGTGCGCGGCCGGGGCCTCATGATTGCGGCCGAAATCGATTCCGCCGATCTGGCCAAGCTCGTCGTTGCCGAGATGCTGAAGCGGCACATTCTCATCAACTGCACCAGCGACACGGTTCTGCGCTTTTTGCCGCCCTATATCTTGCAGCGCGCCCACGTGGACACCGCCGTCGCGGCGCTGGACGAAATCTTCACTGAACATGCCGCTCACAACGGCACACAAGCCGCAGCCTACGCGGCAACGCAGGCCGCAGGAGGTAATAACAATGGCTAGCAGAGCAGTCCTCGAACCTCGGGAGTCCACAATTCCCGTTCAGAAAGACCCCGATATTCTTGCCGCGGCGGCGCGTCTGGCCGGCGAGGATCTGTGCTCCATCTCCGATCTATCGAGCGCGGAAGTGCGTGCAATTCTCAAGCTGGGCCACGACGTAAAGCGCAATCCCGGCGAGTACCGCCATGCGCTCGACGCCAAACAGATGGTGCTGATGTTCGAGAAGGCCAGCCTGCGCACGCGCCTGAGCTTCGAGGCCGGCATCAACACCATGGGCGGCAATGCAATCTTCGTCGATCAGACCAGCGTGCAGTTGGGCGAGCGCGAATCCATTGCCGACGTGGCGCACAATGTGGAGCGCTGGGTGGACGTGATTGTGCTACGCACCTACGCGCACGACACCATCACCGAAATGGCCGCCAACGCGCGTGTCCCTGTCATCAACGCGCTCTCTGATTTCGAGCATCCCTGTCAGGCGCTGGCCGACTTCATGGCGCTCGACGAGCACTTCGGCTCCGTTGCCGGACTCAACTTCACTTATGTGGGAGATGGCAACAACGTCTGCCACTCGCTGATGCTCACCGGTGCGCAACTGGGCGCCAATGTTACCGTGGCCACGCCTCGCGGCTACTCGCCCGACATCGAGATCGTCACCATTGCGCGCGAGATCGCCCAGGCTAACGGCTGCGAACTTCGCCTGTTGCAGGATCCGCAAGCCGCCGCCGAAGGCGCTGACGCAATCTACACAGATGTATGCGTGAGCATGGGCTTCGAGCACGAGTCGGCCAAGCGAGCGCCTATCTTCCGGCCCTTCCAGGTGAACGAAGCTCTCATGCAGAAAGCCGCGCCCCGCGCGGTCTTCATGCATTGCTTACCGGCGCGTCGCAACGAAGAAGTCACCGACGCGGTCATCGACGGCCCTCAGTCCATTGTCTTCGACCAGGCTGAAAACCGGTTACATGCGCAGAAGGCATTGCTGCTGCTGCTGCTGGGCGGGCTGGCGAACGTGCAGAGTTTTCAGTAGGTCTTTGCGTTATTGTGGGAGAACCTATGTTCGACGACATCGAGATACAAAGAAGGTATACGCGGATAAGCAATAGAGATATTGTTGTTTGTTTTCTCTCTCTTGCTTTAGTCGTTCTCTTTCTCTTTAGTTGTTTCGGATGGTATTTTTCAACAAAATTTGCATCTGTTGCATCAAGAGAGCGCATGATCTCCGCAACTATTACCTCGATTTCTCATGGAAGTATGTTGGCATATCAATTCTCGATTGATGGCATAGTCTACACAGCGCGAGTGGGACAAATGCGAGGCCGAGAGTACATGATAGGTCGAGAAGTCACAGTTTATTACGACCCCAACGATCCAACAACAAACAACTTGAGGGAGTACCGTTCACTGAGTGAGCATGACCATCGAATGATGATTTTGTGCATCTGTCTATCGTTGGGAACGGCATTCGCCTTAGTGGTCTTTCTGACAACAAAAGGCTAAACAAAGAAGCTGGAAAAACAATAGCGAGCAATTCCTTCCGAGGTTTTCAAGCATGACCGTGATTCTCGAATCCCTACCCATCGGCCAGAAGGTCGGTATCGCCTTTTCTGGCGGGCTGGACACCTCCGCCGCCCTGCTCTGGATGAAGCAGAAGGGCGCCATCCCCTATGCCTATACAGCCAACCTCGGACAGCCCGACGAAACAGACTACGACGCCATTCCGCGCGCGGCCCTCGAGTATGGCGCCGCAAAGGCCCGCCTCATCGACTGCCGCGGTCCGCTGGTTCGCGAAGGCATTGCCGCGCTGCAGGCTGGCGCCTTCCACATCACAACGGCTGGAGTTCCTTACTTCAACACCACCCCCATCGGTCGCGCGGTCACGGGCACCATGCTGGTAACCGCGATGAAGGAAGACGACGTCCACATCTGGGGCGACGGCTCGACTTTTAAGGGTAACGACATCGAGCGTTTCTACCGCTACGGCTTGCTCGTCAATCCTGATCTCAAGATCTACAAACCCTGGCTCGATTCGGCGTTCATCGACGAACTAGGCGGCCGCGCCGAGATGTCTGCCTTCATGAAGCAGACAGGTTTCGCCTACAAGATGTCAACGGAAAAGGCATACTCCACTGACTCCAACCTGCTTGGCGCAACCCATGAAGCCAAGGACCTGGAGCAACTTTCTTCATCGATCAAAATCGTCGTTCCCATCATGGGTGCGGCATTCTGGCGCGATGATGTCGAGATCAAGCGCGAAGAGGTCGTCGTTCGTTTCGAAGAGGGCTCCCCCGTCGCTCTCAACGGCCAGCAATTCGACTCGCCCGTAGCCCTCCTTCTCGAAGCAAACCGCATCGGCGGCCGCCACGGCCTCGGCATGTCCGATCAGATTGAGAATAGGATTATCGAAGCCAAGAGCCGCGGCATCTACGAAGCTCCGGGCCTCGCCCTGCTCTTCATCGCATACGAGCGCCTCGTCACCGGCATCCATAACGAGGACACGATCGAGCAGTATCGCGACAATGGCCGCAAGCTCGGTCGTCTGCTCTATCAGGGCCGCTGGTTCGACTCCCAGGCGATTATGCTCCGCGAATCCGCCCAACGCTGGGTCGCCAAACCCATCACAGGCGAGGTCACACTCGAGTTGCGCCGCGGCAACGACTACTCGATCCTCTCGACCGAGTCGCCTAACCTCACCTTCCATCCAGAGCGCCTCAGTATGGAGAAGACTGAATCCACCTTCTCCCCGCGCGACCGCATCGGGCAGCTAACCATGCGCAACCTCGACATTACAGACACCCGGGAGAAGCTCCTTACCTACGCAAATACGGGTCTTCTCACGCTCAGCAAAGGCAACGAAATGCCCCAGCTCAACAGCGGAAAAGAATAGCATGAGGTACGCTTAACACAGTGCTCAATGAACAACAATCCGGAAAGATGTGGTCCGGCCGTTTTCGCGAGCCGCTGGATGCGGAATTCGAAAGCTGGCAGCGGTCCATTGTCTTCGATTGGCGGCTGCTCGACGAGGAGATAGCCGCCAGCAAGGCGCACGCATCCGCTCTCTATGCCGCGAAGATTCTCA
>Ga0302197_10000359_pt1 | contig 45859 bp, 40 predicted proteins | sample II_Bog_N2_1_FD_193526 | JGI IMG/M metagenome (GOLD analysis project Ga0302197, IMG submission 193526) | Peat permafrost microbial communities from Stordalen Mire near Abisko, Sweden - II_Bog_N2_1 | ecosystem: Environmental > Terrestrial > Soil > Wetlands > Peat | place: Sweden: Abisko... | reverse complement strand
ATCTATATCCGGATTGAAATGCTGCAATGAAGCCAGATCATTATATATTTCAACATCGAACCGATTAATTGCCAAATCAGCAATGGCTTTTATAATTTGTAAATTGACAGAGTCTTTTCTTGTACTTCCTGAAATTGCCAATACCTTTCTTTTCATATAAACAAAAATAAATAAATTTCATTGGTGTACGTCTTCTTCTACGAAAGGCTATTTATTCGGGGTATTTATCATTTGCCTACATTTCATAGTTCGCCGCATATAATTCATAGCTAATTGCCTAACTTTGCATCATGGAATTTCAACTTGAATCACCTTTTAAACCTACCGGCGACCAGCCACAGGCTATTGAACAACTCACCAAAGGAGTTGAGCAGGGCATAAAAAACCAGGTTCTGCTGGGTGTTACCGGTTCGGGTAAGACATTCACCATTGCTAATGTTATTGCCAATACCGGGAAACCTACACTTGTTCTCAGTCATAACAAAACGCTGGCAGCACAGCTTTTCGGGGAGTTCAAACAGTTCTTTCCAAAAAATGCGGTAGAGTATTTTGTCTCTTACTATGACTATTACCAACCCGAAGCATACCTGCCTACCACCAATACATATATTGAAAAAGACTTATCCATCAACGAAGAGATAGAGAAGCTGCGCTTGGCAACCACCTCAGCCCTACTCTCAGGCCGGCGCGATATTATTGTGGTTTCATCGGTATCATGTATTTATGGTATTGGAAACCCTATAGAGTTTGAAAATACAGTTATCCCCCTAAACAAAGGACAAAAAATAAGCCGGACCAAATTGCTGAATCTTCTCGTAACCGCCCTCTATTCCCGAACGGAAGCGGACTTTGACAGAGGCAACTTCAGAGTGAAAGGAGATACGGTAGATATATATCTTGCTTACGCAGATTATGCATTGCGAGTGCAGTTTTTGGGTAATTCTATTGAAGGACTAGAAACGTTCGAAGCATCAACGGGAAAAAAAATTGAAACACTTGACTCTATCAAAATTTATCCGGCCAACATATTTGTTACATCGCCTGAAACACTCAACAAATCGCTGCAGAATATTGCAGAAGACTTGGTGAAACAAGTCAATTTTTTGAAGGAAATAGGAAAGGACGAAGAGGCAGAACGCCTGCAAAAGCGTGTCAATTACGACCTTGAAATGATGCGTGAACTGGGATATTGCTCCGGCATTGAAAACTACTCCCGTTACTTTGACGGACGGCAACCGGGTGCAAAACCGTATTGTCTTTTGGATTATTTCCCCGAAGATTTCCTGATGGTTATTGATGAAAGCCATGTAACCATAGGGCAGATAAACGGCATGTATGGCGGCGACCGCTCCCGGAAAACCACCTTGGTAGATTATGGCTTCCGCCTCCCATCGGCCTTAGATAACAGGCCCCTGAAATTTGATGAGTTTGAGGGCTTCCTGAAACAGACTATCTTTATGAGCGCCACACCGGCTGATTACGAATTGCAAAAAGCAGAAGGCGTAGTAGTGGAACAATTAATTCGCCCGACGGGCTTGCTGGACCCTATTATAGAAGTAAGGCCAACCCTAAACCAGATTGATAATTTACTGGAAGAAATCCGGAAAAATGTAGAGATAGAGGAAAGGGTAATTATTACCACCTTGACCAAGCGCATGGCGGAAGAACTGGCTAAATACCTGACTAAAGTTGATGTCCGTTGCCGTTATGTGCATTCCGATATTGATACCTTGGAGCGGGTTGAAATCCTGCATGATTTACGAATGGGCTTATTTGATGTACTGATAGGGGTTAATCTTTTGCGGGAAGGGATTGACTTACCTGAAGTTTCACTCCTTGCCATTTTGGATGCCGACAAAGAAGGATTTTTACGTTCCGAACGCTCCCTTACGCAAATTGTGGGAAGGGTTGCTCGTAACTCCAACGGAAGAGTAATTATGTATGCCGACCGCATTACAGGCTCTATGAAGAGAACAATGGATGAAACCCAGCGCAGACGTAAAAAACAGATAGCTTATAACTTCGAGCATGGAATTACCCCTACTACCATTATAAAATCGAAGGAAAGTATTATGGAACAATCCGGTTTGGGGGATTCCAGGAGTACGAAAGCGAAAATTTATTTAGCCAATACACAAGCTGAAAATGTCAGCATAGCGGCAGAGTCTGCTGCGGAATATAAAACCATTCCCAAGTTGGAAGAAGAAATAAAAAGGGTAAAGAAAGGCATGGAAAAAGCGGCCAAAGAAATGGACTTTATAGAAGCAGCAAGACTAAGGGACCATTTGCAGGCTTTGCAAAAGATGCTGAAAGGAAAGCAATAACATGGATCAGGCTTTTATTTTTTCTACCTTTTGCGATGCATTATAATCAGCAAGAAACTTTTCCAATCCTATATCAGTCAGCGGATGTTTTAATAATGCCAATATGGAACTCAACGGGCAGGTAGCCACATCGGCACCATATTCCGCACACTTCACAATATGAACAGGATGCCTTATAGAGGCGGCAAGTACCTCGCATTTGTAATTATAGTTATCAAAAATCAGGCGAATCTGTTTTATCAATTCCATTCCGTCTTGTGAAATATCATCCAGTCTGCCAATAAAAGGGGAAACATAGGCAGCTCCTGCTTTTGCAGCCAGCAAAGCTTGTCCGGCAGAAAAAATAAGTGTGCAGTTTACTTTTATTCCTTTTTCATGTAAATATTTTATGGCTTTTACTCCGTCTTTAATCATGGGTATTTTAACTACAATGCGCGGATGTATCTTTACAAGTGCATCGGCTTCTTTCAGCATGCCTGCATAATCGGTAGATATTACTTCGGCGCTTACATCTCCGGTGGTTATATCGCATATTTTGCGGTAATGCTCATATATAGCGGCTTGCCCCACAACACCTTCCTTGGCCATCAGCGAAGGATTGGTAGTAACTCCATCCAATACACCCAAGTCTTGGGCTTCTTTAATCTGGGCTAAATTAGCCGTGTCTATAAAAAACTTCATATAATTTTAATTATTGGCAAACATACAAATTTAAAATTTTGCATATATATATATTACAGTTTAAATTACATATTTATAATATTTTATTTTTGCAATATCTAAAACCAGTCATTTTGAATAATAAATATATCATTCCACTGCTAATTTTTTTTACCACATTAGTAAAAGGGCAAGATGTAATTACTTTAAAAACAGGAGAACAAATAAAGTGCAAAGTAGTTGAAGTAGATACAGATAAAGTAAAATATAAAAAATATGGAGTAAATGATAGCACCGTTTACTTTATAAGAAAATCGGATGAAGTCCGGATTAATTTTAGCTCCGCCGCCGAAATTGTATCTCCTGCAATAAACAAGGGAGGCCCAATGTCAAAAGAAGATTCCGTTAATTACTACAAGAAAGGAAGGGATGATGCTGAAAAATATTATGCCTCCTTTACTACCCCGGGTGCAACCGGCACTTTTTGGGTATCATTTTTGTTTGGCGGAATTGGCGGACTTATACCTGCAGCAGCTTGTGCATCAAACCCACCTAAAGATAAAAACATTCATCTTCCAAAGACCGCAATCCTATATAATCAAGAGTATATGAGTGGATACAGGTTTGAAGCATATAGGATAAAAAAACGCAGGGTTTGGTTGAATTTTGCAATTGGAGTGCTATTAGCAGGCACCCTTGTTGCAATTGCAAGTAGTGCAAAATAACTAATCAATATTTGCAGCCCTAATCCCTCTTATCGCTTAATATCTATTATCTTTTACCTTTGCAGGTCATAAAAGAACAAATTTACCAGCATGTCCGATAAACATAAAGAACTAAAAGAAAAAATAGCTGAAGCTAAATTGGGCGGAGGAAAGGCCCGTATAGAATCGCAGCATAAAAAGGGAAAACTCACTGCCCGTGAGCGGGTAGCCATGCTGATGGATGAAGGCAGCTTTGAAGAATTAGGCATGTTTGTTACAGCCCGCGATGGTGGGTTGGGAACTGAGCGCGAAAAATTTTTAGGCGATGGAGTTATCACCGGATATGGAACAATAAATGGCAGGTTGACTTACGTCTTTGCCCAGGATTTTACGGTATTTGGAGGTTCGCTTTCGGAGGCACATGCTGAAAAAATTTGCCGCATACTGGACCTTGCCATGAAAAACGGCGCTCCGGTTATAGGACTTAATGACTCCGGAGGGGCGCGCATACAGGAAGGGGTTGTATCGCTGGGTGGTTACGCCGATATATTTTACAGGAATACCCGTGCTTCGGGTGTTATACCCCAGCTATCAGCCATCATGGGCCCATGTGCCGGCGGTGCAGTTTATTCTCCTGCCATAACCGATTTCATACTCATGGTGGAACATACATCGTATATGTTTGTAACCGGCCCCAATGTAGTTAAGACGGTTACCCATGAGGAAGTTACCTCGGAAGAACTGGGAGGCGCATCCACCCATTCGGCTAAATCGGGAGTAGCTCATTTCTCTTGTGCCAATGGGGTGGAATGTATAAATTACCTGAAGACACTACTGAGTTATATACCTCAAAACTGTGAGGAAGATGCACCTTCCATCCCCTATACACCTGCGAATGAAAGCAGACCGGTTCTTACGAATATAGTTCCTGCAAATCCAAATCAACCTTATGATATACGCGAAGTAATATCGGAAGTAGTAGATTCAGAAAGCTTTTTTGAGGTCCATAAAAATTATGCAGAAAATATTATTGTGGGCTTTGCCCGATTAGCCGGCAAAAGCATAGGAATAGTAGCCAATCAACCTGCTTTTTTGGCGGGAGTGCTTGATATAAAATCATCGGCCAAAGCAGCGCGTTTTGTCCGTTTCTGCGATAGCTTTAATATACCTTTGCTTGTATTTGAAGATGTACCCGGATTTCTACCCGGTACTGACCAGGAATGGAATGGCATCATCTCCAATGGGGCTAAGTTGTTATATGCTTTCTGTGAGGCTACCGTCCCGCGCATTACGGTTATTACCCGTAAAGCTTATGGCGGTGCGTATGATGTTATGAACTCCAAGCACATAGGAGCTGACATGAACTATGCCTGGCCGACGGCCGAAATAGCTGTTATGGGAGCAAAAGGCGCTACTGAAATAATTTACAAAAAAGAAATAACGGAAGCCAAAGACCCTATTGCCAAGCTGAAGGAAAAAGAAGAAGAATATATTTCCCACTTTGCAAATCCATACAGAGCAGCTGAAAGAGGCTATGTGGATGAGGTAATAATGCCCGAAAACACCCGTATAAAGCTAATAAAAGCCTTTGAAATGTTGAAAAACAAGGTAGATACCCTGCCCAAGAAAAAGCACGGAAATATCCCTTTGTAAAATGTTTAATTTTGGATGTTGGATGTTGAATTATTGGGGTTAAGATATTATATTTGCATAATAAATCTGAAGATTATAGGTTATAGCTGTACCTTTTTTCAAATCGTTGACCAAACAAAAAATATTACGCTTTTCTGCTATAGTGCTGGTGCTGTGGGCTTTTTCCTCGTGCACTACTACAAAGAATACCTGGCTTACCCGTACATTTCATAATACTTGCACCCACTTCAATGGGTATTTTTGGGGTAAACTTGCTTATGATCAAGGAATAGCAAACCTAAATCAAACTCATAAGGAAGATTATACGGATATTATTCCTGTTTATGTTTATCCCGACCAGCCCGATGATGCCGCCCTTTACCCGAATATGAGCAGGGCAATTAAAAAGGCGGATACGATGATACAAAAGCATACTATTACTACCAAGGCTAAGCGTGAAATACCGGATGCCGTTCATTATATAAAATATTGCTATTTACTTTTAGCACAAGCACATTTATATAAAAATGACTTGCTGGAGGCAAGCACCGTTTTAGATTATGCAACAAAAGAATACCGGAAAACCGATTTTAAATATGATGCTTTAATATGGCAGGCCAGAACATACGATCAGTTAGGTTCGGTAAGTAATGCAGAGGAAGTTATTGATTTATTGAAAAGCAGCGGAAAAACCATTCCTAAAAAACTATACTCCCAGGTTTTTGCGGTAACAGCCGACTGGAATATGCGCATAGGACAGTATGCGGAAGTGGAGGCCCAGCTTCTCAAAGCATTGAAATATGAAAAAGACAAGAAAACAAAAGCCCGTTATTATTTTATTATTGGACAATTGGCAGAAAGGAACGGCGATAATAAAAAAGCTTACGATAGTTACAGCAAATGTCTGACCATGCACCCTTATAACGATTTGGATTTTGAATCACGGATTCAAAGAGCCATATTGCATATGGGCGGAGAGAAGGAAAATGAAAAAATAAAAGAAAACCTGGTAAAAATGCTTCGACCTACGAAGTATATAGACGACAGAGACCAGATTTATTATGCACTAGCCGAAATTGCGCTTAAGGAAAATGAGGTACCCGTTGCAACCGATGATTTGCATAAATCCATACATGCAAGCACCAATAATAAAGTTCAAAAGGCAGTATCATATCTTACACTTGGTAATATTGCCTTTGATCAGGAAAAATACAGGCCGGCAAAAAATTATTACGACAGTGCAGTTATAGCGCTGCCAAAAAAATACAGGGGACGTGACTCTATTGTGGCTAAGAAAGAGACGTTGGATAAACTGATTCGAGACTTATCGGTGATTGACCAACAAGACAGCTTGCAAAAGATTGCCAAACGGGGGCAGCAAGGTGCTGAAAAATATGTGGATAGCCTTATTGCAATTTTAAAAAGGAAAGAACAGGAAAAAGCAGATCAGGAAAAACTGGCATCCGAAAACAATCAGAATAACAATGCGAACGCACAAAGTTCAAGCATATCGAATGGGAAATGGTATTTTTATAACCCAAGCAGTATAAACCAAGGTATTAATGAATTTACACAGCATTGGGGAAACCGACCACTGGAAGACAACTGGAGACGGAGCCATAAGGTGGCAGATGCCATGCAGTCGGCTGCTAGCAATGAAGCCTCAACCGATACAGCAAAAGCGAGTACATCTGCATCAAAGAAGGCGGAAAATAAAAGCAAATACAACCGGGAAAGTTTCATGAAAAATATTCCACTTACCGATGACCAGATGAAGGAATCCAATGATTCGCTGATTGAAGCGTATTATAATGTCGGATTCATGTATAAAGAATATATAAAAAATTACCGTCGTTCAGAAGATGATTATGAAGAAATGCTTACCCGGTTTCCCGATAACAAATATAAATTGCCAGTTTATTACGACTTATACCGCATGTATACTCAAACAGGTAATACGGAAAGAGCGGAATATTATAAAAACATACTTTTAACCAATTATCCTAATACGGAATACGCATTGCTTATAAAAGACCCGGACAAATACCGCAGGCAGCAAGAAGCCAGTAGGCAGGAAATTCTGAAGCTTTACACTGCCACATTAACCTCCTATAAGGCAGCTAATTATGCCGAAGTACTAAACGACTGCGAACAAATAGATTCACTCTATCCGGGAAATTCTGAAATGCCCAAGTTTGCATTTTTGGAGGCCGGAGCAATAGGACATGCTCAAGGTATTGATGCGTACAAAAATGCACTTGAAAAAGTAATTATTGAATACCCTAAAGATACCCTTAAATACGTTGCACAATCTATTCTTGATTACCTGAACAAAAAACATAAGGAAGAAAAATCAGCAACCAACAAAAGTAAAACAGATACTATGCCGGTAGTCTATTCCAAAGATGCAGACACTACATATTACTATATTGTAGCAATTGACAACAAGCAATCAAGTAAAGTTAATATAGTGCGTAATGCTATAACAGACATGAATACAAGAATATATAGTGAAAACCACTTCACGATGGAGGATATTTTCCTTAACAGCAACGAACAAATGCTGGTTATTCATAAATTCTCGTCAAACGCCCGGGCTAAAGATTATTTTAATTATATCATTTCTAACCCTACTCTACTTATTGCCCTGCCCTCCAACTCATACAAGGCATTCTATATTTCAGATAAGAACTTTCATATACTTTTCAAACATGGCAAAAGCGATGAATACTTCGAGTTTTTCAATAATAATCTCAGATAAAAAATCTGATAAAGATCACTTATTGGTTATTACCTTATTTCGTAACTTCGCGCTGTAATTATTATTATGGAAAAAAATTTTGTTTCAAATAAAGATGAATCGGTGGTGATGTTTAAAAACCCGCTTCTTGATAAATTATCGCGTATTCACTGGACTATACCACTTATTATTTTTGTGCCCGTGGTGCTTTTCTTTTTAGGATTTTCCCTATTTGGCCTGCACCTGAATCTTTTATGGGTATTGGGACTATTTATTGCAGGTATTTTTGCCTGGTCGTTTGCCGAATATATTCTTCACCGTTATGCCTTCCATACTGAATTGCCCGGAAAGTTAGGAAAAAGGATACATTTTGTAATACATGGAGTCCATCACGATTACCCTAATGATACACACCGCCTTGTTATGGTACCCTCACTCAGCATACCGCTTGCGTTTTTCTTTTATTTTCTTTTCCGGTTGTTGTTAGGACCTATTTGGGCTTCGCCTTTTTTTGGTGGTTTTGTTGCAGGATATTTAATATATGATATGACACATTACGCCATACATCATTATGGTTTTAAAAGCAAATACTGGTTAAAACTAAAGGTTTATCATATGAAACACCACTACCAGCAACCACAGAGAGGCTATGGTGTAAGTTCCGCTTTATGGGATGCTATCTTTAGAAGTGAGTTCAAAGAAAGGTAATTGTATTACTATTTGAAGCCAATCACCTAACCTTTAAATCTATTGCCGGTGCTTTCTTAATTCCCCATTTTCTTAATTTAATTAAAAATTAATTCTATATTTTCAGCATATACTTAAACTTGCTGGAAATTAAAAAACGGTTTATCAATTGGTATTGAATACTGATTAAAGAACAATAAAAAAAAGCCCCCCGACAATTAAGCCGGAGGGACCCTCTTTATCCAACTAAAACACTCCTATTTCAGTTGGCACTCTATGGAAAAAGCCTCCTTAATTCATTAATTATGCTCTTTCATATACAAATACGGATTGGCTAAGGGAAACGTTGGGTATTTATAAAAAAAAGTTTCATCTATTATGTAACAGCCTGAATTCATTATAGTTATACCTTATAATAATTTTCGCAAAACAACTTTCATTTTATTTCCGTGTGTAGCTATAGAATTAAATAAGCATAAATGCCGTTATCGTTCTATGATTTGCCTAGTTAAAGCTGTATGCAGCCATAATCTGAAAGCCATGTGTTCTTTCTATAATATCTCCTCCAAAAAATGAATTCTCTTTCATGCTTGTCATCTCAAAATACAAAATGCCATACATGGAAAAATTATGGGTGAATGTATATTTATAGAAACCATAGGCAGATGCATTAATTTTACTATAACCACTCAATGGAGTATTTTGTGAATATTGCTCTACATTCACAGGCGGGTTATTGTCAATTTGTTGATAGGAAGTAGCAAAGCCCGAATTACCTAATAAAAACCAGGCAGAACCTCCAAGACCTATGCTACTATTCTTATTACGCCCTATAGCGTATTCAACCTGCACAGGAATTCTTAAAAAATAAAGCCTTTTCGTAGTAATTACCGAATCATAAATTACATTACCTGCTGTATGCTGGTAATTATATGTTAAGGTACTCATATTACCAAAGGTGCTGAACTGAAGACCTGTTTTTAAGAACAATTTAGCACCCAGATAATGTGCGTATCCCACACCTATAATGGGGTTGAAACCTTTCCCCTGAATAGCTGAACCAATTTGCCATCCTCCACTGTATTCCGTTCCCACTTCAACTGAAAAAATATTCGTTTTTCCGCCATAAATGCGAGGTTCATCAGAAAAGCGTTGAGGAAGCACATCACTGGTTGAGGCACTATCCGTCTTTTTAACAGTCGTTTTTGTGGAAGAAGTTGTGGCTAAGGAAGTGTTTGAAACCGGTATTGGTTTTTGGAAAGTTGTAATGTTAGCATATGTCGGCACTCGCCTATTGGTGGCAATCAAGTCATTTTTTCCGGCACCTTGGGCCACTTCATTTTGCCCGGCAATACCGGAAGAACCAACATTGTTTGATGCAATAATTTGACCTCCAGAATTAGCAATATGACTTATGTGATTAGCGCTTACCTGATGTTGGGAAGTATTCGTTACAGTATGGTTCCGGCTAATTTCATTATGCGGAGTTTGCTTTTTAACAATATCAGCAGCAATCAGTAAATTAGTATGGCTAATGTTGCTTGCAATTTTAGGATTAGCTGACGCAGATACTGTTGCTGAATTCGGAATTTGCTTAATACGTATTGACTCTTTTAACTTGCTATTTGCAGATGTAATAGTTGAACTTGCAGTTGACTTTGTACCTACTCCATTTCCTTTATAAAAAGCAAGTATTCCTCCGGTAGCACAAAGCAGTAAACCTATCAATGTCATAAGAAAAACCGTACTTCTCTTGGTGGTTCTTGATGCATCAATCATTGTCTTCATTGATTTCCAGTCCTCCTTATCAAATGGTACTTCCTCATCTTCGAATTTGGACCCTATAATGTCGTAAAAATTCTCTTCGTTTTTCATCCTGCTCTTAGTTTAAATATGTTGGGATTGATCTGTGTAATCATTTCCTGTAATTTTTGTCGTGAAAAGTTAAGATGCCACCTGGATGTACCTTCTGAAATATCTAATGCATTGGCAATCTCTTTATGGGAAAACCCGTCAATGGCATACATGTTAAAGACCTTTTGGCTCACCGTTGGCAGTTTAACAATTAAAGCGTGGATTTGTTCTACATCCATTTTTATTAATGCCTGGTTTACTTCCGTATCTTCATGTACCTCTTCATAATCTTCCACGTACTTTATGTGTTCTTTAAGCGATTTTTTCTTGCGGTATTCATCTATCAGCGTATTCACCATTATTTTATGTATCCATGCTTTAAATGAAGTTTCCAGCTGATACTTATTAAGGTTGGTTAAAATCTTGAAAAAACCCATATTCATCATTTCCCGCGCTTCTTCCTTACCTGACGCATACCGATAACAAATGGCCATAAGATATCCATACGTTATGCGATAAAGCTCGTATTCGGCCCTCTCATCTTTACGGATGCAGGCGGTTATTATTTCGGTTTCAACCTTCATGAAGATATCCCTGTATGGGTGCTCTCAATTATAAAAACGGAGTTATAGTGGTAAATGTTGGGTAGCTCACTGTAATTCTGCCAAAATAACTTGCTTTATATAGATTATCAGTACAATACGACTCAAAAATAAGTACGCTACTACCCTATCTTAGCCTCAACTTCTAAGTGTCGCCGTTAACCGGGAGGGATTATTGATCAAATCAAGTGCAGAATGAATGTCCGGACAAACAACATCCGCCGCCATAAGTGTTTCGGCAGATGCACCTTCTTTTTGAACAACAATAATTCCAATTACAGATAGTTTTAGCATCAACCTGTCATTCCGGCCATTGCCAATAGAAATTACAGTCGCGGGTTTAATTTTATGAATGTATTTCTCTTTTTGTATTGCCTGATTTAATTTGGACAGTAACTCTATTTTACACGGTATATCTTTTAACTCCTCCATAGCGGTCCCATACGTATCTCCGGTAAGTACATGAACCTGAACTTTTTTGGAGATACTTGTCAAAGCTCCCTTGATTCCTTTAATACGTTTTCCATCAATAGCAAGTGTGCCATTAAAATCCAGCACAAGATGATGAATTGAAATATCTTCTTTATAGCCGGGTATGGATAGTTTTAACATATAGCAAAGATAAGTGGTTCCGTTGTACTATATAAATTTAATTCGTAATATAAAACTGTATTGAACTGTTTTATTAACTTTCCTATTATGGTCAAGATGCCTTATTCCCTTACTCTTCCAAATAATCCAAATCCTTGTTATAGGTTTCTTTTAGTTTGTAAAGGGCAAAAAAGCCAAGCCCTATGGATACTATTCCGACCATTATGGCAGCATTCCACATGCCTAATTGAGTTGCTTTAAGAATACCGAATACGAATGATACCCCGATAAATGAACCCCGCACAAAATTGGGTACGGTGGTTGTAACAGTAGCCCTAAGATTTGTACCGAATTGTTCCGAGGCTACAGTAATGAATACGGTCCAATAGCCTTGGGTTATTCCCAGCAAAAAGATAATGGTATAAAACAGAACCGAACTTAATCCAAAAGATGAAAAATAAGCAGCGGCAACTATAACCATACCGCACATGGCTATCATGAGTGACTTTTTACGTGATTTTAAATACTGGCTTATAACTCCCCATAAAAGGCTTCCCAACGATGCACCTATATAATGATACATGATGGCTTGTCCCGCTATTATTGCACCTTGAATATGAAAAACCTTTTGGGCGAATTCTGTTGAGAAATTAACCAATAAGCCGATAATATACCATACAGGCAGGCCCAGAAATATACAATACACATATTTAAAAAACATTTTTGAATTAGTAAAAAGACTGAAAAATTGGCCCCTTCCGGCCGATGCCTTTTTAATCTTATTAAACATTCCAGACTCCCTTACCAATAAGCGAAGTGCAAGCAGGGCAAGCCCCAAAACGCCGCCCACAATATAAGCGCTTTGCCAATCAAATACGCTGGAAACTATGTATGCCAAAACAGCCCCAAGAACTCCTACAAAACCAACTATGGTAGTACCGTATCCCCTATTTTTGGTTGTCATAATTTCTGACACCAAAGTAATTCCCAATCCGAGCTCGCCTGCCAGCCCAAAACCCGCAACGAAACGTAATATTACATACTGGGTATAATCTACCACATATGCATTGGCAATATTGGCAATAGAGTAAAGCAAAATGGTGAAAAACAGAATAGAAAGTCGTCCTCGCTTGTCGCCCAAAATACCCCAAACTATACCACCAAGCATCATACCGAACATTTGCCAGTTTAACAGTGATATCCCTTTATCCAATATCTCATCTGCCTTAAAACCAAGGCTTTCTAGGCTTGGCCTGCGCACCACCCCGAATAATATCAGGTCATAAATATCCACAAAATAGCCAAGGGAAGCCACTATAACGGTAGTATTTAAGGCACGATGCGTAAGGTTTTGATCATTGGAAAGATTGCTCATAAGGTATATGTGGTATGGAATTCGTCTTTATTAGTTCGTGAGGATTTTTGATTTTCCGGTTCAAACGTACATAAAAAATCATAAAAACCAATAAGCTATAAAAACAAAAGGTTTACTTTTGGGTCATTAATTAAAATCATATGTCAAAAGAAGTATATATCGTTTCTGCAGTTCGTACGCCCATAGGTAGTTTGGGCGGATCCTTATCAGAAGTTCCGGCTACTATGCTGGGTTCAACAGCCATCAAGCAGGCTCTGGAAAAAATAAAGCTCGATCCTTCTAATGTAAATGAAGTATTTATGGGTAATGTGCTTCAGGGAGGTGTGGGACAAGCTCCCGCCCGCCAAGCTGCACGTCATGCCGGAATACCCGATAATGTGCCTTGTACAACGGTAAATAAAGTTTGTGCTTCGGGAATGAAATCTATTATGTGGGGTGTACAAAGCATTTTGCTGGGAGATAATGATGTAGTAGTTGCCGGTGGCATGGAAAGCATGTCACTCAGCCCATATTATTTAGATAAAGCCCGTAAAGGCTACCGTATTGGAAATGGAGTCCTTATCGATGGAATGATGTTTGACGGCCTTACCGATCCATTTTCACATACACCGATGGGGCTTTCAGGAGAACTTTGTGCAGAAGAATGCCAGATCACCCGCGAACAGCAAGATGCACATGCAATAGCCTCTTACACCCGCGCAGCAGAAGCTTGGAAGAAAGGTGCTTTCAAAGATGAAGTTGTTCCAGTAGAGGTGCCTCAACGCAAAGGCCCTGCTATAGTTGTGAGCGAAGACGAAGAATATAAAAATGTAAAATTCGATAAGATACCAACCCTTTCTCCTGTATTCAAAAAGGATGGTACGGTTACCGCCGCTAATGCATCTACTATTAATGATGGTGCTGCTGCGGTGGTATTAATGAGCAAAGAAGCGGCAGATAAACTGGGTATAAAACCATTGGCAAAAATCATCGGTTATGCCGATGCTGAACAAGCCCCTGAAAAGTTTACAACATCTCCCTCAAAAGCACTGCCAAAAGCTATTGAAAAAGCAAAATTGAAAATCAGCGATATCGATTATTTTGAAATTAATGAAGCATTTTCTGTAGTTGCTTTGGCCAACAATAAAATCTTAAACCTCAATCCCGAAAAGGTGAATGTAAATGGCGGAGCAGTAGCTCTTGGTCATCCATTGGGTTGTTCCGGTGCAAGAATTGTGGTAACACTTATTAATGTGCTGAAACAAAACAAGGCAAAGTATGGTGCTGCCGGAATTTGTAACGGTGGCGGTGGAGCAAGCGCCCTGGTAATTGAACTTATGTAAAACAAAAACATGAATCTGTTTGGCTTTTGCAACCTCAGTATAGTACCTTGCCGCAGCGAACCTTCGGATAAAAGTGAAATGACTACCCAGCTTTTGTTCGGTGAGCATTTTGAAATTCTGGAAGAGCATAAAAACTGGCTATATATTAGCGCAGCCCTTGATGGGTATAAAAGCTGGATTGACCGCAAACAATATTTACCCATCTCTAAAGAAACCTTTGATCAACTGAACAATGCTAGCGGGTCCCGCAGTTCCGATGTGGTAGGGATAATTACGGAAACTACAGAAAACATTTCCTTCCCAATAACCATTGGCAGCCGGTTGCCTTCCATTAAAGGAAAAGAATTCACCATCGAAAATAAAAAATACAATTTCCAGGGAAGTGTTACAACACCCGGAGCAAAACCCAAGCGCGCACAAATTGTAGAAGATTCTTTTACGTATCTGAATACTCCTTATTTATGGGGAGGCCGTACACCCTTTGGAATTGATTGTTCGGGATTTACGCAAATGATTTACCGTCTTAACGGCATAAAACTATTGAGGGATGCATCGCAACAAGTTGAACAGGGAGAAACACTTGATTTTCCGGAAGAAGCCAAGCCCGGCGACCTTGCTTTTTTCGACAATGCAGAAGGCGCTATAACACATGTGGGCATTGTGTTACCGGATATGCAAATAATCCATTCATCCGGCAAAGTGCATATTGATAAACTGGACCATCTCGGCATTTTCAGTGAAGAAAAAAGGAATTATACGCACAATCTGCGGATATTAAAAACAATGATTTAATTTAACTCCCGACACACTTTTACATATGGATCAAACTATTAGTATTAGCCTTAAAAATGTAGCGATTTACCAGGGGGATAACCTTATCTTGAGCCGTGTAAACCTGGATGTAAAAAAAGGGGAACATATTTATTTAGTGGGGAAAACAGGTAGCGGAAAAAGCAGCCTGCTGGAAACATTATATGCCGAAGCGCCTTTAAAGGAGGGAGAAGCACATATTGCAGAATTTGATTTAAGTAAAATAAAAAAGAAACAAATTCCACAGTTAAGAAGAAAACTGGGTATTATTTTCCAGGATTTTCAATTACTAAATGACAGAAGTGTTAAAGATAATCTTCTTTTTGTGTTGCACGCTACAAGCTGGAAAGATAAAAAGCAGATGAATGAACGGATAAATGAGGTGCTGGAAAAAGTAGGGCTTCCTACTAAAGGTTTTAAAATGCCACATGAACTTTCAGGCGGTGAGCAACAACGGGTAGCTATTGCACGTTCTCTTCTTAATCGCCCCGAAATTTTATTGGCCGATGAACCCACAGGCAATCTCGATCCGGAGACTTCCGAAGATATTCTCCGCTTGCTTTCCGGTATTACAGAAACCAATTGTTCTGTAATTATTGCCACACATAATATGTCTCTCATTCAAAAATTTCCGGCAAGAACGCTCCGTTGTGAGAACGGTGAAATGGTTGAAGATACGGTGCTTTCGGGGGCTTTTAGCAATACATTATAAAATAATTTATGGATACCGGCAAAGTAGAAACTAGCATAACAGATGGAATTGCAACTATTGAATTTTCGCACCCGCAAAGTAATTCTCTGCCCGGAGCTTTACTCCGCAATCTTGCAACCGAAATTGAAAACGCAGGAAAAAACAAGTATACTAGAGTCATTATTATAAAAAGCAGCGGGGAAAAAACTTTTTGTGCCGGGGCATCCTTTGATGAATTAATTTCGATATCTGATTTAGAAACTGGCAAGAAATTCTTTTCCGGTTTTGCGGCCGTAATTAATGCCATGCGCAAAGCACCTAAATTTATCATCGCCAGGGTGCAGGGTAAAGCTGTTGGCGGCGGAGTAGGCATTGCTTCTGCAGCAGATTATACATTGGCAACTGAAGCCGCATCTGTAAAACTAAGCGAGCTGAATGTTGGAATCGGCCCATTTGTTGTAGGCCCTGCCGTAGAAAGAAAAATCGGCACATCCGCATTTGCAGCGTTGGCAATAAATGCAAGTGAGTGGATGAGCGCTCAATGGGCAAAAGAAAAAGGCATGTATGCGAGCATCCATCCTACCATAGAAGAATTGGACAAAGCCATTGAAGAGCTTGCCGTTAAATTATCTCAAAGCAATCCTGAAGCAATGATGTTATTGAAAAAAATATTTTGGGAGGGTACAGAAAATTGGGATACCCTGCTAGCCCAACGTGCTGAAATGAGCGGCAAATTAGTCCTTTCTGAATTTACCAGAAACTTCATCGAAAAATTTAAACAAGGAGCAAGATAAGATGCCTTACAAGGAAAAAGAAACGGTAAAAATGTTTTATTCTATTGGTGAAGTGGCGGAAATGTTCCGTGTTAATACTTCCTTACTCCGTTTCTGGGAAAAGGAATTTTCAACCATACTCGATCTATCGAAAGATAGTCGCGGTAACAGGCAGTATACACCACAGGATATCTCCAAAATACGGGTGCTGCATAACCTTATTAAAGAACAAGGCTATACACTGGAAGGCGCTCAAAAATATTTGAAAGAAAATAAAAAGGAAGCCTTCGAAAAAGAAGACATTTATACCTCCCTACTCAAAATAAAGGAACAGTTGATTGCATTGAAAAAAATGCAAACGGAGGATTAAATTTCAGTCGCAATTTTTAGTGTCTCTTCTTTTTTCACCTTACCGGTTGGCGTTTCCAGGAATTTATCGACCACAAAATACGCTTTAGGCTTTTCATATTTAGTTAACACCTTTTCTACATGATCCATTACTTTCTGTTTAGGAAAATCTTTCCCGCCCTCCATTACCATCACCACTTTCCTACCTAATCTCTCATCGGGCATGGATGAAATAAAAAATCGATTTTTCATGAAGGGCGACAATCTCTTTTCCAATATCTCAGGGTGAATTTTAATTCCTCCGCTATTAATTACGTTGTCATATCGTCCCAACCATCTGAAATGGGTTGAGTCATATAGCTCAATAACATCATTGGTAATAATAGGAGAGTCATTCACTAAAGGTGCGTTCACAACCAAGCATCCTCTTTCATCTTTCTCAAAATCCACTCCTTGCAATGCAAAATACTTATCGCTCTTTGCTTTTCCGCTCAATCGCCTTAGTGCAATATGGCTAAGTGTTTCCGTCATGGCAAATGTGGCATAAATAGCATTCGTGCAATTTTCCAATTCTTTTTCCAGTAAAGGTGATATAGGAGCACCTCCAATAATCACATGTTTAATCTTTTGAAATCGTTTTTTGCTTATTTCATCATCCATTAAACTCTGGACCTGCAAAGGGACAAACGCTGCAAAATCAACTTTTTCTATAATACCCAGCAATGGTTTATCGGTTGGCTCAAGAGTCATTAAATCCATTCCACTTACAAAAGCCCGAACGATCATCATCTTTCCGGCAATATAATCCGGGGAGAGACAAAGAAGCCCGCTTGTAGCATCTGTCAAATTAAAGTAATTACAAGTCATCAGCGCACTACTTATGAATTGTTCCTTGCGGAATGTAATTGCCTTGGGTGCACCTGTTGTCCCGGATGTGTTGACAGTGATGATTCCCTTATCAGAAATCCAATCATCTATAAAACGATACAATGACCTTTTAAAGTCAGAGATGTTCGGCTCATCTATACTTTTATTAAGCAATCTTACTAAATCATCCCTATAGTAGGTCTGCCCATTCAGTGTAAGCTCTTCAAAGTAATTCATTCTTCAGTTTCAATTCTGTCTAAACTCCATTCATCACCCATATACCAAAGTTTGGAATCTTCTATTAGCATTGGCGAAGGAATATTATTGGTGTACAATTGCCCCGTACCCAATCCCTGGGGCAATTTACTATTCAATGTAAACGTCCATTGGGCTATAGCATTTAAGCCTATATTAGATTCCAATGCCGAAGTAACCCACCAACCAACTTTATATTGTTCAGCAAGTTTTATCCATTCTTCACAGTGCTTTATTCCACCCAGTAATGATGGTTTAAGAATAATATATTGTGGTTTAATGGAAGTAATAAGGTCTTCTTTCTTAGTATATGTGTTTATTCCAATCAGTTCTTCATCCAGTGCAATGGGAATCGGCGATTCTTTACAAAGATCAGCCATAGCTGACCAATTTCCTTGTTTAATAGGTTGTTCAATAGAATGGATTTTGTGTTTTGACAAGCGTCGTAGTTTTTCCTTTACACCATCCAGACTGAAAGCCCCATTCGCATCTAAACGGATTTCAATATGAGGGTATTGCTGACGAAGCGTATTCAATAATTTCAGCTCTTCCTCAAACTCTACTGCGCCAATTTTAATTTTAATGCAACGGTAGCCTTCCTCAATTTTTTTTCTCAATTGCTCTTTCATAAACCCGATATTTCCCATCCATATCAGGCCATTGATAGGTATCCCTTCGTAACCATCGGTAAAAGCAGATGGAAATAATATTCGCTTTCCACCATTTTTCAAATCAAGCAGGGCGGTTTCTATTCCGAAGATAAGGGAAGGAAAAGCAGATAGCTTACCGCTTAAATCTCCTGCATAGGTATTAATATTCTTGCAAATATCATCTAAAACGTCTTCATAGTTTTCCACATCATCTATACTCAAGCCTTTCAGAATACTGCATTCTCCAATACCAACTAAAGCAGGATTTGAAACATCCCAAATCTTAATAAACCAAGTTGGCTTTTCCGTCAATATCCCTCTTGAAGTGCCGGAAGGCTGCTTGAATTGCAAAAGATATTTTTTATAACCGGCTTTATACATAAGGATTGAATGTAATACTAATTCCAAAACAGAGCACAAGCAGCAACGTTGATATGGCAAGCTGCTTAAGGTATTTGTCCATACCCTCGGAACTGCTTTTCATAACGGCAATAAGATGCACAATAAAAAGAGGAAGAGTAATGAGAAACGCCCATTGCCAAATGGAATTTTCGTGCAATAAAGTGAAACATATCAAACTGATAAATGCGAATACTATTAAAAATAGGTGATATATTTTAGCTTTCGCAATACCCATCCTGACTACAATCGTATGCTTGCCGGTGGCGGCATCGCTATATATGTCGCGCATATTGTTCACATTTAAAACTCCCGCACTCAAAAAGCCAAGAGCAGATGCGGGCAACAAAACATCTAAATAGAACCCATGGGCATGGAGGTAGAATGTTCCTCCAACAGCAACAATTCCAAAGAAAATAAAAACAGCAATATCGCCAAAACCTGAATAGCCATAAGGGTTTTTGCCCATAGTGTATTTTATTGCAGCAACAATACAAAGCAAACCAATAACAAAAAACAAGATAAAAATTTGGAATCCGTTTGTTGATGTATACAAAAGAGTACTCCCGCTAATAAGCGTTACGATTGAAGTGAAAACTATTGCATTCCGCATAGCCGGCAAGGATATAATTCCGCTTTGCAAAGCTCTTTGAGGGCCAATTCGCTCTTCGTTATCGGCACCAGTTTTGTAATCTCCAAAATCGTTTGCCAGGTTAGAAAGTATTTGCAAAAGAATTGCAGTGAGTAAGGTAAGCAAGCATGTTTCTATATTAAAAACCCTGAACCCCGCTGCCAGAAAACTACCCATTCCGGTGCAAGCCAATGCCAATGGTAATGTTCTTAAACGCAGGGAGACAAGCCATGCCCGGGCGTTCCTCATATATTATGGAAATTTTGGAAATTTACTGAAATCGGGTTTCCTCTTTTCAATGAATGCATTTCTGCCTTCTTTCGCCTCATCAGATAGGTAATAGAGTAAGGTTGCATTTCCGGCAAGCTCCTGCAATCCGGCTTGCCCGTCCAGTTCTGCATTAAATGAAGCTTTCAGCATACGCAATGCCAATGGGCTTTTTTGCAGAATTTTATTGCACCACTCTACTGTTACCTCTTCCAATTGAGCAAGTGGTACAACTTTATTTACCAAGCCCATATCCAATGCTTCCTGTGCATTATACTGATCGCATAAATACCAAATTTCGCGGGCTTTTTTCTGTCCTACAATGCGCGCCAGATAGGAAGCTCCAAAGCCACCATCAAAACTACCCACTTTTGGTCCGGTCTGTCCGAAACGGGCATTATCTGCCGCAATAGTAAGGTCGCAAACCACATGCAAAACATGCCCTCCTCCTATTGCCCATCCGGCTACCATAGCAATAACCGGCTTGGAAATAGAACGAATCAGTTTTTGCAAATCCAACACATTTAAGCGCGGGATTTTATCTTTCCCCACATATCCTCCATGACCACGCACACTTTGGTCTCCTCCTGAACAAAAGGCTTTTCCCCCTTCCCCCGTAAGAATTACGACACCTATGTCGGTGCGTTCACGGCAAATAAGCATTGCATCTATCATTTCCTCCACAGTAAGCGGAGTAAACGCATTGTGCACTTTGGGACGGTTAATACTTATTTTAGCAATACCCTTATGAAACGTAAAAAGTATTTCCTTATACTTTTTAATGGGTTTCCAATCTATATTCTTTGTTTTCATTATTTTAAAGATTTATAATAACCGGCTAATACTTCCGCGTTCAAACCACCCGGTGTGAACACTTCCAGTATAGCAGGTTTTCCTTTGTGATCCTTATATAGTTTATTTAAATTTTTTACAAGCTCTATTTTATTATGGGCAGAATAGTAAGGAATATTATTTGCTTTAATCAGACCTTCCGCTTTCATAGCATGTTTGGCTTCAAAATATTTTTCAAGCAATGGGCTATCTTTAGAATCAATTAACCGAAAGATCCCTCCTCCCCCATTATTAATTATAATTATCCGCACATTTCCACAAAGATATTTATTCCATAATGCATTTGAATCGTAGAAAAAACCTAAATCGCCTGTAATAAGTGTTGTCATTTTTTTTGTACCGTATGCCGCTCCCGATGCGGTACTTGTCATTCCGTCAATGCCACTTACCCCGCGATTGGAGTAATAGCTTATTCCCATTTCAGCATTTGTTTTAAACAAATTAGCATATCGAACAGGTGAGCTGTTCCCTAATTGCACATGTGAGTTTTTGGGAATATTATTCCAAATAATATCAATTGCTTTAAAGTCTGTAAAAGGTGCATTTTTGCAATAAGTAAGCAGGGTCTTGTGCGCTTTAGCAGAAAGAATTTTTACATCCTCTCCGTAATTGCTTTTCGACCTATGGCTTTGCCCTGAAAGTGTTTCAAATAAATATTTTTCATCTACTCCCAACACATTAGTAAGTGATTGAAATGTATCGGTATGCGACTTACTTAAAGAAATATGCCAATGTTGATTAGGCTTATATTTTCGGAGATAAGCTTTCAATTTTTTGCTTGTAACGGGTCCTCCAAAAGTAATGAGTATTTCAGGCTGAAATAAATCCTTATCATTTTCTTCCAGAGAATCCATCACCGCATCCATATTATGAATGAAGTTATCATCTTGCATATTAGATGTAGTCTCAGTTAATATAGCTACAGAAGGATCTTTCGTTAGTTTAGCAAGCAATCGATTTAACTCTTTATTAGGTCTGTGAAGCCCACAAACAATCATTTTCCTGTTTGAGGAATTCCATACCTTAATTAGTTTCTTTTCCTCTTGTTTGGCTAATTGTCTTTGAATTCGGGCTGCCTCAATAATTTTATAATCCGGCTTGGTTTTTCCGATTTCGTTATAAAGCGGTTCCCGTAATGGAACATTTATATGCACAGGACCTTCATTGCCCGGTTCTGTTGCCGTATTAAAAGCTTCCGATATTGCCCTCTGTGCATACCACAAATCATCGGCATGATTAGTATCAACCGGTAGATTAAAAGATGCTTTACAATAATTAGAATATATATTTTCCTGCCGAATGGTTTGCCCGTCATCCTGGTCAATCCATTCATGCGGGCGATCTGCAGTAATAACTATGAGCGGAATTTTTTGATAAAATGCCTCCGCAATGGCGGGAGCATAATTTAACGCAGCCGAACCTGAAGTGCAAATTATTCCCACAGGTGCATTTGTTTGTTGGGCAATTCCCAAAGCGAAAAAGGCAGCGCTACGCTCATCTATTATAGAAAGGCATTCCAACTCCATTTGCGCATGAAAAGCAATAACAAGCGGAGCATTCCGCGAACCGGAGGAAATGACGGTATGGCGCATTCCTTTTGCAGCCGATATAGCCGCAAGCATCTGAGCAATGGGTTTATCACTTGTCTTATTACCCTTTTTCATTTTCATCAAAAGCAAATAATAAGGTTCTTAATTTTAATTCTGTTTCCTCCCATTCGTTCTCCGGTATGGAATCTTTTGTTATTCCACCGCCAATATACAAGTTTACTCCATTGGAAAATAATTCACCACAACGCAGGTTTACAAATAAATCTGTTTTACCCTTCACATGGCATGGGCCTAAAAAGCCGGTATAATATGTCCTATCGTATCCTTCTGTTTCTTTTATAAACTGCTTTGTCTTTTTCAATGGAATTCCACATACTGCAGGGGTTGGATGCAATGCAGAGACCAGGTTCCAAAAATTGCCACTAAGGCTTGCAGAAAAGGAGGACTTAAGATGTTTGACATTTCCCGCAATAACTTCCTGTGCCAAGGAAACAGTAATATTTTCACAATATTTTTCCAATATTTCATTTATATACTCTGTAACTATATGCTGCTCCATTTTCTCCTTTTCACCCCAATCCTCTATACTATTAATTGACTTTGTCCCTGCCAATGAGACTGTTGTTATTTTATTCTCATCGCTAGAGACAAGTAATTCGGGCGTAGCCGTTATCCAGGTAATATTATCAGGAATATGAATCAAGGAAACAAAAGCAGCAGGGTGTTTAATACAAAGTTTGTGAAATATTTTTAAAGGATTTCGAGTATTACATTCTAACTGTTTAATCCGAGATAAAACAACCTTCCGGAATATTCCTGATTCAATAGCCTTTTTGGCACTCACAACATCTTCACAAAATTCATCTTTGCTTTTAAAATGTTGGTGCATTTGACCCGGTATAATTTTCCATGCTTTATCATCCTCCAATACCACTTTATCAATTTCATCAAAAGGAATGAATGTATGTTTATCTGCCTGAATAAAATACGATTTTACAAATCCTTCAGAAGAAAAAGGGACCATAATAAATCCTGCTTTTTCGGGCATACTTTTTAGAGAATCTATTTCAAGGGGAGAAGATTCGCTCTGAATAAACCAAACTCCATTTTCGTGCGGCATGCGGTAATAAACGATTGGGAAACTGGATTTATTCACGCAAGGGCTTAAAATGGATTAGAAACAATACTTATTCTCAGCAAGCATTTTTGCCGCAATTCTGCGGCGTGCATTCTTCGTATTAAATGAATCTGTTTTTGTGAATCTTTTAAGGCCAGACATCATAACTCGTTGTTCATCACCTTCAGCAAAAGCAAAAATGGCATCTCTGCCCGATTTATGAATTCTTTCGGCAGAATCACTCAACCAGGTGCGCATCATATCCAATTCTATAGCAGAAGCAGCTTCGCCTTTCATATTAACTAACTTCTCTGCTCGCAATTGCAATGATTCACCCACATATACTTCTATCAACATGTCAGCTATATTCATTACTATTTCCTGTTCGGTTTGTAATTGAGTCATCAATTTTTGCACAGCTGCTCCGGCAACCATCAAGCAGGCTTTTTTGAAATTCCTCAAATAACCCTTTTCTTTAGCAAACAGGGTGTCGTCAGCTTCACCCATATCCGGAATAGACATCAATTCACCCGCTACTTTTTGTGCAGGGCCCATTAGGTCCAATTCACCTTTGAGTGCACGTTTAACCATCATGTCCAAAATCAACATGCGATTGATTTCATTGGTGCCTTCGAATATTCGATTGATACGGGCATCGCGATAAGCTCTTTCCATAGGCGCATCGGCAGAGTAGCCCATTCCACCATATATCTGAACACCTTCATCTACAATAAAATCTAAAGCTTCGGAACCAAATATTTTCATAATGGCCGCTTCTACAGCAAATTGTTCTGTGCCTTTAAGAACCGCTTGTGTCTTATCCATACCCCCTTCAGCAAGGCTATTTATGGCATCCTCAATATTGCGGGTAGCACGATAAAGAGCCGATTCACAGGCAAAAGCCATGATTGCCTGCTCGCCCAATTTATGTTGAATAGCGCCATATGTTCCAATTGGATGGCCAAACTGTATACGTTGATTGGCATACTCCACCGCATGTGTAATAATAGCTTTTGAACCACCCAATGCAGCAGCAGCAAGCTTAATGCGGCCTACGTTTAATATATTAACGGCAATCTTGAAACCATTTCCGCGCTCCGATAGAAGATTTTCAACAGGCACTTTGCAATCGTTAAAAAATATCTGGCAAGTAGAGCTGCCCTTAATACCCATCTTGTGTTCTTCGGCGTTAATAGTAATTCCACCAAACGTTTTCTCCACAATAAATGCACTCAGGTTTTTATCGTCGTCTATTTTAGCAAACACTATAAAAACATCTGCAAAACCGGCATTGGTTATCCACATTTTTTGCCCATTGATTAGATAACTCTTCCCATCTGCTGTCAATTTGGCATGTGTCTTTCCGGAATTCGCATCAGAACCGGAACCGGGTTCTGTAAGGCAATAGGAAGCTTTATATTCACCGGTAGCAAGTTTAGGCAGGTACTTCTTTTTCTGTTCTTCATTTCCATAATACAGAATAGGAAGCGTACCAATTCCGGTATGCGCTGCTACACTTACAGCAAATGAATTTCCCGCGCCAACGCTTTCCGTAGAAAGCATTCCGGTAACAAAGTCCTTTTCAAATCCTCCATAGCTTTCAGGTATGGTCAATCCTAAAATGCCTAATTCTGCAGCCTTGTCAAGTATCTTCACCATTAACCCATCTTCTTTATTATCTATTCTGTCCAGATTAGGCCAGACTTCAGCGGCCAAAAAATCATGGCAACTTTGAGCTATCATTTTTTGCTCCTCGGTGAAATCTTCCGGGATAAATATATCCTGATAAGAAGATTCCTTTATTACAAATTCTCCGCCTTTTAAAGTTGACTTTGTTGTGGTTTCCATATATAATTAGTTTAATAATTCAAATATTCCTGCTCCGCCCTGTCCCATGCCGACACACATTGTAACAAGACCATATTTAAGTTTGCGAAGACGCATTTCATTAAATAGTTGTACCGAAAGTTTAGCACCTGTGCAACCTAACGGATGCCCCAGTGCAATGGCACCGCCATTTACATTTACAATATCCTGATTCATTTCCAGCTTACGCATAACGGCTAAAGACTGTGATGCAAATGCTTCATTGAGTTCTATAAGTTGAATATCCTGCAATTTCATTCCCGCTTGCTTCAACGCCTTTGGTATTGCTTCCACAGGACCAATGCCCATGATGCGTGGTGGCACACCGGCAGCAGAATATGATACTAATCTGGCTATAGGCTTAAGATTTAATTCTTTCACTTTCCGTTCAGACATTACAATTACAAAAGCTGCACCATCAGAAGTTTGAGAAGAGTTACCGGCTGTTACACTGCCATCGGCAGCAAAAACAGGCTTTAATTTAGCGAGCGCATCCAAAGAAGTATCTGCACGAGGACCTTCATCTATATCTACAATATACTCTCTCGATTTCTTTTTGCCTTGTTCATCCACATAATTTTCTTTCACTGTCACCGGAACAATTTCATCTTTGAATTTTCCGGCTTTGATGGCTGCAAGGGCATTTGTATGTGAGCGTAATGAGAATGCATCCTGATCGGCACGTGATACCTTGAACTCATTGGCTACCGCTTCAGCTGTCATTCCCATGCCCCAGTACCAGTCCGGATGTGTATATGCTACATCGGAATTAGGTACAATGCGCCAGCCACCCATAGGAATAAGCGACATGGATTCTGCACCACCTGCAATAATCACATCGGCCATTCCTGCTTTTATTTTAGCGGTCGCTATAGCAATCGTTTCTAGTCCCGATGCGCAATAACGGTTAACTATCATGCCGGGAACTTTATCTGTATCTAAAGCCATGAGGGAAATTAATCTTCCCATATTTAGGCCCTGTTCAGCTTCCGGCATAGCGTTACCGACAATTACATCATCAATTTCTTCTTTGGCAAGATTTGGAACCGATGCCAGTAATTTGCGAATTACATCCACAGCAAGTTCGTCCGTTCGCATAAAACGGAATTTACCTCTGGGGGCTTTTCCTACTGCTGATCTGAATCCTGCGACTATATATGCGTCCATAAATTTATTCTTTTAATTTCTCAAAATTTTACCTCCGTTCAAAATACTCTGCATTCTTTCCAATGTTTTCTTTTCACCGCAAAGTGATAAGAATGCTTCTTTCTCTAAGTCGAGAAGATATTGTTCACTTACTAAAGTAGGCGCCGACAAATCTCCTCCGCAAATTACATGGCCTAGTTTAAGTGATATTTTTTTATCGTGTTCCGACATATAATGACCTTTTTCAAACACATCAGCACCCACGTAAATCATCCCCAAGGCTTGCTTGCCCAATACCTTAATATCCTTGCGAAGGACAGGCTGCGTGTAGCCTGCATCGGCCAGACGTATGCAAGAAGCTTTCGCATCTGTAAGAAGACGGGAACGGTTAATAGTTACTTCATCATGCCCTTTGCGTAAGTACCCCAAATCATATGCTTCATATGCAGAAGTAGAAACCTTTGCTGTAGCTAGAGTTAAGTATTTTTCTCTTAACCGATTCAGCTCAATATCTCCTTCTGCAAAGGAATCGGAAATACGAACTGCCATTTCTTTGGTGCCTCCGCCGCCGGGAATAAGCCCGGCGCCAAATTCCACCAATCCCATATATAATTCGGCATGTGCCTGTACTTTATCCGAGTGCATAGCCATTTCACAGGCTCCGCCGAGTGTGAGGTTATGTGGCGCAACAACAACAGGTATGGAAGAATACCGCACCCGCATGTTCATGCTCTGGAACATTTTTATGGCCATTGCTACATCATCCCATTCTTGCTCTACAGCCATAGAGAAAAGAAGTCCCAGATTCGCTCCTGCGGAAAAAACATCAGCTTCGTTAGATATCACTAATCCTCTGTAATCTTTCTCGGCAAGCTCAATGGCTTTATTAACACCTTCGAAAACTTCATTGCCAATGGTGTTCATTTTAGTATGGAATTCCAGATTCAGAATACCGTCCCCAATATCAGTTACAGTGGTACCTGCATTTTTCCATACTGTTTTGCTCTCCCGAATATTATCGAGTAATATAAAGGCTTCCGTTCCCGGTATCGCTTTATAGGAAGCAGTTGGAATATCATAATACTTCTTGATGCCATTTTCAGTTTTATAGAAAGAAGCACAGCCTTTTTTCAACATATCGTAAACCCAGCCTGCAGGTTTATTTCCTGCCTTTTCCATCATGGTTATAGCAGCTTGTACTCCAATAGCGTCCCATGTTTCAAATGGGCCGAGTTGCCAGCCAAAACCGGCACGCATGGCATCATCTATCTTATAGAGTTCATCGGCAATTTCCGGAATACGGTTAGATACATAAGCAAACAATCCTATAAAAGATGCCCTGTAAAACTCACCTGCTACATCTTGTCCGGCTACTAATACTTTCATTCGTTCAGGCAGCGAGTCTATGGCTTTGGTAAGTTCCAATGTTGCAAATTTCACCTTCTCCGATGGCCTGTACTCAAAGGTTTTAAGGTCTAATGCTTGTATTTCAGATTTTCCGTCTTTCTTTACTTTTTTATAAAAGCCTTGTCCGCTTTTGTCACCGTACCATTTATTTTCATTGAGTTTGTTAACATATCCCGGCAATGCAAAAACCGCGTTGGCTTCGTCATTCGGACAATTGGCTTTTACACCATCGGCAACATGCACCAAAGTATCAAGTCCTACAACATCACAAGTACGAAAGGTAGCAGATTTTGGTCTGCCTAAAACAGGCCCCGTGAGCTTATCTACCTGTTCAACCGTCAGTCCCATTTTTTCTACCAGGTGAAACAAGGCCATAATACCAAAAACCCCAACTCTGTTAGCTATAAAAGCGGGTGTATCCTTACAAAGCACGGTAGTTTTGCCCAAGTAAAGATCACCATAGTGCATAAAGAAATCAATTACATCGGGAGAAGTTTTCGGGTCGGGAATAATTTCCAATAACCGTAAATAACGCGGGGGATTAAAGAAGTGCGTACCGCAAAAGTTTTTTTGAAAATCTTCACTTCTTCCTTCCGATAACAAATGCAAAGGAATACCGGATGTATTGCTTGTAATAAGCGTTCCGGGTTTACGGAGCCTTTCTATTTTATCAAAAACGCTTTTCTTTATTTGCAGGTTTTCAGATACGGCTTCTATCACCCAATCGCAAGTTGATATTTGCGCCAGGTCATCATCTAAATTACCTGTTGCTATGCACGATAAAAATGCCTTATCGTAAATAGGTGAAGGGTTACTTTTAACCACCCCAGCGAGGGCTTCATTTACTATTCGGTTTTTAAAGGCCTTATCTTGAATGGTCAAGCCTTTTTTTATTTCATCATCCCGTAATTCTTTGGGAACAATATCAAGCAGTAAAACCTGTACTCCTATATTGGCAAAGTGGCAGGCAATGCGGGAGCCCATGACTCCTGAACCTATCACTGCAACTTTCTTTATCCTGCGGCTCATAATCTTTTTCAGGCAAATTTATATTAATTATGGGGATTTGGAGCTGATAAGTATACTTTAGGGCTTTCTCACTGAAAATCAGCAACTATAAATAAGGTTTTCCATCCCGGAATATACCTAAGTCCTATTTTAATATCGGGAATACTATAAATCCCACAGACGCTTACGCGATTGCAATTTTGGAAAGAAGTACTTCAGATTCTCCTTGAAAAAAGCAAGAATAAAATAGATTATTATGGGTGATCCGAAGGTAAAGAAAGAGAGATAGATAAAATATAAGCGCACTGTTGTACCTTTAATACCGAGTTTATTGCCCAATGAATCACATACGCCAAAAGCCTGCTGCTCAAACCAAGCGATAATAATTTTTATAATTTTTCCCATTTTCTAGTTTTCACCTCTTTCTGCAAATCTATACAATTTCACTTGGAAAAATATCATTTAACATGCATTACTTCATGCCCAATAGCACAAGTAACACACCTGCGTTGATCACAATATTCCTTTCTCAATTGTAATAATGCCTGAGATTCGTATGCATCATAAGCCTTAATTCCAACAGAGGTCCATTTTTTTATAATTGAATTACTTTCCGGCTTTAACGAATGGAGCAGGTCAAGGGCTTTTTCAGCTATTTCTTCCTTGCCCGTATTTCTTCCATAAATAAACATGGTTGGGATAATGGCATTTATTGTCAATATCTCTATAGTTGATTTGCCTATTGCACCTGCTTTGCGCACAGACAATTTATCCGGCTGGAAATGGCCGAGCCAATACTCCGATGGTTTTACAGAAAACAGGTTGATAATATCGGCTATCGTTTCAGCTTCCATTGCCTTCCGGAATAAATGCTCCTGCTTATGAATGACAGCTGCCATTTGTGCAAGCCTTATAGTCGGAAACTGGGGAGGACGTATGCGCATAAACTTCCACTCGGATTTTGACATCGATGTAAGATTGAGCTTATGTTTCAGGTAGTGATATTCTTTTTGCAGCCGAATTACATATTCATCCTTAAAGCTTTCTTCCATGAATCCTGCCTGCCCAAGCAATAGGGATTCCAACTGCAAAATATCGGCTCTGTGCTTGGCAATTATCTTGAATGGCAAAACAGCTGCAAGTCTTTCGAACGGCTCCACGTTTAGCGGGCTTCCCAGTGTGCGTAATATGAGGCGATAAAAGGTTTCTTCCCAATCATTAATGCTCTTCTCTAAATTAGAGGAGATATGATTTGTTTTCCTTTCAAGCCTTTCGGCCACCAATCTGTCCAACCAGGAGTGTAGTGTCAGCTTTGTTACTTTTTGAATTTCATTTTCGCATGGAATATGCTTGGAAGAGGTTTTCAATTCTTCGTATTTTCCGTAAATTCCGGGAAGAATAAAACCCTTCAATTCGAGCGCAGGGAGTATAGAACCACCGGCCAGCGTAATTTCTTTATCATTCTCCCAGACCACATGCAGAATAACATTTTTATAGGCTCCGTCATTCTGATGTTTATGTTTAAACCAGTCTGAAGCTTTCACATGTATTTCCACATTTCCTGCCCAAAGCGTATCACCAATTCTCAATTGCGCATTAAAAAAATCAGGACCGGCGTCGGAATTATGCAAACCGGAATGCATTATTTCTATAGCTTTTCCATCGGTGGTTTTCAAAACGGACCTGTCAAACAAAACATGTTTCCATATGTATTGCAAAAACTCCTCCGTCATGCAATTTGCATTTTTATTTTTTTCTACTGATAACAATTAAGCGGTCCGATTCAATCGGATCAAATTCCTGCAATTGATAATCGCCAAATGTTTCCATTATTTCAAATCCGCATCCTGTAATATACCCCTTTAACTTTGACTCGGGAAAGATACTCACTTTTTCAGAAAAATAACATTCGTCCTCTCCATCCTTAATTTTAATCTCTTTTACAATCAGGTTGTTTTTTATGTATCTGCTAATACTGAAATCAATGCCTTCTATCTTGCATTCCTCCTGCTGCATCAGATTCCTAGCTGCTTTTTCCCCGTTTACATAGTCAAGGACGAATACCCCGCCTTTTTTTAGTGAATTGTACACATTGGTAAGTACTATTTTGTTTTCCTCTTCATTATCAAAATATCCAAAACTGGTAAAAAGGTTAAATACAAAATCATATTTATCGGGTTCGAGCGGCATGCGCATATCATTCACCGCAAATGAAAGGGAATTATTTTGACATATCTTTGCTGCCTCTATTTTCTTTTGTGAAAGGTCAATGCCGGTAACATAATAACCCATGCGGTTAAGGGCAATAGAGTACCTTCCGTTTCCGCAGGCAAGGTCAAGCATCAAAGCGTTTTTAGGGGGAGCTAAATGCTTAACCAGGTTATGTATAAACATATCCGCTTCCTGCTGATTCCTGTCTTTATAAAGGATATCATAGTAAGGAGAATCAAACCAGTTGCGGTACCACTCTTTCTTATCAGACATTGCATAGTATTACAATGCAAAGGTAACAGAAAGTAGTTTGGAATAAGACGGCAAACTAATAATGCCCGCTTGGGTCTGCAAAACGCCTGTCGTGAAGAAATGTTTGGTCAGTCAGCGTTTTTAAAAACGCTATGATATTTGATTTATCGGCTTCCGTTAACTGGATGCCTTTAACCAAAATAGGGTCCGCCCCGCTTTCTTTTGTGAATTTCCGGGTATAATGATCAAGCACCTGTTTAAGAGTTCTGAATCGTCCATCGTGCATATAGGGATATGTCATCTCTATATTTCTAAGGCTCGGAACTTTGAATTTCATAAAGTCTTTCATTTGTCCGTTTATAGCTGCCACGCCGGAGTCCCTAAGATTAGAATCCATCGAAAGTGCTGTATTACGAAAGGTGTTATCCGTAAACAATGGCTCTTTGTGGCATTGCGCACATTTATCACGAAACAGCTCTAAGCCCTTTAATTCTGAAGCGGAAAGAGTATCCTCGCCCCGCATGTACTTATCATACCGTGAATTGTCGGAAATCATCAATCCCGTAAATTGAGCTAATGCCCTTAAAATGTTTCGTGAATTTACCACACTATCATTAAATGCAGCTTTAAACATAGCGGCATATTCATTATTCCTCTGAAGCTTTTTAATAATGCTTTCAATCGTTTCATTCATCTCAAGCGGATTGGAAATAGGTGATAGAGGCTGCACTTCCAGGTGGTTTATTCTCCCATCCCACATAAACGAATTATCCCAAACTAAATTCTCCAGCGGAGGCACATTGCGCTTCCCTATCAATCCATTTATTCCGTGGCTTAGTGCATGATCAATATGCGCAAAAGCGGCTATTCGTTGATGACAAAAGCCGCAGCTTATGGAACTATCTTTTGAAAGGATTGGATCATAAAACAGTTTTCTACCCAATACAAATCCAGACGGGGAAGGCTTATTATTTTTGAAGTTGTAAAAGGGCTTTGGATATCCTTTGGGAATATGAAATTCCACATCTTTTTGCGAAATGGCAAAATACTTATTATCACCTATAAAGCCACTCAAAAGAAGGAAGAAACAACATGAGAAACAAAAAAAATAAACAATCTTCCGTTTCATTAATAAATTATTTATCTATAACACTGAACATGGATGAGTAATTGTCTGCCATAGATTTTGCATTAAGAAAATCGGTGACAGATGACAGCGTTGAAAAATCAACAGGATTGGAACCGGAAAATAAACAACCTGCATCTGCCTTAATTACAAGTATATTATTTTCTCCCTGTTTGATTGGATGTTTCAGTTCGAGTTTAATAATCTTTATACAGTTATTGGGTTCTTTATATCCCCCAATATGAAACTCGAGGCGCTTTCCGGTAGACTTCGATAAAGGTGATATACCTTCCATTTTAAGAAATATATACCCTGAATTCCAAGCCCAAAACATACCATTAACGGGATCTAATGCCCCTGATTGAGCCCCGCTGCAATTATCAATACTGTCAACCCCCAGGGTAAAACGGATGGCCTTATATTCTCCGGATGCAATATTGTCAATTGTTACTTGCATGGAATTCTTCTCCTCCTGATTTATTAAAAAATACCCCTTTGAAACAACTTCCTGTCCGTTGCTATTTGTAAGATGAAAATTCCCCACATAATATTTAAACATGCTTACATTATAGGATTGTCCGAGTGCATTTTTATAGAATACCGAATCCAACCTCAATGGCTTGTCACCTACATAATTTTCAAAACGGATAGTGAACATTGAATTATGGGGGGCGGTAAACGACATAGCAGCCACTAGGGCTGCTATGATAAGAATAGTATGAATTATCTTTTTAACCATTATTGCACCTTAACAATCTTTTTTGAGAAAATGGCATTGGAAGTTTTCAGGCGTAAAAAATAAATTCCGGCAGGGTAACACGTAAAGTTTATGGAATAACTCATACTGGGCTGCAAGTTCTGGTATGTTTTTAAAACTTTGCCATTGATATCATACAATGCCCCTGTGATATTATTATCACTTGAAGGATCAACATAAAAATAAGCAAAATCAGTAACCGGATTAGGTTCGAGTGAAATATTAATTTGCTTGTTTATCACATTATCTATAGCTGTATATACGGTTGTGGAATCGCTGGGAGTATTATGTCCTCCGGAAGGAGCCGTATTACCCGACTGAACTACTCCGTAATAGGTTAATCCAAGCACGTATGGATATACCGGTGTATATGTAGAATCTATGGTAACAAAATACGCGTAGGTACCTAAAGGATAATCGGGAGTAATACAAAATCTGCCATTATTTGTATCCAAATCACCCGAGCCGGCAACATATTTATAATCCTCCATGAAATCTCCCAATGGATAGGTACCGCTTACAACCGGGCCTTCATTACCAACAGATACTACGGTACCGTTTGGCAAGGTATCCCTATGAACCATATGGGTGCGTAGTTGATAGGACGGGGTCATGCGCTTTATGCCTCCACTTCCATCCGGATTTGCATAACCATAAGCGCCATAAACAGGATATCCGTCGAATGCATAACCAATAATGGGCGAATGCTGGGTCTTATCAGAATCATTGTATAAGCATTTTGGATTAACATGGTGATGGTAACATCCGCTTACATCTGGATGCCCCAGGCAATCATCAAAACTGCTTCCCTCAAAATAATACGCATTGCGGTGCCACGTAGCATCGTTATTATAGCTCATACCGTCACTCGCATTATATATGGCTACACCATTACTCCAAACCCCTACTTGCCCTAACCCAACCACAGTAGGTGCGCCGCTATTTTTTTGCGGTGTACGGGTTATTTTAAATACAAAATTCTGGTTACTGGGTATATTGGGGTCTCCGGCCCATGGCCCAATGCTATATCCGGGAATACAGGTGCAGCTAACATAAACATTCGACGCATCATATTGTACCAACTCCACATTGGAAAGTATGCCGCCATACCCGGTTGCACCATGAACGTTATGCACCCAGGAAGTAATTACAGGGCTAAGTTGAGCAGATGCTTGCATTATTATTGCAAATATCAGCACAAAACAGAATCGGATTTTTTTAATGTTTGATTTCATACTTTTTATTTTTGGGGTTTAAATTTTATAGTGCAAAACTATACAGCACTACCCAAGTTGTTGTTATAGTTTAAAATAAAAAAGTTATAAAATTCTATCTCTCTATTAAATCAAGAGAATCCTACTACTATATACAACCCATGTTTCAGACTAATATAAACCCAAGGGGCTATTAATTATCGTCGGATGGTGGAGGAGATGATGGCTTATTATTTGCCGATTGATTTGTAACGCCTCCAAAATTAAATCCGATTGTCATTGTAAATGCAACATTGTGGCCCGCATCCCAGGAACCATAATAAAGATTATAAAAACCCAGATTATTGGCGCTGTTATCATGTTTCAATGCTGAAGTAATGGAGTTACTGTATCTGGCTTCCGCATAAAAGTGAGGGGTAACATTATAATATATGCCAACATAGGGACTTATATCTACCTGGTTAAGATCAAGTGTATAAGTAACCGCTTGTACTTCATAAGAATATCCAACCAGACTTCCCAATGACACGCCTTCTTCAATTCCATACTTATCAGTGGCTACGTTATGCAAATTAAAATGTATAGCATGTTTAAATCCTATTACAACATCTACATAATATAAGTCAATTGTAAAAAAGGGGCTTATATAATTCGCAGTCGGATTAATATAAGGCGTGCTCGCACTGTCGTTTACAATTACCGGTTTCTGTGATGCACCCCTTTGAATATACCTGATTTCCATTTGCAACATGGTTCTGGGGCTAATTCTTGTACTTACTGTTCCTGCCGCAACAAAGCCCAAATGCTCAAAATCAACGTCATTATCAATATTGTCTGTACCGGGTATATCCGACACTGCTGCACCAATATAAAATCCAGCCTGAAAGGTCTGTGCTGAAATATACTTAACAAAGGGGAAAACGAACAATATTAATAATACTATACGCTTCATGCTTTATGGTTGATGATTTAGGTACCGCAAATTTATGATTTTTTTACAATAAAAAACAATTGTCCAAAATCAGGTTTCTTATAGTAGAAGCAAATTGCAGACAAATTACTCTTAAATTAACTGTATTAAGTTGATTTACAGAACAAACTGCACTCCGTTCTTATAAAGCAAATAGATGGCTATAGCAGCCACAATTCGGTAAATTCCAAATACTTTAAATCCGTGCTTTTGCAAATAGGTAATAAAAAACTTGATGGCAACCATGGCAACTATAAAAGCAACCAGATTACCTATGAGTAATAATCCTATTTCCTGTCCATGGAAGCCGTCCCCTTCCTTATAATATTCAAAAAGTTTGTATGCGGTAGCCACAAACATAGTAGGTACGGCCAGAAAAAACGAAAACTCAACCGCTGATTTCCGGTTCAGTTTTTGGCTAAGACCGCCAACTATTGTAGCCGCAGAGCGAGAAACTCCCGGTATCATTGAAATTGCCTGAAAGAAGCCAATTATTAAGGCATTACTATACTTCACCTCTTTATCCGGCTCATTTTCTGTTTTCCGAAACCATCTGTCGACAAATAAGAGTATAACCCCACCAATGAAAAAGGTCCAAACTACCACTAAAACGTTCCCAAGCATCTTGTCAATTAAATGAATACAGAGAAAACCAATTATTCCGGCAGGCAAAAACGCTACGAAAAGCTTATAATAAAAATCAAGGCTCTTGAAGAACCTTTTCCAATAAAGAACTACGACAGCAAGAATAGCTCCAAATTGGATGGCCACCTCAAATGCCTTTAAAAAGGCATCGGGAGCTAACCCTAATAAAGAACTGGTAACCATCAGGTGCCCTGTAGATGATATTGGCAGAAACTCTGTAATACCTTCTACAACTCCTAAAATTATCGCCTCAACTATATCCATTAACGTTTAATAAAGGATGCAAAACTATAAAATATGTTATCATAAATTAAGTGAGATAATATAGATTATCAACTATTTTTCAACAGTTTATAAATTAAAGTATTAAAGGTTGATATTAAATTGTTCCGTTTTAGTTAAATATAAACTTAATTTTACTTCTTTACAACTTTATGATGGGTGAAGACTTTAAATTAATAATTATAACTCCGGAGGAAGATATTACGAATGAAGCGGTAATAATACATGAGCTATTTAAAGCAGGACTTCAATTATTACACATAAGGAAGCCCCTTTACAATATTCAACAAACACGCAATTTGCTGAACTCTATTCCGGTAATTTTCCATTCAAAAATTGTTATACATTCCTATTATGAGTTTTTACACGATTTTAACCTGAACGGGATTCATCTTTCTGAAAAGACTAGGAAGGAAGGCACCGTTTCCGGAATGAAAAATATTGTTTCAACCTCCTTTCATAATTTAGAAGATATAAAAACAGAAAAAATGAATTTCAAATACGCCTTTCTAAGTCCGGTATTCCCCAGCGTTTCCAAGCAAGGATATAAACCTATTATAGAAACAGGAGAAATAAAAAATTTCTTTCATACCGGTATAAATCAAATCAGGTTTCCTATTATAGCTCTTGGCGGAATAACAGATAAAAACGTTTTACAATTGAAAGATATGGGCTTTAATGGTGTCGCTTCCATTGGCTATATTTGGGAAAGCTCTAACCCGGTTGAGCAGTTCAACAAACTGCAAAATATTTTGCGGGCTTAATTATAGGTCAAACAAAAAATGTTTTTCAATCCTTTTTCAGAGAGGAGGAGGGCTGCCTGCCTGCTGCGCAAACCACTCTTGCAATAAAGTATTATGGGCATATTATTGCTTCCGAAATTATGCTCCTCAATATCATAAAGAGGTATATTTTTCGCCTCCTTTTCAATGGGTATAAATTCATGCTCATCGCTTACATCTATTGCCAAATGGGGAGTATTTGAAAATCTTTCAGCAAAATTCTTTTTCGAAATAAAAGTAACCGTATCATTATTGCAAAGAATAGTATAGTCTCCCAACGATTTAATATTCTTATTCTCAGAAATAACCGGAATGCTGAGTTTAGAGAAGCTATTATGCAACAAATCCACTATCAACAATTTACCTGATAAGGTCACCCCTACTCCCGAAATAACTTTAAGAACCTCATTCGCCTGAATACATCCAACCATTCCAGCTAAGGCTCCAATCACCCCATTTTCATTGCAATCGGGGGCATTTTCTTTGGCTGGAGGTTCCGGGTAAAGACAACGATAAGTAGGTCCGTCTTGATAGTTAAAAACCGATACTTGTCCCTCAAAACCAAGTATGGAAGCAAACACAAAAGGCTTATTTAATAGTACACAGGCGTCATTAATCAAATAACGTGTTTCAAAATTATCGGTAGCATCAACTACGACATCGTAGTTAGCAATTGTTTCCAATGCATTTGATTTTTCAAGCCCTTTTTCAATAGCTATAATATTTACAAGTGGATTAAAAGCTTTCAGTTTTTGAGATGCAGCTATAGCTTTATTCTTTCCCAAATCATTCATGTCGTAAATTACCTGTCTTTGTAAATTGCCAACTTCAACAATATCAAAATCCATAATGGTTAACGTTCCGACACCGGAAGCAGCGAGGTAAGATAATACCGGACACCCTAATCCTCCTGCACCAATTACCAGGACACGGCTTACTTTCAACTTTTCCTGCGCTTCCATGCCCCAGGAAGCAAGTATCAATTGCCTGTTATATCGTATGTTTTCCTCTTCGGTCATTTTAATGGGCGGTTAGAGCTTTATCCCAATTTTTCCAAACAGCTTCGTAGCCTTGTTGCTGTATCAATTCCAAAATTTGTTCCGGTGTTCGGTCATCACTTATTTCAAATTGCTCCAGTGAATCAGGTGAAGTGGAATACCCTCCCGGATTCGTTTTGGAACCTGCACTCATAGAAGTGACACCCATACTAATCAAATTATTCCGCATGTATTCCGGTTCACGTGTGGAGAGCGACATTTCCACTTCATTATCGAATATTCGAAGGGCACAAAGCAATTGGACAAATTCCTTATCAGTTACCGGATGGGCAACGGATTCAACGCCTTCTGCCGGACGTAGGCGTGGAAATGAAATGCTGTACCGTGTTTGCCAATACGTTTTCTCCAAATATGCAAGATGAAGTGCCAGAAAAAAAGCATCCGTTCTCCAATCGCTTAGCCCCAGTAAAACGCCAAGACCAATTTTATTCATACCCGCCTTGCCTATACGGTCAGGGGTATCAAGACGATTCATATAGTTTGCTTTTTTCCCTTTCAGGTGATATGTTTTATAGGTTTCCGGATTGTATGTTTCCTGGTAGACAAGCACCGCATCACAACCGGAATCTTTAAACATGCTGTACTCGTTTTCTTTCAAAGGCTGTACTTCCACAGAAACATCGGCAAAATACTTTCTGGCAATAGCAATGGAATTACTGATATAGGCCGGATTCGCATGTATGGCATCTTCACCGGTAACAAGCAATACATGTTCAAATTTTTCGGTCTTCAAGAATTCAAATTCCATTTTCATTTCAGTTTCAGAAAGTGTCTTTCTCGGAATTTTATTTCCAAAACTAAAACCGCAATAGGTACATACATTCAAGCATTCATTGGAAAGATAAATGGGGGCAAAAAGCTGCATTGTTTTTCCAAAACGTTGTACAGTTAAGGTATGACTTCTCTTTGCAAATTGTTCAAGATAAGCCACGGCAGCTGGAGATAACAAAGCCATCAGGTCATCCAAACTGCATTTTTTTTTGTTTAATGCAATCTCCACATCACGGCTTGTTTTGGCATAAATTGCTTCATGCACTTCCTCCCAGTAATATTTTATTATCTGTTCGCTGAACATATTCTACGCATTTAAAAAGGCGGTGAACGGACTGCTTGCTTCAGCATGCGAGCGTGCGTGCGGCAATCCCGATAAAAAGGCTTTACGTCCTGCTTCCACAGCTTGTTTAAAAGCTTGTGCCATCACCACCGGATTTCCGGCTGTGGCAATTGCCGTATTTACCAACACGGCATCCGCCCCCATTTCCATGGCTTGTGCAGCATGGGAAGGCATACCAATCCCGGCATCTACTATTACAGGAACACCGCTTTGTTCTATAATTATTTCCAAAAAGTCTATTGTTTTTAATCCTTTATTACTCCCAATGGGTGAGCCTAAAGGCATAACAGCAGCAACACCCGCATCTTCCAACCGTTTGCAAAGTACCGGGTCAGCATGAATATAGGGAAGTACAATAAATCCTTGTTTTACAAGTTCGGTTGCAGCCGCCAAGGTTTCTATCGGGTCAGGCATCAGGTAGCGCGGATCGGGATGTATTTCTAATTTCAACCAATTGGTGCCTATTGCTTCACGTGCCACATTTGCAGCAAATAAGGCTTCTTTAGCGTTTCTTACACCGGAAGTGTTGGGTAGAATATTGAATTGTGCATCCGTTAAGAAATCCAGAATATTTTCGTCTTTCCTTTTTACATCCACCCGTTTCAATGCAACCGTAACTAATTGAGAACCGGAGGCCAATAAAGCCTCTTTCATTTGTAAAAGAGAACCAAATTTACCGGTGCCGGTAAATAATCGTGAGGTGAATATCTTATCACCAATCTTTAATTCATCGTTCAATTTCATCGTTCAATTCATTTTCGCCTAATGCAGTATTGAATTCCTGCACGGCCTGGTTAATATCTTTTGCTTCGCTGATGGCAGATGAAACAGCCACCCCATCAAGTCCCAATAACATAAGCTTATGCACATCATTTGCAACAATGCCACCAATAGCATAAATAGGTGGAAATCTAATGTCCGATTTTATTACAGCATCCATAATTATTTTATAACCGCCTATGGTAAGAACCGGTTTCAAATCTTTCTTAGTAGAAGTAAATCGCAATGGACCTAAGCCCATATAGCTTATCTTCTGCTGGGCGAGTTTCATAACATCTTCAGCCGTATTAGCGCTTCCTCCAATAATCATTTTTCTATTCCTGAATATTTTTTTCGCTTCGGAAAATGACATATCCTTTTGGCCGAGATGCAAGCCATCCGCATTTACTTTCAACGCAATTTCTGCATTGTCATTTACAATACAGACCGCATTATTTTTTTTGCAAATAGCTGCAATATCCCCGGCCATTGCAAGCCAGGTTCTTTCATCTTTATTTTTAATGCGTGCCTGAATCCATCGCACACCGGCATTACAAGCCTTTTCAGCTAATTGAGGGGAATCGGTAATATATTGCAGGCGTAGTAACATGTTAATTCATATGATAACCTAACAAGGTATTATTGCTTTTCAAGAAATCCGTCACATATTTTTTCCCGATACCAATTGCATTCTCAAGTGTGTCTCCTTTGGCAATGGAAGCAGTAATAGAAGCCGAAAGAACGCAACCGCTGCCATGTTTTTCTTTTCCTTTTAGTCGGGTTGATGAATATTCCTTTTTCAATTTACCATTTACAAATAATTGATCGGAAGATGTTTTTTTTGCTGACGAATGCCCTCCTTTTAATAATGTCGGACATTCCATAGATAAACATTTTGCAGCTTTCACTGCATCTTTTGAATCTCCAAGTTTGCGTACTTCAATTTGATTTGGGGTAATTAAAGAAAGTGAAGAAAGGATTTTAGTCAATGCCTCTTTTTGAATTTTTATATCTAGATCGTAACCTGCACTGGCAGCAAGTATTGGGTCCCAAATTATTTTTGCATCCGGAAAATAATTCTTGCAAAGTTTTATGCTATGCAATACATCTTTTAAATTTTTGTGCATTCCTAATTTAACAGCCTTAACGGGAAATCGCTCTGCAAGTAAAGCGATATTTCTTTCTTTCTCTTTTTTATCTAACCAGGTAAGGCCTTTAAATGTAATATCGTTCTGGAATGTGTTACAAGTAATAATGGCTACGCCATAAACTTCCATACATTCAAAAGTCTTGATATCGGCCAAAACACCGGCGCCACCTGAGGAATCAAACCCTGCGATGGTGAGCGCTACCGGCCTAAACTTATTCGAATTATATGGAGTCTTCCTCGTCATTAAAAATAAATTTCGCTACCTAATTGCTTAAATGCTTCTGACTTTTCCTGCATTCCTTTTTCAATTTCATCTGTTCCATTTTCATTGGCGAAATCACGAATATCCTGGGAAATTTTCATGGAACAGAAATGAGGTCCGCACATGGAGCAGAAGTGGGCTATTTTGGCTCCTTCTGCAGGTAGTGTTTCATCGTGAAATGATTTAGCCGTTTCCGGATCAAGAGACAGGTTGAACTGGTCTTCCCACCTGAATTCAAAGCGGGCTTTACTTAATGCATTGTCCCGGTATTGCGCCCCCGGATGGCCTTTGGCCAGGTCTGCAGCATGTGCCGCGATTTTATATGTGATGATGCCATCCTTCACATCTTTTTTATCGGGCAGGCCCAAATGTTCTTTCGGTGTAACATAACAAAGCATGGCTGTACCAAACCATCCAATCATAGCCGCACCAATGGCTGAAGTAATATGGTCGTACCCAGGAGCAATATCTGTCGTCAGCGGGCCCAGGGTATAAAAAGGAGCTTCCCCGCAAACCGATAATTGTTTGTCCATATTTTCTTTAATCATATGCATTGGCACATGTCCCGGACCTTCAATCATGGTCTGCACTTCATGCTTCCACGCAATTTTGGTGAGCTCGCCTAACGTTTCCAATTCTGCAAATTGAGCTGCATCGTTGGCGTCGGCAATACTGCCCGGACGCAATCCGTCTCCTAAAGAAAAAGACACGTCATAGGCTTTCATAATTTCGCATATCTCCTCAAAATGAGTATAGAGAAAACTTTCCTTATGATGCGCCAAACACCACTTTGCCATAATACTTCCTCCGCGCGAAACGATACCTGTAGTACGTCTGGCGGTAAGCGGAACATAGCGCAATAATACTCCCGCATGGATAGTGAAGTAATCAACGCCTTGTTCGGCTTGTTCAATTAAAGTATCGCGGAAAATCTCCCAATTCAGCTCTTCGGCTCTACCCCCAACCTTTTCAAGCGCTTGGTAAATCGGCACAGTACCTATGGGCACCGGACTGTTGCGAATGATCCACTCCCGGGTTTCATGAATATTCTTTCCGGTAGATAGATCCATAATAGTGTCGCCACCCCAACGGAAGCTCCATACGGCTTTTTCCACTTCCTCGGCAATACTGGAAGTAACCGCAGAATTACCAATATTGGTATTAATCTTTACTAAAAAGTTGCGTCCGATGATCATGGGTTCGCTTTCCGGGTGATTAATATTGGCTGGAATAATAGCCCTGCCGCGCGCTACTTCTTCGCGCACAAATTCAGGCGTAATGCCTCCCTTGTGCGGAACGGCACCAAAATTCTGACCGGGATGTTGCTTCCACGAAACATCATTCTTATTATACAGTTCTTCCATCCGTTGATTTTCACGAATGGCTATGTATTCCATTTCGGGAGTGATAATTCCTTTGAGTGCATAGTGCATTTGTGAAACATTTGCACCGGGTTTCGCTTTAAATGGTTTATAAATATTTGGAAAACGGATTTCGTCCAAAGACTTATCGGCAAGGCGCTTTCTTCCATATTCAGAAGAACAGCTTTCCAGTTCATTCACATCTTTGCGGTCTTTAATCCATTGTTCACGGATTCGCGGAATACCTTTATAAATATCAACACTTACATTGGGGTCGGTAAAAGGTCCGCTGGTGTCGTATACAGTTACCGAAGGATTGGGGATTGACTTCCCATTTCCTGCAACTATTGTATTGCTAAGGCTTATCTCGCGCATAGCCACTTTTATATCGTGTATTTTTCCCGCTACAAATATTTTCTTAGAAGCAGGAAGAGGCTTTGTTGTTGGCAACGTTTCATTCGTTGGTGTCTGTTCTTTTTTCATAGGATGGTATTTAACCGCCTTGTGTGGCGTGGATTATGGTTATAGTATCGTTTTCATTCAATTTAAAACTGCTCCATGTTGCTCGAGGAATAACGGTATCGTTGACAGCCACCGCCAACCCCCGAAGATCTTTCATGCCTGAATTCGACATAACTTGTTCCAGCGTAACGCTTGAACCGTTCAGGTCAATAGGAATATCATTCATGATTACCTTCATAATGCTAATAAAACTTAAGGGAGAAGCCGGGCAGACACTATTCTCATTTATCCCTTCGCAGGCATTATCCTGTGCAGGTTTTGAGGGTATAATCTCAGTCCGTATTTAACGAACACCCCTTAATGTTTACGCAAAGATATGCAAAAACAGTAATACATTATGAGTTATAAGTTATGAACGTGCTATTAGGTTATCCTTCAATATTTTATACTCAAAAAACAACGTTTTCATATAGGCTTCACAGTAAAATTTAATATGAAAAAGAGAAGAAGGAGCTAAGCAATTGGCAATTGGATTATTAATGGATGTAAGCAGACCCGCAACAAACCACGGATAGTTTATATCAATTGGCATTTCCAATTCTTCTATCTTTTCAGTTTCACCTAAGAACATGAGGGAAGTATTGAGTATTATCCTTTCCATTGGGAGATTATTACCGGATAGTTTTTGAAGAATATCTGTTTTTAATTTGGGTTTTAATTTTTGAAGATCGGAATTTTCTGCCACCGTTAAGAGTCTTGCTACATGATATATAATAATGGCTTTTTTAGGATAATAAGGAGCAATACGGAATGCTTGCGTTTTATGTTCATCATTATTGATGACCGAGCAAATAAATTTCATGCAATCTGAATCATATTCATTAATTACTGCCTTGCTTTCAAATAGCAGGTAAAGCAAGTTCGCTGTCACACATACATCTGTCTCTATAGGGATATTTTTACCAAACCAGGTAGAATATAATTTTAAGCTACGGTAATGTGGCAAGGTATTTTTTGAAAAAGGCACTGGCAACTTTGCGTGATATAGTAATTTGTCTTTGAGATTATTGATATCCTCCGAAGAGTAGCCCTTGGCAAGATAAATAAGTGCCGTGCAATCGGCATCATCGGCCAATGCGAAATACTTAAATTTTGAAAATAATCGGCCATTGGGGAAATGTGCATTTTTCTGAGTCCTCCAAAAGTTATAGGTATAATCCACCTTATTGCTTTCATAGAAAGGGAAAGCATTTTGAGCTTGTGATTTTATATCTTCCACAATATTTGCCTCCTCTATCGACAAATATTTTTTAAGTCGTTGAAGGGTAAATACAATAAGCGCCGTAAAAAAGGAATTATCATCCTCGCGGATTATTCCTAATACCATTTGCCTTTTAGAAGGAAATATCCCTTCAGGATAAATTGAGTTATTCCTCTGGGACTGTAAAGATTTTATTTCGGAAAGCAGTTTATGCATATACAACACGAAAATATAAAAAAAGGTTCGGAAAAGTCATTGACTTTTCAAAAAACCACTTTCCTGTCTCTTACCTTTGCATTATGAAAAATAAAATCGCATTTCTGCTAATAATTCCAGGCCTCCTTTTTACCCTTTTTATATTTAATTTATATTATTTAAATATAGATTGCCTTGCAATGCACTCATTATCAAGTAGTGTTAATAACCTAAATCATAGTTATTTATTATTATTTTACAGTATTTCTATAATTAATCTATATTATTTTCATAGTTATTTTCCACCCATTTTCGGACACAAAAAAAGCAATTTTTTTCCACGATTTTTATCACTGCGGATCTACATCAATTTTTATCCGCACCTTAGAATAATCTTTTCCTTTTTTCAAAAATATGTTGATAGAATCCGTCACCATATCTTTCATTTTAAGCGAATATTTATCTCTTTCAATCTTCAACAATATTTTTTTCTGATAAAAATTCTGAACTTTCGTAACAAGGGGGTATTCGGGACCTAACACCCTGTCACTGCCAAATCGCTTCTTTAAGGCATCGGCAAGATCGGGTGACATGGCATCCAGGTCTTCCTGGTTGCGATGGCTCAGTGTTATTTCAATCAGTCTGGTGAAAGGAGGATAGGAAAAATTCTTCCGTTCTTCCATCTGGTCATTATACATTCCTATATAATCATTCACCATAACCCTTGCAATAACCGGGTGGTGTGAATTATACGCCTGCACTACTACTTTACCCCGCTTATTTTTCCTTCCCGCACGTCCGCTTACTTGAGCCAACATCTGGAAGGTTTTTTCCGTGGAGCGAAAATCAGGGAAATAAAGTCCGGCATCT
>Ga0302197_10000356_pt1 | contig 46047 bp, 37 predicted proteins | sample II_Bog_N2_1_FD_193526 | JGI IMG/M metagenome (GOLD analysis project Ga0302197, IMG submission 193526) | Peat permafrost microbial communities from Stordalen Mire near Abisko, Sweden - II_Bog_N2_1 | ecosystem: Environmental > Terrestrial > Soil > Wetlands > Peat | place: Sweden: Abisko... | reverse complement strand
CGACAAGCAGAAAAACGCCGGCAAGCAGGCAGGCAATCACGCTGAGCGTCATCAGCCAGCCAACGATCAGTTGCCATGCCGGCAGGGTAAACAGATAGAAGCCGAGCGGCTTGCCAAAGATCGGATCAGTCACAGCTCCTGCGGCCTGCGGCGCATACCACCACAGGGCCAGCGTTTGCCACTGCGCGGCCATGGCGCCGCCGGTAATGACGGCAACAACCAGCGAACCACCAATCGAAATGATGCGCAGCACGGGCTTGAGCGACAGCTTCACCTCCTGGCCGGCGATAAAGACGGTGTGGTCGCTGGGCAGATCGTCGCGATGGGCCCGCCTGAGAGCGGAAAAAATCCCGAACAAAATGAGAAACGTCAGCGCGGCGAAACACGCAAAGATGCCCCATTGCAGCCCGCGCGCTTTCCAGAACACCTCGCCGTATCCCAGCGAATTGAACCACAGCAAGTCAACCCAGTAGGAGAGCGCGGTCCGTCCGCCGAGCACGATAACGGCAACGACGGCAATGAGAAAAAACAATCCGCCACGGCGGCGGCGCGGCTGTGTTGTCAGCTTTGGCCAATTAATCGTATCGGGCAACTCTATACCCCACTCTTTCTGTTACTGTGATCTTCGCGATTTCAGCGCGCCCAGAGCGCCCGAAACGCAGGACTGTACGGTTCCTGAAACCAAAAGTCCTACCGGTGGCGCCAACTCCACTCTAAACTGCTTCAGAGCTTCTTGCAGGCGAAAATGCTGGCCGGAGCCACGAGGGTGTTCGCCCATTCTTGGGATCAGGCTGGCGGGATTCTGCGCCGCGTAGGGCTGGAAACCGCAGCCCGCACATGCTACCCTCACATATCAGCATGAGCCAGATTCCCTCCACGCAAAACCAACCTGTCATGGCCAACCTGCCTCGCGTGCTCGGCGCCAATCAGGCCACGGCATTCGTCGTCGGCACCGTAATCGGCAGCGGCATCTTTCTGGTGCCGCGGGAGATGATGCAGGATGTCGGCTCTTCCGCGCTGGTTTATCTCGCCTGGATCGCCGGCGGCCTGCTCTCGCTCTTCGGCGCCATGACCTTGGCCGAGTTGGGAGCCATGCTGCCCTATGCCGGCGGCGGCTTTGTCTACCTGCGCGGCGCATACGGCGACACACCAGCTTTCCTCTATATGTGGACATGGTTTGCCGTGGCCAAACCAGCCTCAGCCGCTGCCATCACCATCGGACTCGCCCGCACGCTGGAGTTCTTCCCGGCATTCAGCGGCCTCAGCCATCAAGCCATAGGGGGTCCCGTCCCCCTCGTATGGTCGCAGATCTTCGCCATCGCCGTAGTCTGGTTCATGACCGGCCTGAACTATCTCGGCATCAAAAAGGCCGGCGACTTCCAGCTCGTCTTCACTGTCCTCAAGGGCATACTCATCCTCATCGTTGTTGCGCTTTGCTTCTCGTCAGCCTCAGGCTCTCTAAGTAATTACGCCACAGTGCTGCCTCATGCCGTGGGAGGCTTCAGCGGCTTCATGCTGGCGATGATCGCCACTCTTTGGGCATACGACGGCTGGCCTGACCTCGTGATTCTTTCCGGCGAGATCAAGCGGCCGGAGCGAAACCTGCCCATCGCTCTGATCGGCGGCCTGTGCATCATCGGCTTTCTCTACATGGCCACCAACGCCGCCATGCAATACGTTCTTTCCGCCACGCAAATCGCCGCCAGCAGCCAGCCTGCTGTGGCGGCGCTCAAGGTCGTCGCGGGACCGGCCGGAGCAAGTTTTGTTGCCGCGGCCATGGCTATCTCGATCTTCGTCACACTCAACGGAACGGTCATGTCCGGCGCACGCGTCCCCTTTGCCGCCGCCCGCGACCGGCTCTTCTTCCGCCAATTCGCGCACATCAGCCCGCGCTTCCAGTCCCCCTCCACATCTCTGGGAGTCCAGGGACTAATCGCCACCGTTCTCTTGCTTTTCTTCAGCCAGTTTCAGCAGCACTTCGAGTTGGCCATCTTTTCCGAGTGGATTTTCTACCTGCTCATCGCCACCACGGTCTTCGTTTACCGCGTGCGGCGGCCAGACCTCGCCCGCCCCTACAGGGTCTGGGGCTACCCGCTGCTGCCGGCCATCTTTGTCTTATGCGCAGCCGTTGTGCTGGTCTACAGTTTTCTGGGCAACCTGAAAGGCTCGCTGCTCGGCTCAGCGCTCATCCTCATTGGCCTGCCAGTGCTGTGGCTGGTGCGCAAAATGTATCCTGGCCCGCCCGCAGAGTTGGAGGGAATGGAAAAATAATGTAGTTGTGAAGATTCCTGATCGTACAAATTCAATCCCGGTCTTGTCTGGGCCGTTACGTTACTTCCGCTTCTTTGCCGCCTCTTCGTACACAGCCGTGTACTCCCGCGCCGGTTGCTCCCAGCTATAATTCCGCGCCATCCCATTGAGCATCAGCTTCTTCCAGCCTTCTTTATCCTCAAAAGCCGCGAGAGCGCGGTCGATGGCATCCCGCAGACCTTCGGCTCTCATGCCTTTGAACTTGAAGCCCGTCCCAGTTCCCTGCTTCGGGTCCCACTCCTCGATGGTGTCATCCAGGCCGCCCGTGGCGCGCACCACGGGCACTGTGCCGTACTTGAGTGAATAGATCTGGTTCAGCCCGCAAGGCTCGTAGAGCGAAGGCATGAGAAACATATCGGCCCCTGCCTCGATCTTGTGGGCAAGCGCGTCGTCATAGCCAATGCGCACAGCCACATTCGCCTTGTTCCAGAATGCCCAATCGCGGAAAAACTTCTCATATACCGGCTCACCCGAGCCCAGCGCCACCACGGCCACATCCAGTTCCGACAACCGGCCGGCAATCTGCTCCACCAGGTCAAAGCCCTTCTGAAGAGCAAACCGCGAGACAATGCCGATCACTGGGGTCGAGTCCTTCACCTGTTCCAAGCCGAAGGCGCGCAGCAGATCGGCGCGGCACTCCCGCTTGCCGGCCAGGTTCTCAGGCGTGTAGTGCGCCACTAGGTTCGCGTCCGTCGCCGGGTTCCACTGCGCATAGTCCACGCCGTTCAGAATTCCGCGCAGCACCGCCGCTCGCCCCCGCAACACGCTGTCAAGCTGGTTGCCAAACTCCGGCGTCTGAATCTCCTCAGCATATTTGCGGCTCACCGTTGTCAGAATGTCGGAGTAGACCAGGCCGCCCTTGAGGAAGTTGAAGTTGTCAAACTGCTCCAGCTTGTCCATGGTGAAAATCTCCCATGGAAAGAGCAGCCGCTCCGTTGTGGCCGGCTGAAACGCTCCCTGGTACGCTGCGTTGTGAATGGTCAGAACCACGCCAGCGTTCTTCAACAGCGGGTCAGAGTCATAGGTCGTGCGCAGATAAACGGGAATCAGCGCGGCCTGCCAGTCATGCACATGAAAGACATCCGGCACGCCGAGCAGCTTGGCCGCCTCCAGCACCGCGCGGCAAAACAGGCCAAAACGCTCCCAGTTGTTGGGATAATCACCCTCAGCGGTTCCGTAAAGTCCTTCCCGATCAAAAAGTTTCGGACAATCGATAAAGTAGTACTGCACGCCTGCGCGCTTGCCACCATCCACGATTCCCGCAAAACGGTTGTAGTACTCGAAAGGAATGGTGATGGAGCGGACCGCGTATTTCAGCTCGCCCTTGATTTGCCGCCGCACGCCTGCATAGAGCGGCAGGTAGACCGTCACCTCGTGGCCCAGCTTGACCAACTCCGGAGGCAGCGCTCCTACCACGTCTGCCAACCCGCCTGTCTTGGCAAACGGAACGCACTCCGAGGCGGCAAAAACAATATGCATGACGGCTTCTCCATGGCCGGCGAACCAATCCGCTCTAATCGATCGAAATCATCAGCCAAAGGGCCAGTCTACTACGCTATTGCTGGAGAACCATATGCGGCCTGCAACGGCACAAGGTTTCCGCATCCGGCAGGTAAACCTCTTCATCCAAAGATCATGCGCGACCCCGATCCGATGAGCCTTTTGTCTTCATTCTCTTCCTCCGGTTCGACTCGGCCGGTCTCCGGCTCCAATTCTCTCGACAATCCAATCTGGCACGCACTGGTGACAGAGCAAAGTTCTCTCGCCTTGGGCAGCGGGCTGGCAAGGCGCTTTCCAGCCGAAATCGGACCGCTCTGTGGCATGGAAGACACTTCCGCAGCCAGCTACGAAGCGCTGCGAACACTCGCCAGCCCTGGCGAGATGTTGGCGCTGTTCTTTACGGAGCCGCCAACGCCCCCGGCAGGCTGGACTATGGCACACTACGACATTCTCGATCAGATGATCTGTTTGGAACCCCGAGATCAGGAATCCTTACACGTAGCGCGGGAACCGAAATTTCGCCGGCTCACGCCCAATGACGTACCGGCAATGCTGGAACTGGCCACACTGACCGAACCGGGGCCATTCAATCACCGCACCATCGAACTTGGGGTATTCTTCGGCATCTTTGACTCGGGAAGCTTGCTAGCCATGACTGGGCAGCGCCTGCGCTTGCCCCAGTTCGTCGAGGTGAGCGCGGTTTGCACGCACCCGGACGCGCGGGGCCGGGGCTTCGCGCGCACTCTCATGATCGCGGTGATGGAAGATATTCGCAAACGGGGCAAGACGCCTTTTCTGCACGTTCGCGCCAGCAATCTTCGCGCGATAGGCGTTTACGAAGGCTTGGGCTTTACCCTGCGCCAAAAGCTGCATTTTGCGGCACTGAAAAATGACGGTTGAGTCCGCCAAGTGCTTCGTTCGGCCTGCGGCTTCATCTACCATCAAAGAAGCCCATGCCCGCCAAACCCAAGCTCGGTCAAAATTTCCTCGACGACCCCGAGGCCATCCAGCGTATCGCGGCCTCCATCGGCGACCTCACCGGACGCACGGTGGTCGAGATCGGCCCCGGCGGCGGCGCCATCACCGGAGAATTGGCCGCCCGCGCCGCCCACGTGCTGGCCGTCGAGCTGGACCATGAGCTTGCGCTCCACCTGCGCGTGCATTTTCCGCAGGAAGCCTCCGCCTGTGTAACCGTCATCGAGCAAGACGTGTTGCAATTCGATTTTGCCGCGGCCTCGGCTGCGGCGGGTGAACGCTTGCTGGTGGTCGGCAACCTTCCCTATGGCATCACTTCGCCGATTCTTTTGAAGTTGGCCTCGAGCCACGCCGCGCTCGACCGCGCCGTGCTCATGGTGCAGCGCGAAGTGGCCGACCGCGTTACAGCCGAGCCGGGCTCGCGCGACTACGGCCTGCTCTCGGTCACCGTGCAGCTCTACGGGCCAGCCCAACGGCTCTTCACGTTGCCGCCAAGTGCTTTTTCACCCCCGCCCGACGTTCATTCGACGGTCTTCCGCTGGCGATTTGCCCCGCGCTTCGCCGAGCTTGGTGTTGAAGAAGCGGCGTTCCTGCGCTTCGTGCGCCAGTGCTTCGCCCAGAAGCGCAAGACGCTGGCCAACAACCTTCGCGCTGCCGGGATTCCGCCCACAGCGGTTGCCGCCGCACTGGCTCAGGCCGCAATCGCCCCTCAGGCTCGCGCCGAGGCGGTACCCATCGAGAGCTTCGCGGCTCTCTGGCATTACCTTGAAGGCAAGTCGGCTGCCGCGCAGAACGGTACCGGCTCGCCCTCTTGAATCAGCCTGAAATCAGAGCATTTTCGGCCAACATTTTAACAAAAGTTCGGGTGCCCCATCCTTTGTGCGGCCTTTGCACAAAGGGTGGGAGAGCACAAATGTTTATATTGATCGCAAACAGTTAGGCCGAAAAACGCTTTAGCTGCGCCCCGCGCCTTGCGCCTCCAGGGTCTGTGCGGTGTGTATGTGGCAGATCGCGACAGCCAGGGCATCGGCAGCGTCCGCCGGTTGCGGCACTTCGGCCAGTTCCAAGAGCCGCGCCACCATGAACTGCACCTGCTCTTTTTTGGCCAATCCGTAGCCCACCACACTGGATTTAATCTTGAGCGGCGCATACTCGGCTACCGGAAGTCCTTGCCTGGCAGCCGCCAGCAGAGCCACACCCCGCACCTGCCCCAGCTTCAACGCCGACTTGGCGTTCACCGAGTAGAAGACCTCCTCGATGGCCACAGTGTCCGGCTTCCATCGCTCCAGCTCGGCGCTCAGCTCGCGAAAGACCTGCTCCAGCCGTTCGGCCGTAGTCTTGGACTTGACCAGCCGTATGGCGCCCATCGCCTTCAACACCAGCCGCGGCTGCCGTCCCGTGTCGTCTGACTCGACAACACCATAGCCGGTTATCTCTGTTCCACAATCGACGCCAAAAACCCGCATGGGCCTGAGTGTACCGCAGAGCCGCCCATCCCCGCTTGCCGCAATTCCAGCCCCAAACATAACGGCGGCCTGGGCGCATTGCCCAGGCCGTCGCGGTGAACTGTGGGTATTGGACGGCTTCACGCTAAATGGAATCTGTAACTTACAGATTATACAATAGGCAAGATAGGCGAAAAAGGCCGCAATTCCGCATCGGTAGCACAATTTAGCACAACTTTCTGAGGCTAGTTTTGCCTATTCCAAAGCGCCCGAGTCTCTGTTGTCCACCGTCTTAGGAAGGGCCAGTTTGTCAGGCCGCCCGTTCAGAATCGTTCGGAGGGCCTCAACTGTTTCGGCGGATAAGTTGGGGTCATTCGCGAGAAAATCCAAAGCCTCAGTGAGCTTCCCCGTAACTGCTACGTGTTGCTCAAAAATTTGCAGCGCGGCGTGGCCGTTGGTTCCCGAGAGCCGCCCCAAGTCATCTAGGGACTCACACGTATAGCCAAACAAGTCATGTAGGGACTCTCGCATATAGCCAAAAATAAAACGCCGGATGAATATCAGGATCACGCACAAACCCATGCCGCTCGCGGCCATTGAGACACGCACCACAAAAAGGGGAGTCACAGGCCCTTTGAACTGCGCCACAAGAAAAATTCCAACCCCTTGAGTACCTAACATCAGAATGTCCACTGCCCACATGGCGGTTAGCTTTAGATGGCGCTTTTGGTCTTCTATGCTAGGCACCCACCTGAAGTAAAACTGCACGGCTATACCGATCAAGATGCTAGCGACTGTGGTCATCCAGGCTGTCATAGGGTTCCTCAAAGTTTTGTTGTCAAAAGAATACCCTCTATCAAATAAGGGCGGCCGCAAATTTGCGTGTGAACCCCGCCAATACACAGCGTGGGGCAGCCGTGACTACACATTGTCGTGCTCACCAATGCGTTGCGCGTTTTGAAACAGAGCCTTGACACTGGCGAACGCGAGAATTATGGTGAGTGAGCAGTAGACGGGCCGCCGTGACCTCAATCAAAACGGCCCGTGGTTCAACTGCTACTTCTTAGGGTTGCTGATTGGAACATGTTCGTGCTCAGTAGTCCGGGGATGCCTGATAGCATACCCGGTGGTCACGAAACGTCCACTGATGGAGCTGCGGTCAACAGGTTTGGTAGGAATTGTCTTTGCCAAGGTGATTTCCTTTTTACAGCCACTCCGCTGCCGGTAAGAAGAGCGTGTCGTACTGCTACCTAGCAGGCCCGGCCAATTCCACCGGGCCAATTGAAGCCGATTGGGTCGCTCGTGCCCTCGAAAGCTGGGCGACCCCTCAGCCCTGCCCAAACCCCCGAAAAACAGAGTGAGCAGATGAAAAAGTACCGCTGTCCGTGGTGGATGTCAACAACAACCTACAATATCTAGTATTTTCACTGCTTTAACCCTTATCCCACGTCAAATCCCTAGGAAATGTCTGTGGAAAACGCGGCATCTCCTCTGGGTAAATAGTTTTATTCGATGGCCTTTCAGACTGGAAGAGAAAATGCTAAGCTTCCCGGCTTCTATATCTCAGCTTGTGCACGGACTCGGGGCGCCCAATGATGAAGACGCCCCGCGCCAGGTCTATGCCGCTTTTGGGAGTGCGTACTGATACATAGATGCGGAAATACTGTCCAGCTCTCCCAGGCTGAGCGGGTGGGTTGAGGCCGGAGCAATGGTGCAGCTCCAATTCCAGCCCCAAACATAACGGCGGCCTGGGCGCATTGCCCAGGCCGTCGCGGTGAACTGTGGGTATTGGACTAAGGCCATCGCGCTCATGCGAGTGCCCGAGCATCTTCACATCCGTTCCCAAGCCTCAATCTTTACGTAGCAACGCCCGGCAAGCCGGACTCCCTTCGGCGGCGATATTCGCCGCTGTATTGAAGAACTGCCACGCGCACATCGGGTCGAGAGAACGATCGAACAGTGAAGGTGCGGTTGCGTCCCATGCGGTTAGACTCTCTCCGCCGGAGCGACCATTGGGACTAAGGCGCGATGCCTTAGGCCTCAGCCACCTCACGTACCAAACAACTTGAAGAATCTTGCATCAGTTGGACCAACCTCCTTTCCCGTGTATCGTTAAACTACCCCTCCAGGGGCGGCGCGTCAAGAGGAGGCGATATTTAATTTCTCCTCGTACCGTTACCAGCTATGCAGCCACTTCTCATCGCGCCCGATGCGCACCGGCACATGAAAAAGTTCGCTCAGCCTCGCCTCTGTCAACATCTCCTCGCGAGGCCCGTCGCCCACGATGCGGCCGGCACGCATCAGAATAATCCGCTCAATTTCCGGCAAAATATCTCCCAAATAATGCGTCACCAGCACGAGGCCCGTGCCTTCGCGGGCAAGACGCTGCAAGCTCTCGCGCAGTTCTCGTTGCGCCGCAAGGTCAAGCGCATTCGAAGGCTCGTCCAACAGCAGTTGCCGTGGCCGGTGCACCAGCGCCCGCGCAATCAGGATGCGCCGCTTCTCGCCGGCTGACATCGTGCCCACCGTTTGCCGCGCCAGGTGCATGGCTTCCATGCGCTCCAGCGCTTCTTTCGCCCGTGCGCGCATCTCGCCCGTGACGTGAAGGTTTGGCCACAGCGTCGAGGCGGAAAAGAATCCGGCAATCACCGCATCAAGACCAGTGGTCACGGCGGTTCGCTCGCCCGGTAACTCGCCTGCCAGATCACCCCGCGGACCAGCCGCCACTACGCCAAAATGCTTGCGCAACTCCGTCAGGTCCCAGCGCTCGCGGCCAAAGATCCGTACCGTCATGCCTGGCTTCACAATTGGGTAGATCTGGCAGGTCATGGCCAGAATCAGCGTGGATTTTCCGCAGCCATTTGGACCCAGAATCGCCACGTGTTCCCCTGCGCGAATTGTCAGGTTTACATCGTGCAGCACCACGCGGTCGCCGCGCGCCACGTTCACTTTGCGCAGTTCAAGAAAGTGCGTCTCCCGGTCGTCGATTGCTTCTGACTTGTTTGAAAGATTTCTATCCATCACACCATCGTTTCCTATAAAAGCCGGAGCTGTCCGGAACAATCCGGTTTTGCAAATTATCCAACTTGATGAGGCCCCAGGGACTGCCTCGATTATCCCATGAAGTGCGCGTCATTCGCGGACTGTAAGCTAGTTTCCCCGGACGTGGCACATGAGATAACAGAGCACTCAGCCCATCTCACCTGCTAAATTAAATAGATTGAAACCCACCGCCGAAATCTCCGATGCCACTCCATTCGCCCTTCCCCTAGGCTTTCGTTATGGCGCTGCCAAAGCGGGACTTAAGAGAAGCGGCCGCCCTGACTTTGCTCTCATTGTGGCCGGCGCACCAGCAAGCGCCGCCGCTGCTTTCACCGCCAACCGCGTCACTGCGGCCCCTCTGATAATCGACAAGGAACATCTGCGCACCAGCGGGGCAAAAGTGCGCGTCGTCGCCATCAATGCCGGCAACGCCAACTGCGCCGCGGGCCAGGCGGGGCTGGATGCGGCCCGTGCCACCTGCGAGGCCGCCGCCCAACTCTTTGGCTGCCAGGCTGAAGAGGTCTTCCCGTCGTCGACCGGCATCATCGGCGTTCCGCTGCCGGCAGAGAAGCTCATCGCCGTGTTGCCTGGACTGGCCACATCCCTGGGCGCCGATTTTGACCACTTCCAGCAGGTTGCCCAAGCCATCCTCACCACGGACACGGTGGAGAAGACAGCGCTCAAACGGTTGGAGATTGCCGGCCAGGATGGCGCGCCGCGCGAAGTCCGCATCGCCGCGCTGTGCAAAGGCTCGGGGATGATTCATCCCCAGCTTGTGCCGCACGCCACCATGCTCGTCTACATCCTGACCGATGCGGCCGTTGAGCCGGCAGTGCTGGACACTTACCTCCGCGCGGCCATCGAAGTCAGTTTTAACCGCATCTCAGTGGACGGAGACACCTCGACCAATGATACTGTTCTGCTGTTGGCCTCGGGTTCCAGCGGCGTCGAGATCGGTCTCGGAAACGCGGCGTTCGGCGCGGCTTTGACCGAAGTCTGCACGTCGCTCGCGCGCCAGATTGTCGCCGATGGCGAGGGCATTACGCATGTGGTGGAATTGAGCATCGAAGGCGCGGCCACGGATGCGGACGCGCTCAAGATTGCCAAAGCAATCGCGCATTCGCCTCTGGTAAAGACTGCCTGGGCTGGTAGCGACCCCAACTGGGGCCGTCTGCTGGCGGCCATCGGCTACTCCGGCGCTCAGATCGACCCGGAGCGCGTCGACATCCGCTTCGGCGAACTTGCCATTTGCAGCAATGGCGGTCGCGCGCCTGAATTCGACGAAGCCGCCGCCCACGCTTATATCGCGCAGCGTGAGTTTTCGATTTCCATCCAGCTTCACCAGGGCGCCGGCTCTTGCATTTTCTGGACTACCGACCTGACCCATGAATACGTCAGCATCAACGCGGACTATTCTACTTAGAGCTTTTCCCCAAATTGGTAGCGCCTTAGAGCTTAAGGTTGCGCCTCAGAGTATGGTAGCGCCTCCTGGTCGGCTGTCCTGTGGGTCTCCAGACCCGCAGGTAACATATGGCAGCGTGGCCGCTGCCAGTAGAACCGGTCCGAAGATCGGCGCCACATTCCTTTCTCAATTTACGGGTAGGTTCTTAGAAGCTGTCCAATAACTCGGTTTTGGATGAAGGGTACGGGCTTTAGCCCGTACTTCAAAGGCACGGATCATTGTGGGCTTTAGCCCCTGAGGTATGCTTTTAGGGCAGTTTGCATTCCCTCAGCGGCTAAAGCCGGAAATCAAAATAAGCTCTCAACGTACGGGCTGAAGCCCGTACCCTTCAAGAGATAGTTTTTGGACAGACTCTTAGGCCGCGACTTCGACATAAGCAGGTTCAAGGCGGAGGTTAGCCTCGACGCGCACCTGCTTCCGGCTCTTGACCATCTGCATCGCAACAAAAAGCGCCAAGCCCATCATCGCGGCCCCGCAGCAGTCCAACAGCACATCGCTGAACCCGCCGTACCGGTTGGGCAATAAGCTTTGGTGAAATTCGTCAGCGCTGGCGACCAAAAAAGTGACTAGAATCGCCAGGCCGTGCGCTCCCAGCCGGTGCGAGATCCGCGACGCCACGCCCCTCAGCTCAATCCAGAAAGCGCGAAAACAAATTAGGGAAAACATTCCGTAGCCCATAAAGTGCCCTGTTTTGCGGATGAGAAAATGGATCAAATCCCAGTGCACACACACGTCATAGCCGAAGATCGCTTCGACCACGCGTTGCAGTGGCTCGCTGGTCCGGTCCCCTCCAAAGTATGAGGTGGACTCGACAGCAAAGACCATTGAGAAGGCCAGCACCGGCAGCCATGTGCGCAATTGAGACTGCAGCCGCGCGTGTCCGCCGGCCGAGGTTCGCGGCGCATAGACTCCAAGAGCCATGGAAGGTGAAGACATGGTGATCGCTCCCGCAAAATGGCTCAGTGACAGGCGCAGGAGCCGCGTGCGTCACCGGCCGGAAAATAGGGTTATCGGCGAACACGGGCTTTTCTTACAGAGAATTCTTATGTATTTGAAAACTTTAATTTTGCACTGTCCTGAAACGAGACAAAGGGTGCCGCTCGTCCACCCAGAGGAATTCTGCCGTACGCTGCTCTCACCTAGCGTCCACCTCCAAAGGAAGCGAATGATAAAGTGAGGGGTATGAATTTGAGCAAGTGCAGGTTCATCTCTGTTGCTTTTGAATGCGCAATTTTATTCGCCGGATTTTGTCTTTTGGCGGCCGTTCCTCTTGCGGCCGAAGATCCCGGAGCGACTCCGGCCACCCAATCTGGCGGCTCCGGGCTGCGGGGTTGGGAAAGCGCCGGCGCTGTGTCTCCCTGCATGCCCGCCGCGCTCGGCTCGCCTTACATCCCGGTCGATAGCTGGGTCTATCCGGCCATGCTGCGGCTTTACTCGCTGGGCTTTGTGGACAATGTCTTCCTCGGCATGAGGCCGTGGACCCGGGCCAGCGTGGGCCGCATGATGGAAGAGGCCGGTGCGCGCATCCAGGATGCGGATGCGGGAGCAGCCACGGACGAGGCTCAGGGCATCTACGACGCGTTGATGCATGAACTACGCTCCGACGCAGAAGGCCCCTGCTCGCCTCGCCAGGGCAACACCCACATCGAGTCAATCTACAGCGTGGCCCGGGCAATTAGCGGAACGCCCTTGCACGACAGCTATCATCTTGGCTCGACCATCATTAACGACTATGGCCGGCCCTACGAAAACGGCTTCAACAACTACACCGGCGCCAGCGGTTATGCCATAGCCGGGCGCTTCGTATTCTACGTGCGCGGCGAGTTCGAGGCCGCGCCCTCGGCCACCGGCTACTCCCAGGGGCTGGCCAACACGCTCAGCACAGTTGACGCCACCACCTTTCTTAATCCTTCCGGCATCCCCTATAACCAAGCCACCATCCCTATGGGGCCGATTGCCAGCACCGCCGACGGGCGAGTGATGGAGGCTTTCGTTTCCGCGCATCTGCTCAACCATGAAATCTCCTTCGGCAAACAAGACGAATGGCTTGGGCCAGGGCTAGGCGGCGGGATGGCCTACTCCAACAACGCCGAGAATATCTACTCCTTCCGCATCAATCGCGTCGAGCCGCTGCACATTCCACTGCTCTCCTGGATTACAGGGCCGTTCCGCTACGACTTCCTGGTCGGTGGGCTTCATGGGCATACCTATATGCCCAATCCGGTCAATCCCGGCGGCTTGAATCTCAATCTGCCCAACGTAATCAATCCAGGCGATCCCTGGGTACACGTTGAGAAGGTCAGCTTCCGACCCACGGAAAATCTGGAATTCGGCTTTGAGCGCACGGTGATCTGGGGCGGCCAGGGACACGCGCCCATAACCATTCACACTTTTCTGAAGAGTTTTGTCAGCCTGTCTTCTCCCAGTGGCAACACCAAAGACGGCCGCGACGATCCCGGCGCGCGCTTTGGCACATTCGATTTCTCTTACCGGCTGCCCTTCGTCCGCAAATGGCTCACGCTCTATACGGATTCGGAAGTGCATGACGATGTTTCTCCTGCTGACGCCCCCCGCCGCGCCGCATACCGGCCCGGTCTTTATCTCTCGCATGTACCTGGGGTTCCCCGGCTCGACCTGCGCGTCGAAGCTGCCTCCACTGATCCTTCTGCCTCAAATGGTGCAAGCCACTACGGCCAGTTCATGTACTTCGAGGGGATTCAGAGGCAGGGCTATACCAACAATGGCCAGCTCTTCGGCGACTGGATCGGACGCGAGGACAAGGGCGGCCAGGCGTGGATTACCTGGCACCTGAGCGGCAATGAATGGCTCCAGGTGGGCCTGCGCAATCAAAAGGCAACCAAGGACTTCATCCCAGGCGGCACCACCCTGCACGACATCAACTTTCAGGCGGTTAAGCGTCTCGGCAAGGACTTCGAAGTGAACGGCAACTTCGCTCTGGAACAGTGGAAAGCACCAATCTATCTCCCCGGCCGGCAGACGGTCACAACCACCACGATTCAGCTCACATGGTTCCCAGAACGCAAAGTGAGCTTCTAGGTGGTGAAAGTATGGAGTGAAATCGCATACAATGGCGCGGGATACCGGGGCGATCATCAAAGCGGCGTCCGATGATCGCCCCTCGTGCCTACCGAACGAGTTCGACAACGACTTCGATTTCCTGCTTTCGAGTGGTGTCGGGAATGTCGAGCGAGCCAAGAACAAGCGGCTTGCCTGGCACCAGGGTAGTGATTTCATCCAGCGTAGTTTGACGTATCACGGGATCTTGCGCGCCCACACCGGACTTCTCCTCGGCAACACTTGATTGCGAGACCTTTGTGCGCAATCTCGCGCCATCATGAACCCCATCCGCAATTGCCTCGATACTCAGCCCTACATCCACATATTGCACTTGTGTGTTGGATTTTGAGCTATCGTCGTCGCTGCGTCCGGTGACAATTGGCACCCGGCTCCCTTGTTTGAGAACTGTACTTTGTCCCGAGGTCGCAATGAGGGAGTAATGCAGCGTTCCGACAGTCTTACCGCCGTCCGTCTCGGTGATCGCGTAGGTGAGGCGATAGACCTTCCTGGGCCGGTCAAACTCCGCGAAAATCTTTTGCGCAAGCTGAATGTCGTCGGCACTGCCACGCATAGAAATGGCGTTCTGTGATGGCAAAGCATACACTCTCGCCTTCGGAAGCATATTGCGCAGGTCAGTCTGAATATCGGTCAAATCGCTCTGTTGCGTCAGGTTGGTGAGGTAAAGGGTCTGATAGGATTCAACGACAGGTTTCGTTTCGGCAGGCTTCGAGTCAGCCGGCGGCGTTTGCGCGCCAACGCATGGAGCAGAGAGCATCACGGCCAGCGCAAGCCCCATTAGCAATCGAACAGAATTCATCCTTCGTCTACCCGTTGCGTCACTCTTCCATTGCATTTCTCACCTCTCAGAGTTGTTGGTTTGAAGAACACCACGCCGCATCGATCCATCGACGTCGTGGCCTCTTCCATCCAGACAGACGCACACGGTATGCATACGCTCAATCAACTCGGAAAACATTTTGACATGAATCTTTCGGCGGGTGGCTCCGGTCCCGGTGATCTTTTCCAACCAAGATGAGGGTGCCCCCGGTCCCTCGCCTTTGGGGACCGAGGATACAAGCACCTCCTCAAACCGGCGGCTGTTGGAGTATGCTCGGTGTGTATGAAAGGCGCGCGCATCCGATACCAGCAAACGGGGGAGTTTCACTTCCTGACTTTCAGCTGTTATCACCGCCTGCCCTACCTATCGGCGGCCTCGGCCATGGATCTCTTTGAAGACGCGTTGGAACGTGTCCGCCTGCGCTATCTTTTTTGCGGTTGGCGGCTATGTGGTAATGCCCGAGCACGTACATCTTCTAGTTAATGAACCCCAACGCGCACTCTTATGCAAAGCGATACAAGCCCTCAAGCTGTCTGTCTCGATGCGTAGCCAGGAAAAGCCCTTCTGGCAGGCTCATTATTATGATTTCAACGTTTCCACGCACGAGAAGTTTGTAGAGAAGCTGCGCTACATCCATCGCAATCCGGTTCGCCGAGGGCTGGTCATGAAGCTAGAGGACTGGAAGTGGTCAAGCTTTCGCCACTATCAAACTGGCCTGCGAGGAACCGTAGAGATTGAGTCGGAGTGGACGGCCCGAGAGCGAGGCTGCCAGTTGCCCGTGTGGATGCGCGATCTACAGTCCAGCGCCTCGACATCCCCGGTCCCCGAAAGCGAGGGACCGGGGGCACCCTCATCTCGCTGGAAAAGATCACCGGGACCGGGTGCACCCGCCCTCACTCAAAGGTCATAAGGATCAAAGTGTTTTTCAGAGGTTCCTTAGCTAGCTGTGAAGCTGCGAGGCCACTGTTCCGGCAGGGAGTTTCCGGCCATCACGCCTAATCCGGCGAAACGCCAAGAGAGAAATCCCCTGCGTGGCGGCTACGAGCAAAAAAGACAGTACGTCTGTCCGCCAACCAATAATGATTGATCCGTCGGGTGAGTGTTTTTCCCAAGAGAACATAAGTTCGGAGTAGAGCAATGGGATAGCGAAAAACGCAAACAGCGCTATGCCGGCAGAGACCTGTAATGCGATGCGCTGACGAAAAGCCCAAAAGGAAAACCACTGGGTAGCCACGACCAGCAGAGCGAATGCCAAATCAGTGCGCCATGTGGTCGCATATGAATTACCGTCAGGCGACAACTGCTCCCAAAAAGGGCCCAGATAAAGCCAAGCTATTACAAATGCTCCTGACAAACCTAAGCCCCAAAGAACCTGTGGCGCGATATGGCGGAGATAAATGAGTGCCGCAAGCAACTGCGTCACCAAAAAAAGCGCGAGGATGGCGAAACCTGTGTCCCGGTTCGGAGGCCCCGGTCGATTCATGATGAAACCTAGGTCATAGCAAACAATCACACTCACGACCCACATGAGGACGCCTACGAGGATCTGCAAAGCTGTTTTCACGGTTCTCATACCCTCTCATTCTGGGTGTCGCACAACAAGGGCGGTCTCAAGACAGATTCTATTCCGCTGAGGGTACCCCCGGCCCCCATAGTGTTCAATAACTCAAGTCTGGGTGCCCCCGGTCCCTTGCTTTGGGGACCGGGGATATAAGCGAGAGCCTAGCAGATATGGTTTGCAAATAATTTCCCTCCAGGCGCGCACAATGGGGAAATGAACTGCGACCACAGCGTCGGGCTTTCCTATTCCCTATTCCCTATTCCCCTGAGCGAGGTACCCTACCCCCCATACCCCCGGGGTACAAATTTCCCTTGAAACCTTGCAGATTATTTTTAACCCGTTTGGAATCAATACCTGTTGAAACTTTTTGCTCCAAAATTTTCCCGCATCGTGAGATTTGGCCCCTGAAAATTACCTGAAAAATCCCGTTTTTTACCCAAATAAAAGGCCCCAAAGCATCGTTTCGGGGCTTTTCACTGACTCGCGGGCTTGCTGACTCGCCCTGGGGCAAAAGCGAGAGAAATTGGGCCGAGTCCTTGGATTGATTCTCAGCTGCGCCAAACTGCCTTTACCACTCGTCGAGCCTATCGCGCACGAGGATGCGTCTTATCGTAGACCTGCGTCAACTGTGCAGTGGTCAGTTGCGTATAACGCTGTGTGGTGGAGAGCCGCTCGTGGCCCAATAACTCTTGGATGGCGCGCAGGTCGGCGCCTTCTTCCAGCAGATGAGTTCCGAAGGCGTGGCGCAGCGTGTGCGGATGCACGTCGGCGGAGAGACCGCGCAAAATGGCGATGCGCTTGACGATGCGGCCTACGCTGCGTGTGGTTAAACGCGCCTCGCCGCCCGGCTTGGCAAGCCCGCGCAGTTGCAGATTAAGAAAGAGCGCTGGGGTTGCGTAGCCTTTTGTATCGCTGGCAGCGGCCAGCCGCGCGGAGCGCTCTGCCATGTAGGCACGCAATGCCTGCGCTGCCGCGTCGCCCAACGGAACATAACGCTCTTTCTGGCCCTTGCCGCGAATCAGAATCGCTTCGTTGGCCCAATGAATGTCTTCCAGGTTCAACCCTGTCAACTCGGCGTTGCGGATGCCGCAGCCGTAAAGCAGTTCCAGAATCGCAGTATCGCGCGACGGCCAACTGGCCGCATCTTCGCCGACCGAATCGACCACGCGGTTCATCTGCTCGATGGAGGGCACACGCGGCAAGTGCTTGGGCAGCCGCGGCGTGGCCACCAGCGAGGCAGCATTTTGTTCGAGAAGCCCAGTGCGCGCCAGCCACCGGAACCAACTGCGAATCGCCGCCAACGCTCGCGCCGCTGAGGCTTTGGAGAGACCACGATCATAGAGCGTGCCGAGGTAAGCGCGAATGTGCGTGTGCTCGATGCTTTCCGGGCCCTGATCTTTTCCGTATAGCGCTGCAATGTAGGCAGCAAATCCGTGCAACTCGCGCCGGTAAGCGCGCAGAGTGTGGGCCGATGCGCCGCGCTCATTTGCCATAACGCGCAGATAGCCTGACACCAGCGAATCCATTGCGCCGGTGAGGGCGGGCGCGGCTGAGGTGCTCATGCCCGCTCCTCGCTCGGCTTAACGCTCGGCTTGGCGCTCGAAACCAGATGCAAGCCTCCGTGCGCGACCGGAAGCTCCACAACCTCAGCCCGTTGCCGCATGGAGCGCGGATGAAACTTGCGATGCACTTCCTTCAGATGGCCCAGCGCCAGGTGGGTGTAGACTTGCGTGGTGGAGATGTCGGCGTGGCCCAGCAGCAATTGCACGCTGCGCAGGTCGGCACCGTGCTCCACCATGTGCGTGGCGCAACTGTGACGCAGACGGTGCGGGCTGGCGGTCGACTTGGCCATCTTGACCACATGCCAAACCCATTGCCGAGTGAGCGGCATACCGCGCAGAGATAGAAAAAGGCGTGTTGCGTCCTGTCCCGATTTCTGCCGCGTTCTATCCTGCTTCACCGCAAGGGTTTTTCGCCCCGATCTGATGCGGGCCAGATGCGGCCTTCCCTGCAGCAAATAAATCTCCAAAGCCTCCAGTGCGGCGTGCCCCAGCGGCACAATGCGTTCTTTGTCGCCCTTGCCGCGCACCTGCACGCGGCCCAGATCCAGCGCCAAATCGCCAGTAGAAAGCGTCGTGACCTCGGAGACGCGCAAACCGCCCGCATAAAGCAGTTCGAGAATTGCGCGGTCGCGCAATGCAGTAGCCCGCGCCTGAGGGTGCTCGGCATTCATGCCCGCGCGCTCCAGCATCTCGGCCACTTCCGGCTCGGCCAGAGACTTGGGCAGCACCTTCCACGCCTTGGGAGACTCGATGTTCACAGTGGGATCGTGGTGGATGCGCCGGTCAAGGAGCAGCCACTTGTAAAAGCCGCGCAGGCAGCTCAATTTGCGCGCCGCCGAACGTTGGACGATATCGTGTCCGCGCAGATTTTCAAGAAAGGCCGCTACATCTTCCTGCGTTGCCGTCAACAGCACGCCATGGCGGCTCTCGATGAACTCGGCAAAGGTCTTCAGATCGCTGTCGTAGGCCTCGCAGGTCAGCGGGCGAAGCCCTTTTTCCACGCGCAAATAGGCTTGGTAGTCGTGCAACAGCGATAGATTGCGCGCAGTTTCCACATTTCTAATTATCCGCGCCTTCGACTGGCTCCGCCGCCGCCGCGCGCGCCGCCGAACCTCGTTCATCATGAACCAACTTCGGCAACATCAAATCTCAAGCCAACTTTGAACGCTCAAGCCCTCGCATAAAGCCTTCAAATGGCACTCTGGCAGCCCGACGGCGTATAAAGCTGAAATGGGACCATTGGCAGGAGTAGAGAGCGACGCATGGCTGCGCGAGGGCGGCTTGGTGGTTACGGCCAGCGACCGCGCGGCGCGCGCCCTTGCCACAGCCTTCCATCGCGCACGCCAGGCCGAGGGATTAGCTGCCTGGCCGACGCCTGAGATTCTCGATTGGAAAAGTTTTGTCCGCGCCGCGTGGCTGGAACGCGCTTCAGGCAAAGATCGCGGCAATGACGCTCGTCTGCTGTTGAACCCCACGCAGGAAGAGGCTCTCTGGGCGGGCATTGCCGGCAAAGATCAATCTCCGGCCACACTCCTCGAAGGCCCGCGCCATCGGCTGGCTGCTCTGGCCATGGAGGCGCACGAACTGCTCTGCTCCTATGCTCCGCGCTACTTGCAGAAAGCCGCGCGCAGCGCCTGGCACCAGGATGCGGCTGCTTTCAGCGCTTGGCTTGCAGCCTTTGACGAAGCCTGCCGCTCCGGCGACCTGCTCAGCCCCAGCCGCTTGCCGCACGAGCTGATCGCGCTGTTCAAAGCCGACCGGGGCGAGCGACAGCCGCTACTTCTGGCTGGCTTTGACCGCATCCTGCCCGTGCAACGCGATCTCTTCGACGCATGGGGCGAATGGCACGAAGTTGCCGCAGGCGAGCCGGCCAGCGAGATTGATTTTCATGCCACAGGCGATGCACAGGCCGAGCTGGCAGCTTGCGCAATCTGGTGCAACCGCCAACTTACCGCGAACCCCGGCACTCGTTTGCTCGTGGTCACGCAAGCTGCCAGCAAGCGGCGCGGCGAAATTGAACGAGCCTTTCTCCGGCACACCGGTCCAGCGGCACGCTTCGAGTTTTCACTGGGAGTTCCACTCGACCAGGTTGCGCTGCCACGGTCGGCACATTTTCTCCTGCGCTGGCTAGACGGCGCACTGAACGAACAGGAACTCGATTGGCTGCTTTCCACCGGCCACATCGCCGCCAACCCACAGGAGTGCTCGGCGTTGCAATCGTATATGCGCACATTGCGCCGCTTCAGCCTTGAACGAACGCAGTGGACATTGGCGGCCTTCATTGGCCAGAGGTGCGCCGCCGAGCTTCTGCCGGCTCCGTGGGTCGAACGAATCACCCAGGCTCAGCGCACCCTTGCCGACTTTGCGCGCCGCCTGCAAAGCCCGCTCGATTGGGCAGAGCTGGTTCCGCGGCTGTTGGAAGAGCTTCACTTTGCCGGTGCGCGCCCGCTAACAAGCGCAGAGTTTCAGGCCCTCCGCCGCTGGCAACTGACGCTGGAGAGCTGCGGTTCACTAGGCTTCGATGGAAGGCGCATCAGTTGGAAGGATTTTCTATCTCAACTTGCCCGCACTCTGAACGAGACGCTCTTTGCTCCTGAGTCGCACGACGCGCCCATCCAGATCGCCGGTCCCGCAGAGTCCGCCGGCCTGAGTGCGGATGCCGTCTGGTTTCTGGGAGCCGATGAGGACTCGTGGCCTGCCGGAGGAACGACTCATCCGTTGCTGCCGGTGGAGATTCAGCTCGACGCCGGAATGCCTCACGCGACTCCGCAGCTCGATTGGGAGCTGGCCCGCTCAATCACCAATCGCCTACTGGAGTCGGCGCGTGAGGTCCACTTCAGCTTTGCAAAGCAAAACGAGGCCGCAGAAGCCCGTCCATCGCGGCTGATTGTCCAGATCGCCGGGGAGGCGAAAGAACTGGCGCCGGATTTGATCGCGCCAGCCTGCGAAAATCCGCTTACCGTCACGTTCCAGGACTTCAGCCGAATTTCCTTCCCGCCGGGCAAGGTTGCGGGCGGCGCTGCTGTCCTCACCGCGCAGACGCAGTGCTCCTTCAAGGCCTTCGCCACAGCGCGGCTCGCGGCGCAACGCTGGCAGCCAGCCGAAGCCGGCCTCACAGCTTCTCAGCGCGGACTGCTGCTCCACTCTGTGCTCCATGCCGTGTGGGCTGGACCGCCGGACGGCATTCGCAGCCATGCCGAACTCCTAAGCTTGGCCGACCGACATGCGTTCGTCGCCGATCACGTTCAGCGTGCACTGGCACGCGAGCTGCGCCCGCATCAGCGTGAGCTCATGCCCCGCCGCTATCTGGAATTGGAAGAGTTGCGCCTCACCGCCCTCGTGACAGAATGGCTGAATTTCGAGGCCACTCGCGTCGAATTCCAGGTGGCCGAGACTGAAGTGAAGCGCACAGTCCACATTGAAGGGCTCACCCTCGACCTGCGATTGGATCGCATTGACGGGCTGAGCGACGGCACTGAGCTGGTCGTCGATTACAAAACAGGCAACGTCGCGCCGAGTTCCTGGGATCTGCCCCGGCCCGACGATGTGCAATTGCCACTCTATGCCGGGTTTGCGCTGGACCACGAGCGCGAACTCCTGGGCGGGCTGGTCTTCGCCAAGGTGCGCGCCGGGGATATTTCCTTTGCTGGCCGTGTGGGCAATGCCGCGGCCACGCTCTTGACCGGCCTGAAAAGCTTGAATTCGCTGGTGAAGAACCCGCTCACCGCTGAGCAGGTTCTCGCGTGGCGCGATTGCATCGAGCAGCTTGCCAGAGATTTTGTCGCCGGCCACGCAGAAGTCGACCCGCGCGAGTACCCAAAGACATGTGAACGCTGCGGTCTGCAAACGCTCTGCCGCATTCAAGAGCATCGGGCACAACTGGAAGCCGAAGACGAGGAGGCTATCGATGAGTAAGCCATCGGTCCAACCCGCTCCTCCCGACCAGGCGCAGCGCGAACAGGCTCTCGACGCGGCCCGCTCGATCCTGGTGCAAGCCCCTGCCGGCTCGGGCAAAACCGACTTGCTTACGCGGCGGTTTCTTCGTCTGCTGGCCGAGGTCGATGCGCCCGGCCAGGTTGTCGCCATAACCTTCACCAACGCAGCCGCTGCCGAGATGCGCCATCGCATTCTCGGAGAACTGGAAAAAGTTGCTGCAAACCCGGCTTCGCAGGCAGACAAATTCTCGATGGATTCACTTGCCCATCGCGCCCTGTTGCACTCACAGGCGCTCGGTTGGAATCTGCTCGACCTGCCCGCCCAGCTTCGCATCCAGACGATTGATGCATTTTGCCGCGAGCTCGCTCTTCAGCAGCCACTGCTCTCCGGCTTCGGCGGAGGCCTGGAGATCGCCGACCAGCCGGACGAACTCTATCGCCGCGCGGCTCGCGAAACTCTCAGGAAGATCGACCAGACCGGCTCGGAACTCGGCGCGGCTATTGAGGAACTGCTACTGTGGCGCGACAACGGCTGGCAAGAGATGGAAGCACTGCTGGTCGAAATGCTCAAGAGCCGCGACCGCTGGATGCACGACTTTGTGTTGGAGCGCGAGCCGGGTTGGGATGCGCTCCGAGAGCGTCTGGAGCGGCCGTTTGCAAATGGAGTGCGCGCCGTGCTCATCCGGTTGAGCCAGCTTCTTGACCACGTCCCGGGAGCGCGCGGCGAAACGCTGGAGTTGGCTCGGTTTGCTTGCGAAGAGCCGGGAACCAACTCGCCGTGGGGACTGGCCGAATCTATTGAAATTCCCTCCGCGCCGTTTTCCGATGGAGTTGATTCAGCTCGCGAGCTTTTTTCTCTGCTCTCCGAATTCTTGCAAACGCAAAAAGGGACATGGCGTTCGGAAAGGGGCCTGAAGACCTCCGATGGCTTTCCTTCCACCCCTCGTGGCAAAGCCGGCAAAGTTCGATTCTCGTCTTTGGTCACAAAACTCTCAGCCGTACCCGGCCTCGAAGGCGCGCTGGCAGCGGTGCGCGCCCTACCCCCTGCACGCTATACCGAAGATGACTGGCAGATTGTGCGCTCCTGCTTCACGCTGCTGCGCCGGGCAGCGGGCGAGTTGCGAATCGCCTTTGCCGAAGCCGGAACTGTGGACTTCATCGAGATCGCGCAGGTTGCCCAGCGCGTGCTCCAGGGCGACGACAATCTCCCCACGGACGCCGCGATTGCTGTCTCCGACGGCATTCGCCACCTTCTGGTCGACGAATTCCAGGACACCAGCCGCCGCCAGCACCAGTTGCTCTCCAGCCTCATCGCCGCATGGCCCGAGCGGACTGGACGCACCTGCTTTGTTGTCGGCGACCCCATGCAGTCGATCTATTTCTTCCGCGACGCCGACGCCGAGCTCTTCCCGCGCGTTAAAACCGTGGGCCTTGAAATCCCCAGCGACGAACCGCTTCTCTTTGACTTCGTTCCTCTTAAAGCCAACTTCCGCACAGCACCCGCTCTGGTCGAGCAGCTCAATCAGGCCTTTGCGCAAATCTTCGCGGCAGGCGACGGCAGCGGCGTTGCGTTTTCACCGGCTCAGCCGGCGCGGAAAGAAGCTGCCAGCGCCGGTCCAGCCTTCGAAATGCACCTTGGCTTCGTTCCCCAGACCCAGCGCGACCAAACGGATCAGTCCGACACCGAAAAGGAAACTGCCCGCGCCGAACAGATCGACGAGATCGTCGCGCTGATGCAGCAGTACTCGAATCGCATCAATCAGGCGAAGGCAAGCGGGGATAAATTTCGCGTAGCCATCCTGGGCCGTGCGCGAAGCCACCTTGTTCCCATTGCCGAAGCTCTGCGCGAGGCCGCGATCCCCTTTCGCGCCATCGAACTGGAAAAGCTCGCTGCCCGCTCCGAAGTGCTCGATGCGCTCGCACTGGCCCGTGCGCTGCTCAATCCTCAAGACCGCGTTGCATGGCTGGGCGTTTTGCGCGCCCCGTGGTGTGGCCTCTCGCTCGACGACCTTTACTTGATTGGCGGCAACGACGATGCTGATTTGCCGCCGGGGCCTTTGCCGGAGTTGCTGGCCGAGCGGCTGCCGCTACTCAGCGAAGACGGGCGCACAGCCGCCGCTCGCGTGCTCCAGGCATACGACGCGGCGACCGCACTTCGCGCAGCCCAGCCGGTGGCATCGCTGGGAACCTGGTTAGAGAGGGCCTGGCTGCTCGTGGGCGGGGCGGCTTGCGTGGACTCGACCGCACGCGCCAACCTCAATCTGCTTTGGCGTTGCCTCGACCGGCTCCCCAGCGGCGAACCGGACCTGCTTGGCCCCGGCCTCGCTGCGGCGCTCGACAAACTCACAGCCTTGCCCGCCCCCGAAGCCAATAGCGATTGCGGTGTGCAGTTGATGACCATCCACAAATCCAAAGGCCTGGAATTCGAGGTGGTGATTCTTCCCGAACTCCAGGCTGGCAACGGGCGCGGCAAGCCAAGAATGCTTTCCTGGCTGGAGCGCGGACTGGCCGAGCCTGACGAATCGGGCGAGATTACCGAGTTTCTGATTGCGCCTTTCCAGCGCAAGGGCGCGGATCGCGGCAAGGCCAAGGAATGGGTCGACCACGTCTATCGCGAGCGCGAATCGCGGGAGACCCGGCGCATTCTCTATGTCGCCGCAACGCGCGCCCGCGAAGAGCTACATCTGTTCGCCCGCCCCGCGTGCAAAGAGGAAAACGGGGATTTCACCCTCGTGGAGCCTGCAAACAGCCTTCTGGCCACGGCATGGCCGGCGCTTGAGGACGAGGTTCGCAGACGTTTCGAAGACTGGAAAGCCACTAGAGCCGCATCGGCACCCGAGCAGAGCCAGGAGATCGAGTCCATCGCCGCTTCCGGCGAGAGCAACTTGCTCGTGATGCCATCCCTGGCTCGTCCCACACTGCTGCGCCGCCTCCCACTGGATTACCAACCCGAGCCAGACGAGGCCTTGGACGACTCCGCAGAGGATTCCGCCGTCAGTGGATTGGGAATTGGAAGTTCGCGGCTCTACGCTCGCCATGAAGGTGGTCTGCGCTCCCGCGCTCTGGGCACGGCGGTTCACACGCTGCTTGAAGAGCTTGCCCGCCTGCGCGCGGAACTCGATTGGGAGGCAGCACGCGCGGCGCTTCTGCAGTTTGAACCCCGCATTGCCGCGCAGGTGCGCGCTGCCGGCCTCGACCAGCCCCTGGCCGCACGGATTGCCGCGGAGTCCCGTCAGCTTGCCCTCAAAGCCTCCCTTGATCCCACCGGCTCGTGGATACTCTCGCCGCACGAAGGCGCCGCCAGCGAGGCCGGTTGGACCGGCGTTGTCGCAGGCGGCTTGCGCTCGGTGCGCATGGACCGCATCTTTCAGGCTGGCCCAGCGCCATGCACTGAAGGAGAGGATTGCTGGTGGATCGTCGACTACAAAACCGCCCACGCCGACAACATCGACCCGGCCCAGGCCCTGCCGGAATTCCGCCAGCTTTTCGCACCTCAGATTGAAACCTACAGCGAACTCTTGCGCAGGCTGCATGGCGCGGAAACCCGCATCATCGCAGGCTTCTACTATCCACGCATGTTGCTGCTGGATTGCTGGGAGTTATAGGCGGCTTCAATCCAGCATCCAACGATTACAAGTGCGCTCCAGCCTGGCCCCGGCTCAGACTCAGTACCGGTGCGGGAAACCCCGAATTAGCACAAGTAATTCGATTCAAAAGAATTCTTGCGCGAATATACATATTCGGCTGTACAATCTCCACGAGGAGACCCATGGCCGGAGATATGCAACTTACGTGCAGCGATTGCGGGCAGGACTTCACCTTCACCGCTGCTGATCAGACGTTCTTTCAGGAACGTGGTTATTCGACCCCTAAGCGTTGCAAGAATTGCCGTCAGGCAAAGAAGAACGATCAGGGAGGCTCCGGCTACCGTTCGGCTCCGGCACAGGGAACACCTGTGATTTGTTCGGGTTGCGGACAGCCTACAACAGTGCCTTTTGAACCGCGTGGCGACCGCCCGGTATTCTGCCGGGATTGCTACCAGGCGCGCAAAGGCAGCGGCGGCGGCGGCGGACGCGGCCGGTAAACGCGTCAGCGGGTCCAGCGGTGGCTTTCAGCGTTTGACCCGTTCTTGTCTAGGCAAGACAAAGCTCTGCGGCGGCAGCTGACTCGGCTGTGGTTGCCGGCGGTGAGCTTTGGATGTGGCGATTTGTCTAATTTCCGCTGTGCGAACTTTCTTTCACAATCGAGAGGGTGGCCGCCGTTCAGGTTGCTGCCCTTTCCGTTTTTTACTCGCAATATCGCTTTTTACAAGCACTGATAGGCCGCCACTCGTCATTCAACGGCACGCTCGAATGAGTTTCTCTCGAATAGCAAAACATTGGATGGACACGGCGATTTCATGCCGCTAGACTCGCTATCACGAGTTCCTCGGTTAATCCGAACACCGGAGGGTTCTTCCCAGCGCATGGCTTCCCAACTCTCCTTCGCGTGGTTCGCCTGGAAGAATCTCTGGCGCAGACGCCTCCGGACCGCGCTGACTCTGGGCGGGATCGCGATGGCCATCGGCGCTTTTGTAGGGCTGGTGGGCTTTTCTCGCTCTTTTGAACACGAATGGCTGCGCATGTATCTGAGCAGCGGCACGGACATCGCGGTCGTTCAACAGACCTTCCTGAACACATCGATGGACGAGTCCGCCGGCGCGACGCTCAGTGCATTGCCGGTGGTTCGCCAGGCGACTCCGATGATCTTGAACCTGATGGACCTGACGCCGGAGGTCAACGCTCTGGCTTACGGCTGGAAAGCCGACTCCTACGAATTTGACTCGCTCACGCTGAAGTCGGGCCGGCGCTTCCGGGACGGGCAGCCCGAGCTGATGCTCGGCGATATGTTGGCCGTAAGCCTGAAGAAAAATGCCGGCGATACGCTGGAGATACAAGGCTCGACCTTCACCGTGGCCGGCGTTTACCACGGAGGCTCGGCGCTGGAGGCTGGCGCGGTGATTATGCCGCTGGATCAGATACAGAAGCTAGGCAGCCTGCAAGGCAAGGTGACGGCGTTCCACGTGCGGCTGCAGCCGGCGCCGATGGGCGAAGCACCCGAACACTATCTGGCGCGGGCGCAGGCTCAAATTGAGACGGCGCTGCCCGGGCTGCGCGCGATTCCGGCGGCCGAGCGCGCCAGCAACAACCAGCTTGTACTTCTTGCCCACGCCGCAGCCTGGGGTACCTCGTCGATCGCACTGCTTATCGGCATTCTGGGCATTGCCAATACCATGGCGATGTCGGTCTTCGAGCGGACGCGAGAGATCGGCATTCTGCGTGCGCTGGGATGGAAACGATGGCGCGTCATGCTATTGATTCAGATGGAAGCAGCCGTGTTGGGATTGGCCGGTGGAATTGTTGGCATTGCCGTGGGTTGGGGCTGTTTACGCGTGCTGGCCGCGCTGCCACAGACGGCGAGCATCGTCTCCGCGTCCTTTCCGCTGCTGCTCTTGGTGGAGGCGTTGGGCATTGCTGTAGCAGCCGGACTGGCCGCCGGATTCATTCCCGCGTGGCGCGGGGCTCACCTTTCGCCTGTGGAGGCCTTGCGCCATGACTAGTCCGCTGCTGCAAGTGCGTGACTTGCGCAAGAGCTACGACGAGGGACGGATCGAGGCCCTGCGCGGCGTTGACCTCTCCATCACCGCCGGGGAGTTTCTTGCCATCAGCGGGCCGAGCGGCAGCGGCAAATCCACCCTGCTGCAACTGCTGGGCGGACTCGACACTCCGACCAGCGGCGAAGTTCTTTTCAAAAACGCCCGCCTCGGCTCGACCATCGACCTCGATGTCTATCGCTCACGGAGCGTCGGGTTCATCTTCCAGGCATTTCATCTGATGCCCACGCTGCGCGTTCTCGAAAATGTGCAGGTGCCGATGCTGGCTCTCAGCCCCTGCCTGCTTAAACGTGCGGAACGGGCAGAAGCTTTGTTGCGCGAAATGGGCCTGGAACATCGTTTGCGACAGTATCCCAATGAACTTTCTGCGGGCGAGCGGCAGAGAGTGGCGATTGCGCGCGCGCTGGCCAACTCGCCGGAGATTCTATTGGCAGATGAGCCGACCGGAAACCTCGACAGCGTCAACTCGGCCCGCATCATGGACATCCTTACCGGGATTCAAAAACAACGGGGGATGACGCTGATTGTGGTGACGCACGAAAACGAGATCGCGCACTCGGCCGCACGGCAGATTCGCATCCGCGATGGAAGGATCGAGGAATGAGAGTCCATTTCCTGGCGCTGGCTGTCGCGCTGCTCTGCGCGACGCCTTCCCACGCGACGGATGTGAAGACGCTGCTGGCGGCGCCGCGACAACGCATCGAGACGGCAGATTATCGCGCCAGCGGCCACCTGATTCGCGTGGACGCGAATGGCAATCGCCTCAGCTTTCCCATCACCATCAAAGCGCACTGGTTCCCTGGTGTGCTGCGAGTGCTCTTGGAGTTTGGTTCAGTCTCAAAGACGAGCGCGGACTCATCAGTTAGCGGCCACGCTCCCACCCACATCCTGCTGGAGATGCGGCCCAGCGGGCGAAATGTGGTCCAAATTGCACACCCCGGCGACGCCACGGCGGCTACACTGCCCTCTGAGAAGTGGAACGACGGCCCGCTTGACGCCGGATTCAGCTACGAGGATTTTCTTGAAGCGCAGTATTTCTGGGCGGGGCAAGCGGCGCTGGACAAGGCGAGGTTTGGCGCGCGCGATTGCGACGTGGTGAAGAGCACGCCGGGCGCGGCCGACAAGACACACTACGCCGAGGTCACCACCTGGCTCGATCACGACATCGGCTTTCCGGTGCATGTGGAGAAGGCGCTGAAGGGCGGAACGGTTAAGGAGTTTACGTACTTCGGACTGCGCCAGACTGGCGGAGTCTGGTCAGCACATCAGGTGGAAGCGAAGATCCGCGGACAAGCTGGCTCTACTCTGCTCATCATCGACCGCGGCACTCCAAAAGCAAACCTCAGCTTGAAAGACTTCAGTTCCGCGCAACTGACGCATTTCTAGGACACTGCATGGTCCTGCTAGCCTCCATTTTCGGCTTGGCCGCGGCCCTGGTTCTTTCAGGCATCATTTATCAGTGCCTCGGCGCACGAAGCGATCGCCGGCGCTACACCAGAGAGGGCCGCTGGATCGACATCGGAGACAGGCGTAAGCTCTACCTGCTGGAAATGGGATCGGGAGATGCTACCGTCCTCTTTGAAGCTGGAATTGCGGCCACCAACCTGAACTGGTTCCACATCCAGACGACAGTTTCGCAGTTTGCTTCGACGGCATCGTATGACCGTTGCGGCCTGGGTTGGAGCAGCCCTTGCCGCACGGCGCGCACGCCCGCAAACATCGCCACGGAACTGCATCAGCTTTTAGCAGGAGCAGGCATCAAGCCGCCCTATATCCTGGTGGGACATTCCTTTGGCGGACTGGTCATGCGCCGCTTTGCGCTGAATTATCCCGATGAAGTGCGCAGCATTGTGCTGGTGGACCCCATGCGCTGCGAGGAGTGGCCGCCGCTGAATCCGGGCAGGCAATCGGAGATCGACCGCGGCAAGAAACTGTTCCGTTTCGCCATCCCAATCGCGCGTGTGGGGCTTGCCCGCCTCGCTGTTACTTCGCTTTTCCTGCGATCTGGCCGGACGGCGCAGCGGCTGGCAAGCGCCGCTGGCGATGGTGGCATGCATGTGCTCGACCGCGTCAAGAACGAAGTGGGTAAGATGCCGCAAGAAGTCTGGCCTATGGTCGCCGCTCATTGGTCGCGGCCCGGTAATTTCGCCGGTATGCGCAGCCACGTCATGGCCGTGCCGGACACCGTCCGCGAAATGCAGAATGCCGAACCGATTCTGAAGATTCCCGTGCTGGTGCTGACCCCTGGAAAATCCACGCCGCTCACCGACGATTATCTTGCCCGCATAGGCTGTCGCGTGCGGCAGGTGATTGCACACAAAAGCGCTCACTGGATCCATCTCGACCAGCCCGACCTGGTCGTTGATTCGATACGGGAGATGGTGACGGCCACCGCCGCAGAGACCATGATCGCCGCCGATTGAGGCGTCCTTTCCGCCCGAATCCCCCAAAAACCGGATTTCCCCGGTGATTTTCAGAGGCCAAATCTCACGATGCGGGAGAATTCGGCAGCGAAAAGTTTCCAACAGGCATTGATTCAACACGAGTTACAAATAATCTGCAAGGTTTTGAGGGAAATTTACACTCCTTGCTCGAGGGGGAGGGGGGGGTACAAACCGAGGGGTATAAACCGGGAGGATAGTTGACAGAACAGACCGGGCGCATCCAGTACTCTCTCGACCTCTTTAGCCACTCGGACTCTCTTCGATCGCGTTGCCGGATCGAACCACTAACTGACATTGTGCGCCAAGGGCGGTAATTCTCTGCAAAACGGGCTTAAATCCCGCCGCGGATCGAAATCGTCCCTGCCGGTTGCCGTGTTCGGGCGCACAATTACGGAACCGCCTTAACGCTTGCCGGCCGGCTTGTGAGGAGTCTTCTTGGCTGCGGGCTTAGCGGACTTGGTCGGCTTTGGCCTGGGAGCCGGTTGGGGCTTCTTCCGAGAAGGCGCGGACTTGGGAGCCGGAGCCTTGGGTTTGGCTTTTGCCGCCGGCCTTGCAGCAGCTTTTGCCTTGGCAGGTGCCTTGACCGGTGCTTTGGCGGGAGCCTTGGCGGACGGATTTCCTTTTGGAGCCATTTTCCCAGCTTGAGCAGCGTTGGGCGGTGTCGGCTTGGAGTTGGGGCGAACAGCGGGCGCAGCTGGTTTGACAGCTTTCGGCGCGGGCTTCGCCGCGTGCAGGGCTGCGGCTTTGGGCTCCGGCTTGGGTTGAGCCTTAGGCTTGGGAGCCTGTTGGGGCTTCGCTGCCTCTTCGGGCTTAGGCGCGGCCTTGGGCAGGGGAACCGGCTTGACGGGTTTGGGCTGGGCTATCGGCTTTGGAAGGCTCTTGACCGTAGCAGATTTGGGAGCCGATTTGGGATGATTGCCCTCCTCCTCTTCGTCCTCGTCGCCATCGGCCTCGGATTCATCTGGAAGGTCGGCATCTATGTCTACCTTGGGAAGATGCAGCCCCATGGCAAGCTCATCATCGTCCCCGCCCATGTCGTCCAGATCCTCATCGTCTTCCAGGTGATCCTCTGACTCATCGTCGTAGGAGTCTCCCTTCGGCTTGGGCTCGGCGCCGCGCTTGGCACGCGGCCGCTTGATGGTGACTTGAGGCGGCGGAGCGGGCGGCGAATAGGGCTCAAGAAAAGCGCGAATCTCCTCTGGCGTGGCTAGTTTGCCGTCGAGAAGCTCCAGAAATACCTTTTGGACAATCTCCTGGTATGCAGGCAGTTCGGGGGTAATGCGCATCTCCTGCATCAACGCGTGAGGGATGCGCTGCCGGACTTCTGGCCAGACTTTGAGGAAGAGATTGAAGCGTTCCTTGACGGCCGCGTCTGTGCTTGTAAACCCAAGCCACAGAATGGCTTCCGGATCATAGCTCGTGAAGAGCTTGAAGCCGGCCGAAGGGACGGAATTCTGCTTGGAAAGGAGCACTTTGGCAAATCCCGCAGCCAACGCATCCAGGCTGCTCCACTCCTCAACAAATCCGGGGCGCAGCATCAGCTTCTTGAGCGTAGCCAGATCCTTGCCTGGCAGCTTGGCGGTCAGCAGCCGCATCTGCGCAGCCGACATGTCGGGATGGACTCCCTGCAAAAGCAGCTCAACGGCCAGATCGTGCAAGGCGGCAAGCCCAGCCTCGTCGGCCTTGGCGGAGGTCCAGGCGGGGAACAGCTCCTTCATCCAGCCCTCGGCCTCATACGCTCGCAAAACCTTCAGCCCGTCTTCCTCGTGGCCGATCTGCTCCAGTTCCTGACTGCGGGCCTGGGCCGAAAGGTGTTCGATGACGCCTTCCTCTTTGGCGTTGATATAGCGGGTCTGGGTTTTGGGGTCCATCTCCCAGCCGAGGCGAGTGAGATAGCGCGTGGCGCGAATCAGCAGGGATGGCTCTTCAAGGAAGCCATAATTGGAGACCAGGCGCAGGGTGCGCGACTCGATGTCCGCGGCGCCGTTCATGGGGTCCATCAGCAGCCCAAACGAGCCTTCATTGAGGGAGATGGCCATGGCGTTGACGGTGAAGTCGCGGCGGCGGAGCTCCTCCTGAATGGCAGCGGGATGGTAAACCGGTTTGCCGGGTTTGGGATACTCGACGCGATGCGTGCTGACCAAATCAACGCGAACCGTGCCGGGAAAACACAGATACAGGGCGCGGCTGACTTCGTCTTCGCCCCATACATTGCCGCCAGTTTTCTCAATTGCTTTCTTGAGCTTAAGCGCATTTCCATGCATCGCTACTTCAAGATCGCGAACGGTATGGCCGCTGGTCAGGTCGCGCACAGCATCCCCGGTGAGAAACAGGATGGTGCCGGCCTCGCGCGCAACTTCGCGCAAGTGGCGCAAGGCGCTCTGCTGGTCCGCTGACAACCGGTTTTCCAGAAGATAGATGTAATCGGGCATTCGTTTCCTGCTTCCGCGTACTGGTTTGCTCAGCCAAGTGCCTGATGTTGTTACTCTTACAGCAGGCGCTTGCCTTGCTAACAAAGCAGTACTCTAACACAATCAGGTCCGGTTGGCTAGACCTCAATGCACCAAATTTGCGACTTCTTCCGGTACTGCCCCGGTTGGTTTCCTTATCCTTTAGACGCGCACCGATCCCTTCAAGTCACCGGTTCGTGCGACAATGCAGAGCGATGGCCTCTCAACGTAAACCAGTGATCGTGCGCAAGTTCTCCAGGGAGTGGCTGGCGGGCTATGCGGAGGCCGGCTGTGGGCAGGATGCAGCGGAGTTGGAGATTCTGGACCTGACCGGCAAGGTGCTGCGCATGGGCTGGGAGCAGGTGAAGTGGGTCTGCTACGTGCGCGACTTCCCTGCCCAGTTCGCGGGCTCGACCAATCCAGAGCGGCTTCTTCACAAGCGGTTTGCGATCCGGCCTCGGACTCCGGGCCTGTGGCTGCGGATGACGCTGACAGACGGCGAAGAACTTGAGGGTCTGGCGGAGAACGACCGCTCTCTGGTGGAAGGCGCCGGGCTGCTGCTCACTCCGCCGGATACGCGCTCCAACACGCAGAGGATTTATGTGCCGCGTCAGGCGATCCAGACTCTGGAAGTGGTGAGCCTGATTGGCGCCGCGGGCCGCAAGCGTGCAGTGACAACCAGTCAGGCGACTGAACAGCCGGAGCTTTTTCCGCAGGAACCGGATGGGGCGTAAGGAGCCTGTTTCGCGTCTTCGGAGTCGGCCTCAGCCGCCCCCACGCCTATTCCGCTACAATTCCAACCATGAAGCTAGGCGAGTTGGCAACGAGATTGGGTGCGGAGCTGCGCGGAGACGCGGAGCTGGAAGTAACCGGCGTGAAAGGGATTGAAGAGGCCGGGCCGACGGAGATCACCTTCGTGGCCAATCCAAAATATGGGGGCCTCGCGCGCAAAACCAAAGCGGCGGCCGTGCTGGTCGAGCCGGAGTTCCCGGAGATTGAAGCGGCGACGCTGCGGCTCAAAAACCCATACCTTGCCTTTTCGCGAGCATTGGCAATCTTCTATCAGCCGCCGGCATATGCGCCTGGCATCCATCCGACTGCGGTCATCGATCCAACGGCGGTGATCGGCGAAGAAGCGCATATCGGGGCTTACGTTGTGATTGGCCCCGGAGTGAAGCTGGGCGACCATGCCACGCTGCTGCCTCATGTAGTGCTCTACCCCGGCGTCGAGGCTGGCACCCATTTCTTTGCTCATGCTCACGCCGTGGTGAGGGAAAACTGCATTCTCGGCGATCATGTGACGCTGGAAAATGGCGTCATCATCGGCGCGGACGGCTTCGGGTTTGCCAAAAACGAGCAGGGCCACTGGGAAAAGATTCCGCAGTCTGGACCGGTGCGTCTAGGCAACCGGGTGGACGTGCAGGCCAACGCGTGCATCGATCGCGCGACGGTGGGAGCGACTGAGATTGGCGATGGGACCAAGGTCGACAATCTGGTCCAGATCGGGCACGGCTCGCACGTCGGAGAAAACACGCTGCTTTGCGGACAGGCGGGACTGGCCGGCTCGTCGGTGGTGGGCAACAACGTCATACTGGCCGGACAAGCCGCGGTAGCTGGACACTGCGCGCTGGGCGATGGGGTGATTTTGACCGCGCAAAGCGGCGTATCCCATGACATACCCGCAGGCAAGATGGTCTCCGGCTCGCCGGCCTTTGACAATCGCACTTGGCTGCGGGCAGTGACCATCTTCCAGCGGTTGCCGGAATTGCTGAAGCGGCTGGATAAGGTGGAAAAGAAGCTGGCGGCGCAGGAAGGCGCAGCGGATTCGGACCGGAGCAAGGAATGAAGCTTGAATGCAGAGGAATTTTGGCCGCAGCGCTTGCGCCGATGCTGATATGGGCCGCAGGATGCCACTCGCACCACATTGAAATGGCGGTGGAGAACCGCACAGGCGCGGCGATCCAACTGCTGGAGGTGCATTATCCGAGCGCCAGTTTTGGAGCGGACCGGCTGGCACCGGGCGAGGTCTTCCGCTATAGCATCCAGGTGCGCGGCAGCGGGCCGTTGAAGGTGGGGTACACCAGCAGCGACGGGCAGCAGGCTCAGATAAGCGGACCAACGCTGGCCGAGCGCCAGGAGGGACGGATCCAAATTGTTCTGCTGCCCGGCGGCGCCGCGGAGTTTCATCCCAAATTGGCTCCGTAGTCCTGGAAGAGCCGTTCCAATTTGCATCGAAGCCATAGAAGAGCGCGAGGAAATTGACTTTGCCGGCTCTTCCCTGTACAAAACCCACCGATAAACACGATTAGAGGGGAAAGATGAACTCGATCGCTGCACCCATCTTTGGCCTGCGCCAGTTTCCATGGCTGCGGAAGCATGGGTTTGCTGTGCGCCTGGGGGTGTGTTTCCTCTCAATTGCATCGATAACGGTGGCTGTGGAATCCATCGAGCAATGGAGGCCCGAAAATAGCCCTGTATGGGTTGCCAACGGGCTTCTGCTCGCCTTTCTGCTTCTGGCGCCGCGCTGGCGCTGGCCCGCCTACCTGCTTACCGGCTTTCTGGCTCTCTCAGTCCGCAGCGTGCTCGATCACGCAAGGTCGGACGAGTTCCTGCTTTATAACGCGCTGAACATCCTTGAAGTGACGGTTGGCGCGCTTCTGCTGCGGAGGCGTTCGACGGTGCTTCCCCGCTTCACGGAGCGCGCCTATCTCATCCGCTTTTTCGGCTATGCGGTTCTAGCTGGGCCGGCGCTCGCAGGAGGGATATTTGCGCTGGTGTTCCTTTTCTGGGTTCATCCGGCTCCGCCCCACCCGTTTTTGGGTTGGATGACCGCTGACAGCCTCGGCATTGCCATTGCCACACCGGCCTTTGCAGCCGTCTTGCAGACTCGCTTCAGAAACACTCTGGACTGGCGAAGGAATTGGATTTATCCGGCGATTCTGCTCGGTATAACCATCGCCGCCTTCGCGCAGAATCGGGTGCCGCTAATTTACCTCATCTATCCGCTGCTGGTTCTTGTGGTGGTGCGGCTTGGGCTGGGGTATGCATCGCTGTTCACCATCCTGGCGGCCGCCACTGCGGAATGGCTCACAATTTGCGGTTATGGACCGTTTGCGGCAGAGAGTTTCATCAGTCCAGCAATGCCCAGCTTGCATCTGCAGGCAGCGGTTGCCTCCGCCATCATGTTGGTTTACGGAATCTCCGTGGTGCTGGAGCGGCAAAAAGCCACCGAGCGCCGGCTTCAGGAGACCGTTTCGCTGCACAGGCTGGTCACGGAAAACTCACGCGATCTGATTGTCCTGGCTGACTTCAACGGCGGGCGCTCTTATGTCTCCTCTGCATCAGAGAGCATGGGCGGATGGAAGCCGGAAGAAGCCGCGGCGCTCGCGGGACTCAAAATGGTGCATCCCGAGGACCAGCCCAAAGCCGAGGCTGCGATGCGTGAATTGCGATCAGGCGGCGACGGGGTCATGATCGAGTGCCGCGTCCGCAAACGGAACGGCGAATATCTCTGGGTTGAAGCCGCTCTCCGGGTCGTGCACGATCCGACCACCGGTCTGCCTTCAGGGGTCCTGAACATCGTGCGCGACATCTCCGAGCGCAAGCGCTCTGAACAGCAACTCCAGGACGCATACCGGGCGGTGGAAGCGCTGGCCTTGACGGATGGGCTAACCGGTCTGGCCAACCGGCGGCGCTTCGACCAGTACCTGGCCACAGAGTGGCGACGCGGCATGCGCTCACGCCAGCCGCTTTCCCTGCTTATGCTGGATGTGGATCTGTTCAAGGCATACAACGACAGTTATGGGCACCAACGCGGCGATAGCTGCCTCAAGCAGATTGCGGAGTCGTGTATGGACGTGGTCTCACGCTCGGCGGATCTGGTGGCACGCTTCGGTGGCGAGGAGTTTATAGTGACCATGCCCAACACGGAAAGCGAAGGCGCCATGCAGGTGGCCGAAGAGATCTGCGAGGCCGTCCGCAGCCGTCGGCTGCCGCACAACGGAAGCCCAATGGGAGTTGTCACCATCTCCATTGGCTGCGCAACATTGGTTCCTGAATTCGGAAAGCACGCGGCGGACCTGATCGCAATTGCGGACCGCGCGCTCTATGCGGCCAAGCACAACGGCAGAAATCAGGTGTGCCTTGGCTATGCACTGGAGAGACGCGGCGCGGACGCACAACCGCGGCCCGCAACAGTCACGACAGCTTGAGCCGGTTTCGCGTCCTGGCCGATTTGCAACGCGCGCGGAGGGGCTTGCAGCCAGTTCACGCGCCTCTCCCTACCCGACGCCAACAACGCGTCAGATAGGGAGTGCCCGCATTAAAGCAATTTTCTAGTGCACCATGCCCTGAAAGAGCGGGGATTGCAAGAGGCTGCTGAATTGCGCATCTGAGGTGGCGAAGTGGATCGAAAGCCGCCCTGAGTCGGAGGAGAGGCTGGTGGCGCTCAACGCCTGCTTCTCAGCCTCCGAGCCGCTCATCTTGCGCAACATCACAGCGGCCGTCAGAAGCGATGAGATCGTGGCGGCGGCGAAGCTGTCGCCGGTGGAGATCGTCAGATCGAACTTGACGCCGTGCTGAAAGTCCATTCCGTACCAGGATGCCTGCAAGCGCTTTTGCACCGTTTCAAAGTCCGTGAGCGAGCCGGCCTCGCCCAGCACCTGCTTCATCATGGTCTGCGTGCCCTTTTGGTCGAGGATGCTCCACAGGGGCTGGGAGTCGACGGCATTCATGGCTTCCATCATGGGCCCGTTTGTCTCCAGGCTGGGCGCCATGCCGTCACGAGCATCGAGAGCCTTGGTGACCGCTTCAGAGTCGCCGAAGACCATGGTCGAGGGGTCAACAAAGCAAACCACCATGCCGGTCTTTGCCAGCGGATAGACCCTGTTGGTGCGCACCAGCGTGGCCTTCAGCTTCTGTGCGCGGAAGTTGGCTACAATCTCCTGCACGGAGAACTGGCCCTGGGCTACGCCGACGGTATCCAGTTGGTCGCCTTCACCCTTACTCGGGCGAAAGAGGGCAAAGGCCAACTGCTCCACATCGTGGTTCTCGTTGAGTCCCGACTTATGCAGCGCTTCTTCAAAGCGCTTGAGCCCCGGCGGCATCACGCGGTCGCGCAAATTCATCGCGGAGGTTGAGTTCTCCATGGCGTGGTAGTCGATGGTCACCAACTGCTGTACATCGTGCGGGATGGCGGTGCGGGCATCGGTGGACAACTGCGCCGCCGGCGCCGAAACGGCTGCGGCAAGCAAGATAGCCGGAATCGAAATTCTTAGAAAAGCTTTCAACAAATTCATCCTCCACAGAAGCGGAAACTGTTCAATCCACGAGTGAAAGGCAGCTAAACACCTGCGCTTCCACTGCATTCAATGGCAAACAACCCCGTTCCTGTTCCACTTTCATTTTACGCGTTTGGTTACGTCTGTTGCACCCCTCGAGCCGGACGGGACGTTCATCCCGCTTCCGGCCATGCCATCGGAGCCGCAAGCCGGCGCTCGAGAATCTTGGTCTGCGCATCGAACCCAGTTAATTGACGCATCCACTCGCTATCCCGCTCACATGCAGTTTCCGGGAGCAAGCCGATGACTTCACCCTCGACTGGCGCGGCCTTCAGGCGCAGTGCAAGTGCCGAGACGGCGCGATAGACCTGCGAGAGCGGCGTAACGTCGAGATCTGTGATGTCCATGGCAAGCTGCGCGCGGCCATGCGCCAGGACGCCCATGGCCTTAACGCCCTTGAGCCCGCCTGAAGCGGCGCGGATTCCTTTGGCAATGGCGCGCACCATGGCGACATCCGCCGAATTGAAGTAGATGTTGTAGGCTACCAGGAGCTTGCGAGCGCCAACAGCGCAAGCGCCAGCGGTGGGATGGAGGTTCGGGCCACCAATATCAGGCCGGCGGGAAGAATCCTTGGCGACGGCGTCGCGCAACCCCTCGAATTGGCCGCGGCGCACCTCTTCGAGATCGGCGCGGTCGGGCCGTGCGGCCGCCGCTCCGTAAAAGAACACTGGCACGTTGAATCGCCGCCAGATTTCCTGTCCAGCCTGGCGGGCGAGCAGCGCGCACTGCTCCAGTTTGATGCCGGAGATGGGCACAAAGGGGATCACGTCGGCCGCACCGATGCGCGGGTGAACCCCTTGCTGACGAGTCAGGTTGATCAGCTCGACTGCCTTGCCTACGCCGCGCACCGCGGCTTCAACCATCGCCGCGGGATCGCCGGCAAGCGTCACCAGGGAGCGGTTGTGATCAGCGTCCATCGACCAATCGAGCAGATGCACTCCTTCAACGCGCATCGCGGCCACAATGGCCTTGACCCGCCGGGCATCCGTGCCCTCGGAGAAGTTGGGAACGCACTCGACAATCGGTCCACTCATCGTCTCTTTTACTCCGGCTTTGAAAGGGCGCATCCTTCGACGCTGCAAGGATAAAGCCCTGACTTACCCGCCCGGCGCAGCTAAATTCTCGCCATCACTTCCAGAAGGTATAGCCCACCTGCAGTTGGATGCTGGCATTGACTCCAGGATTACGGTCGCCCAGCGAGGCCGAGGAGATATGCACTGCGTTTACCCCCAGGTCAATCGAGCGCCCGTCGCGTGTGAAGTAGTGAATACCGACGCCGCCCTGCGGCGAAAAATTCCACACGCTCGTCGAACCATCAACGGGGAAACCCGGAGCGCTCGAATAGCTAGGCGGAAACTCGCGCGTGGTGTAGATGAGCCCGCCTGCACCCTGAAACCAAGGCTGAATGCGCCGTGAATTAGTGAGGAAATTCCAGCGGAAGATGACTGGTGTCAGGCTAACGCCACGATAGGTGCCTCCGCTGACCGGCAGAGTGCAGGGCGTGGGCGTACTGCCTACAATACAGGTGTAATTCGCCGTGTGCGCAGCCGGAGTGTAAGCCTGCCAAAGCGGCATGATGTTGGCGCCGAACTCGAACTGACCGCTGAGAACGCCGGCATGAAGAACCGGAGTCACCGGCTTGCCCAACTGAACGCCGGCGCTGAGGAACTTGTAATCCGAGCGATCACCTATGCCCGTTCCCCAATTGACGAACGGGCCGTACTCCCAGCTCCTGGCGTCACGCACGTGGGCCACGGGATTCTCTGCTGTCGGTGAAGCAATGGTTGCGGCACTGCCTGAACTTTGGGCGGCGGCGATGCCTGTGCCTGCCGCGGCGGCCCCGCTCATCAGGACGAAGATGAAAAGCTTTGCGATTCGGGTCAACGTTCTTCCCTTCCCTTAACGAAAATTCTTGAATCTCCATAAAAAGGCCGCCACAACCGGGCGGCCTTTCCAACGCCTTCTGGCGTCATCCTAGCCGGCCGCCGCTTCCATCTGTTCGGCGTCCATGTCGAAGTTCGAGTAGACGTTCTGCGTGTCGTCGCAGTCTTCCAGCGTCTCGAGGAGACGAATCATCTGATTGGCCTCTTTGCCTTCCAGCTTGGTATAGGTAGAGGCAACCATGGTTACCTCGCTCATCACGGTGGGAATGCCGGCAGCCTTCACCGCAGCGACAACGGCCTCGTGATCGGCTGGATCGGAGACAATCTCCCACGTGTCGCCCTCGTCGTTCAAGTCTTCGCCGCCGTTTCCGAGCACGATATCCATCAGTTGCTCTTCCGTGGCCGCGTCCTTCTCGATGGCGATGAGTCCTTTCTTGTGGAACATGAACCGGACCGAGCCGGATTCGCCCAGATTCCCGCCATTCTTTGAAAAGGCATGGCGGATCTCGCTCACCGCGCGGTTGCGGTTATCGGTCAGCACATCCACAATGATGGCAACGCCGCCGGGGCCGTAGCCCTCGAAGGTGATTTCTTCGTAGGTAAGGCCCTCCAACTCGCCGGTGCCGCGCTGGATCGCGCGCTTGATGTTATCTTGCGGCATATTTTCGGCTTTGGCCGCCAGAACAGCGGTTCGCAACCGGGCATTCGTATCGGGGTTGCCGCCGCCTTTGGCCGCCACGGCGATTTCCCTGAGGAGGCGAGTGAATATCTTGCCGCGCTTGGCATCGAGCGCGCCCTTCTTGTGCTTGATTGTGGCCCATTTTGAATGGCCGGACATGTGAACCTCAGTAGTAGAGAAAATGGTGGCGCGGCACGCGCCTGACGTTGTGAGTATACCATCGGCAGGGCCACAAAAGGCTAATCCATGGCAGGGCCGCTTCGGCGGCGGAGCGACCGGTCTGGAGTGGCTTTACCGGCTCATCGCGTGCAACTTTCAGTGCGCCATGCCAGGTTTATAGCTAGACTGGATTTGGCCCTCTGGATCGAGGCCGAAGATCGGGCTGCTCTCCGGTACGCAGCCCCAGGCTAAAAGCGGGAAGATGGTGCGCAGTGATTGACATCCATCAGCATCTGATCTGGGGAGTGGACGACGGATCGCCCGATCTGGACACCTCTCTCGCAATGGCGCGTGAGGCCGCAGCCGAAGGCGTAACCCACATTGTCTGCACGCCACACGCCAGCGAGCGTTACCCCTACCGTGCCCAGCTCATCGAAGAGCGTTTTGCCGAGCTGCGCGGGCTGCTCGAAGGCCAGATCAGCTTGAGCCTGGCTTGCGACTTCCACATGACCGCGGAGAATATTCATGATGCGGCGGCCAACCCCTTGCGCTATTCGATCAACAGCAAAGGGTACCTGCTGATCGAGTTCGCCGACGCCTCGATTCCCCGGCAGATCACTGACGCCATGTTCATGCTGCAATCGGCAGGCTATACGCTTATCATCACCCACCCGGAGCGGTATTCGGCCTTGCTGGGCCAGCCGGAGATGCTGGCGGAGATGATGCGCCATGGCAGCCTGGTCCAAGTAACGGCCGGCTCGCTCTATGGGCGATTCGGCAAGATGGCCGAGGCATTTTCCAACGAGCTGCTGGAGCGCAACTGGATTCACTTCCTGGCCAGCGATGGGCACAACATGACCGGACGGCGGCCGCACCTGAAGAGGGCTTATGACTATGTGTTTCAAAAAGCCGGCGAAGAGACAGCTCGGCGGCTGTGCGTGACTAACCCGCGGGCCGCCGTTGATGGCGCCCCATGGCCTGAGCAACCAGAACCTCTGGGGCTCTGGGAGCGTGTGCCGCTGAAGTTCCAGGCGAGGAAATTTGCTGGGCCGCACGGCAAAAATGCCCGCACAGAGACCGAAAGCGGCGCTCCCAGAGACGGTCAGCGCGGCTTTTTCAAGACTCTCTTCGGGCGATAAAGGCGCGAGGAGATATTACTGGAGGCACCAAATGAATCCATTCGATTCGTATCCCGAAGGAGGCCGGAAACTGCTGGGACCTGTAAGAGGAAGCAACTGCCGCCGCGTGTATTGCCGCGAGTTCATGCAACAGACGGGCCAGAAGCTATGTGCTTATTGCGGTTGCGACTTCACTGCTTGTTACCCAACGTGGCTGACCATGGTGCTTGATCATGTGGTCCCGGCCAGCGTCTGCGCGTCAATGCATATTGATCTCAAGTGGCGTAGGGATTACTCGAATGCGGTTTTGGCATGTGCGGCATGCAATGGGTTCTGCAACCGGTACAGCATTCCAGCCGGTACTGTTCCGCCAGCGACGCTAGAGGCGTTTTACGACCTCCGAGACAGGATCTTTGCCGAACGCAAAAAGAAGATCGCAGAAAAACGGGAAGAGGAACGTCTGTTCTTCTCGGATAAGCCATGGGAGTCAAAGCAAGGGTAGAACTCCTTCGGCAAATCCAGACCAACCTCTACAGCCCCAACCCGCCATCGACAACGAGAATTTGACCGGTAACAAAGTGCGGCCCGGCGGCGAAGAAGAGAACCGCCTCCGCTACGTCTTCTAAGCTACCGTTGCGTTGCATGGGCGTCTTGGCGGAAAAATGCGCAGATTGCCCACTCGTGCGTCCATTTTCCTCTCCGTCCAACTGTATCCAACCCGGCGCGACGCAATTCACGCTGACTTCAGGCGCAAAAGCCTTGGCCATGGCCTGCGTAAGCGAGTGAAGCGCTGCCTTGGATGCGCAATAGTGGGCATGGCTGGCCCAGGCATGAATTCCCCCCAGCGAGCCGAGGTTGACGATCCTGCCCTCGACAGCGCGCAGATGAGGCAACGCCTCGCGAGCCACCAGGAAAGGCCCGCGCGTATTGGTCTCGAAGGCCAAATTCCACTGGTCCAATGTGAGGCTGTCGAGCGGCGCCGACTCAAAGACGGCGGCGTTGTTGACGACGAGATCAAGCCCGCCGAATCGGCTCACCGCAGCCGCGACTGCGGCGCGCACCGAATCCTCGGAGCGCACATCGCACTCAATGGCCATGCTTCTGCGACCAAAAGTCTCTACGTCTCGAACGGTTTCTTCAGCTTCAGCCCGGGAGTTTCGGAAGGTGACAGCCACGTCAGCTCCGGCCTGGGCCAACGCCAAGGCGATGCCACGGCCAATGCGCCGCGCACCGCCTGTAACCAATGCCGATTTGCCGCTTAGAGGCTGGTTGGTCATTGAAATCCATACACCTTTCAAAGCCGCGTGGATTCGAAGGCCAATGCAGCCCAAAGCAACAGTTACTTCGGCTGGGGTTGAGTGGGCTGCGCGTCCGGCTGGGCTGCGGGCTTGTCTTTTGATGCAGGCGCGGGAGGCGCAACCGGGCTCTTGCCGCCCTCCAAGGTCGCGGGGTGCTTCTTGTAGATCGAGTACTGCTCGCCGGGGCGCTTCATCCGAATATCGATGGCTATCTGCGCCTGGTCGACCTTGTAGTCATCTCCAAAAGTCTGGAACCCTTTGGCGATGATTTGCAGCCGCACCGTGTCTCCAATAGGCAACACATCAATGATGGCCTTGCCATCCTCGTTGGTCTTCAGCTCCATGTTGCCTTTGTCCCTCTCACCCTCCATGGGGTGGAAGATGACGGCTGCATTCTCGACGGGCTTACCACTCGAGTCCCGCACCACGGTGACCTCAATGCGCGCGGTGGGTGGGGGCGTTTTGTACTTGCGGCCGCGCTTGGAGTTGTTTTGCTGAGCGCTCACAGCGAGCGACGAGAGGATCAGGCCCAACGAGGCCACGACAACACAGAGGCGAAAAGGAAAGCGACGAACCATGGTCCTCATTGTAAATGGTCGGGGCCACAGGTTTGGCGAGCAACAAGGAGCCATTTGCATTGAAAGACGCATCAATGTTGCAACATCAGGATGCGGCCACTAAATGGCGCGGTTTGGAGATCGTAGGCAGCGAATGGGGCTGTCAATGAGCGATCTGCCGGAGCTCAGGAGGCTAATCATACTATCTGAGCGCACTTCACTCATATATTCGGAATAGTACTTGACAATATAGCCCCATTTGCCTATCGTTAGCACTTGGAAGGCAAGAGTGCTAGCCCGTGGCTGGCGGAACTGCTCGACCAGGTTTGTTGCTCTGGTTTTCGGAGTTGCAACCAGCACATTCCACAACGTTTTTCTTACGAATCACTCAAGTCCCGCGGCGGGGCTCACCCCTGCCCGCGTGTGAAGGAGAAGCGAAGCAATGGCATCAACATCCGCAACGACGACGTTCACCCCACTTCATGACCGCATCCTCGTTCGCCGTCTGGAAGAGGGCGAAACCATTCGCGGGGGCATCATCATCCCCGACAGCGCCAAGGAAAAGCCCCAGGAAGGCGAAGTTATCGCAGTCGGCAAGGGCAAATCCAACGACGAAGGCAAGGTCTTCCCCCTAGACGTGAAGGCGGGTGACAAAATTCTCTTCGGCAAATACTCCGGCACCGAGATCAAGCTCGACGGCGAAGAGTTTCTGATCATGCGCGAGGAAGAAGTTCTCGGCATCGTCAAGAAGTAGCTTCCCTAGTGGTCAGTGAACAGTGGACAGTGGTCGGCTTGAATAACATCGGACGCTGCTGACAATACTGAACACTGAAATCCAGACCACAGGCAACGGCTCACTTACAACTGGACACTGATCACTGATCACTGTTCACTGACAACTGTTTTAAGGAGAGTTACAAAAATGGCAAAGCAGATTCTGCACGGTGAGGAATCCCGTCAGGCGATCCTGCGCGGCGTCAACACGCTGGCGGACGCCGTGAAGGCAACGCTCGGGCCCAAGGGCCGGAACGTGGTAATCGAGAAGAAGTTCGGTTCGCCGACCATCACCAAGGACGGCGTGACAGTAGCCAAGGAAATCGAGCTGAAGGACCCGATGGAAAATGTCGGCGCTCAGCTTGTAAAGGAAGTTGCCTCCAAGACCTCGGACGTGGCCGGCGACGGCACAACGACAGCGACGGTTCTGGCGCAGTCGATCTTCCGCGAAGGCGTGAAGACTGTAGCGGCAGGCGCCAACCCGACAGCTCTGAAGCGCGGCATCGACAAGGCCGTGGCGACGATCATCGGCACGCGCGACAAGGAAGGCAAATGGACGGACGGCGGCGCTTTGGGCAAGCTCTCGAAGCCTGTCAATGAGGGCACCGTGGCCCAGGTGGGGGCAATCTCAGCCAACGGCGACCAGGAGATCGGCGACATCATTGCCGAAGCGGTCAAGGTTGTGGGCAAGGACGGCGTCATCACCATCGAAGAGTCGAAGACCATGCACACCGGTCTGGAGACTGTGGACGGTATGCAGTTTGATCGCGGCTATTTGAGCCCTTACTTTGTCACTGACGCCGAGCGGTTGGAAGTGATTCTGGAAGATCCTTACATCCTGATCTACGAAAAGAAGATCAGCGCCATGAAGGACCTGTTGCCTCTCTTGGAGCAGGTTGCTCGCGGCGGCAAACCCCTGTTGATCATTGCCGAGGATGTCGAGGGCGAAGCCCTGGCGACCCTGGTGGTGAACAAGCTGCGCGGCACGCTGAACGTGGCTGCCGTGAAGGCTCCGGGCTTCGGCGACCGCCGCAAGGCGATCCTGGGCGACGTGGCTATTCTCACCGGCGGCAAGGCCATCACTGAAGACCTCGGCATCAAGCTGGAAGGCGTGAAGATTGAGGATCTCGGCAAGGCCAAGCGCGTGACCATCGACAAGGACAACACCACCATCGTGGACGGCGGCGGCAAGGCCTCTGAAATCGAAGGTCGTGTGAAGGAGATCCGTGCGCAGATCGAGAAGACCACCTCGGACTACGACAAGGAAAAGCTCCAAGAGCGGCTGGCCAAGCTCGTCGGCGGCGTTGCCATCATCAAGGTGGGCGCGGCTACCGAAACCGAGCTGAAGGAGAAGAAAGCTCGCGTTGAGGATGCTCTGCACGCCACGCGCGCGGCAGTCGAGGAAGGTATCGTCCCCGGCGGCGGCGTTGCGCTGGTTCGCGCCATTCCCGCGGTTGACGCGTTGATCAAGACGCTCGAAGGCGACGAGAAGATCGGCGCCAACATCGTGCGCCGCTCGCTCGAGGAGCCTCTGCGCCAGATCGTCGCCAATGCCGGCGAAGAGGGCGCTGTGGTGGTGGCCAAGGTGCTTGAGTCCAAGGACCAGAACTACGGCTACAACGCACAGACCTCCGTCTTCGAGGACTTAGTCAAGGCAGGCGTGATTGACCCGACCAAGGTGACGCGGACGGCGTTGCAGAATGCCGCTTCGATTGCCGGTCTGTTGCTCACCACCGAAGCCCTGATCGCCGAGATTCCGGAGCCCAAGTCTGCTCCGGCTGGCGGCCACGGCGGCGGCGGCATGGACGGCATGTACTAAGCCAATCGTAGCCGCATACGACAAAGGCCTCCAGCTTCGGCTGGGGGCCTTTTCTGTGCGCCGTGCATGAATGGCAGCTTGGGGGTGCAAGTCCCCTACACATCCTGATGGAGGAGAAGTGTTAGCGAAGCGCAAGGGCGTCGTCGCGAGGCGGGGTCCAGAGGAA
>Ga0302197_10000354_pt1 | contig 46065 bp, 40 predicted proteins | sample II_Bog_N2_1_FD_193526 | JGI IMG/M metagenome (GOLD analysis project Ga0302197, IMG submission 193526) | Peat permafrost microbial communities from Stordalen Mire near Abisko, Sweden - II_Bog_N2_1 | ecosystem: Environmental > Terrestrial > Soil > Wetlands > Peat | place: Sweden: Abisko... | reverse complement strand
TTTGTTGGTGTTTGAGGTGTTACCAACAAAGTGTAAGTAATACAATTTTAACTTAATCATTCCGATGGAACAGGCCCAACTGAATATCCTTGACGTGGATAAACTCCAGTTTTACTGTCAACAATAATCTTAAACACATACTTGCAATGCAACTGTTTATCAATATATTTTTCTTTAAAATTTTCGTCACGATTAGAGAAAGTACCAGTTGTTATTTCGGCCTCACCATAAATAATTTGACCCACTTGATAATTTTGTGTGCTAATTTTAAATTCTAATATTTTTATTGTCGGCGATGCTCTTTCATTTGTATTTTTTATGCCTTCTGAATAATAAATTGCCGCTTTTTGTTTTGTGACTTCGTGAAACCAAATGGATTTAAAGCGGGCTATTACTATATCTAATGTATCATTACCCAAAAAAATTGAACATGGTAAAGAAAACAGATTTTTTTCACCTTTATTAACCAATACATCTTGATTAATACCAGAATCGTCAACATTAATATTCATTTTATTTAATGTGTCTTTTTTGTTTAGTGTATCAATATTAAACATTGTAAAAATAACCGTACTATGATATAATTGCGTGTCAGATGTTTTTGGAATTTTTAAAATGTTATTCTCATACGCCATTTTTTTAACTGCATTATAGTAAACTTTACTTATACCTGTGTCAACAATTACTTGGGCGAATCCAATGCTTGTTAACAAACAAAAAAATAGTGTCAATAATGTCTTCATACTTTATTCTCTATAAAAGTATCTCAATATGCATATATTAATCAGAGGTATTCTTAATTAAGAAATATTTAGCCATTTTATGTTAAATCTTCCCACCAACAAACAACTAAATTCCTCTTTTTTTCCTTGTTATTTCGACCGGAGGGAGAAATCTTCTTCGATCTGTATAGTTCGCTGTGCAAGTTTTAGAAGATTTCTCCCTCCGGTCGGATGACAAGAAGAGAAGAGATATTATTTTCTGTAACAAAACGATTATGCTTCCAAAACTTTAATGCCGATAATTCCGAATATGATATTTTGTAATTACTTTCACAATTCCATGAATAAACCCCTGTTTCCACTCATTTTAAGTTTGTTTTTGCTTGCTGGCGTTGCCCGTGGGCAGGAATTTGGGGGTAACCCGCCATCGATTAAATGGAACCAAGTGAATACACCAGCGGCTAAGGTGATATTCCCGGTTGGGTTGGATACGGAAGGGGTGCGGGTGGCAAATATTGTGAGCCAGATGAACGGGAAGATACAGCCGACCATTGGTTTTAAGCAGCGACAGGTAAGTATTTTGATGCAGAACCAAACGACAATTACTAATGCTTATGTGCAGCTGGCACCGTTTAGGAGCGAGTTTTTTTTAACGCCGGAGCAAAACAGTTTTGATATTGGCAGTTTGCCATGGCCGGAGCAATTGGCTATACATGAGTTTAGGCATGTGCAGCAGTACAATAATTTTGATGTAGGCCTATCCAAAACTATGCGGTTTTTATTTGGCGAGGGCGGACAGGCGGTTGCTAATGATCTTGCTGTGCCGAACTGGTTTTTTGAGGGTGACGCGGTTTTTAACGAAACGCATGTGAGCGAACAGGGCAGGGGAAGGTTGCCGTTCTTTTTTAATGGTTTCAGGGCTTTATGGTATAGTGGTAAAAGATATAGCTATATGAAGATCCGTAATGGATCGTACCGGGATTATACCTTAGATTGGTACCCTTTGGGTTATATGATGGTGAGTTATGGCAGGGAAAAGTATGGTGATGATTTTTGGAAGAAGGTAACACATGACGCGGCGGCTTATAAGGGCGGGTTTTATCCTTTTGAACGGGCGATTGAAAAGTATTCGGGTAAGGATTTTGTGGAATTCAGGAGCGACGCGCTGAGTTATTTTAAAAAACAATTCATTTCGGATCAAAATCAGAAACCTCAATCTCCTTTAAAAAGACACTTTGATTCGGATCGTGAATATCCTGTTTATGTAAATGACAGCACTCTTATTTTTTCGAAAACCAACTACGACCACACTCCTTTTTTCATTATAAAAAATGGTAATAAGGAAACCAAAATCAGCACCCGCAGTTATTCGCTGGATAATTACTTTGATTACCGCAATGGCAAAATTATTTATGCCAGTTACCGGCCTGATCTGCGGTGGAATTACCGCGATTATAGTGAATTGATCTTGCTGGATGTAAAGACGGGTAAGGAGCATCGCCTGACTAAAAGCACCAAATATTTCGCACCATCCTTTAGTGCTGATGGTAAAACAATTGCTGTGGTTGAGGAAGCTACATCGGGTAAATGTGAGGTGCATATCCTTGATGCTAATAATGGTAAGTTAATAGCCGTGGTGCCTAATAAGCAGCGGGTGTTTTATACTTATCCTAAGTTTTATGGGCGGGACGAGTTGGTCGCGGGGGTGAGGAATAGCAGGGGGCAGATGTCGCTGGCTATTATTAATATTAAAACCGGGGATGCTAAATATTTGCTGCCGTTTACTTATCAGCCTATCGTTTTCCCGCACTTGCATGGCGACACGGCTTATTTTTCGGCAACGAGTAATATTAACGACAGGTTGTTCGCCATCAATTTAAAGAATAAGAAATTGTATGAATTGAAAGGTGATTCGCTGCAAAACTTTATTGGTAATTATGAAACTTCGGTATCTGCTAAGAAACTGGCCTGGGTAAGTTTCACGGCGTATGGATATAAAATTAATGAGATTGATAATTCTGCGATCCAATGGGATGAATTGCCGGGTGGTGCTATCCCCGGTACTTTGCCGAACTTTAATATTACCGCGTTAACACGCGATTCCTCAACTAATTTACTGGCATCGGTACAAAATAAGCCGATGGATATTACTAAGTATCATAAAGCTTATCACCTGTTTAATTTTCATAGCCTGGTTCCCAATATTAACGACCCGAATTATACTTTGGAGATACAAGGTGAAAATGTGCTGAATACTTTTCAGTCGGACATTTTGTTTAATTATAACCGTGATGAAGGCTATAAGCAATTTGGATTTGATGCCATATATGGGGCTTTATTCCCCTACATTTCGGCAAGCGCAAATTATATTGTAGACAGGCGGGCATTATATCGTGGTAATAATGTTTACTGGAACGAAACCAGCGTGCAAGGCGGTTTGGAACTGCCTTTCAATTTCACACGCGGTAAAAGCGTTACTTCCTTAGCCATTGGCAGCGATTTGGTGTACAGCAGCAATAGTTTTCAGCAGGCTTACCGTGCTTTACTTACGGGCACTTCGTACGCTTACCTGTTTAACTACCTGTATTTTTACAACAGCACTTTACAGGCACAAAAGAATATCTTCCCCGCTTTTGCGCAGAGTATACAGTTACAGTTTGAAAACTCGTTGACCGGGCAAAACTCGACGCAATTTTTGGCAACCGGTAATTTTTATTTCCCGGGCTTGTTTCTTAATCATAGTCTATTTTTCAATGGTGCTTACCAACAGAAGGGTAATGCAGATAATGCCATCAATTACTCGAACAACTTCCCGTTTTCTAGGGGATACACAGCAGAGAATTATTATAAAATGGAAAAGCTGGGCACGAATTACAGCTTCCCGATTGCTTATCCGGATGCGGGTGTAGCCAATACCATATACATTATGCGCGTCAGGGGCAACGCTTTTTATGATTATACCCGCGCCAATGATTTTTATGTAGACGGATCTAAATTCAAGGCTAATTTTAATTCGACGGGATTAGAGGTTTATTTTGATACCAAATGGTTTAACCAGGAGGCGATATCGTTTGGGTTCAGGTACGACCGCTTGCTTGATCCCGACCTTTATGGTGGCACCGGCAGAAACCGGTTTGAATTTATTGTTCCGGTGAGCATTTTTTAGGTAGAAAACTGTTTCAAATCAGAATCTAACAAGCATAAATTGCTCATTTTTTACTGTAAAAAACGTTATTTTTTGGTGTTTTTCTCGTCAAAATGAGCAAAAACAGACGATTTTGGGTAATTTTTGGGCTTAAAATGGTGTTAAAAGAGTTGATTTTTAATCTAAAAACCGCTTTTTTGTGGTCAAAACGGGCGTTTTTTGGGCTAAAAGTGTGCCAAATGTACCGTAGAGTTTCATGTACGCTGGTACACTCAGGCGTTAATTAACTGCACGAGTTGCTTAACGCGTTCTACATCGGTTTGGTCAAAGCTATATTCATTATGCATTGGGTCACCCATGGGTACAAGGTCGTTTTGGAATTTCATCTGGCTGGCAACCATACTTCGGGCCGAAGAATGAACTTCCTGTACACCAGTATAATGCACCAGGTCGGCAACATTATGTTCGTTTACACCCGCGCCAGCCATAATGCTGATGCGCCCAGCAGCTTTCTGAACCAAATGCGCCAGCATTGCTGAGCCTTCCATCGCGCTGCTTTTACCACCCGAAGTCAGGACGCGCTCGCAACCAAGTTCAATAACATCCTCAAGTGCCTGGTATAGATCTGCGCAAACATCAAACGCCCGGTGAAAAGTTACGCCCAGGCCGAATTGTTTGGCCATGCGCACCAATTCCAGGTTGCGCTCTTTATCTATGGTTCCATCGGCATTAAGTATACCTATAACAATACCATCGCAACCAGCTTCAATACAGTATCTTATGTCTGCCTTCATGGTTTCGTACTCAATATCGTTATACAGGAAATCGCCACTACGGGGGCGTATCAATACATACAGTTTAATATGCAGCAGCTTACGCGCCAGGGTGATTTGTCCGGCGGATGGTGTGGTGCCGCCTTCTTTCAAATTATCGCACAACTCAACACGCACGGCTCCGCCGTTCTGTGCTGCCAAGGCAGAATTGATAGAGTTTGCGCAAATTTCAAGCGAGATCATTTTTGTGATTTGGTGATATACCAACAAGACTCATTTAAAAGAGTTTTGTTTATTTTATGTGATTGTTATTAATAACCTACTGTTTGATAGGCACTTTTCCCGGGAATTAGCAAATCCTGTGTTTTACTGTTGCAAACAGCATATTCAAAACCTCTTTGTATGGCATAAGCGCCATGCTCACCTTTTTTGTTTATGGCTAAAAAACCAACTTGTATGTTTTTAGATGTTTCGGGCTTTTTTTTGATGATGCGTTCTACTGCAATTCTACAGGCATCTTCGGGATGGTAACCCTGGCGCATCAGTTCAACAACCAAAAAGCTGCCTACATTACGTATTACCTCCTCGCCAACGCCGGTTGATGTAGCGCCACCAACTTCGTTATCAACAAATAAGCCAGCGCCGATAATTGGGCTGTCACCTACACGGCCATGCATTTTAAATGCCATTCCGCTGGTTGTGCAAGCACCGGAGATATTGCCCTTGGCATCAATAGCCAACATGCCTATGGTATCGTGGTTATATTTACTGCCGGGTGTATGTTGTTGGTCTTCAATATTCATAACCGGGGCATATTTGGCTGTTACCAGCCAATCCTTCCATGCTTTTTCGGATTCCGGTGTCAATAGTTTTTCTTTTTTGAAGCCTTGTTCAACCGCGAATTGTGTAGCGCCTTCGCCTACCAGCATAATATGCGGCGTTTTTTCCATCACCAAACGGGCGACAGATATTGGGTGCGCGATGTATTCCATAGCAGCAACTGATCCGCAATTACCCAGCTCATCCATTATACATGCATCGAGGGTAACGTGGCCGTCGCGGTCAGGATAGCCGGCGCGGCCTACGGTATGATTTTTCATATCAGCCTCGGGTATACGCACGCCAGCTTCAACAGCATCCAGCGCACGGCCGCCTTTAGAAAGCGTTTTCCATGCTTCCTGGTTAGCTTGTATACCGAAATTCCATGTTGAAATTACTATTGGGAAACCAGCAGGCTCATTTTTAATAATTGGTTTAGCTAATATTGAATTTGATATGGCTGCTAATGATGCACTTGCAGCAGATATTTTTAAGAATTTACGACGGCTATACATTTTGCTAATATAAAAATTAGCTAAATGGATATATGAATTATGTGCATTTTCTTTAATATTGACTTTTATGAACCGTATCGATCGTATCTCAGCAATTCTTATTCAATTACAGTCGCGTAGGGTTGTAAAAGCAGTTGATATTGCCGAGCGTTTTAATATCAGCTTGCGTACTGTCTATCGCGATGTAAGAACCCTGGAAGAAGCAGGGATCCCGATAATAGGCGAAGCCGGTGTGGGGTATTCCATAATGGATGGATACCGCCTGCCCCCGGTAGCATTTACCAAAGAAGAAGCTACCGCTTTTTTAACCGCAGAGAAGTTTATTGAAAAATTAACAGACGCGTCAACGGTAGCCAACCATAAATCGGCCATGTATAAGATCAGGGCTATTTTACGTAACGCTGAAAAGGATTTGTTGGAGGATATTGACAGCAATATACATGTGTTTAAAAACCGGTCGGAGCCACTGGCACCTCACAATGACTATATCCAAACCATTTTAAATAGCATCTCGCAAAAGCTAGTACTGTGTATCGATTACTTTGCAAATCATACCCAGGAAAATACCAAAAGAGAAATTGAGCCTGTAGGTATATTTTTTATGGATGGTTACTGGCACCTGATAGCCTATTGCCTGTTACGAAAGGATTACCGCGATTTCAGGATCGACCGTATAAAAACCTTGAGTGTTACTAATAGTTTATATGGCAGTCAGCACCCAACTTTAAAAACTTATATAGCCCAAACTGCCAAAGAGAAGCATTTGGAAACGGTTATTATTAAGGTAGATAAAGAGATCCACACCAACCTAAGCTATCAAAAATATTGGAGTGGGTTTGTATCTGAAAAAACGGTTGGCAATATGATCGAGATGACATTCCTAACTGTATCACTTGAGGGTTTTGCCCACTGGTATATGATGTTTGGTGATCGTGCCGAAATTTTGCAACCGGATAGTCTGAAGGAACGAATTAAAGTCATTACTAAAGCTATACTTCAAAAAAATTTATAATTCATTTTTACTGCTGACATAGGGTTGTCATTAGCTGGATGTATTTTTGATTTATTAATCAACCAATTCAGCTACCATGGAAACACTAACATCAAAAACAACCATCACATTTAATGCGCCAATAGCAAAAGTGTGGCGGGGGTTAACTGATCCCGAAATTGTAAAACAATACTTTTTTGGTACAGATCTTAAATCCGACTGGCAGGTAGGGTATCCAATTACTTTTAGCGGAGAATGGGAAGGGCATAAATACCAGGATGGCGGTATCATACTCGCTATCGATGAACCGAAATTGCTGAAATACACCTACTGGAGCGGCATGTCGGGTACTGAAGACAAACCGGAAAATTACAACAATATCACGTATGAGCTTAGTGAAGCTGATGAAATAACTACGCTAATAATTACGCAAGATGGGGTTAAAAACCAACAAGCAGCAGAACATTCAGAGCAAAACTGGAAATCAGTATTTAATGGATTGAAGGGTATTCTTAAAAACTTATAAATGATGAAAACAGAAATAATAGAGCAAGAAGGGTTTTACATCGTTGGCATATCTGTGCGTACAAGTAATCAAAACGGGCAGTCAAAAAAAGATATAGATGAGCTTTGGTTTAAGTTTATGGATGACAATTTGATAAAGCAAATCCCCGATAGGGCATCAAACGATGTCTATTGCGTTTATAAAGATTATGAAACAGACCATACCGGGAAATATACCGCGGTATTGGGTTGCAAAGTAAATTCTTTAACAAATATCAACAGTAAATTTACCGCTGTAGCTATCTCGGCAGGAAAATACCAGGTTTATTCGTTAAAAAATAAATTATCCGAAGTAATAAGCGCAGCATGGCAGCAGATATGGGAAAGCGATATAAATAGAAAATATACCGTCGACTTTGATTTGTATTGCTCGGGTGCTAACGAACATGGTATGAAAATTTCATTGGCTATAAACTAACTGGTTACCTGGTAAAGCTTAGTCTTTTACCGGGTATACCTTCATTCAGTTTATTATTGCTGTAAGCCACATTTCCCGAAACTATTGTGTGTGTTATTTTGGATTGGAAATTTGTACCCTCAAAAGGGCTCCAGCCACATTTGTAAAGAATATTATCCTTGTTTACCTGCCAGTTTGAGTTCAAATCAACCAGAACTAAATCAGCCCAATATCCTTCGCGAATAAATCCACGTTTATCAATCTGGAAACAGATAGCCACATTGTGCGCTATTTTTTCCGCTATCTGCTCAAGGGTTATTTTGCCTTGATGATACATTTCTAATAGTGCAGGTAATGCATGTTGTACCAATGGCCCGCCCGATGGCGCCTGCAAATAAGGTAGAGCTTTCTCTTCGATAGTATGTGGCGCATGGTCCGTGGCTATTACATCAATCCGTCCATCTAAAACCGCCTTTAAAATGCCATCCCTGTCGCTTTCGGTTTTAACTGCCGGGTTCCATTTTATCAGGTTGCCTTTGGTTTCGTAATCTTTATCGCTAAACCATAAATGGTGTATACAAGCTTCGGCAGTTATTCGTTTATCCTTTAAGGGGATATCATTACTAAATAAATGTGTTTCCTTTTCGGTAGATATATGTAAGATGTGCAACCTTGTATTATATTTTTTTGCCAATTTAACCGCCATTGATGATGACAGGTAGCAAGCTTCTTCACTGCGGATTTTTGGATGCAGCCTAACCGGTATATTTTCGCCAAGCAATTGTTTATAATGGTTTAAATTGCTCCGGATGGTAGCTTCATCCTCGCAATGGGTGGCAACCAGCATCGGCGATTGAGAAAAGATATTTTCCAACGTTGTTGGGTCATCCACCAGCATATTACCCGTTGATGAACCCATAAATACTTTTATGCCGCAAACATTAGTGGTATCTGTTTTTAATACTTCATCAATATTGTCATTACTTGCACCCATAAAAAAAGAATAGTTAGCCAAGGAGTTACGGCTTGCTATCTCATACTTTTGTTCAAGTAATTCCTGGGTTAAGGTATTGGGTACGGTGTTCGGCATCTCCATAAAAGATGTGATACCACCCGCAACTGCGGCGCGTGATTCTGAATGAATATTAGCCTTATAAGTCAACCCTGGCTCACGAAAATGTACTTGGTCATCAATGAATCCCGGGAATAAATATAATCCCTCAGCATTAATTACCTGATCGGCGTACTTATCTATCTGGTTATCGATCTGTTCAATAAAACCATCTTTAATAAATATGTCAGCAACAAATTGCTTGTTTTCGTTAACTATGGTGGCGGATTTTATGAGAATAGATGACATACTGCAAATATAGGGGGAAGAATCAAGATTTAAGAGTCAAGAGCCAAGACTTTTGAAGCTTCTTGATTCTTGACTCTTGGTTCTTGATTCTAATAATTAACTCTCTTTCCAAAGCAAACACTATCTTTGCGGCATGGCTGTAACTTTTGAGGATTTTAATTTTAACCGGCAAATACTAAATGCCATTGCCGATGCCGGTTATACCGAAGCTACGCCAATACAGCAAAAAGCCATACCGCCAATAATGAATGGGCAGGATGTAATGGGCATAGCGCAAACGGGCACAGGTAAAACTGCCGCTTATATGTTGCCTATTATCATGAGGCTTAAATATGCGCAGGGAGACAGTGCAAGAGCGATCATTATAGCACCGACGCGCGAATTGGCTATGCAGATAGAGGAAAACGCAAAGCAATTTGCAGTTTACACTGATTTGCGTATAGTATCTGTTTATGGTGGTTTAGGTCCAAAAACGCAAATTGAGATCATCAAAAAAGGTGTTGATATTATTGTAGGCACCCCTGGCAGGTTTATGGATATTTATCTGGCAGGGCATATTGTAACCAAAACGCTGCAAGTATTGGTTTTGGATGAGGCCGACAAAATGATGGATATGGGCTTTATGCCACAGATCAATCGAATATTGGAGGTTGTGCCGGTTAAACGGCAAAATTTGTTGTTCTCGGCAACTATGTCAGATAGAATTCACGAGCTATCTAATAACTTTCTGGAGTTTCCGACAATAATCGAAGTTACCCCTCAGGCAACCCCGGCACAAACCGTTAACCAGGCTTTGTACCATGTGCCGAACGTAAAAACAAAGATCAACCTGCTTAAAAACTTATTGGATGCACCGGATGATATCAAAAAACTAATTATTTTTTGTAAAACCCGTGCTGCAGCAGAAGATGTATATAAATTCCTGCTTCGTAAATTTGGCGAAAAGGAAGTTAAGGTTTTACATGCTAATAAAGGTCAAAACACACGAATCAATAGCATTAACTCATTTAAAAATGATGAAGTAAAGATATTGGTAGCTACAGATGTTGCTTCACGTGGTATTGATGTGAGCGATGTTAGTCACGTTATTAATTTTGATGTGCCGGTGGTTATTGAAGACTATGTGCATCGTATTGGCCGTACCGGGCGGGCATTTCAATCCGGTGAGGCAATTACTTTCGCTACACCATCAGAAGAATACTATGTTCAGAAGATAGAAAAGCTCATCAGGCAAAGTATCCCGGTAACAGCTATTCCTGCCGAGGTATTTATAGAGGTTACTGGATACGATGAAAAACAGGATCAGGCACGTGAGATTGATATGCAAAAACGCCGTGACGATCCTGATTTTAAAGGTGCATTCCACGAAAAAAAGACCTTGAACCAGAAACTAAAGTTCAAAGCTGAAAGGGATAAAAAGAATCCGAATTCAAAATCTCCCCGCACAAAATCGCCAAAAAACTATAGAAAAAAACACTAATAGAATACATGAAGTTTAAGATCACCCCATTAAATGTAGTGAGTGCATTATTTATGGTGCTTGCCGTTTATGTTTGGATTAATGGTGCTGCCACGGTAGGCATGAAGGTGCGTCAATTGGGCACCGCGATTGGCTGGATATTTTTGTTCTTTGCTTTCGCTGTGTCATTTTTGGATGTTATGCTTCGGAATTTCTTCCCTGAAACTAAAAAAATATGGATTGTAGAGCTAAGCTTTATAACTTTGACCGCAATAATATTTTTACTTGTAAGATAATAACAAATGAAGAAAGCCGAAATCAAACTAACCATTGATATGGACGAAAATAACGTGCCAGATAGCATTATGTGGGAATCAACAGACTCACAAACTAAAGAGGCATTGCCCGTAAAATCAATGATGTTGGCATTATGGGATCATAATTATAAAAACACTTTACGTATAGACCTTTGGACTAAAGATATGCCTGTTGATGACATGAAACGTTTCTTTTACGAAACCTTGCAAACTATGGGCGATAGCTTTTTACGCGCCACCGGCGAAACAAATATTGTAGAAGACCTTCGCGATTATTGTGCTCATTTTGCTGATAAAATGGATTTAAAACAACAGTAACCCGATGAGACTGCCCGCGTTTTTATCTTTTGTTGGGTTCGTATTAGTAATAGCGGCAACATTTTGCCCGCTATTACGCCCATTCCATTTAGCTAACTGGGATGCCTTTGATTTAAATAAACCATATGCTATGGTTATGTTGCTAATAGCCGTGGTAGGCATAATAGGAACCGTGTTTAACCAGGGTAAAATAAGCAGACTTGCAGCCTGGTTATCTTTAGCTTTGATATTTGTACTTTACATAGCGGCTATTTTAAAAGTAAAAACCTCGTTTAGCTTTATACCATTCCACTCAATAGCCGGTTTTCTAACTAACCAACTTAAATTTAAATGGGGTTGGTACCTTTTATTCTTCGGTGGACTACTCTCTATTACCGGTACATTAGTTAGTAAAAAAGCAAGTAACTTTAAAATTAATTAATTCTTATTATCTTACCTGAAAGTAAAACCACAGGTTGTTTATGATTATATTATGAATTAATTAATTTTAACATATTTGCATTTATATTAATTTATCCTAAATGTTAAAGCTTTCCTTTAGAAACCAGGTGCTTGCCGGGTTTGTTGCTTCAATCATACTTGTTTTACTTGTTTGTATTTTATCTGTAAAAAATATTAATCAACTAGAAGATGATACATCTTTAGTTGAACACACTCAAAAGGTAATTAAAACCTCAACAAACTTGTTGCAATTGATGATAGATGCCGAAACCGGTATGCGTGGATATGCTGCAACAAACAACCCTGTTTTTCTTGATCCATATAATACCGCGTTACCTCGTATTCATTCTGATCTTGAGGATCTGCACATGCTTATTTCTGATAACCCTATCGAAATTAGCCGTGTTGATTCATTAAATATTCTTGTAGCCAACCAACTAGGGATCTTAAAAGCAAATATAGATACCCGTGCTACAAAAGGACTGGATTACATGGTTCAAAACCACATGTTTATGAGTGGTAAACAGAATATGGATGTGATTCGTGTCCTTAACGATCACATTATAAACACCGAAAATAAATTATTAGCAGATCGTAAAATTAGCTCTGAAGCGGCATCAACAAAGGCTATTATTTTTATAAGTACAGGTTCGGCAATTTTCTTGGCGATTATTATAATGCTATTCTATTATATACAGCGCACTTTTGACGAACAGAAAAAAATTGAAGAAGAGATAAGAGTAACCAATTTAGAGCTCGGTAAAGTATTAGCCGAGAATGAAGCCAAGAATTGGCTACTTACAGGTATAGGGTTGCTCAACGAAAAAATGCAGGGGCAACAAAGCGAAAAGGAGCTGGCCGGAAACGTTCTTACCGAAGTTGCCAGGTACACAAAAGCGCTTTCTGGTACATTTTATTTACATAACGAAGCTGAAGAGCGCCTTGAATTATATGCATCTTATGCATTCCATAATTTAGACTTTTTAAAAAAGACCGTTAAATTAACCGAGGGTTGGTTGGGCCAGGCAGCACAAAATAGGAAATTAGCACTCATTAAAGGTAAATTAAATGATAAGCTCGATCTGCAAAGTTCTATAGTTTATGATGAGTTTGTAGAAAGTGTTATTCTGCCATTTACATTTGATAAACGCTTGATAGGGGTAATGGAATTAGCATTCCAAGGTGAATTGAGCAAAGATAAGATAGACTATATCAACGAAATTGGAAATGATATAGGTATAGCTGTAAATACCGCCCAGGCGCGCACCATTATGCACGATCTGTTTGAGGAAACCCAACAACAGGCAGAAGAACTGGAAGCGCAGCAAGAAGAAATGCGTGTTACCAATGAAGAGTTGATGAACAAAACAGAAATGTTAGAAGCATCAGAGGAAGAACTCCGCGTACAGCAAGAGGAACTACGCAGCATTAATGCCGAATTGGAAGAAAAGGCTAGCCTGCTCGAAGAAAAGAATCAGGCTATAGAAGAAGCACGTGCATCCATTAACCTGAAGGTTCATGAACTGGAAACCACAGGTAAATACAAATCTGAGTTCCTGGCTAATATGAGCCATGAATTACGTACCCCATTAAACAGCATTTTGGTTCTTGCACGTATTTTAAAAGATAATAAACCTCATAACTTATCAGAAGATCAGATAAAATATGCAAGTGTAATATTTAATGCCGGTAACGATCTATTAACGCAGATCAATGATATTCTCGACTTATCTAAAATAGAATCAGGTAAATTGGAAATGCAAAATGAGCAAATCAAAATAGCTGATATATTGAAGGATATGGACATGCTGTTTGCCGAAGTTGCATCCAATAAAAGCATCAAATTTACTAATAGTGTTAAAGATGTGCCTAAAGCTCTATTCACTGATAAAGTGAGGGTTGAGCAAGTTATTAAAAATCTACTATCTAACGCGTTTAAATTCACACCTGAAGGCGGGTCTATTGCTTTGAATGTTGTTCCCGGTCCAGTAGAAAAAACAATAAGCTTTTGTATTAAGGATACAGGTGTTGGCATCCCGAAAGAGAAACAACGTATTATATTCGAGGCATTTCAGCAAGCGGATGGTTCAACAAGCCGTAAATATGGTGGTACCGGCTTGGGCTTGTCTATCAGCCGGGAGTTAACCACCTTATTGGGCGGTACAATTACACTTAACAGTGAGCCGGGAATAGGTAGTGAATTTATTTTAACTGTACCTTTTGAAGCTAAGGTAATGCCGGTTGCATCAGAGGAAGAACAGGTGCCAACGGTGGACAGCTTTAACCCAATCAGAGAATCTTTTTTAAAACCTGCGACACAAATTGTGCGTGACCCGAACAAGGAACCAACGGTGGTTATTGTAGAAGACGATAAAAACTTTGCCAATATTCTGCAGGATTACTCTCGCGATCATGGTTATAAATCTATCATGGTAAGCGAGGGTATTAATGCTGTTGAAATTATTAGAGAACAGCTTCCAGACGCTGTAATATTAGATATTATGTTGCCGGGTAAGGATGGCTGGCAGATATTGAAGGAATTAAAGGCCATGCCTGAAACGATGCATATTCCGGTTCATTTAATGTCGGCAGGAGATGCCGCTGCTAATAGAGTTCGCCGTGAAGGAGCTATCAATTTCCTTAAGAAGCCTATTGATACCGGCGCATTAGATAAGTTGTTTACAGATATTATGCTGCAAAGTGGGGCTAAATTCAAGCAAATCCTGCTGGTAGAAGATCATAAAGCACAAAGCCACGCTTTGAAAGATATGATGGAAGGCCAAGGTATTACTGTTGATCAAGCATTTGATGGTGAATCAGCTTTCAGGATGCTGCATGAAAATGAATATCAGTGTGTGATACTGGATCTTAACCTTCCTGATATTTCAGGGCTTGACCTATTAGATAAGATTAAAGAAGTTGATGAATTTGCCGAACTGCCGGTTATTGTAAATACAGCGATGGAGCTTGATAAAACATCGGTAAACAGATTGATGAAATACGCCAATGCAATGGTTGTTAAAACCAGTAAATCATCAGACAGGCTAATTGATGAAGTGAATTTATTCCTGAATAAAATCAGTGAAGTTAGCAGAAGGCCATTTCCAATAACGGGTTCAGCTGAAAAGGCTATTAATAAAGGCAAGGATGCCATAAAAGGTAAAAAGGTACTTATTGTAGACGATGATATGCGTAATATCTTCGCCCTGAGTAGTGCATTACAAACTTACGACCTGGTGGTAGAGATTGCCAATGATGGGGAGGAGGCTATTGCTAAACTTGAAGAAATTAACGACATTGACATTGTGCTGATGGATATTATGATGCCTAAAATGGATGGTTACGAAGCTACCCGGTATATACGTAAGCAAAACAAATGGGCCAAGTTGCCTGTAATTGCTTTAACCGCGAAAGCAATGAAGGATGATCGTGAAAAATGCATAGCGGCCGGTGCTAATGATTATATTACAAAACCGGTTGATATGGATAGATTGATAGCATTGATGCAGTTGTGGTTAGGCAGCTAATATGATGAGTACAGAACAGGAAATTTTATCAGCACAACAGTTAGATGAATTAATTGATCTGATAAAAAAATTTCATGGGTTTGATTTTTCCTCCTATTCTAAAGCCTCTCTAAAACGTAGGGTTTTAAGAATCATGCAGAATAAAAAACAAACCTTTTATGATCTTAAGCATACACTGGTAAATAACCAGCCTTTTTTTCAAGAGTTTTTAGATGAGATAACTGTAAACGTTACTGAAATGTTTCGTGATCCATCTTTCTATAAAGCGGTTAACAATCAGGTCATCCCTTATCTTTCTACTTATCAGCATATAAAAATTTGGAGCGCGGGCTGCTCCTCTGGCGAGGAGGTTTATTCACTTGCCATTTTAATGAATGAAACCGGCCTTAGTAAAAAATCATTTATTTATGGTACTGATATCAATACGGAAATGCTTAAGGAAGCCCGTAAAGGTATTTATAGCCTCAAGAAAATAAAAAGCTACGCTGAAAATTATCAGTACTCTGGATTAAAGGGATCGTTAACAGATCATTTTACTATAATGTATGATGCTGCAACGGTGCATAGTGAACTAAAACATAATACCTTGTTTTCTGTACATAACCTGGTATCTGATGCGATATTTAATGAATTTCAGTTAATTAGTTGCCGAAACGTATTTATATATTTTGAAAGTGAACTGCAGGAAAAAATACTTGAATTGTTTTATAACAGTTTAGCTCCACTTGGGTTCTTATGTATGGGCAGTAAGGAAACCATACGTTCGGATAAGTTTAAAAAGAAGTTTAAGATTATAAACAGTAAAGAAAATATATATCAAAAAATTGTCACTTGATAATAATATAATCGCTCAATGGAAAAAATCAGAATTCTTACTGATAGGGGGCTCTGCTGGGTCTTTTAAATTGATATTTAACATAGTGAAAAACTTTAATACCGATTTGGATAAAGCGGTTATTATAATAATTCATCGAAAAAAGAATTTTTTAAGTGAGATAGAAAAGTTGTTCGCCGAAAATTCCAGAATACCGCTTAAGGAAATTACAGATAAAGAAGTAATACGCAAAAACACGGTATACATTGCCCCGGCAAATTATCATACCCTTATAGAAAAGAATGGTAGTTTCGGGCTTGATGTTTCGGAGCCAATTTGGTATTCCAGGCCGTCAATAGATGTAACTTTTGAAAGTGCCGCTGAGGCTTTTAACGGGCGTTGCACCGCGATACTTTTTTCTGGCGCAAACCAGGATGGTGCATATGGATTATTAAAGCTATGCGATAACGGTTGTTTAACAATAGTGCAAAACCCTAAGGAGGCCGAAATGCCTCAAATGCCACTTGCAGCAATTAAAATTAAAGCAGCTGAATATATATTAAGTTCTGAAGAGATTTTTGAACTTTTACAACAATAACTAACACCGATATACTGATCTTAATCTGCCTGAGTATATGATGGCCATATATGTGGCGCTATAATTTTGTACGACTGTAAGGTGGTAGTCAATTTAATTATCCTAATCCTTATCTTCGCCGTATGATATTTAATCAAACCTGGAACTTGCTGAAAAAGGAAATTCTATTGGAATGGCGTTCAAAGTATGCTTTCAATGGGGTATTATTATATGTAGTATCCACCGTGTTTGTTTGTTATATATCATTTCACCTAAGTCCTGGTTTTAGCGGCAGCGCCGGGTATCCAATAGTTTGGAATATTCTTTTTTGGATAATCATCCTCTTCGCGTCTGTAAATGCAATAGCAAAAAGTTTTATTCAGGAAAATAAGGGGCGTTTATTATATTATTATACGATAGCCAGCCCGCAGGCTATAATTCTTTCAAAAACAATTTATAATATTTTATTAATGTCCTTGCTTAGCATATTGGCACTAATTGTTTATTTGTTGTTTTTCCCTAATACCATAGGCGATCCGCTTTTTTATTTCTTAGCTGTACTTTTAGGAAGTATTAGTTTCTCCACCGTTTTTACTATGATCTCGGCCATTGCCTCCAAAGCAGGTAACAATGGTACTTTAATGGCCATTTTAAGCTTTCCGGTTATTATACCTGTTATCCTATTACTAATTCGCATCAGCAAAAGCGCAATGGATGGGGTAGAACGTAGTTTATTGTATGGCAACATAGGTATATTATTTGCCATAAATGTTATTGTAATAGCTACTTCTTTACTCCTTTTTCCATATTTGTGGCGGGATTAATTGGTTGACAATAAGTTAATTATCCAGTAGTTTAGAATCTATCTAATCTTTTTGTCATATTATTTGGATTAAGTCTAAATAAAGCGTTATTTTGCCATTGAAACAAAAACAGCATAGACTTATTCGATTTTATGAAGAAAAGAAATTTACTAATCCTTATACTTTTCATACTTACATTCTCCGCAACAATAGTCTCTATTACATCATGTAATAAGGTTTTTCCCGAGATGATTAATCCCGAAAATGGTTTGTGCGGACCTATAACCCTTACAAGTTCGCAAACGCTACTTTTTTCAGCGGGAAATGATCAGTTTTTTGCTAATCGTACATCAGGAACAGGTCTTGGGCCGTATTTTGTGGCTACTTCATGCGGCAGCTGCCACTCCAGTGATAATAGAGGGCATCCTTTTACTATATTAACCCGTTTTGGTCAAACAGATAGTACCGGTAATAAATTTTTAGCAGAAGGCGCACCACAATTAGGTACGTTTTGTTTGCCGGGATATACACCTGAAACGCTACCTGCAGGTGCAACCAGTACTAAACTGATAGCCCCAATTACAGCTGGTGTAGGCTTTCTGGAAGCTGTTCCTGATTCCGAAATTATAGCAATGGCCGATGCCAATGTGAATAATCCTAATGGTGTAAGAGGTCATCCTAATTACAACACCATTCCATCATATGTAACACCATTAAATGGTGCTATACCAAGGCCGGATGGTAAATATATTTGTCGCTTTGGCCGTAAGGCAGCTGTTTATAACTTGTTTCAACAAGTAGCTCTGGCTTACAACCATGATATGGGTATTACTTCTAATTATATGCCATATAATCCATTTAATTACCAGGAGCAAGCGGTGCCTACAACTCCTTCAACTCCTGAAATTGATAATAATACATTTTACTCTGTTGTGTTTTATGTAACCGCTTTACAAACCCCTATACAGCGTAATGCTACTGATGCTACAGTTGTACAAGGTCAGAATGTATTTGTTAAAATAGGTTGCGCGGATTGTCATAAACAAAATCTTACTACAGGATATTCGCCGATACAGGGCCTTGCTTACCAAACATTCCAACCATTTACGGATCTGTTGGTACATGATATGGGGCCGGGTGATGATGACCATTATACTGAAGGTGATGCTTTAACTTCTGAATGGCGTACAACTCCACTGTGGGGGTTAGGTTTGGCGCCGGGCGTACAAGGTGGCGATGTTTACCTAATGCACGATGGCAGGGCTCATAGTATCCAACAGGCAATACAAATGCATGGTGGCGAATCGGCGGTTAGCGCAGCAAACTTTAGCAAATTATCGTCAGCAGACCAAACAGCTGTAATTAAGTTTTTACAATCGTTATAATATAATGGAAAGAAAGGCATTTTTAAAAACCTGCGGCTTCGCCTGTTTGGGTGGATCGGTGCTGATAGGCGCGCTTGAAAGTTGCGGTACCAGTAAAATGGTAACAGGCACTATCAACAATTCAAACCTGGTTGTACCGATGACCGCGTTTCAAAGCAATGGTGCTTATAACAAGTATATTGTAGTGCAACAGGAACAATTAAAATATCCTATATGTGTATATCGCTTTAGCCAAAATGAATACTCAGCTGTTTTGATGCGTTGTACCCACCAGGGCGCAGAGCTGCAAGTGTTTGGCGACAAATTAGAATGCCCAGCGCATGGTAGCACTTTTAGCAACACGGGCCAGGTGAAAAATGGGCCTGCGGACACCAATTTGCGTACTTTCCCAGTAATTGTTCAAAATGATCAACTCCTTATTTCGCTCAAATGAAAATAATTTTATCAGCTTTATTTATTACAATTTTACTTTTTTACTTTCAGCCTGCATCGGCACAAATAGACAGTAGTTTACTTAATACTCCTGCCAAAAAAGATACTGCAAAACATACACTAAGTATGGATGCGATTTATAACCGTCCGTTTAAAAAACTAGGCAGTTCGTCACTTTCTATCGGCGGATATGTTGAATCTGATATTCAGTACACCAATACCTCTGGGATAACCAATGGTGATCAGTTCCAATTTAGGCGTTTTAGCTTGTTTGTATCGTCAACTATAGCTCCGCATATTAAATTCCTTTCTGAAATAGAATATGAAGATGATCCGTCGGGCGACGCGGGTGAAGCTGCTGGGCCTGAATTTGGTGTTGAATATGCTGCTTTGGATATTGAGTTTAATCCATTGCTTAATTTACGCGGTGGGATGATCTTAAACCCGATAGGTGGTTTTAACGAAAATCATGATGGCCCAAAATATGAATTTACCGACAGGCCAATTGCTATGACACAAATGTTACCTGATACCTGGAATAATCCTGGTTTTGGGCTATATGGGAAAAAATACAGTGGGCATTGGATGTATGGTTACGAAGCCTATGTTACCGGTGGATTTAATGATTCTATTATTAACAATTCTCAAGGAAAAACATTTTTGCCTGCAGCAAAAAGCAGTATTACACGTTTTAATACAAGTGCCAGCGGCGAGCCGCTTTATACCGGCAAACTATCGTTCGGTAATGATCAGATAGGTGAACTTGGTTTATCATATATGGGAGGTGTTTATAATACCTGGCGTGTAGAAGGCGCACAGGTTGACAATAAAAGAAGTGTCAACGTATTTGATGTGAACTTTAACGGAACCATACCGGGTTTGCATACCAATATAATTTCTGAGTGGGCATGGGTATTTGTAGATATACCGCCGGATTATACACCAGAGTATGCTCATAAACAATTTGGTGGATTTATTGATGTAGTGCAGCCGATAATACATGGCCGTATACTTGATTGGGATAACGCTACAGTTAATATTGCTGTGCGCGGCGAATATGTAGATTGGAACGACGGCGTTTTCGCGGCAACAGGCCAAAAAATGTATAACGATTTATGGAGTATAATGCCGGCAATCAGTTTTAGGCCAACACCTCAAACGGTTTTGCGCCTTAATTATCGCCGCCAAACACAAAACGATATAACCGGCAATAAAATAGGTGCTGCAATAGGGCCAACGGCTGGTTTAAGCTTTGGTATATCAACTTATTTTTAAGCTTAAGTTAAATCACTTCAAAATCCAATTCTAATCCATTAAATTTATTTAAGATTAGAATTGGATTAAAATTTCATTTCAACTTCATTTCTAAACCTTTATTTAGCATCTTCAAAAAAATATTTCAAATTTGGTTTGATGCGTTTTTCCTGGTTAATCCTCCTATTGTTTTTTCCGATTATTACGCTGGCGCAAAGTGGCATAATAACAGGTAAGGTAACACGTGCTGATAATAAAGCGCCGTTACCGTTAGCTAACGTGTTTTTGAGTAATACAACATCGGGCACTTCAACCGCATCCGACGGAACCTTTACCTTAAGCCACCTCAAACCGGGTCAATACACCCTGGTTGTAAGTATTCTGGGTTACGAGGATTACTCTACAACTGTACTAGTAGGCGATAATCCTATAAATCTCCCAATTGAACTATCCCAAAAAGTTACCGAATTGCGCGAAGTAATTGTTACCACACCTGCCAATTGGAAAATAAATTACGAACAATTTGTTAAAGAATTTATTGGTACAGATGATAACGCCAAGCTTTGCTATGTATTAAATCCTAAAATCGTGAACCTTATTTATCACAAATCAAAGGAAGAGTTAGAAGCTTACACCGATGATTTTTTAGTGGTTGATAATGTGGCACTGGGATACCGTGTTAAGTTTTTGGTAAGTGAATTTACGAGCAGTAAATTAACCGGAACAATTTCCTACCGCGGTCAGCGGCTATTTCAGGAATTATCGGGCTCAAAAAAGCAAAAAGAAGAATGGAAGAAAAAACGGGAAGAGGCTTATTACGGATCGCCCATGCATTTTTACAGGTCATTGTATACAAATAAGTTGGATTCTGAAGGGTTTGTTGTAATGAAGTTAACCCAGCTGCCAAACGTTGACCGACCACAAGAGAATATTATTTTACAAAAAATAAAAAAATATAATGATGGGCACAATCGCGATTCATTAAATCATTGGATTGAAATGGAAAATTTACCTAAATATATGCGTCAACACTTATATCGCGATCCTTTACCAGTAAATTCATATTTGTTTGCAACTGAGCAAAAAGGCATATATGCTATAAATTTTACTGATTATCTATATGTGATTTATACTAAAAAACACGAAACCTCCGATTTTAGAGATATCTATAGGCCATTAGATATGGAAACTTTTGAAACCAGTGAACTTTCAATCAAAAATCCTTATTTATTTGATACCAATGGTGTTGTGTTTGGTGAGAATGCTCCATTATATGAAGGCACTTGGTCAAAATCAAAATTATCTGATCTGTTACCCGTTGATTATACACCCGGCGATTAATATCACTAATTTCGATACCAATTACAGCCAAATGATTTAATTCGTGATTTTTAAATCATTACCTTTGTCGGCACAAATAATATGAAGTTCATTTATCAAACATGGTGGAAAGTAATAGCCGTATTGCTGGTATTTTCTACACTTTTTACAGGTTTACTGCTTCATGTACCTGCTTTACCCGTACTTCACGAAACTATACGTAACCTCTATTTCCACGTACCGATGTGGATGGGGATGCTTACGGTATTTGTACTTTCTGTATACTTCAGTATAAAGTATCTGCGTAATGGCAGGGAAGAAGATGACCTGGCTGCAGTGGAATGTGTAAACACGGGCTTATTATTTTATGCCATGGGCTTAGTTACCGGCATGTTATGGGCGAAATATACCTGGGGGCAATTTTGGAGCGGCGACCCTAAGCAAAATAGTGCTGCAATAGCATTTTTACTATACTGCGCTTATTTGGTGCTACGTAATTCAATTGACGAAGAGCAAAAGCGCGCCAAGATATCGGCCATTTATAACATATTCGCTTTCCCGATAATGATTGTGCTGATATTCATTTTACCAAGAATGACCGATTCACTTCATCCGGGCAGTGGTGGTAACCCCGCATTTGGTAAATATGATTTAGATAATGGAATGAAGATCGCTTTTTATCCTGCTATGTTGGGCTGGAGCTTTATTGCCTTGTGGATTGCCACTATCCGTTACCGGATCCGTTTAATTGAAAACAAAAAGAATGCTATAAATTAATATGAAGAAATTAACTTTTTTGTTGCTTTTGCTTTTATCTTACACAGGGGTATTTGCACAATCGAATATTGGTGTAACTATGGATGACACCCTGCAAAGCTCAGGTAAAATATATGTTGTTGTTGCGATAATCGCTATCATATTTGTTGGATTAGCCTTATATTTATTTTCAATTGACAGAAGATTGAAAAAAATCGAAAACGAAAAGTAGTTCAAATAGTATGTTTAAATTGTTTAAACATACTATTATGTCGTCTGTTAGTAATTATTGAAAATACCCTTGGATTTATATTTGCAATATTGATAAAAAAAGTATCACATTTGCGCTGTTTTTTAACAATATAATAATTATCTAACAAAAATTATGGCTACCAATATTAATGCTGCTGTTCCGGACGATCACTTCTTTGGTGATGTATGTAAGTTTTTCGATCATGCGGCAAAGTTCACAAATCATGATGCTGGTTTACTTGACCAGATAAAATCCTGCAACAGCGTTTACCGTTTCCGTTTTCCCATCCGCAAAGGTAACGGCTTCGAAGTTATCGATGCCTGGCGCGTGGAGCACTCTCATCACCAATCACCAACAAAAGGTGGTATCCGCTACAGCGAAATGGTTAATGAGGATGAAGTAATGGCGCTTGCCGCCTTAATGACTTACAAATGCGCCATTGTTAACGTTCCTTTCGGTGGTGCAAAAGGCGGCATCAAGATCAATCCTAAAAATTATACTGTTGGCGAATTGGAAAACATCACCCGCCGCTATACTGTTGAATTAATCAAGAAAAACTTCATCGGCCCAAGCATCGACGTTCCCGCACCGGATTACGGTTCAGGCGAACGTGAGATGAGCTGGATTGCCGATACCTATGCAACTATGAATCCCGGTCAATTAGACGCAATGGGCGCTGTTACTGGTAAACCAATCGCGTTACAAGGTATAGCAGGTCGTCGTGAGGCTACAGGCAGGGGAGTAGCCATCGCTATCCGCGAGTGTGTTAGTGTTGGTGAGGACATGCAGAAAATTGGCCTTACAACAGGTATATCAGGTAAAAAGGTTATTGTTCAGGGTTTAGGTAACGTAGGTTATCATTCAGCAAAATTCCTGATTGAATTTGGCGCCATAGTAGTTGGCCTATGCGAGTTTGAAGGCGCTATATATAATGCCGACGGACTGGATATTGAAGCAGTATTTCAGCACCGTAAATTAACCGGATCAATTTTGGGTTATGCTGGCGCTAAATCTGAGTTCAAAAACTCAATGGAAGGTTTGGAGCAGCCATGCGATATCCTTGTTCCGGCGGCTTTGGAGAACCAGATCACCATCGGAAATATCAAAAATATTAAAGCTAAAATCATAGCAGAAGGAGCCAACGGACCTACAACTCCCGAAGCGGAAGCTATTTTCTATAAAAATGGTGGTTTGATCATCCCTGATATGTATGCCAACGCGGGTGGTGTAACGGTATCATACTTTGAGTGGTTGAAAAACCTTTCGCACGTAGCATTTGGCCGCATGAACAGGCGTTTCGAAGAAAACTCGAACCTGAACCTGGTAAACATGGTTGAAGGCATAACCGGGGTTGCCTTAAACAGCGCGCAACGCTCAAGCATCATCAAAGGTGCATCTGAACTGGAACTGGTAAACTCTGGTTTAGAGGATACCATGATCCGCTCATATCACGAGATCAGGGAAACCTTTATTACCACACCTGGCATTGACACCTTACGTACAGCTGCATTTGTAGGTGCTATCAACAAGATAGCGGTGTCTTACCAAAACCTTGGTATTTGGCCATAAAGAATCTGATTATCATAGTTTTTTTAGCCATTGTATAATTTTATACAATGGCTTTTTTGTGTCAGGACAGGTGGAACATACGGTTCATTTGGCACACTTTTTACCCCAAAAACGCTCTAAAAAGGATTAAAAAAGTGGTTTTTACATCACTTTTACAGCTCAAATTAGCATAAAAAATGGCCAAATCGACCTGAAAAACATCATTTTTAGCCTATTTTTAGCTGAAATTTCAACAAAAAACATTAAAAATGACAGCATTTTATGCGTGTTAGAATTTAAAGTGAAACAGTATTTTGATGTTCACTCGTTAGAGTTCGGCAAACTAAATTACTATTACTTAATCTTTATTTAAAAATTTAGTTGGTTTTGAAAGAGCAATCTTTAATGAATGATAACTGATGGTTAATATTGTGATTAAAATAATAAAGGAGCTTGTTGTTAGGAATATCCTCCAATCAACTGTAATTCGTCTGGCATAGCTTTGCAAATATTTGTTGCAAGCCAGATAAGCTAGTGGTAAAGCTATTAATAACGAAATCATAATTAGCATCAGAAGATTTTTATTTAATAGGCTAACAATGCCTAAAACTGGTGCACCAATAATTTTTCTAATACTGATTTCCTTTCCTCGCTGTTCAATCGATAGCATCACTAATCCAAAAAGACCACTGCATGATAATAAAATTGTTAAAACAGCTATGAAGGATAGTAGTTTTTGTAAGTGAACTTCATCTGAATACCTTGAATTCAATACCTGACTCATAAATTGAAATTCAAAGGCGCGTGTCGGCTCCTGTTTCTTAAAGGTAGCGCCTAATAAATTAATACTTTGATTGAAGTTATCAGGGCTTATCCTTATCCAAATACTGTTGTATGCCTCATTTTGAAATTTGTTTAAGACTAATGGCGAAATTGGCTCCCGTAATGACCTAATCGTATAATTACGGACAATTCCAACTATCTGATATCGTTTATTCGGTCGGTTAGCCAAGGAAATCATTTTACCAATCGGTTGCTGTAAATTTGCCTGGGCGACAAATTCCTCATTAACTATAACGGAATTTGCCGAATCAGCAGGGGAAGAAAAGTTCCGACCCTCGATCAGCTTAATTTGAAAAACTTTTAAAAAGTCATCATCAATTTTTGTTTCCTGGCAATCTATATTTTTGCCATTTATACTTGCTTGCGACATAATTATACCGTCTGATTGCCCGGTCACTCCAACAATATTATGATTTAAGCTCAATTCCTGTTTATATAAAGCCAATTTACTGTCAGGGTTTTCATATAATGGCATTCTTACCAAGTTATTGGGCTTAAAACCGATGTTGCTTTTTTGCAGATAAAAATATTGGTAAAAAATAGTTACGGTAAACATTATTAAAAATGTGCAAATTACAAATTGTAATACTACCAGCGTTTTACCAAAGTTATGTTTGCCTGATATTCCCAAACGTGCAGATAAAACTTTAACAGGATTAAAACCAGACAGGATAAAGGCGGGGTACATACCTGCTATCGTAGACGTTAATACAATTAGTCCCAGTATGGCCAATAGTACTTTGTAATCAGTGAAATAACTAATTTGAATGTCCTTATTAAAAAGGTTTGAAAAAATAGGCAAAAAAGACATGGCAACCATTGTAGCGAAAACCCCCGCTAACAAAGTTAAAATAAATGATTCACTGAGAAATTGGATTATTAATTGTATTCTGGTAGCTCCATTTACCTTTCGGACACCGATTTCTTTCGCTCTTTTCATTGATTGAGCAATTGATAAATTAATAAAGTTGATAGAACTTATCAAAATGATGAATAATGCCAAAAAACCTAAAACATACGAAATGGCCGGGTGACTGCTGTTCACAATTCCATTCCCTGTAACAAATCTGGAATATAAATGAATATCCTTTAACGGTTGCAACCCAAAAGTTTGAATGGTTGTATTATCCTTTACCTGCCAGGAGTGTGAAATTCCCTTATACACATCATTTAGCTTACTTTCTATAACATGGCTGTTCGCGTTGTTTTGCAGTAACACAAATGTATTTGTGTTAATATCATTCCAATTAAATTCCATCAATGGATTTAATTTCAGGAAAACAGAAAAGGGGAGTAAAATATCAAATTGAATGGAGGAGTTTTTAGGCGGCGACTTAACAATCGCTGTAACTGTAAAATTTTGATATTTTCCGGATAAGTTAACTTGTAACTCTTGTCCTATAGCATTGGCGTTTCCAAAATATTTAATGGCTTCTCCATCAGTAAGTACAATTGAAGATGGATTGTTTAAAGCAACTAAAGGGTTTCCGTATAGTGTTGGAAATGAAAAGATTTTTAGAAAATCATTATCAACATATAACCAGTTTTCTTCAATATCGGTATTGCCCTTCCTGATATTTCCTCCTCCGTTGATTAATCGGGTAAAGCCTTCCACTTCCGGAACTTCTTTTTTAAATTCAACACCTACAGGTGTTGAGGTAAAGCCCTCTAATTGCATATTATTGGATTTAACATTCCAATAGTTGGTTGTTACCCTGTAGATATGATCTAGTTTTACATTAAATCTGTCATAACATACTTCATCTTTAACAAAAATTATAACAAATATCCCGCAAGCCAAGCCAACAGATAATCCGATAATTTTAATAAAAGATAGAATTTTGTTCTTGAATATGTTTCTTAAAACTGATTTAATGTAATTTTTAAGCATACTAATGATAAATTTAAGATTGGCGGGCTAATAGTTAGTTTTTGATGGTTAGGTTAATTATTGGCAATAGTAAAAATTACAATTGCATCTTTAGGCTCATGCTCATGAGTTGATTGTTAATTAAATATTTTTTGCAATCTCAAAATGTCTGTTCATGCCACGGATATATTAAATCTAAAACCATTGAATGTTAAATAAGGTATTTTTTCAATTAAAAAAAACTTTCAAATACTAAACCAACAAAAATGCCAATATGTAATCAATTGATTTTTAATTAAATAAGATAAATTATAAAATTTTAGTGTTCGTTTATGGTTCAGCTACTGTTCGGAAATGATACAGCTTGTTTAGCCAATAGTAGATGTTGTTTTTAAAAATGCCCGGCAGGGATTAAGTCCAAATCAATAACGATTCTAAATAAGATTAATGTCTTGCAATAAACATTATTAACTTAACGTTTCGTATTTTTGTAAACTCAATTAAAGGAGAGAACCCTTAATGAAAAAATCATCAATTTTTGGTATTATAACCATTGCTGTAGCAATAGCAATCATCATTTGCACTTATGGTTCTGCCAGCACTTATGGTACTTTTAAAGATGCCGACAGTAACAGCGGCGAATTACATATCATCGGCCATATCGATAAGCAAAAAGAAATAGTATATGATGCCACTAAGGATGCCAATTACTTTTCTTTTTACATGCGCGATACTATAGGCAACGAACGTAAAGTGGTTTATACAGGTACAAAACCTGAAGACTTTGATCGTACAGATAAAATTGTATTGGTTGGCCAAATGAACAAAGGCGAATTTCACGCCTCACACATCCTGATGAAGTGTCCATCGAAATACACTCAGGATAAATTAGACGTTAAGGCTGATACTAAAAAAGCCTCCATATAAAATCATCTTCCTCTATATAAAACCATCTTAATGAATATAGCTTACCAGGGCGAACACCTTTTACCAGGTCAATTAGGCCAATTTTTCATCGTTCTTGCATTCGGTTCCGCTCTTTTTTCCGCGATCAGTTATTATTTCGCTACAACAAATACCAATAAGCTCGATACCTCGTGGCTATACATGGGGCGTATTGGTTACTTTTTAAATAGCATCTCTGTTATTGGTATTGGCGCTTGCTTGTTCTATATCATCTATAGTAACTTGTTCGAGTATCATTACGCGTGGGAGCACTCATCACGCACTTTGCCTGTTTACTATATCATTTCCAGTTTTTGGGAAGGGCAGGAGGGCAGTTTCTGGCTTTGGGGATTTTGGCAGGCTGTTTTAGGGAATATCCTTATCTGGCGTGCAAAATCATGGGAAAAACCCGTGCTTACCGTTATCGCGCTATCTCAAACACTATTGGCTTCTATGCTTTTAGGTGTCGAAATATTTGGCTCTCGTATAGGCAGTTCGCCATTTATCCTGCTTCGTCAGGCAATGGAAGCACCAATCTTTAGTCGCCCCGAATACCTGTCATATATCAAAGATGGTAACGGCTTAAACCCACTGCTTCAAAACTACTGGATGGTGATACATCCGCCAACCTTATTCTTAGGCTTCGCATCCATGATCGTTCCTTTCGCTTACGCGGTTGCTGGTTTATGGCAAAAAAGATATAAGGAATGGGTTCAGCCTGCTATATCTTACGCCTTATTCGCGGTAATGGTATTGGGTACCGGTGTAATCATGGGTTCACTTTGGGCTTATGAATCATTAAACTTTGGTGGTTATTGGGCATGGGATCCTGTTGAAAATGCAGCCCTTATCCCTTGGTTAACGCTAATAGGCGCTGTCCATGTCATGATCGTTTATAAAAATACCGGTCACGCCTATTTTACAGCTACTTTCCTTACACTGATTAGCTTTGTACTGGTATTATATGCATCGTTTTTAACACGTAGCGGTATCCTGGGCGAAACCTCGGTACATGCTTTTACTGATTTGGGTATGTTTTGGCATTTAGTGGTGGATGTGGTGGTATTTGCCATTATTGCCGCAACATTGTTAATTATTCGCTTTAAGGAAATGCCGATCAGCAAAAAAGAGGAAGATACTTACTCCCGAGAATTCTGGATGTTTGTTGGCTCTGTATTCCTGGCTTTATCATGCCTGCAATTAGTGGTGGTAACATCTATCCCGGTATGGAACGCCATATTTAAAACAAGCATTGCACCGCCATCAAACCCGGTTACTTTATACAACGTTTTCCAGGCTGGTTTCGCGGTTGTAGTTACCTTGCTTACAGGCGCTACACAGTTTTTAAAATACAAAAAAACGGATATTACCCGTTTCTTCATCAGCACCGTACTTTATCTTGTTTTCGCGGCGATAATTACCGGGGTAATTGTTTACCTAACAGGTGTTTACAAGCTTAAATTCGTATTTATATTAGTAATGCTGGGTGCTATTTACTCTATTTTGGTAAACGGAAAGGTTTTAGCAGATGCATTCAAAGGAAAGATCAAGTTAGCAGGTTCAGCAGTAGCGCATATTGGTTTTGGGTTGATAATGGTAGGCGCTTTAATATCAGCGGGTACAAGTAACGTAGTATCACAAAATACAAGTGGTATGGATTACGGCGCTGATTTTGATAAAGCGAACAACTCCCGCGAAAACCTAATGTTATACAAAAACGTGCCAATAAAAATGGGCGACTATACAGTAACTTATGTAGGCGATTCTATATCAGCACCAAACCACTATTTTAAAGTTGATTATAAGTTGTTAGATGGAAACGGCAATATTAAAGAGGAGTTTATCTTAAAACCGAACTCTCAGTATAACAACAAAATGGGGTTGGTTTCATCACCAGATACCAAACACTATTTGTTTCATGATCTCTACACGCACATCAGCATGGCTCCGCTTAACGTAATGCAGGCAGGCATGGATTTGGGCCACGATCAGGAAACTAACGATGATGCCAACTATAATGCCCCAGTTCCACACGATATGGCGGTAGGAGATACCATTCAGTATCGCGATGGCTATATTATTTTAGAAAAATTAAATAAAGACGCGCACGTACAAAACATCCCGATCACGGGTAATGACGTAGCCGTAGGCGCGGATTTAAAAGTAGTATCGCATGGCATTACTTACCAGGCCGAACCGGTTTATATGGTTAAAAATGGTTCAGTTTTTGATTTTGCCCGTAAGATTGACGATGCTGGTTTAAAACTGCGTTTAACCAAAATAATACCTGAAAAGAACAAGTTCGAGATAATGGTTTACGACCAGCCCGAAGGCAAAAGGCCGTACATTGTTATGCGTGCTATTAGCTTCCCATTCATCAACTTCTTGTGGTCGGGTACAGTTATCATGATTATCGGCTTTTTGTTGTCAATTTTCAGAAGGAATAAGGAACTGAAAACGGTATAATTAGTCTTGAACCATGATTTATTTGATTTTAGGATTACTTGAGAATTGTCCCCAAACATAATCAGGAAAATCCTTTAATCCCACAAATCATGGTTCAAACAATTTGTAATAGTATTTTGACGTGCTTTTTTCACATCAAAACATTACCTTATCAAATTAGTTGCTATCTTAGTTTCTCAAACCTGTATGAAAATGCTTGTCTACAAAAAAACAACAACAATCATCTGCTTATTAGCAGCCGTTACTTTCTCAGCGCTTACCTCGATGAGTTCGGATCACGACGAACATCATGGCCCTAAAAACTTAAAAGTTCTTCCTAAAAATATACCGCACGAAATGCTGCATAAAGTAATGGACGATTGGGCTGAAGCATTAGGTGTTCATTGTAATTTTTGCCATGCCGCAGGAGATAACGGTAAACTTGATTTTGCAAGCGATGCCAAGCCGGAAAAGAACATGGCGCGCCAAATGTATAAAATGACAGCCAAGATAAACGCCAAATTTTTTGAAGGTAAAAAAGACTCATTAGGAATGGTGATAGGCGATATTAAATGCGCCACTTGCCACCGTGGTAGCCCACATCCCGATGAAGTAAAACTTGCACCTGATATGATAAATCACGGTCCGGAAATGATGCATCACGACGGAATGGCCCCGGTTAAACCTGATTCTTCAGGCAAATAATCCGGTAAATATGTTTTGGCGATATTGCAAACGAATAATACTTAATTTAAAGTTTGTTTATTCGTAATTATTAGGCAATGTTGATAAACATAGGTAAACAGATCGTGCTTTTAAGTTCAAAATAATTCTAATCGCATTTGTTAACATTTTTATCGTAGATGTTGATAAATGCGTGCCAAAAAATACCTTAATTGCATTAATATTTGTTTAAGCTGAATTTTATGAATTTTCAGGCATATTATTTTATGTATATATGCAAACAGTTGTGCCGAAAAACCTGTATGAATAAGTCAAAACTATTTTCTCTATTAATAGTATTTTTATCACTACATAAAATTGTAAGTGCCCAGCAAACTATCATGAATGATATTTCTGAGGATTATATAGCCCGGCTGGTAGCACATGCCGAAGAAAACTATCCGCAGGTAAAATCAAACCAAAATAAGATAAATATAGCACAGGGTAATATTGGTAAAGCTAAAGTATCTTATCTGGACGCTTTTACATTTTCATACATATACCAACCTCAGGGGATAAACACGCTGGGTAACGTATCAGGTACAACGTCAAGCTATAACTATTTTAACGGCATTCAGGCTGGCATATTCTTTAATTTAGGGGCATTTTTAGAAAAACCATACGCCGTTAAACAGGCAAGGCAGGAGCTTGAAATTGCCAATAATGATCAAAATCAATATTATTTAACCATAACTAACGAGGTTAAAAAAAGATATTATACTTACCTGCAGGATATAGCTACTCTTAAACTTACCGCGCAGGCTTGCATTGATAATGAAAATATTGCCAATGATATCAAACACAAATTTCAAAAAGGCGAGGAAACGTTTGATAATTACACTAAAGCGCAAGGTACTTTAACCACAAGTTATCAAGCTAAAATACAAGCTGAAGCCGCTTTATTAATAGCAAAAGCTGATCTGGAAGAATTGCTGGGCGATAAATTAGAAAATATTAGATAGATGGAGTTAGGTGATTTTTTCAAGGTGCTTTCCCGGCATAAACTTACGCTGATAATAGTTCCGATTATAGCTATTATCATCACCTACTTTCTTGTACGTAACCAGGCAGATACCTACATATCTCAGACACAAATAGCAACCGGGTTGGTTGATAAATCACAAATAGCATTAGGCGATAACACTACTGGCGCTGAATCACAAATTGCGCAAGACTTTGACAACCTGATTGAAATTTTACGTTCAAAGAGGATTACTGAACAGGTATCATACCAATTAATGATCCATGATTTAACAAGCCCGACACCTTTCAGGCCGCCAAGCAAATTATTTTTGCAACTTAACCAGGCCGCACGCGAGCATGCATTGGCTGTTTACACAGATTATTATAATAAACGGAAGGAACTATCCTTATTTAATTCGGATCAGAATGGCTTGCATAGTTTATTAATCTCGATGAAATATGATAATGAATCGCTAGTTAAAAACCTGAATATTTATAGGGCGCAAAGCAGCGATTTTATTGATATAGAGTACAGCGATGACGATCCGCAATTAACGGCTTTCGTGGTAAATACCCTTGCGCATGAATTTATTTCATATTACAGTTTCATCGTAAAAGATAACCAGCACAAAGCGGTTACTTTCCTGGGTAGATTAGTTGAGTCGAAACGCGATACACTTGATTCAAAAATTGGTCAGCTAAAGAATTATAAGATACAAAACCGCATATTAAGTATCCCTGAGCAATCAAGGGCGCTATATTCGCAAATCGCGGATTATGAAACACATCTTGAACTGGCACAAAGAGACGCGATATCAACTGAAGCGGCGATCAGGAATATTGATAATCAGTTTAAACCCGGCCAACGTAAATACCTGGAAAGCTTGCTACAACCGGTAAACCAAAGCCTGGTAAGTACTACCGATCAGCTTAAAATATTAAATGAAAAATACATCGAAAGTAATTTTGATAATGTTTATAAAGAGCAGATAGACTCATTACAACATATTATTTCCGAAAGAATAAGCCAGTCTTCAGACAAATACATTGTAAGCCCGCTATCAACCCAGCAAAGCCTTGTTCAGGAGCGGTTAACCTTGCAGGTTCAATATGATCTCGCGAAAAACAGTATCGGCTCTATTCAGCAGGCTTTAAGCCGCCTTAATACCGAGCTTGATGGTGTTGTGCCGCATGAAGCGATAGTACAGCAGGATGAAAGCGCTATTGATGTAGCCCAAAAGGAGTACCTTGATATACTAAACAAGTACAATCAAACAAGTTTGGATGCAAGTTATAACGTAGATCAGTTAAAGCAATTAGATACCGCGATGCCCGGTATTATTGTACCATCAAAAAAAATGTTGCTGGTAATATTAAGCGGTATAATTAGCTTTATAGCTTGTGTAATTATATTCTTCATTCTGTATTTTATTGATGATACCGTTAAAACTCCCGAAGAACTTGCAAATAAAACAGGAGTCGCTGTACTTGGATACCTGAATTTATTGAGTACTACAACAATAGATTTAAGGCAGGTTTGGAACAATCCGCGCCCTAATCAGGAAATTTACCAATTTAGGAACTTGCTGCAATCTGTTAGGTTTGAGGTTGATACCGAATTAGGGCCAAACAAAGTGCTGCTAGTAAACAGCCTTGCCAACGGAGAAGGGAAAACATTTTTAGCTACCAACCTGGCCTACGCGTATTCACTTGTAAACAAAAAGGTTTTGCTTATTGATGGTAATTTCCATCATCCGGGTATTACCAATTCAGTTAAGTCAAAATTATATATCGAGGATTATTTTAATGGTACAATACCTGATTTTAACGAGTATAATCTTTCAAAAATAACCGTATTCAGCAACAAGGGCGGTGATGGCTCATTACTCGAAGTGAACAATGAGAAAACCATCCGTGATAAATTTGAAAAACTAAAAAGCGTTTTTGATATTGTTATTATTGAAGCATCTTCCTTAAACACTTTAAACAAATCAAAAGAGTGGAATAAGTTTACTGATAAGATCCTGACCGTATTTGAGGCAGGTAAAAGGCTCCGCGATTATGAAATGAAGCATATAAACTATCTTAAAAATTTAAATGGTAAATTTATGGGTTGGGTTTTAAATGTGGTAAACAAGCTTGATGCAGCGGATGAAGATCACACCGCTTAATACTGGCTGATAACACGTAATAATTACAAATGGCAATTATCTGGGCGATATGGATACTGTTACAGCTTTTAATCGGATACAATCTATATCTGCCTTTAATTCTTTTCGCTTTTTATAAGCCAGCAAAACAAATCCCGCCATTAGCTCCCGAAGATGATTATGCCATTATAGTTACCGCATATGAGCAGGTAGATTCAATACCCAACGTAATCGCATCTATATTAAAGCTTAATTACACCAATTTTATAGTATACATTGTTGCTGATAATTGCGATATATCTGGCCTAAGTTTTCAAGATGAACGCATAGTAATCCTGCGCCCGCCCGAAACACTGGCAAGCAATACACGCTCGCATTTCTACGCGATCCATAATTTCAAACGCCCACACACCCGCATAACCATTATTGATAGTGACAATTTAGTTGATCCTGAATATTTGCATGAGTTAGACAGGTACTTCAATACAGGGTTTTCAGCAGTCCAGGGCATCCGCGAAGCAAAAAACCTAAATACCACCTATGCCTGCCTTGATGCCGCCCGCGATATTTATTATCACTTCTACGATGGCAAAGTTCTATTCGGGATAGGCTCATCAGCAACGTTAGCAGGTTCAGGAATGGCATTTACCACCCAACTCTATCGTAATTGCCTCGAAGGCCGGGATATAACCGGCGCCGGATTTGATAAGGTTTTACAATCCATCATAGTGGGGCAAAACCTCCGCATAGCATTCACCGATCAAGCAATAGTTTACGACGAAAAAACCACCCATTCAGATCAGCTTGTTAAGCAACGCTCACGCTGGATAAATACCTGGTTCAAATACTTCAAATTCGGGTTTACATTGGTATTTAAGGGTATAACCAACTTTAGCCGCAACCAGTTTATATTTGGTTTTATATTGCTCAGGCCGCCATTATTTATATTCCTGATACTATCGGTGATATGTATGTTGGCTAACATATTTATAAGCATAACTGCGGTATTTATATGGCTGGTGGGATTAATTGTGTTTGTGCTTGGTTTTTATATCGCATTAGCCAAATCTGATACCGATAAGCGCATATGGCAATCATTAATTAATATCCCTAAATTTATTTTTTACCAGGTGCTATCGTTATTAAAGGTTAGGAAGGCAAATAAACATTCCGTAGCTACCACACATTATTACAATAGTAATACTATTGCAAATGATAAAATAAAAAGCGATGAGAGTTGAACCGTCCAAGCAAATAAAGGAAGCTATAGAATTATCACCTGAAGAAAAAAAAATAATTCTACAAGCTAAAATCAATCGTGTTACACGTATTATAGCTATCATACTTGCCTTTATAAGCACGTTTATATTTTTCTTTAAAATACTATACTTTTAATGGAAGATACTACACGGAATATAGAGCCAACGCCTCACTACAAATCAAAAAAAAGGTTTTCGCAAACATTTAAGCGGATTTTTTTTATTGAAAAACTGTATAATACCACCGGTTTTATTCTATTATCAATTCTGGCAGTACTAGTTGCCGTGGGCACGGCTTATGCGGGTATTGTATTTGGTGTACTACTTATAATGGGAATTGTCGCATTGCCATTATTATATGCCATAATAGCCTATCCCAAATTCGGGATTATTGTATTGCTCATCATGTCGTACATGCTATTTGTGCTTACCCAATTTGGTTTGGATGGGCCAATAGGTACAATAATGGATGTCTTACAGGTATTGCTGGTATTTGGCATGTTTATCCAATTAAAAAAGGATAAAAACTGGGTCATATTCAAAAGCCCGATAACTTGGGTGTCGTTATTGTGGCTTGGGTATAATTTAATTGAATTATTTAACCCGCATTCTGGTTCAAGTATGGCGTGGCTTTATACGGTAAGGCCTGTAGCAATTACTACGTTAACTTATTTTGTGTTCATGTACAGTATCAATTCTGTTAAGTATATCAGGCTTATATTTAAAATATGGCTTGTTTTAACATGCATTGGTGCCGCGTATGCATTTAAACAGGAATACATAGGCTTTAGCGCTCATGAACAAGCCTATCTGGCTATGCCCGGCATAGCCGATCTTTTGCTTATTGATGGTCATTGGCGCAAATTCTCCATTTTTTCTGATCCGGTTGCGTTCGCTTATAACATGGTGATGCCGAGCATTTTTTGCATTTGCATGCTAACCCTAAATATTAAACTTTGGAAAAAGATAGTATTCGGCTGCCTTATCGGCTTTTTTTTAGATGCCATGCTATTCTCGGGTACCCGCGGGGCTAACGTGTTAATACCCGCGGCCCTGGGTTTATTTGTAGTACTTAAATTTAATCGCAGGATTTTATTTGCCACAATATTGGCGGCTATATTTCTTGCTTTCTTAATTACAGTACCAACATCAAACCCTAATTTGTATCGTTTTCAAACGGCTTTTAAGCCAAATAATGATGATTCTTATAACCTCAGGAAAAGAAACCAAAAAAGAATACAACCTTACATTGTATCTCATATTATGGGAGGGGGATTAGGGTCGACTGGCGAATGGGGCGAACGTTTTACACCAGAATCATATCTGGCTCATTTTCCGCCTGATAGCGGTTACATGCGTGTTGCGGTTGAAGATGGCTGGGCTGGATTGCTTGTTTTTTGTTTCTTTATGTTCGTAATCATAAAAACGGGGATAAATAATTACTATCTGATTAAAGATAAAGAACTAAAAACCTATTGCCTCGCCATGACACTGATTATATTTGCTTATAATCTCGCTAATTTTCCTCAGGAAGCATTAGTGCAATTTCCATCCAATATTTTATTCTATATGGAAGCTGCATTGATAAACATAACACTTAGATTAGATGTAGCGCAAAAACAGCAAAGGGACAAAGTAATGCTGACTACCAATATTATATAAAGCAATAATATGAATGATAATAGCATCTTAAATAATTGCGATATTATAATGGTGGGCCAGCAACCCTGGGACGTAGAAATAGGTAGCAACAATAAAAATATTGCAGTTCAGTTCAGTAAAAATAACAGGGTTTTATATGTAAATTCTGCTATTAGCAGGGGAACGGCTATCAAACACAAATCCACCCACGAAGTAGCCAAAAGGCTCAAAGTAATAAATCATAAAGAGGATGGCTTAACCGAAATACAGCCCAACCTTTGGGTGTATTATCCTGATGAAATGATTGAATCTATTAATTGGATCAATAACAAATTTCTGCACTCACGTTTAAATAAGCTTAATAATAAACGTTTTGCCCGATCTATTAATAAGGCAATTAAAAAGCTTGATTTTAAGGATTACATATTGTTTAATGATAATGATATTTTAAACAGCTTTTATTTAAAGGAACTTTTAAAGCCAAAACTGAGTATATATTATTCAAGGGATTTTTTATTGACTGTAGATTATTGGAAGTTGCATGGGCAAGTAAAAGAACCCCAGCTAATTGCCAAAAGTGATATTTGTGTAGCAAATTCCACTTATTTGGCTAATTATTGTAAAAAATACAACCCAAATTCATTTTATATAGGCCAAGGATGCGACATTGAAGAGTTTACTAAGTTTGAAGGGCCTAAGCCATCAGATGTCGCTAATATCAAATCACCAATAATAGGTTATGTTGGTGCTATACAAAATATACGTCTTGATGTTGATCTTATAAAATCAATCGCGCTGAAGCTGCCTGATGTAAGCATTGTTTTAGTAGGCCCCGAAGACGATACTTTTAAAAGTAGCGATCTGCATACAATTAGTAATATATATTTTTTGGGGGCAAAACCCACAAGCATGATGCCGGCTTACGTACAGTCGTTTGATGTATGTATAAATCCACAGGTTATTAACGATATAACTATAGGTAACTATCCGCGTAAAATTGATGAATATCTGGCTATGGGCAAGGCCGTGGTAGCCACAAAAACATTAGCAATGGATGTTTTTAAGGATTATGTTTATTTATGCGATTCCACGGATGAATATGTTGCTGCCATTCATGATGCATTAAAAAATAATTCGGCTGCTTTACAGCAAAAACGCATACAATTTGCAGCAACCCATACCTGGGAAAATAGTGTGAAAAATATATATGAGGCTATTAATCAAACCATCAATTCAAAATCTGGGCTAAAAAACAAGGCTATACTTATTTTTAGTAACATGAGGTATAATAGCCCCATAGAAGCTACATCCTTATTTTTAGCCAGATCATTAGCAAAAAATTATCAGGTTTTTTACATCGAATATCCATCAACAATAAGGGATTATTTTAGGAATAACAACTCACCGGAATTTTTAGCTGTAAAAAAGAGTTTTTTTAATGTTGATGATGCTTTGATTAATACCGATACGCCAAATCTTAAAAAAATATTTTTACCGATTTTGGCATCTATAAATTTTCTACCGGAAGGTAAAATTTATCGTTACTTGTTGAACATTAATGAAAAATTGATTCTTAAAAGGATAAAAGCAGTACTCCAAAAGCAATCTATTGTGGATTTTATCTTTATAAATTCTTTTAATTTTCACTACCCCGATGTTGGGGATTTATTAGATCCGGAGTTAACGGTTTATCAATGTATTGACCCCCTGATCACACCTTATGATTTAAAACATGGTTTTATATCCGAATTACAGTTAGTAAAAAACAGTAACACCGTTATTTGTACCAGTAAAGCACTATATCTTGAAAAATTAAAAATAAATAGCCATAGCCATCTTCTGCCAAACGCTGCAGATCTATCACATAGTTCAAAGGCATTAGATGATGCATTACCAATACATCATTTATTAGCTAATATCCCCAAACCCATAATTGGTTATTTTGGCAGTATTGAGCGCAGAATAAATTACGACTTGATGCTTGACCTGGTAAAGGCAAATCCTGATAAAAGTTTTGTTTTTGCAGGCCCCGTGATAAAAGAACACATTCCGGAATGGTTTTTTAAGACCGCCAATTTGTATTTAACGGATCAAATACCTTATAGCGAAATGCCACAAATGGTTAAAGGTTTTGATATAGCCATTATTCCATTTAAAAAGGACGACGTAAGTGCAACTATATTCCCGTTAAAGCTTTTTGAATATTTAGGAGCAGGCAAACCGGTTATTGTAACGGATTTTAACCCCGATTTAAAAGATTATACAAAAGATGTTGTAGTTTTTTGTGCAGATGCAACGGCGTTTAACCAAGCTATAAATACTATATTAGCTACTGATAATGAACAAAATAAAGCCGAACGACAAGCAGTAGCTAATGAAAATACCTGGGATGCTAGCGCTACTAGGTTTATTGAAATAATTGAAAAGGAACTCCGGTTAAAATATCAGGAAAAATCCTAATTAATTTTTTTCGCGTTGATATAATCATAGCTATGTTTTAGGTTACGATAAATAACTCTTGTAAAGGCAATAACAAAATTAGAGCTTTGCCTTAAATCGCTACGTTTCATGGTACTGGGCTCATCATTTGAATTTACCTGATTAAACAAGCTTTTGAAATCCACATAAAACATGGCTTTGCCTTTATTTTTTAAAAAGGACATTGCCATTAAAAATTCTGTGCGGTCGCCTTTTATACCTTCGGCATACCTGCCAAATTTATCGAAGAAGGTGCTTCGCCTTAAGTGAGGATGGTCGCTATAAAAATGAAATTTTTGATGTCCGGGATACCAGAGTTTGAAAATCATTTCTGAAAACCCATCGCGGTAAGGTTTAAGATATGGATATTTAAAATAAGCATAAAAACGGATCATATCAATATCTGCCCGTTCCTCGGCAATACTTAAAGCATCTTGCAAATGTTTCTTATAACCAGGGAATGGGTCAAAATCTTCCTGAACATACAAGGTATAAGGCGTATTTACAGCATCTTGCCCTTTGTTAATATTGTTGCCAAGCCCTTTGTTAACAGGTGCGGTTATCAGCCTGAAAGGGTAGGCGCTTTGCAATAATTTTAATTGCTCTAAGTGCTCAGGCTTACTTCCGTCATCCGACACTACAATATCTCCGAAAATAATTTCCTGATCGGCAAACGCCTTTAAAAGCCGTTCTAACGATGCGCTTCGGTTGTAATGGGTTACTAATAAAGTGATTTTATTAAATTCGGGCTGCATTATGTTGATATATTCATTAGTCTACGTTTAGCATAACGCAATTGTTTACCGTTTAAAAAAGTAATCATATGTCCACCTCAACAGTTTAAGCTGCAAGTATACAGCCCTTACGGCCAATGCTGCCGGGTTTTTACTTTCGCGCCAACTGCCTCTGCCCATGGTACTTGGCTCATCTACCGAGTTTTTTTGATAGAATAAATCGTTAAAGCGATCAAAAAATAAACCTCTGCCTTTTTTTTGTATAAAGGATAAAGCCATTCCATATTCCGTCAAATCGCCTTTTATACCTTCGGGATATCGGCCAAATTTTTCAAGAAAATTGCTCCGCCTTAAATGCGGGTGATCGCTATAGACATAAAATTTAAGATGATTATTGGCGAAAAAGCCGGGTTTAAATATCATCTCAGAAAAACCTTTGGCATAAGTTTTTAGGTACGGATATTTAAAATACCCATAAAAACGTACTATATCCAAACCATGGTCGGTTGTCATTATATCAAATGCATCTATAAAATGGCTTAGGAATGCATCCTTCGGCTCAAAATCTTCCTGAACATATAATGTATAAAGTGTTTTCACTGCATCCTGGCCTTTATTTATATTGTTACCTAAACCTTTATTTACAGGCGTTGTTATCAATCTGAAATTATAAAAAGGTTGCAGTGCCTTTAATCTTTCCATATGCTCGGGCTTGCTGCCATCGTCAGATACAACAGTATCACCGAATCTTATGTGCTGGTTAGCAAATGTTTGCAGTAGCCTTTCTAATGATCCGCTACGGTTGTAATGGGTAATTAATAAAGTAATCTCGTCGAAATAACTTTCTTTTATTTCCATAGTTAAGCTAAGATGTCAAAAATTTCGTTTATAATGCATAACATTTACTATATTAATGTCGTAAGATGTATTTTATACCTATATGCCTTCAAAAATAGTTTCTGCTATTAAAAATAAATATTTCCTTTCGCTATCAGGTAACGTTATTATGTCGGGCGTTGGTATGCTCATCATGGCAATAATTTATCGTTTCCTGCCAATGCAAATTGTGGGTACCTGGTTGTTGTTTCAAACTACATTAGGCACTATCGATACATTCAGATCAGGGTTTTTAACCACTGCTTTCATAAAATTTTATGCCGGCTCAACACCTGAACGCACCGCGGAAATTACCGGCTCGGCCTGGATAATAGGTTTTTGCATAACCGGCATACTTGTAATTGTAAACATACCGCTTATGTTCTTTATGCATGATATTCATGATGAAGGATATTTGTTGTTTATAAAATATTCCGGTATATGTTTTATATGCATGCTTCCAACGTTTATTGCAGGTTGCGTACTATTAAGTGAACAAAGATTTGATCGCACACTATATGTGAGGATTGTGAATCAGGGAGGTTTTCTATTAATGATAATTGTGCTTGCTATAATGCATAAAATCAGCCTAATGGGAGTTGTTTACTCTTATATTCTGTCGTACTTTATTGCAAGTGTCTATGTAATAATAATGGGCTGGGCTCGCATAAGCACTATAAAAAAGCGAAGTAAAAATGCAATTCTCGAGTTATTTCATTTCGGCAAATATAGTGTGGGTACTACCTTCAGCGCCAATTTGTTTGGAACCTCGGATACTATTATAATTAATATGATGTTGGGCAAAGCTGCGCTCGCCATTTATAATTTAGGGCAAAGCCTTATGCAGGTTGTTGAAATATTACTCCGGAGTTTTGCAGCCACGGCCATGCCAACATTATCTGCTGCTTTTAATCAGCATAGCCCAATAGGGGTGATCCATATCATGAAAAAATACATCGGTATGCTAACTGTTGTACTTATTCCTATTGCTATATGTGGCTGGGCATTTGCCGATCTGCCAATCTACATCATTGGCGGTGGCAAATACCTGGGTACACAAGCTGCCAACGTATTCCGTTTATTCCTGGCATTTTCACTGCTTTACCCGGCAGACCGCTTCTTCGGCTTAACACTGGATGTCATCAACCGCCCGATAATTAACTTTTACAAAGTGTTAATAATGCTGGCTATCAACATCTCCATGGACTTTTTAGGAATTTATATTTTCGGAAACATCTATGGTGCTGCACTTTCTACAGCTATTTGGGTAATAGCGGGAGTGGCCATAGGATATTTTTCACTCAATAAATACCACAAATTCTCATTCTGGGATTCCTATACCTTAGGATTTAGCGAGAGTAAATTGTTACTAACAAGCACCCTGCAAAAATTCAAATCGAAATAATAATAGCTGTATTAAAACTTTAAAGTAACCTCAAAAAGGTTTTCCTTGGTTTGTAAGTTATAATGATAGGTAAATTTATCGGCGGCTTTAGTAATAATGAGTAACCCGAAATGCTCAACAATATTTTCTACAGCTAAAATGTCATCCAAATTAATTTCATCGCAAAAAAAGTTGATGTTTTTCCCCGAATCGATTATCGCATACAACGTGTGCAGTATATCATTACTTATAGGAATTTTAGTATTCACTGGATAGTTTTTCTGAATAAGCGATAAAGGGTTACCAAAATCAACTTTCAAAATACTTACATCATGCCCGCTTATCTTTACATCGATTATAGTGCTGTTTACCCCTGCATGCTTTAATGAATTTGTGAGCAATTCCGTTACAATTATTTTAGCTTTAAATAACAATTCACCAGCCGAAGCTGTAGCAGGTAATTCATCAGTAATGAATCCAAGAATTTGGTGTGTATCAGAACTTAAATGGTAACTATTTTTTAAAAACTCAAACTGTTTACTTTGCATTATATAAAAAGCTAAACATTAATGGCTTCATCATAACTGCCGAAAATCTTAAACACCTTATCCAACCGGATCAGTTTTAACAAATCATGCACATCATCTCTTAAACCCACCAACATCACATCAAGTTTCATGCCCATTGCATGTTTTAATATAGCCACCAAAGCACCTAAAAACGAACTGTCGATGTATTCAACCTTATTGAAATCAATAATTAGAGTTTTTTTATGGCGGTCTAAAAGCTGTATTACTTGTGTTTTAAACAGATCTGAGTTATTCAGATTAGCTTCAGAAACCTCAATTTCTATCAAAAGATGATTTTCTGTATCTTTTATAATCTTGATCATATTATATGGTTTTGCGGATGTTTATTATGCTGCAATCATCAACCTGCACAGCTAATGAGGGCTCAAATAACTCGTCCTGTATACGCTTAAAAGAATATTTTTTGTTCAGCATCAAATCAATATTATGTGCGAATTTATTGTAATCGCTTTTCTTGCCTGCATCGTCCGAAAAATCGATCATCCCATCTGTAAAAATCAATAATTGGTCATTTTTAGATAACATAATTTGCTGCTCAGTGTATTCGTTTCCGCCAAAAAGGCCTAATAACAGGCCATCCCCGCTTATTTGTTTTAATGTTGATGTATTCGCTTCGAAATGTAATAATGGCAAATCACCCGCACCGGCATAGGTTATGATCTGTGTTTGGTTATCAATCATCAATAATGATAAGCTCGACAAAATATCCTTCAGCACATCATCTAAACAAATCACATCATTCACCTTCTGCAATATACTGCCAACTGAATAATCCTTACTAAGCACGCAAAAACGTATAGCAGCACGTATATAGCTCAAAAAGCTAAACGTGAAAAACCAAGCCATCCACTTTTTGCCCATAATGTCACCTAAAACAACGAATGTGTAGCGGTCATTTGCTTTAATAAAATCAATAAAATCGCCGCCGGGGATATCCTGATAAGGCCTATGCCAAAATTCCACTTCAAAGCCATTAATTTTAGGTGTTTTTGTAGGGATGGATTTTACATTCAGGGTCTCGGCAGCTTTTTTTAGTTCACTTTTTGATAGTTCCTGCTGTTTTTGTACCGTATATATCAGGTTATTAATTTTTGATACAATAACATTTACGGGTGTATCTTTAGTTACATAATCAACAGCTTGCAGGTTAAGCCCTTTAACCATCAAATCATTATCAATAATATTCGTCAGGAAAATAAATGGAATATCCTTAAATGAATCATTAGCCATAAGTAGTTGCCTAAATTCCATGCCATTCATGTCAGGCATTTCATAATCCGATAATATGGCATCAGGCAATTTTAAATTCAATTTTTCAAGCGCTTCTTTGCCTGATTCCGCGGTAACACAGTCAATCCCCGCCTTTTTAAATGCTTGCGACAGCATTTTTAAAAACAACTGGTTATCATCAACCAATAAAATACTTTTTACCTGCGTATTTATTGCCATTGCTATTTACGGGCTGTATTGCGGTAAAGGCCTTTAATTAAAAAATACACACCTGCTAAAATTATCAGTAGGGATATTAGGTCCATTAATGTGATGCCATCATCCCGTGTAAAATAAAATATAGTGTACATCTCAAAAAATGGCGGTGCAGGCATAATTATCATCGCGAAGCCAAGGGTTATCATCACAATGCCTATTCCCGCTAAAATTATCTTCAATAGGCGATCGCGACGCAGGTGCTTTTTTGAGATTTTACTGTCGAATTGATTATTTGATAACAAAATACTAAACTCATCCAGCAACGCTTCTCGTGGAGTATTAGCAGTATCCAATTTATGAAACGCTTCAATTTGCTCAAGCTTTGGCCCCGAGCTTTTTATCGCGTCATTAAAACGGTCTCGCATAGCCTTAGCTGTTTCGCTGCTGATGTCGCTTTTAGCAAGTAATGCTATAAGCTCATTCATCTTTTTATCAATTTCCGCTTTATTTTCAGCCATATAAGGAAACGCCGTACGCTCTTTTGTAATATTATTTTTGATAATGGATTCTAATCTTTACTTTTCAATAAATAAACTGCAAAATTCAAATTTTCCTTCAGATGAACAGTGTTTCCATCATTACGGTAAACTTCAATCAAAGTTTCGTTACCGAAGAACTATTGTCATCCATCAGCACCACCAATACTTACCCGAATATAGAGATTATTGTTGTTGATAACGGAAGTAAAACAAACAATGTACCCGAATGGCAAATTAAGCACCCCGGCATCAAATTTATACGGTCTGAAATTAACCTTGGCTTTGCAGGCGGTAACAATTTAGGCGTTAAGGAAGCAACAGGCAAGTACCTGTTTTTTGTAAATAATGATACCGAGTTTACGCCCCAATTAATTAATTTGTTAGTAGCTACCTTAGACGAGCATCCCGAAATAGGCATGATCTCGCCCAAATTAAAGTACTTTGACAAGCCGGACATGATTCAATATGCGGGTTATACCCCCATGAATTATTACACCTGCCGTAACCATTGCATCGGTCAGTCTGAAACCGATCAAGGGCAATACGATAATATAACTGCCCCAACAGGTTATATACATGGGGCCGCCATGATGGTTAGGCGGGAGGCTATTGAAAAAGCAGGCCTAATGGCCGAAAACTTTTTTTTATACTATGAAGAGTTTGATTGGTGCGATAGGATAAAAAAAACAGGGTACGAAGTTTGGGTT
>Ga0302197_10000335_pt1 | contig 47446 bp, 30 predicted proteins | sample II_Bog_N2_1_FD_193526 | JGI IMG/M metagenome (GOLD analysis project Ga0302197, IMG submission 193526) | Peat permafrost microbial communities from Stordalen Mire near Abisko, Sweden - II_Bog_N2_1 | ecosystem: Environmental > Terrestrial > Soil > Wetlands > Peat | place: Sweden: Abisko... | reverse complement strand
AAGGACACACCCAAGGAATACGACGCCTGGAACATCGATCCCGGCACCCTTGACGTCGAACCCTCCACCATTGACAGGGCCGACTCCGTTGATAATGTCGACGGCGCGATTCGCGTGACCAGCCACTGGCAGAACTCCAAGTTCGTTCAGACCATCCGCCTTCAGGGCGACCAGGTCGATATCGAGAACGACATCGACTGGCACGAGGCCCACGTCCTGCTCAAGGCCGCCTTCCCCGTCGCCGCCTACGGGCCCTTTGCCACCTACGAGATTCCCTACGGCACCATCGACCGGCCCACCACCCGCAACAACTCGTGGGAAAAGGCTCAGTTCGAAGTCCCCGCCATGCGCTGGGCCGACCTCTCCGGCACGGCGGGCAGCAACGGCGTCCACGGCCTGAGCATCCTCAACACGTCCAAGTACGGCTACGATGCCGCAGGCGACACACTCCGCATCACGCTCCTTCGCTCGCCCAAGTGGCCCGACGCCGAAGCCGACATGGGCCACCACCACTTCCACTACGCGCTCTATCCCCACGCCGGTACGTGGAAAGACGCGCTCACCGTCCGCCACGGCTGGGAGTACAACTACCCCCTCATAGCCGTCGTCACCACCGCCCACCCCGGCTCGCTGCCCGCCGAGCACTCCTTCGCGTCGGTCACGCCCGAGAACGTCGTTCTCACCGCCGTCAAAAAAGCCGAAGACCAGAATGGCCTCGGCGTGAATGGGTTAATTTTGCGCGTCTACGAGTGGGCAGGAAAGCAGTCGACCGTCGAGTTCCACGTCCCGCCCGGAGCCACAGGAGCGACCGTCACCAACATGATGGAGGTTCCCGAAGGCGATGCACTGCCCGTAACCGGAGATGTGGTCAAGGTACCAATCAAGCCCTACCAGATCCTGACCATCCGCGTCGACTACCCCAACGCGGGGCCGAAGAGCTAGGTCTGACGCATTTTCATTCGGGCCTTGTCCAGTGCTGAGCACTGGACAAGGCCCGAATCCCCCATTTCTTCACTCCCCACATCTCTGCTACCCTTTCGGTAAGGAGTTCTGATCGTGAGCCTGTCTTCCCCGTTCTTTATCGTTCCCCTCATCGCCGTCATCTTCATCTGTGCCATCCTTTTCGCCACCTCGTCTAAGGAAGACGGCCACTCGTCTCATTAATTTAGGCACTGATCTGGTCACTGATCTGGCCCTCGCCCCTTGCGGGCAACCGAGCAACCCCATGAATTTCGCGTCCAACGCGAGCCGCAGGCGCTTCATTTCAGCCGCCGCGCGCACTGCGGGCGCAGCCATAGCCCTCGGCCCCACTAGTCCCTTTTCCGGCAGCCTCTTCGCCGAACCCTCCTCATCTTCCGACCAGCCCTCCATAGACGACTGGCTGCGCACATGGGATGCCGCCATCGCCGTCCTCATCGGCAACCTGCATCGGGCAGCCGGCTACGACAAGCCGCTTCTCTTTGAAGGCAGCACTTATCAGGGCGTCTGGCTTGAGTGCGGCCCCCACGAAGGCCTCGTCTACGCCTCGTTTGCCGACGTGGTTCCCGCGGCCACTGGCCTGCCCACCCCAATCCTGCCAAACCCCATTCAGGCCGCCGTCAACAACCACATGGCCTTCTTTCGAAACCAGCGCCCCGACGGTCAGTTGCCCGCCAGCATCAAGACCACCGAAAACGGCTTCGGCCAAATCCAGATGGTGGTCCCCATAGCCGCCACCGCACTTGAGCTCTTCCACATCACGCGCGATGAGCCATTCCTCACTGTCGCTTACTCAGCCTGCTCGAAGTGGGACCTGTGGCTACGGCAGTATCGCGACACGCGCAAGACCGGCCTCGTCGAGGGATTCTGTACCTACGACACCGGCCAGGACAACAGTCCGCGCTGGAACGGCATCCCCAATCGCTGCCCTGACGCAGACGCGCGCAAGTGCCCGCCCATCGCCTCGCTGCCGCGCCTCTGCCCCGATCTTTCCGCCACGGTCTACGGCGGCCGCGATGCCCTCGCGCAGATGGCCAAAGCGCTCGGCAAGAGCAGCGAAGCCGACCGCTGGCGCAGCGATGCCGAGTCCATTCGCCAGCTCATCATCGACAAGCTCTACAGCCCCGAGGACGCCGCCTTCTACGATCTCGACGCGCAGGGCAAGTTCGTCCGCGTCCGGTCCGACGTCATCAGCCGCGTCCTCGGCGAGCACGTACTCAACCTGAGCGACAAGCGCGACAAGGCCATCTTTGAAGCCGTCTGGAAGCGCCAGATCCACAACCCTGCAGCGTTCTGGGCCCCATACCCCTTCCCCAGCATCGCCATGGACGACCCCGCATTCGTGCGCCCCATCCCGCCCAACTCCTGGGGCGGCGCTTCGCAGGCGCTTACCGCTCTGCGCGCACCGCGCTGGATGACCCACTATGGCAAATCGGCCGAGCTTCGCCAGCTCATGCACCAGTGGTGCGCCGCCATCGCCCACAACGACGACTTCCGCCAGCAGTTGGACCCCCTCACCGGCGAGTTCACGCTGCCCGATCCCGGCGGCTACTCGCCAACCGCTCTCGTCTTTCTCTCCTTCGCCCGCGAGCTCGGTTTCGAACGACGCTCGGTCGGCCAACCGATGTAGCGATACGCCCACTCCATGCGATCCTGCTCTACTTATGCTTGATGCGCACGAGCACCACTCCCTGCCGTGGAAGCGTCAGCTTTACGCTTGCCTTCCCGCCATTCACAGCAATCGCGTGATCCGCCACAGTTTCTTCCAGCCCTGCGGCCTTTTGCAGCATATCCACCTGCTCCACGCTCGGATGTGCCGGGCTCCCCATCTGCTGCCACGCTCGATAGCCGTTGCTGTGCGTCTCGTCCATGCGGAACTCCGCCGCAGTAGCCTGTCGCCCTTTTAGCCCGTCCACTTCCAGGCTGATCTCCGCCGCCGGCGCGGCCACATCCGCGTCGTGATAGTTCCACACCATCACGTCTACCTCATTGCCGTTGCGGGTCGCCACAGCGTTGATGTCCGGCGCGTCCACGACGCTATGCTCAACAACCTCATCAATTGGCAGGGCGCCGCTGCTCTCTGTCGCCACCCACTCGCCGCCCGGCTTGCCCCCGCCCAGCATGCTCATCATGCGAAATACGTTCAGCACCGGCTTGTCGATGCCGTTGGTCGCCAATGCGCGAAACCCCGCAAACGCCGGCTGATCTTCAAATTCAAAGGCCCACGTCACCGCTCCTTCCACCATCACGCCGTACCTCCGTGCTAGCTCGTAGGTGCGCATCGTAGCTTCGGCAACGCTCACACCATAGAGCGGTCCGTTGCGATAGCCGTTCCGGCTCCCCTGGCACGCGGCGCAGCCCTCGGGGTCGAACTCGCCCAGGATGATGGGCGTCTTTTTCCACTCGAAATAGCTCGCGATCACCTTCATCCCGCGCTCAGCGGCAGCAAGCTGGTGCCCCACGCTCGTCACCACATGCCCATCAACAAATGTCGGGCTGCCTTTTGGGTGATAGCTGATGAAATCGAGCGGCGCGCCCATGCCGCCCGTCGCAGCATTCGCTCCGTGCGCGCAGTGCTCCAGAAATTGCCGCAGAAACACCTCAGATTTGTCGCTGATTCCCGTCGCCTCTGGGCCACCGATCCGAGCCTTCGGCAGCACGCCGCGAATCGCCGCCGCCGACAGGTCGTACAGCCGGTCATACTCATCCGGCGTCCCGTGCCAGTAGCCGATATCCGGCTCGTTCCACACCTCCCACAGCCAATCGTCCACCTGGTTGCCGTAGCGCTGTTTCAGATGCGTCGCATACGCCGCCACCAGCTTTGACCACTTCGCCTCATCTTTGGGCGGGTACGTCCAGCCGGTAAAGATGTCGCCTTTCGGGAACGTGTGCCGGTACGGCTCCGGGTGCGTGCTCAGCGCCTCGGGCATAAACCCGATCTCCACCAGCGGCCGCACATGCGCCGATACCAGAGCGTCGAAGATCCGGTCCGTGATCGTGAAGTCGTAGATCGCCGTGCCGTCGGCTCGCTCCGTATATACATTCGTCGATCCCCACTTCAGCGAACCATCGCCATCGCCCGTCGTGAACAGGTTGTGCGGCCTGAAGTAGACCGGCGCATAACCCAGCTTGCCCAACTCGGCCAGCAGCTTTTTGCCGTTCGGCGCATAGGTGTAGTTCGGCTCATCCGCGCCGAAGAAATTCGAGATTGGCGAGTACGCGCCCCGTGCCTCGCCGGCATGCACCTTGATCACGACCGCCCCAGCAGCATTCACGGCTTCAGCCGCGCTCCCGTTCTCGGCCAAGCCCGCGGTTGCAGCAACCGCCGCAACCACCACAACAACCCATCCTGCCAACGATCGCTTCATCCGGTCCAACATATCACTGGAGCATAGATTCGGGTGTACCATTCGTCCCATGGAGTCCCATAGTTGCCCCGATCCTCAATTCCCCCGCTCATTTCCCGGAACCGTTCCGTCTCCATAGTCGTATAAATGTCCATGAGGGAACTACCCATGATTCTCACCAGCAAAAGGAACAAGGTTTTGGATTCACTCGGACTGGTAGCCAGCCTTGCGCTCTTGGCCGGCATTGCAGGCTGCAGGGTCCACGTCGACAAGGGCCAGAACGGTGAAGACAAAAACGTTCAGGTGGATACGCCCTTCGGCGGCGTCCATGTGAACACCGATCAGACCACCGCCGCCGACCTCGGACTGCCTGTTTACCCCGGCGCCACCGAGATCAAGGGCGACGACAAGCACAAGTCGGCCGATGTTCACCTCGGTTTTGGTGAGTGGGAGCTGCGCGTCCGCGCTGTGTCCTACGGCTCCTCCGACAGCGAGGAGAAGGTCACCGCCTTCTACAAGAAAGCCCTCACCCGCTACGGCGATGTCATCACCTGCAACGGCAAGTCCCCGGTTGGCACCCCAACCGCCACCTCTGAGGGCCTCAATTGCGCTGACAACGGTAACAACAACCCCAACGTCAAGTTCGACAATGGCGATTTCAACATCGACACCGGCAAAATCCAGTTGAAGGCCGGCTCCAAGCGCCACCAGCATATCGTCGGCTTCGAAGAACCCAAGGACGGCCAGACGCGCTTTGCTCTTGTTGCGCTCGATCTGCCGGCAGTCGTCGAGAACAAGTCAGGCAGCAGCGACTAGATCGCCCAGGGCCAGCCGCACGCGGACCAAACACGATGAGGCCGGCCCTCCGCCCACCATTAGGGGCATGCCATCCTCGAACATTGGGCATCGCCATCCAGCGACATTGAACAGGGCACGGGTAATGGAGCACAATGCCCCTTATGCCTCGAACTCTGTGCGGCCAAGCTTTTCAAGCACTGAGCGTTCTGGCGGTTTCCTCGTCACTTCTCTGTGCTGTGCCGTTGCCGGCCTCGGTGCCAGCAAAGCCTGGCGGAGCCGCTGACGCGGACGCGCAATACCGCGCCCTGCAGCATAGGTTGGCGCAGGGATGGAATACGTGGGATGTAAACAGCATGACCACCCACGTTCTGCTCCCTGAAGCGCTGGCCATCCATGTCGGCTTCAAGCACAACGCAACCGTCTTCGGCGATGAGTTCTTGCCGCGCACCTCGGTCGGCCAGGGAACTGTCTTCCCCGGCCCGCACTCCTGGGACGGAAGTTATACGCAGCTCAAGGTCACCTGGAAGGGCCACGAGTGGCGTGTCGAAAGCGCGCACGACGGCAACGACCAGGTGCTGCTCGTAACGCCGCTCGATCCCCCGGGTGAGTTCGCGCTTCCCGCCACAGTCGTCTTCACCGTGGACTTCCTCTGGGACCGCCCCGGAACCGCGCTCAAGCACGACGGGTTCATCGAAGCCCATGGCAGTTCGGGCACTTACCGGATCTACTGCACCTGCACGTCAACGCCATCCCATCCTGACCCGTCTCATCCGGGCCGCGGCCAGCTCCCCGTCAGCGGCGCCTATCTCTCAGCCGAACTCACGCAGCCCATCGGCCTGAGCACTGGCAGCAGCCGAACCGTGGCCCAGATCTCAGCGATCCTCGACCGGCAGCGCGCAGCCTATCTCAAGTCAACTGGCGACGGCACCCGAAACTCGCCGACCATGGACGCAATCGAGACCACGCTCGGATGGGACACCATCTACGATCCCGATCACAGCCGCGTTATCTCCCCGGTGAGCCGCGACTGGAGTACCTACTGGGGCGGCTACGTGCTCTTTGACTGGGATACGTTCTTCGCGGCCACTCTCGCGGGAATGGGCGACAAAGATCTGGCGTATGCCAATGCTGTCGAAGTTTTGAACGAGGAGACTGCCGAGGGCTTCGTTCCCAACTACGCGCGAGCCGGAGAATGGAAGAGTTCCGACCGCTCCGAGCCGCCGGTCGGCGCCATCACCGTCCTCGGCCTCTACGAGAAGTATCACGACCGCTGGTTCCTCGAACAAACCTTCAAGCCTCTGTTGCGCTGGAACCTCTGGTGGGCCGCACACCGCGACATGCAAGGCTACCTCGCATGGGGCAGCGACGGCCAGAATCAACCGGTCGATCCGGAGGATGGCTGGCAAGGCAAGGGCAACGGCGCAATTCTCGAGTCGGGCCTCGACAACAGTCCCATGTACGACGCCGCCGTCTACAATCCGCAAACTCATCTGCTCGAGTTTGCCGATGTCGGCTTGATGAGCATGTATATTGCCGACTGCGACGCCCTGGCAAAGATCGCCGACACATTGGACAAGCCAGAAGATGCCCGCAACCTCCGCGACCGATCAGCTCGATACCGGCAAAAGCTGGAGTCGATGTGGAATGAGGAGCGCGGCATCTTCCTCAACAAGGATCTCCACACTGGCCAGTTTTCGCAGCGGCTCTCGCCTACCAACTTCTATCCCCTCCTTGCTGGTGCAGCGTCTCCCGCCCAGGCCAGCCGAATGGTCAAGGACCACCTGCTCAACCCGAAGGAATTCTGGGGCGACTGGGTCATCCCCGCCATCGAGCGCGACGATCCGGCTTTCAAAGACCAGGACTACTGGCGCGGCCGCATCTGGGGTCCTATGAACTATCTCGTCTACCTTGGCCTGAGCCGCTACGACGACAACGATATTGCCGCCGCACGGCGCGATCTGGCTCAGAAATCCTTCGCGCTCTTTTCAAAGGAATGGGCAGAGAAGGGACACGTTCACGAGAACTACAACGCCATGCAAGGCACTGGCGACGACGTAACCAGCAGCGACCGTTTCTATCACTGGGGAGCGCTCCTGGGTTACATGCAATACCTCGAAGAGACCCGAAACGAGACCCGGATGGGCAAATAAAACATAGGCGGAAGTCTCACGGCCCTGGCCCCCGCAGGTTTACGCCACACATCGGTCGCAGGTCCTATGCCCTAGAATTGCTGCCATAGGAAAGTAGACCTCGCACGCCTCTGGAGCTCAGGATGCCAATCAAGCCTCTTCGCCTGCTTCCCATGGCCATTCTTGCCGTGGGCCTCTCTCTTCATGCCGCCGACAAGTCAAAAGCACCCGCGCCGCCACCCGCGCCCACCGATCCCTACGCTGAGGTTCAGCCAGCCACCGAGTCGCTCGACCTCGCCATGTACCAGCGCATTCGCGACGAAGGTCTCAACCACTCCCACGTAATGGAATTCGCCACTGCCCTCATGGACGGTATTGGCCAGCGCCTCACTGCGTCGCCCAACGCCATGAAGGCCAACAAGTGGACGCAAGACACGCTCACCAAGATCGGCCTCGAAAACGCGCACCTCGAAGACTGGGGCGAGTTCGGCCTCGGTTGGCAGCAACTCAACACCTGGGCACGTCTGGTCGTTCCAGATACGGCGATGCTCATCGTCCAGGCCACCCCATGGTCGCCCGCCACGCCCGGCCCGGTTACTGGAGACGTAGTCTTCGTCAGCATCACCGACGACAAGGACTTCGACAAGTACAAGGGCAAGCTCGACGGCAAAATCGTCCTCTACGGCGCCATGCGCGAAGTTCCGCCCGTCGACAAAGCCCTCTTCGATCGCTACACCGACAAGGAGCTTGAAGACATTGCCGAGTTCCCGGTCAGCGCAAATGCAGCCGGCCTCTCTCCCGAAATGCAGGCCCGCCTCAAGACCTACATGGAGCGCCAGCGCATGATCAACAAGGTTGCCCAGTTCTTTGCCGACGAAAAGGTTGCCGCGGTCATCGAGCCCAGCCGCGACGGCAAAAACGGTGGCGGCTCCGGCGGCACCATCTTTGACGACAACGGCGCCACCCTCGGTCGCACGCCCTACATTGCCGACCAGCGTGTCAAGATTCCGGTCGTCGTCGCCGCCATCGAAAGCTACGGCCGGCTCTATCGGCTCACCCAGGCCCACGCCCCGGTCAGCGTCGAAATCAACGTCGACACCAAATTCACCGGCGAGCACGAGCACGGCTTTGACACCATCGCTGAGATTCCCGGCACCGATCCCAAGCTAAAAGATCAGGTCGTCATGCTGGGCGGCCATCTCGATAGCTGGATCGCCGGCACGGGCGCAACTGACAACGGCGCCGGCACCATCGTCGCCATGGAGGCGGTGCGCATCCTCAAGGCCCTCGATGTAAAGCCCCGCCGCACCATCCGCATTGCTCTCTGGACCGGTGAAGAGCAGGGCCTCTTCGGCTCCAAGGGCTACGTCAAGCAGCACTTCGGCTCAGCGGCACTCTCAACTGCGCCCGACCAGATGGCGTTGCCGGAGTACATGCGCCGTGCCGCAGGCCCGCTCGACGTCAAGCCCGAGCAGAAGCTCATCTCTGCCTACTTCAACGTCGACAACGGCACCGGCAAAATCCGCGGCATCTATACCCAGGGCAATGCGGCCATCGCGCCCATCTTCGCCCAGTGGATCGCCCCGCTCAAAGACCTCGGAGTCACCACCATCACCATCCGCAACACTGGCGGCACCGATCATCAGAGCTTCGACGCGGTGGGCATCCCCGGTTTCCAGTTCATCCAGGACATGCTCGACTACGAGGCGCGCACCCACCACTCCAACGAAGACGTCGTCGAACGGCTCCAGCCCTCGGATCTCAAGCAGATCGCGACCGTCGAAGCCATCTTTGTCTACAACGCGGCCATGCGCGACCAGATGCTGCCGCGCAAGCCGCTGCCGCAGCCCAACCTTGAAGAAAAGAAGCGCGCTCCGCTCGATATCTTCCCCGGCGCGGTACCGCCCGAGGAAGAGAAGAAGACCGAGAAGCAGGACGAAAAGAAGTAACCTCGTCCATCCCATCTGCGGCTCGGGCAACGTCGCTCTACCCCCCGAGCCGCGCGCCCTTCCATCCCGCATGACCCGGATCTCTGCTACACTGATCCAAGCGCACTTGAGGGGATTTACGCGCCAGGCCGCGCCCCATTTTGAGTGCTACTGCCACCCATGTTCGGGGAGTGGCTCAGCCTGGTAGAGCACCTGGTTCGGGACCAGGGGGTCGGAGGTTCAAATCCTCTCTCCCCGACCAATAAGTCACGCGAAATCAGTTAATTGCAAAACCACCAGTTCCGGGCTGTATCGGAACTTGGGTCCACTTGGGTCCAATAACGGAACCCCTGGTCGCGAGGAGCTTTTCTACGTCCTCTACTGCCCGGTGAGCATCCGCCGGGACTGAGTGGATGTACGTCCCCTGCGTAATTTCCGAGGACGAGTATCCAAGCAGCGCCTGAGTGGTGCCGACTGGAGCGCCCGTCGAATCGAGCAGCGTTGCGTGGGCGTGCCGGAACCAGTGCCAATTCACTCCTTGCAACTTGAGCTTATCGGCGGCTGGTTTGAGTTGGCGATTGAGCAGATTGCGCCGACTGAGCGGGGAGCCGTTTCGAGCTCAGAACACCAGAGTCGATGGAGCGGCTTGCATCCTCCACTCTGACTATGATCAGGCGCTTTGCCTTCTAGCTGATTCGGCGAATCATCGGCCGAGCAAATCGATTGGGCGCTCCCGGCAGCGGCACTCCATTAAGCGTCCCGTTCTCTCGTATATGCGATCTGCTCGCGATGACGGTTTGCACAGTGAATTCCAACCGCTTTCGCCCGTTGCACGAGATCTCGTGCGCTCAGTACACCTGCTCTGGCAAGTTCTTGGTCCTCCCGTGGAGATTGACCAGCCTGTAGAAGGCGGGACAGCAACGCAGGTGAACAGTTCAAGAGTGCAGCGATTCTCTGGAGGTTGAGGCCGGACTGCTAGATGAACGATACCGCTGCAGAACGATCGAGGTTTGGCAGTCTAACCTACCGCAATGGGGAGCAAAGGAACACTGCTCGGACTATTGGACAACAGAGCCAAATTGGATAATTCACCCCGAACTAGGGTAATGAATGTCACTCCGGGATTCCGGGTCGGAGGTCCAAAAATGAGGCATCTGCCTCTTAAGAATGGATGATGGCCATTGCCGCTGGCATAACAGCGTGCAAGGCGTCTCAGTAGGCCCATTCTTCGTGGCGCACCGGCAGTCGATTCAACTTGTCCCTGCGCAGGCGCCAGTTTGGCATGAATTGGCCCATCAGGGCTATGACGCGGGCGTTGTGCGTTGGCTTGGGTAAGTGTGCCATCTGATGCACCAAGATGTATTCGAGGCACCCCTTCGGCATTATCGCCAGTTCTGTATTGAGACGGAGCGTGCAAGCGCGGGCATTGCAGCTTCCCCATTTGGTCTTCATTTGCTGAATATAGAAGCCTTCAACCGCTACAAGCATGACTGAGGACGGGCGGCACAGGCGCGACTGAGTCTCAGGGCTTCGAAACCGTTCTCTGGCCGCTATCGAGATTTGGTGCAGCCGTCAGTCTCTCAACTTTCGGTTCGGACGATCCTTCCACAAGCGTGATGAGCCTGTCGACTGCAACATTCTTGTGCAGGTCGACGCTTCCCATCGGCCAGCGCACTTCTATGTCGGCCACCATGGCTGCGCCGAGCCCAAAGTGCAGACGAGGATCGTTGCTTGAGACGTAGCTTGTCTGACTCATCAGTTCCTGCACCTGCACCTTGCCGCCGCTGCGAATGGTGACTCGAGCGCCGAGAGCACTTCGGTTGCTCTTTGTGCCGTGCAGCCGGATCTTGATCCAGTGGTTCTCCTGCGGCGCATCATTGCGCAAGAGTGTTGGCGGCTCGTTCTGATTCATGATCAGGATGTCCAGGTCTCCATCGTTATCGAAATCGCCGAAGGCGCAACCACGGCTCACATGGCGCGACGCCAGGGCCGGCTGACTGTCCTCTGCCATCTCGATGAACGTGCCGTTTCCCAGGTTCCGAAAGAGGATGCGTGGACCCTTGCGTGGGTACTTGGGATTCACCGCTTCGAGCTCGGGATAGACCTGGCCTGTCACGAGGAAAATATCGGGATTGCCGTCATTGTCGAGGTCGAGCATACCCACTCCCCAACTCACGAAGCGGCGTTCGTGGATAAGGCCGGCCCGGCTGGTGACATCTTCGTATTGACCTTTGCCGATGTTGTGATACAGGCCTGTGGCCTGATTCATGTAGTGGGTGCGGACCACATCGAGACGCCCGTCGCAGTCGTAATCCGCAACGCCCACGCCCATTCCAGCCATCTCTCTTCCGTCGTCGCTGAGGGCCAGCCCGCGCAACAGCGCCTCCTCGCGGAAGGTCCCATCATGGTTGTTCATCAGCACCAGACTGGGCGTCGAGTCGCAAGCCACAAGAATATCTGGCCATCCATCGTCGTCCACGTCATAGGCTGCCGCAGTCAAGCCGTAGGAGCCTCGCATCGCTGCCACCCCGGACTCTTTTGAAACATCGGTGAAAGTGCCATTTCCGTTGTTCCGATAGAGAAGGTGGGTGGGCAAGGGCAGGCCGCTCGGACCGCAGTTGACTGGAACGCCCAGGTAATTGCAATTGGGCCGCTCGAGCGAGGGCGTGGGCATCTTCGCGAGATCGACATCGGCATAGTTCGAGACAAACAGGTCGAGCCAACCGTCGCGGTTGTAATCCACAAAGGTGCAGCCTGAGCCGAACCGAACCGAAGCGGAACCGAGGCCTGCCAGTTGTGTCACATCGGTAAACGTTCCGTTGCCATTGTTGCGATAGAGCCGGTTCTGGCCAAAGTAAGTCAGGAAGAGGTCTTCGAAGCCGTCGTCGTTGTAATCGCCCACGCAAACACCCACCGCCCAACCTGCGTCGGTCAGCCCGGCTTGCGCGGTAACGTCGCTGAATGTGCCGTCGCGGTTGTTTTTGTAGAGGCGGTTGCTGGCTCCCGCCGGTACGCTTTCAAGGCGCCGGCCGCCGACGATGAAAATGTCCATCCATCCGTCGTTGTCGAAGTCGAAGAATGCGCATCCTCCTCCCATGATCTCGGTGAGATACGTGGCCTTTGTGCCTTCGCCGTAAAACATCACCTTGTTGAGGCCGGCAGCCTCTGCCACATCCACAAATTTCGAAAACCCGGCATCGACCGCGGATGCCGCCTCTATCGCCAGCAAGTGCGCCGGGAGGGCTGCAGTTGCAAGAACCCCGGGCGTCGCTTGCAGAAGCCGACGGCGGGACCATCGATTGCTCGGACTGCAATCTGCGGATTGCTGAGTTCGCTTGGTCATGGTCCCGGATGTGCGTCGGAGATTGCCTGGCTGAGGCGGAGCGCCTGGGCATTGTCTGGGTCAATCTCCAGCGCGTGGCCCACTGCCTGCTTTGCATCGTCCCACTTGGCTTCGCTGGCCAGCGTTGCGCCCAAATTGATCCATGCGACCACCTGCGACGGTGAGGCCTTCACCGCGGCCCGAAAGTACCCTTCTGCCGCGTTGGTATCCCCAGCCCGGGCAGAAAGAAAACCCATCTGGATCTGCGCCTCGGCAAGATTTGGATTGAGTTGAATGGCCCGCTGAAGTGCTGCTTTTTCGCCGTCGATGTCGCGCGCCTTGTCGAGCGCTCGGCTCAGTTTGTAGTAGAGAAGTGGCTCATCCGGGTTGGATTCGAGGGCATCTTTATAGAGTGTGATCGCTTTCGCAGTATCGCCGGCCTTCATTGCTTCGTCCCCGACCTCTGCCTTTCCGGCGGCCTGCGTTCTTTCCGATTGAGATCTCTTCAATCTCTGGTAAATGTCCAGCTTCTCCTGTGCCTGAGCCGTCTCCCCCAGGCGCTGAAGAACTTTGGCCAGGTCGTATTGCACCTCGGGTTGGTTGTCACCCAGGGCAATCGCTTTTTCCAGGTGCTCTTTTGCGGCCGCCAGCTCGCCAAGGCTCGAAAGCGCACTCCCCAACTCGTGCTGCGCCTCCTTTGACGATGGATTCAGCGCAACGGAGCGATCAAGATGGCCGCGCGCAACAGCGAACTCTCCTTCGCGTGCTTCGAGAACCGCATTCAGATACAAGACCTCCCAATGATCCGGATGAGCAGCCAACAGCTTGTGTGCCAGTTCCGTCGCCTTTTCCGAGTGGCTCGCGACGAGTGTGTGCAGGTAAAGAAGCTGTGTCGGCAGGTCGTCTGGATGTTTGGCAAGAGCAAGGTCAAACACCGCGTACGCTTGATCGTCGCGACCGACCAGCATCAGCAGAACCGCGAGTTCATTGGCAATCGGCAGCGAGTCCGGGTTGTTGTTCAGTCCCTCGCGGAGCACGTTCACCGCTTTGTCCAGCTCCACCCTCCCTGCATAGGCGATTCCCAGGTTCAGGCTTTGCACCGCAGTCCGTGCCCTCTCCCTGCCTTCCTTGTCGAGCAGGGCAATAACGGATCCGTAGTCTTTGCTGTCAACCAGATCCTGTGACAGGCTTTCCAGCGCCACCGCCGAGTCTGGGTCTATGGCAAGCGCCGCTCGCCACTCGTCTTCAGCATCGGTGGTCTTCTTCAGCCTGTCCATCACCGCACCGAGCACAAGGTGGGGCCGGATGTCGGTCGGATCGAGTTGTTTGGCCTTGTTGAGCGGGTCGACCGCAGCCAAATCCTGGCCGGCAGAATAAAGGCTGAGCCCCCAAAGGTAGGCCATCGAGGCAGACTGAGGCTGCAGCCCGGACGCCGAGGCAAAGTCCGCCGCTGCACAGTCAAACTGCTTTTGGTTTGCAAACCAGCTTCCCAGGCTGGCGTAGGTCTCGGCAGCCGGATTTGTCTTGAGGCGGGCTTCGAGCGCCGGGGGCCCGCTGCATTGTGTCGCGGCAAGCGTGCAGGATGCGAAGCACATGCCAATCACCGTCATGACTGGGCCTGTGAAGTTACGGCCGAATACGGATCGGACGACGCCTGACTTTTCCGTTCCCTGCCTGGTCATTCGCGGAACATCCATCGTCGACATGACCTCGCACCCACAAGAATACCCCGCTGCGCAAAAGTGCAGAGAACTCACCCGAAAGTCTACTTTCCCTGAATTGCCGGGCCATCCGTCCAAAGTCTGATTCGGAGGTTACCCCCAATTGACCTCTGCTGCCTGAGATTCGTCTTTCTCTGGCTTGCAGAAACTGGCGCAAGGTAGTGTCTTAACTGGTCAACACTTGGGAGGAAGCCATAACTTTTTCAATGTTTTACGGTAACTAACCGAACGGGTATCCATACTAATTCGATTTAGCGGTTCATGCGCTTCTACCCTTTGCAAAAAAGCACCCCAATCCGACTTTTGGCGGATACATGGCGTTGCACGGCGAGAGTAATGTTCGACTCGCCGTTGAAATGCAAACGTTTTCCAACGGTATTTGAAAAAGACAGGCGAGAGCGGCAATCCAGATTCCCGTCTCTTTGGGCTCCGTGGCCGGCGAGAAAATGAAAACGGTTTCAAACGCACACTTCATTTCCGAAGCGTGCGTATACGATTCTCGCGCCCCAGGGCGATCACTTCAGGAGGTACTATGCAGTTGACCCACGCAAAGCGCTTACGAGCATTCCTGCTCGTTCTCGTCGTCGGCCTCGTGACTTCCGTTGTCTTTGTCCACGGACAGGGCACAACCGGGAGCTTGACGGGCCAGGTTACGGATCCCTCGGGGGCGGCCGTCGTAGGCGCTACCGTTACCCTGACCGATGTCGATACCAATTACTCCGACGTTATCAAAACGGATAGCACCGGCGTATACGGGTTCAAGCTGGTGCCGCCGGGCCACTACTCGCTGACCATCGCGGGGCAGGGATTTGGCGAGTATGTGCAGAAGGGCATCACCATCAATGCCAACCTATATGCCACGCAAAACGTCCAGTTGAAGCTGGCGAGCGCAGGCGCGACGGTGAGTGTTACGGCCGATGCTGAGCTCATCGACACCACAACGCCCGAATTGGGCACTACCATCAACCAGGATGCAGTGAGCGACCTGCCATTGAACGGCCGCGACCCCTCCGTGCTGGCGCTTCTTTCGCCGGGCATCGTGGATGGCAACACGGCGGGCATCGCCTGGCAGCAGAGCGGCTTTTCGTTTCCCAATGAGTCCGTGGCCTCATCGAATGGCGGGCGTCTGGGCAGCACTTTCTACATGCTCGATGGTGTCACCAACATGGACACCTACCTGGCTTCCAACGGGCCCACCCCCAACTCCGACGCCATACAGGAGTTTCGCCTCATCTCAAGCAATTTCAGCGCAGTTTATGGCTTCTCTGCGGGCGGCGTGGTCTCCATGGCCACCAAGAGCGGCAGCAACCAGTGGCACGGCGGCCTGTTCGAGTTCATGCGCAACGGCGATTTCGACGCGGGCAACTGGAGCAACCACGCACAGGATGTCTTTAGGCGCAACCAGTTCGGCGGGTTCGTCGGCGGACCGGCCATCAAGGACAAGCTGTTCTTCTTCTTCAATTACCAGGGAACCATCGTCGTCGGCGGTCCGGGACAAACGTCGAATTCCACCACAACTCCCACCACGCAGATGTTGAACGGAGACTTCAGCGGGTTGATTACGTACGCCCAGGCTCACAACTCCAACTGCGGCTCCGGTTTTGGTGCGTCTGCAGTCCAAACAACCAACTGCGGCTGGCTAAATGGTCCGTTCACGACCGTCAACGGAATTCCGAACCAGTTGATCGGTGGCGCTGCCGGGCTTGACCCGATCGCCGTGCAGTTTACAAACCTCGGGCTGCCAGGGCACTCTGCCCCAGCTTCAGGGACTTCGGCTCCGACATCTGCGGCCCAGAACCTCGCTGGCGGAATGCTCTACGCATCGGCTCCCCTGGCGAATACCAAATACAACGAGTACACAGCCAAGGTTGACTACGATGTAACCAAGACGCAGCGCCTCACACTTCGCTCGTTTGTGGACGAATATGTGCAGCCTGCGGGCGACACCCCGGGCAACGTGCTCTCGGTATTAAACCTGAACACCTGGAATCAGACGTTTGGAATCCAGGGCTGGTACTTCAACGAGCTCGCGCAGCATACCTGGACGATAAACCCCAGCACGGTCAACACGGTCTCAGCTTTCTGGACTCAGCAGAGCTTGCATAATGCGACTGCAGTCCTTGACAGCAACAGCAAACCACTGTGCTGGTCGCGCTTTATCTCGATCGTCGAACCTGGGTGCTATATGGAGGGCGCTGGCTTTGGCGGCGCCAACGGCGGCTGGACCGAGCCTTCGGCTGAAGTCCGTGGCACCATTGGCTTCTCCGATACGCTGATCAAGACCGTGCACCGGCACACCATCTCGGCGGGCATCGATCTGATCCATCAGCGGGCGGTCGAAGCAACCCAGTACCCGCAAGACGCCATCATCAGCTTCGGCGGCGGTTACACAGGCAATAGCGAGGCCGACTGGCTGCTGGGTTATATGTCAGGCTTCGAGCAGGGAGCTGGCGAACTGTCCGACGTCCAGGGATATCTAATCGACCCGTACGTCAACGACGAGTATCGCGTCAAGCCAGGGCTCACTCTTACCCTTGGACTACGCTACGATCCGGACCTCCCACCGGCTGAGGTCGGCGGTCGTGGTGCGGCCTTCGTGCCGGGCCAGCAGAGCTTCATCTTCCCCGGCGCGCCCCTCGGACTGATTTATCCCGGCGATACCAATATGAATGCCGGTCTTCGCCCTGCGGACAAGAAGTACTTTGAACCCCGCGTCGGCGTGGCATATCAGCCCAGGAATCTGCCCCGCACCTCCTTCCACGCCGGCTTCGGATTGTTCAGCGCTCCCGTAGCTTACGCCAACTACAACCACACCGTCGATCTGGCGCCATTCGCTCCAACATTCACTCCGAATGCGCCGTCAAATACGCCTATCTGCGGTGACGAAGGAACCTGCACACCCAACACCGGCCAAACCATCACCGGATACGAAAACTTCCACAATCCATGGGCAACGTCGTCCTTCAATACCCCCAACGGATCCCCGTTTGGTACCGGCGCCGGCAAGATCCCATGGGCCACCCCCAACTACAAGGCCCCGCTCAACTCTGTTGTTCCGCTTCCGGTCAGCTTAGGGGCATCCTTTAGCCGGAGCTATAAGGCGCCCATGACCGAGGCCTGGAACGTCTCAGTGGAGCAACAGATCGATTCGGTAACGGCCGTTCGCCTGGCCTATGTCGGCAGCGAGTCCTATCATCAGAGCTACGTGCAGGATGACAACATTGCAAGCTACAGCTACTGCACCTACTACAACAACCCGAACTGCGCGCTCCCAACGGCAGCAAACCTGAAGAGCGGCGCACTTCAAGGACCTGTTGCTCCATACTCCAACTTCACCAGCATTCTGGAGTATGACAGCAGGGCAACGGCCAGCTACCACTCACTGCAGGCGTTCGTCCAGAGGCATATCTCTCACGGTCTTCAGGCGCAGACAAGCTTTACCTGGGAGAAGTCAATTGATGTGGCCAGCGTCGCCAACCTGTCAAATGGCGACGAAATGAACAACCCCCGCAACCTGGGCTGGAGTCGCGGCATCTCCAATACCAACATCCCCTTCATCTGGAAAAGCAACCTCATTTACAACACTCCGGAACTGAAAGGGCAGAGTCTGCTTCTACGCGAAGCGCTCGGCGGCTGGGAGATAAGCCCCATCATCTCCTGGCAGTCGGGCACGCCGTTCAACGTGGGAGCAGGCAATGACAACGCTGCCTACGGCGAACTGGGCAAAGGTAGCGGATGCCTCGAGGACTGCGCGAGCGACCGAGCCGACCGCGTACCCGGAATCCCCCTCAATGTTCGTCAGGGAGGGCGGTCCCACTGGACGCAGCAGTACTTCAACCCCGCTGCGTTTACAACACGTCACGACGGAACCTTCGGCGATAGCGGCCGCAACCTGATGCAGGGCCCTCCGGGCTTTAACCTGGACGCGGGGCTGATGAAGAACTTCTCTATTCTGGAACGGTTCAAGCTGACGGCCCGTTTCGACTTCTTCAACGCAACCAACCACCCGGTCATGTCCAATCCAAGCGCACAGCCGGGCGATGCGGGCGGTGGCCCTTCTCAAATCAACGGCGGAAACGGTGGCTTTGGTGGCACCTCCAACACCACACGTGTTGGCCAGGCTTCACTGAAACTGACCTTCTAACCTCGTTTCAAACCGGCCTGGGCGGCGATTACATCGCTGCCCAGGCCTTCTTGATTTTGGGCGGTACTTCAGGTGACCCGTTCACCGGCCGCGCCGCACGTCTGCCGTAACAAGTAAAGTGAAGATTGGCCACAGTTCGAGCGTGGCTCTGGTGAGGGATGAATGCTCGATCATGGTTCCCGATCTTCGCGTGGATCGAGCCGCCTTCTCCCGGGTGCCTTCTTCATCCTTGCCGCGGTGCTGGCCTTTTCTTCCTACCTTACCGTCCGCAATGTTCACGCACAGGCGCAAACTGGTTCATCCCCCACCACTCCCTCGCAATCCAATTCCAACCTCTGGCCCATCTCCATCGACTACCCCGAAGACGGTTCTATCTTTCCCCCCGGCATTACGCCGCCCACTTTCCTTTGGCGCGACGGCACTGCGTCAACCTGGACAATCGATGTAGCGTTCGCAGACGAGGCGCCCTCGTTTCGCGTCCAGGCAAAGGGCGAAAGGATGCGCATCGGCGCCATCGATCCTGAAGCGGTCAGCAACACCAACGAGCCGCCGCAACTCACTCCTGAGCAGGCAGCATCTCAGACCTGGACTCCCGATGCGGAAACCTGGAAGACAATTCAGTCGCATTCAACAACAAAGCCGGCCACGTTCACGATTACCGGCTATCGCGATCAAGCCGCGGTTTCCGTCGCAAAGGTTTCAATCACAACCTCAACCGATCCGGTCGGCGCGCCCATCTTCTATCGCGATGTTCCCCTCATGCCCAGTGCGGGAGCGAACGGTACCGTGCAGCCGCTTTCGCCATCCGCCATTCATCTCATTCGCTGGCGGCTACGTGACATCCAGCAGCCGGAAAGCCGCACCGTACTGACGGGCATGCCTACCTGCGCCAACTGCCACTCGTTTTCCCGTGACGGCAAAACCATGGGCATCGACGTGGATGGCCCGGCAAACGACAAAGGCCTTTACGCTCTGGTTCCCGTTCAGCGCCGCATCTCCATCCTGAACAAAGACGTCATCCAGTGGAACAAGGATGGCGAGCCGGGCACGACACGCGTGGGGTTCATGTCGCAGGTCTCACCCGACGGACGGTATGTGGTCAGCACGTTTGCCCCACCGTCGCTCGATGTGCCCCGCACCTACTACATCACCAACTTCAAGGACTACAGGTTTCTTCAGGTCTTCTTTCCTACGCGTGGGATTCTCGAATGGTACGACCGGACAACCGGGAAACGTCAGCCGCTGCCGGGCGCGGACGATCCACGCTACGTGCAGACCGACGGCGTTTGGTCCCCGGATGGGAAGACGATCGTCTTTGCCCGCGCAGAAGCACGCGATCCATATCGGCAGGGGCAACGGCCGGCTCTGCACGCAAACGATCCAAATGAAACACAAATTCAGTACGACCTTTACCGGGTCCCATTCAACAACGGGCGCGGAGGAACGCCGGAGCCGATTGCCGGAGCCTCGCAGAACGGAATGAGCAACAACTTTCCCAAAGTCTCGCCTGATGGTAAATGGATCGTCTTTGTGCAATGTCGCAACGGACAGCTCATGCGGCCCGATAGTCAGCTTTACATCGTCCCACTTGCCGGTGGTGCCGCCAGGCGTCTGCGTGCGAACACGTCGCTCATGAACTCGTGGCACAGCTTCTCTCCCAATGGACGTTGGCTGGTCTTCTCGTCCAAGGCTCGCTCGCCTTACACCCAGATGTATCTCACCCACCTCGACGAAGATGGCAACTCCAGCCCCGCCATCCTGATAGACAACTCCACCGCCGCAAATCGCGCGGTCAACCTTCCCGAATTCGTCAATACATCCGGCGATGGCATTGAGCAGATCGACGTCCCGGCCGTCAAGATCTATGGGCTGATCGACCAGGCCACGCACCTCGAGGATGAAGGCCACAATCGAGAGGCTCTCGCCCTATGGCAGAAGGCCGCATCTATCGATCCTGAGAACGCGAAGGTTGAGAGCGGGTTGGGCATCTCCCTTTATGTTGAGGGTCAGACCGGGCAGGCCTTCGAGCACCTACGTCATTCTGTGCGCCTGAATCCCAAGTGGCTTGAGAGCCACCTCGTCCTGGGCAAGTTTCTGCTCGAACAAGGGCACGTCCAAGAGGCAATCCCGGAACTTCAGACGGCGATCGCAATCAAACCGCGATTCGCCCCTGCGGAAGAGGCACTTGCTGGCGCGCTTGAAGCAAAGGGCGACTGGTCGGGAGCTCTTGCCCATTGGCAAAAGGCTTTGGAGATCGAACCCGGCCGAACGAGTGCATTGCTGGGAATTGCTTGGCTCCTGGCCACCGCGCCCGATACTGACGTGCGCAATGGAGAGGAAGCAAAGCAACTTGCCGATGAGGCAGCCGCCCAGGGTTCCGCAGACGATCCGAATACTTTGGATGTTCTGGCTGCTGCGTGCGCCGAACAAGGCGATTTCGCGCGCGCATCTGAGTTCGCATCGCGCGCCCTGCAACTCGCCAGTCAGCGAAACGCGAAGGCGCTCGCCTCTGCCATTCGCTCCCGACTCGCGTTATATGCCGCAAAGAAGCCCTATCGGGAGACGCAAGGGGCCGTGGCACTTCAGGCGCGCAGGAGTGTTGAATCTTCCCCGGTCATTCACCCGGTCATTCATTGATCCGGAATCACTGACTGATCACCAGTCGCTTGATCGGCTTGAAACGCTGTAGCCGCGCGAAAACCGAATCAGGACCTGCGCGCAAGCCGTGCCTCAACCCGCGCCCCACTTCCTGTCGCGCTTGTCAGCCGGAACTTTCCACCCCAACGGCTTGCTCTCTCGCGCATTCCCTTGAGTCCAAAATGATGATCGCTTTGCGACTCGGCTTGCCGGGGGTCGAAACCACAGCCATCATCGGAAACCGTGAGAACAACCTCGCGTGCCGTGTATTCCATACCGACGCTGATCTGCGTGGGATGTCCGTGCAGAGCCGCGTTGCAAACTGCTTCGCGGGCAATCATGAGCAGATCGTGTGCCATGGGAGGGCTGATTCCAAACGGCGTGCCCATGGTCGAACAGGTGACCGGCAGATGGAACTCAGCACCCACTTGCGCCGCCATCGCTCCAATCTTTCCCGCGAGCATGCCCGGTCCCTCGTCCTCGCGGCGGAGATTCCATACCGCCTCGCGAGCCTCTGCAATCGTCGTACGTAACTGGTGCCGGGCAACGTCCAGTAGGCCAGTTTCCTCGCGCTGCTTCTGTTCTTCCATGGCAACCGCCTCGAGCAATGCCGAAACTCCCGTGCATCCCTGAATGACTGTGTCATGCATCTCGCGAGCAAGCCTGCTGCGTTCTTCTAGAACCGCCTCGAACCGGGCTCCAACCTGGCGCACGCGATACTGATAGACCGCATAGATCATCAGCAGCAACAATGCAGCGCAAGCCGAACCGAACCACCAGGTCCGGTAAAAAAACGGGCGTTGTACGATCTCTACCGAGGCTTCCGTAACAGCGTTGGGATTGCTCACTTCAAATGTCCGCACGCGGAACGTATATGTTCCGGGCGGCAAATTCGTATAGTCGGCAGTTCGCAATGCAGTGGCGGGGCCGAAATCCTTTTCAAACCCCGCGAGCATGTAACGGAAGCGTAGACCATCCTGTGAGCGCAACTGAATTGGCTCGAACGTGAATTGCAGACGGCTGTTGCCCGGTTGCAGGACGATTGGACCCGTCATCGCGAGGGGTTGCCCGTCTGCCATGATCCGTTCGATACGCAGCGGCGGCGCCAGGAGAGACGACTGCTGAAAAGGAAGAATGTGGATCGGTCCCCGGTTACTGGGAAACCAAACATCGCCCGCGGCGGTGATGCAACCAGAAGACTCGGTCCCGCCGTAAATCTCAGTATTGGCAGCCATCTCCGCGATCGAGTAAAACGTCGGCGCGATCTCTCGTGTTTGTGCCCCTGCCTGTGCATCGAGTTCTAGCCGGTTCACCATCGAGATGCCGTTCGGCCCGCTCATCCACAGGTGCCCGCTGCTGTCTTCCAGTATGTCGTAGACAGCGTTGCTTGCCAGACCGTCTTGTGTGGTGAAGTGAGCTAGATTGCCCGAGCGAAACCGGAAAAGGCCATTGTTGCGTGTCCCAAACCACAGTCCGCCCTCACTGTCTTCGTGAATAGCCCAGACCTTCATCTGCGCCATCGCCTCGGTCGCTGCATCTCGCACAAACACTCCATCGTGAATGTGACTTACGCCACGGTCGGTGCCAATCCACAGATCCCCTCGTTTGTCTTCTAAGAGGCACCGGGTACTGTTGTAGGAGAGCCCTTGCTCCGTCTCGTAGCTGATAATCCGCACATGTCCGTGATCGTCTATTAGATGGTTTAGGCCGTTGTCCGTAGCCACCCACATACTTTTGTCCCGATCCTGTGTGAGGGCGCGGATAAAGTTGTTGGACAGCCCTTCCTTCGTGGTCCATCGTGTTCCCTTCGAGCCGACAAACCGGAAGACACCATCTCCGTCTGTGCCTGCCCACAGCGCCCCGGAGTGATCGCGGTATATGTTGCGAACGTGGATGCCTCCCATCCCCGGCAATACACGCTCCGACAACGAGCCGTTTCGCATTTGAAACAACAAGGTCGATCCGATCCAGAAACTTCCATCGCTATCCTGGTAAATGGTCTCAAAATCGGAGTCGTTGGCCTGCGGAAGGGGAACGATGTTCACTTTGGACCGAGTCAAGCGGGCCATTCCAGTCTGCGTACCAATCCAGAAGTTTCCCTCCTTGTCTTCAAACAGATTCAGCACGGTATTGCTGGGCAACGCAGAGGGCGCGGTAATCTGCGTCATCTTCCCCCCGGTTAACGTGAAAACTCCCTGACCAATGGTGCCCACCCAAAGCACTCTGTCCGGCGTCTGGCGCAGAACCCGCACAGTGCTGCTGATGCCCGGAACACGCTCGAATCGATCCTGTCCAGGTTCCATCCGGTTCAGTCCGGACACAGTCCCCACCCAAACGGTTCCATCACTGGTTTGCAGAATCGACTTCACCTGGTTCTGGCTCGATTCGGCGCCCAGAGAGTAGACTGTGGATGTTTTGCCGTCGGTCACGATCAAGCGCGACCCGCCTACCCAGAGACGGCTCGCCAAGTCTCTAAAGATTGAATGTACGTTCATTGCGGGAATCGTCGCCGTACCGTCTATGCGCGAAAAATGGTCGTCGGTCAGGCGCAACAATCCCCCATCGGTGCCTGCCCAGATGGTTCCGTCACTATCCTGCTTCAGCACGCGTACAAAGTCGGAGAACTGTCCGCCAACTCCAGGCCAGGAGCGAAAATGACCTTCACTGAAGCTGACGACTCCGCCCCCCTCTGTGCCGGCCCAGAGAGCGCCGTCCTTCGCTACCATCAGGCAAAACACGCTGTTCTCGCGAAGAGCGGGAGTGTTCTGTCGATCGAATACAGTAAAGTGTGCGCCATCGAAGCGCAGTAATCCGCCGGTTGTGCCGATCCAGAGGAAACCATCCGCAGTCTGGGCGAATGCCTGGACAGTCTGTTCTGGTAGTCCGTCAGGAGCCTGCCAGAACCGCTCCGTGTAGCCAGAAAAACCCTGGGCTGATGCCGACGCACACGTGACCATCCAGGCCAGAAGGCATACTGCGATTCGAAGGCATGTTTTCATGGCGGCGCCCAGTATACCGTGCGTCATCCATGCTTACACTCTTCTTCTTGGGATTCTTGAATCATTCCGACTTTAGGCGGATTCGAGTTGAGGGACCAAAGGACTAGAGTTGTCTTTCTTACTCGTGTTGGAGCAAAAAGTCGATTCGGACTTCGGTCTGCATCATTGGAGCCATTTTCAATGTCATCTCTTCCTCCATCTCACCATCCGTGCTCGCCCTGCTTTTCAATCCTCCCAAAATTCCAACTTCTCTTCTTCGTTTTCATCCTCATGGTTTTCCGGGTGCCAGGCCTTGCGCAGAATGTGAATACAGTTCGCATCGATGCCAGTGCGCCCTTCACAGATCCTGCGCCTGCATCTTACGAGTTGGGCTCTGCAAAGTCCCCAACTGGCTCTGTGATTGGCGTCAACAGCCGCTACTTCACCCTGGACGGGTCGCCCTGGTTCCCTGTTATGGGGGAGTTTCACTTCTCCCGTTACCCTCGCGCTCAGTGGGAAGAAGAGATCCTCAAGATGAAAGCATCGGGCGTGAATGTTGTCGCTGCCTACGTCATCTGGATCCATCATGAGGAGGTAAAAGGCCAATTCGACTGGACAGGACAACGCGACCTGCATGCCTTTGCCGAGTTGTGCTCCAAACATGGCTTGCTCCTGGTCGCACGCATCGGTCCATGGGACCACGGGGAGGTGCGCAATGGCGGGTTGCCCGATTGGGTTCTCGCTCAGGGGCCAACCAGGGTAAACGATGCCGCATACCTCGCATCGGTGAACCGCTGGTATCTGGAAGTCGGCAAGCAGCTCAATGGCCTCCTTTGGAAAGATGGCGGTCCGGTCATCGGCATCCAACTCGAGAATGAGTACTCCCTGCGGGGACCCGGCGCTGGAGAGGAACACATCCTCAAGCTCAAGGAACTCGCGCTGAAGAATGGCCTCGATGTTCCGCTCTACTTCGTCACTGGATGGGACAATGCCGTCGTTCCGCGTGGCGCGGTGCTTCCACTCTTCGGCGGATATCCCTCTGCCCCCTGGGATGGCTCACAAACTAAACTCCCACCCCAGGAGGTCTACGCGTTTCGCTTTAGAGACCGCGTGACGGCCAATATGGGTGCGGTCGGCAATCCCGCAACGCCCCATGATTCGCACCCAATCGCGGGCCCCTTGCCCTATCTCACCGCAGAGGTCGGCGGCGGCAACCAGGATACCTATCACCGCCGTCCTGTGATTCAGCCCGATGACGTCGCGGCCATGTTCCCGGTGCTTGTTGGCTCGGGCGTGGACCTCTACGGAACCTATATGTTCCAGGGCGGCGAAAACCCTGACGGCCGGCTTTCCACGCTCCAGGAATCCCAGGCGACTGACTATCCAAACGATGTTCCGATCAAGTCCTACGACTTTCAAGCGCCTCTCGGGGAGTTCGGCCAGGAACGCAGTTCCTTCCGCAAGCTCAAAGTCTTTCAGTATTTCCTCGACGACTATGGATCCTATCTCGCGCCAATGGTCGTTCATGCTCCGGAGGTGACGCCGAAGGGTCCGTCGGATTTGACGGTTACACGCGCCTCTGTCCGCACCAGGGGCGACTCAGGGTTCCTGTTCGTCAACAACTACGTCCGCGGTTACGCGATGCCCGCCCGTCCGGCCGCGCAGTTTGAGATTCGAACTCCCAGTGGCGTCCTGCTTGTGCCCTCCCATCCGGTCGAACTGCCGTCGGGCGCTTACTTCATCTGGCCCTTCAATCTCAACCTCAACGGCATCAACCTTCGCTACGCCAGCGTTCAACTCTTCACTCGTCTGGATACCGCAAATGGAAGTGTTGTCTTTTTCGTCCAGGCCACCGGAATCCCCGCCGAATTCGCCTTCGATGCCGCAGGCATCCGAACAATACAAACCTCAAGTGGAGAAACCGTCACCGATGGGGGCACGACATACATCCGTGGAGTGAATCCGGGCGAGAATTCATGGATCGATCTCGTCTCAAGCGAAGGCAAGCAACTTCGCATTGTCCTTCTAAAACAGGAGGAAGCAGAAAACGCCTGGAAAGCTCGCATCGCTGGCGCCGATCACCTGCTGTTTACCGCGCAGGATTTCTTTGCCGATGCAGACTCAAATCCAGGCCGTATTTGGCTCCGCTCTCGAGATATTCCGCAGTTTGCGTTTGACGTCCTGCCCCCGCCGGCCGCTCCCCTGCAAGCCAGCCTGCCCCTCTCGCAATCGCCCAGCTCCTCACAGCTTGCTTCGTTCACCGCAGCGACACAAAAGAGCGGTGCCAGCTTCGAGTATCACCTCATTCAGCCCGCCGCTGATGTTCCTCCCGTGAAGCTCGGGCCGAACTTCTCCTGGCGGAAGCATGGTGTCGCACAGGCCCCTCCCGAGTCCGAGTTGCCGCAAGCTGCCAAGTGGGCAATCACCATTGCTCCAGCCGACATGTCTCATCTGAGCGAGTTGTTTCTGGAGGTCAAATACCAGGGCGATGTAGCAAGGCTGTACTCCAATCATCGCCTCCTGACTGACGATTTCTACAACGGACTTCCTTGGTCAATTGGTTTGCGCCGCTTCCTTGATCCGCAGAACGCGGGCATATTTCAACTGGACATTCTTCCGCTCCGAATGGACGCGCCAGTCTACATGGAGCTTTCCAGCCCGCCAGATTTTTCGGCTAAGGGCCAGGTTGACAAGCTGGACTCCATCCGGCTGGTACCTGAATATCAACTGGTTATCAACACCGGAAGCCGGTGACTGTGCAGCGCGCAGGCTTGCGTCTCGGCCTCGATTGGACGCTCGCCGCCCGCTCCATTCCGCATGGTCGCGGCCAGGGCGTATTCTTGTCGGAACCGGCAGGTGTGAGTGATTCGCTCATCCGCAATCCCTCTGATAAACAGAGAAAGGTCCTCCCGGTGATCTCCGTCTTTGACCATTCGCCGCCGTAATGCTGGTGGTGTGAGCGAAAGGTCACAACTTGACCACGGAGATCGGAAATGGACAAGCTCGAAGAAGTGAAACCGGCCGGCAAAATACGGGTCCTTGTCGTTGACGATCATCCGATCATGCGCATCGGGATTTCTGCCATCATCGAGGCCACGCCTGATATGACAGCGGTTGCCCAGGCCGGCAGCGGCGAAGAGGCGATCGAACTGTTCGAGAAGTATCTTCCCGACATCACTCTCATGGATCTGCGCCTGCCCGGAATAAGCGGAGTGGAAGCAATCAGGATCCTTGTCTCCCGGCATCGAGGCGCCAAGTTCGTTGTGCTTACCACCTACGAGGGCGACGAGGACATTCACCAGGCTTTGCAGGCTGGGGCTCGAAGCTACATCATCAAGGGCATGCCGCACGAAGCGCTCGTCAGCGCGTTGCACCGCGTCCACGCGGGAGGGCGGTTCCTGCCTACCCCGGTCACGCAGGCACTCTCGTCCCGCCTTCCCAACTCCGAGCTCAGTGCACGCGAGCGCGAAGTCCTCGTCCTCATTGCCGGAGGCAAGAGCAACAAGGAGATCGCCACCGAACTTGGGATCACTGAGTCCACCGTGAAGTGCCACGTAAGCGTCATCCTTATGCGCCTCAACGTGAGCGACCGGACACAAGCAGTCGTCACTGCCATCCAACGTGGCCTTGTTCACGTTTGATTTTCATTCGACCAGACCTTCGATTCCTCGGGACAGCTTCGGTCCGATTGAGTAGGAAAGAGAACAATCTTTGTGTTCCCTAAGCGACACCAGATAAAGCACTTAGATTTGTGACCGTTCCAGTTCGGGACCAGGGTGTCGGAGTTTCAAATCCTCCCTCCCTGACCAATAAAATCAATAACTTATGGCTATTTCCGGGATTGCCCAAAACCCCAATGTAGTCGATTTTGTAGTCGGTCAAATTCTCCAAGATCTATAAGCGGTTGCCCCGCGAAAGCGTCCACCGCGATTCGTGACATGAAATCCAGCACGACTTCAAGGATCAGGAGAGCAGACTGATGCTGGAGCAGTGCACCTGAATGGACGGGGTGAAGTCTTCAATTTATTGCCTCATCCTGATTAGCAATTCTCACGTTGCGTTCTCACGTTGCGCGCGGGGCGAGCGCGATTTGTTGGCAGGGCGAACTCATACTCGAATGTGACAGTTGTCCCCATTTCAATCTCGTTCCATTCCGAGGGAATGAGGAATTTAGATCTATGAACGAAGACATCCGGGGCCCGGTCTTCAGGCCGAATGAATGCATAGCCGTCATCCCTCCGCAGATTCGTGATCCTCCCTTTAGCCTTTTCCGTTACTTGAGTTGGCACATTCTCAAGGCTGACCATGCGCTTTGCGTCACCCCGAATTCGAATAGCAGGTATGCGAACGCCTCCCACGTCTTTCGCAGGCGGAACGGGTGAAGAGTCTTTCCAAAGTTGCGAAATGCTTGGCATCGGTCGCAAGCTGTCGTCGGCGAACCCAAGCAGCTTAAGTGAGTCGATCGGAGACTCGACATATGGGCTCCCAGCGGACAGGTTTTTACGGAGTTCGGATAAATCGCCCGCCGAAAACGTAGAGCAAGGGCCCATTGCTTTTAGAACTCTGATTAGCTCTTGTCTATATTGTTCGGTTTGGTCAGGCGGGCGTATTCGAAATCTGCCCACCTCACGCATCCGAATTGGACCGGAGGCCTTCACCCTGGTCCGATCAATTGCGCTATAGAGGATGCCGGTTCTGGAAAGACGCCATTTTCGACCCTCGATTCCAGATAACAAAAATGTCAGGTTTTTGGCTGCACTCTAGGGAGTGCGCCACTGAGACTTGATACTTTAAGCATCGAAAATGGCCGTTTGTGCCGCCCTGGTATAGATAGATTCGGCCAAGGTGAATGATTCTGCTCTTGGGTTTTTGACAGAAAACCACTAAAAAAGAGCCTTGCACAGGCCCTGCGAACCGGTCGTCAACTGGCCTTTGTGAGGAATGTACTCGATCATGACCGGCGCATTTCTTTCTGCCTGGTAGCGGTATTGATCGATCAGACTCTATAGCACTCTGTTGCCCCCTCTTACGCCGCCGCTCTCGTGAAAGGCTCCGAACTAAGAAGTCAAGCTTGCATTCAAAAGGGGTGACCGAGCACAGCACACCCCAACAACCAACCATTGGACGAGTCCTACGTCCATCTGAAGTTGCAGCCCTCTTTTCATTGGTCATTCGGCGTGCTTTTCCTGGTATTTTGTCTGGGAAATGCAATTGCCATGCCAGGGGCCTGAACTTGTGTTGTCGTGAGGTAATTCAAGCGCAAGTGAAATGCAAACCTGCGCCCGACCATGAACAAAGCAATATCACAGACCAGGCAACTTATATCGCGGTCCAGTGATCTAAGAACATGGAAGGGTTTGGCTGATTCCCAAGGACTGAATTGGAAAGCATCTCTCAAACTAGGATTTTGGGATCGAAGAGGTTGCTCTCCTTTGGGGGAGCCCTCTGCGTTTCTCTGGCATTCATGGTTTTCGCGTGGGGAACAAATTACAAACTGTCGCTTTACAAGACTGGACATGAGACTTCCCCGGCTAAACTGTGCACACGCGGCAGCGACGCTGCAAAGAACGCAATGGGCCACACTGCAGGCGCCCGTACTTTAGCTCCGACGCCTCTCCGCATTGCGGCGCTCTTCTCTCATCCCCGCGAAACCAAAAGTTACTCTGCAGATTGGCTGAGCAGCGAGGCGATCTGCGACCTCTCACCGCTTAGGCGCGCCCCGATTCTCTATCTTCGACCACCTCCGGACAAAAGGCGCTGGCTCGATTAGCCGCCGAAGGTAAGACCCTTCCGCGGATGAATTCACAATATCCATTCGAAGGAAGGTTTCCGATGCGCTTCAAGCGCCCGATCTTGATTGCCGCCTGCTTTTTGGCTGCAATCCCGCTATTGATCTATTTTCTATATGCGCGCCATAGGACGGATGCGGCAACGGATGGTCCGGCGGCGGCTGTGGCTGTCTCCTTTGCCACAGCGCATACTGGCTTTATCGCGAATCAGTTGACGGTCGCCGGCGTATTCCAGGCATTTCAAGAGATCGACGTCCACGGCAAGGTCTCCGGCTATATCCGGCGAATCTATGTGGACATAGGGGACCGTGTACATCAGGGGCAGACGCTCGCGGTGCTCGAAGTCCCGGAGTTGCAAGCTGAAGTTGAAGGAGCACAGGCGGGTATAACCCAGACCCAGCAAAACATATCGCGTCTCCAGAATGAAGTCGCCCGGGACCAAGCTACCTACGCAGCCGTTCACGCCAATTACACGCGCTTGAAGCAAGCATCGGACGAGCAACCCGGCCTGGTTGCGGCACAGGAGCTGGACGATGCTCTGGCAAAGGATAGATCGGCGGCCTCACAAGTGGATGCGGCCAAGTCTGCCGTAGCGGCGGCGCAAGGGCAGTTGGGCGTCTCCCGAGCTGAGAACCTGAAGGTAACCAGCATGGTGCAATACGCGACCATCACAGCTCCTTACAACGGCGTCGTCACCATGCGATATGCGGACACCGGCTCGCTCATTCCCGCAGGAACCGCGGAGGGGTTAAGCCAGGCCGTGGTCAGGCTTGCGCAGAGCGATGTGCTGCGTCTCCGCATGTCTGTTCCTGAGCGGGACGTGCCTTTCGTGCACGTTGGCTCGCAAGTCACGGTCCATGTGCAGGCGACTGGGCAGCAGTTTCCAGGAACGGTGGTCCGCTACACGCGGGACGTATCCAATTCGACCAGGACAATGCTGACCGAAGTTGACGTGAACAATCCAGATCTAAAGCTCACTCCTGGAATGTATGCAGACGTGACCTTCAATCTGGAACAGAAGAATGATGCCCTCATTGTTCCCGCGAGCGCCATCATTCAAGGCGATCAGCCTTCAGTGATGCTTGTAGACAGCAACAATCGAGTGCAGAAGCGGCCCATTGTGTTGGGGATCAGCAGTGCAAACGCTCAGGAGGTCACTTCTGGGCTTGAGCCAGGCGACAGGATAATCATCGGTGGTCAAGCCCAGCTGCAGCCCGGCCAGCAAGTCACGCCGCAACCCGCCAAGAGCGACCTGGAGAACTATCAGCAAACAAACCAGAAGGGCGGCCAATAACCATGCCCTTCTTTGCGATTCGTTACCCCTTCTTTATTCTCATGGCCTGCATGATGGTCGTTGTAGTTGGTATAGCGGCTATCCTGGGCATGCCCGTCGATCTCTTTCCTCCCGTAAAGATTCCTGTCGTGGTGGTGGCAACCTTTTATGCCGGCATGCCTCCCCAGCAGATCGAGTCGGACATCACCGACAGCGACGAGCGGTTCTTTACGCTGGGGAGCAATATCGACCACATTGAATCGCGCTCGATGTCTGGTGTCAGTCTTATCAAGATCTACTTTCAGCCTGGAACCGATCCAACGGCCGCGGTGAGCGGCATCTCAAACCTGGCAATGGCAAACCTGCGCCGCCTGCCGCCGGGCACTCTGCCGCCTGTAGTCCTCAGCTTCGACGCAGCAAATCTCCCAGTATGTCTGATTACGCTGAAGGGCGCCGGCATGACTCAGACGCAATTGAAAGATGTTGCCCAGTTCACCGTGCGAAACCAGGTGGCCAACGTCCCGGGCGCCTCAGTTCCTCAGCCATACGGAGGAACGTACCGGCAAATTATGGTCTACGTCGATCCGTTGAAGCTCGAGGCTTCGCAGCTTGGCATTATGGATGTCGTCAAGGCGGTCAACGAATCCAACCTCATCCTGCCGGCAGGAGATGTCCGGATAGGCCCCAAGGACTACAACATCTACGCCAATAGCCAGGTGCCGACGACCGACGCTGTCAACAGCATCCCACTCAAGACTGTCGGCAATTCCTCTATCCTCGTGGGCGACGTTGGTCATGCTGTCGATGGCGGCCAACTCCAGACCAACATCGTGCGTGTCGACGGGCAGCACTCCGTTTACATTCCAATCCTCAAACAGGGCGGCGATTCCAATACGATTACCATCGTCAATGGCATCCGCAAAGCAACCGCCCATCTCCTCGATATCCCGCAACAGCTCAAGACTGCTGTCGTGTTCGATCAATCCGTCTTCGTCAAGACTGCCATCGCGAACGTCATCAACGAGGGAACGATCGGCCTTTTCCTGACCGGCGTTATGATCCTTCTCTTTCTGGGCAATGTGCGTGCCACGATTGCCGTGATGCTGTCGATCCCGATCTCGTGCATTGCCACCTTCCTGGTCCTCAGCGCAATGGGCAACTCGATCAACACCATGGTGCTCGGTGGCATGGCGCTTGTGTTATCCCGCCTTATTGACAACTCGGTCGTTGTGCTCGAAAACATCTTCCGGCATTTCGAGATGGGCTCAGATGCGGTGAAAGCCTCGCAGGAGGGCGGCAAAGAGGTTCAACTGGCTGTATTGGCGGCTACATTCAGCACCGCCATTGTCTTCTTTCCCGTCGTGCTGCTTACAGGGGTCAGCAAGTACCTCTTCACCGCGCTTGCGCTTGCAGTGGTCATCGCGCTCTTCTGCTCTTATGTAGTAGCGATGACCGTCGTTCCACTCTTTTGCTCTCGTTTTATCAAGCACACCAAGCACGAACATATGCATGAATCCGCGCAGGCAAATGATCCGATCCCCGAGCATATGCGAGGCGGTCACGGTCAAACCAACATCTTTGCCAAGACCGTGTATCACTTCAACCAGGGCTTCGGTTGGCTGCAGGACCACTACGACGAAGCGATCCGATACAGCCTGCGCAGGCCGGCGCTTGTGATCGTGGTGTTTTCAGTCTTTGTTGTGCTAACGTTTGCACTTGTTCCGTTCCTTGGCCGCGCCTATTTCCCCCGTACCGATCCTGGCCAATTCGTCATCAGTGTCAAGGCTCCAACGGGCACGCGCATTGAGCTCACCGACCAATACGTTGCTCGCGTTGAGCAGGATGTGCGCGACGTTGTTCCTCCCAAAGACCTGAACATGATCGTGTCTAATATTGGAGTTACACCCGATCTTTCGGCGATCTACACCCCCAACTCGGGGATGCATACCGCATTTGTCCAGGTGAGCCTGAAGGAAGATCACAGTCTGAGCAGCTTTGCCTACATGCAGCGAGTGCGAACGAAGCTCGCTGCCGATCTTCCATCCGTGCAAACCTACTTCCAGTCTGGCGGGCTCGTCGATTCGATCGTCAATCAAGGGCTTCCCGCACCCTTCGATGTCCAGGTCAGCAGTAACGACATGGACGGAGGATATGCGGTTGCCCAGCAGCTTGCACAAAAGATGCGAGCGCTCCACGGTGTAAGCGATGTTCTGATTCCCCAGGACATCGATTACCCCGGTCTTGCCCTCAACATAGACCGCCAGCAGGCAAGCCTCGAGGGCCTCACCCCGAAGACCATAGTCGACAGCGTCATCACGGCCATGACTTCCAACGGCATGGTTGCTCCGAGTTACTGGATCGACCCGAATACGGGTAACAACTACATGCTGACCGTTCAGTATCCAGAAGGTCAGGTCAAAACCCTGAATGACTTCAAGCAAATACCTCTACGATCAGCCGACGGCAAGACCACGACTCCACTCGAAACTGTGGCATCGATCCGGTCAATTAACACGCCGACTGAAGTGGATCACTATCAGCTCCGTCGGGTCTTCGACGTATATGTCATGCCCAAGTCCGAGGACCTGTCTACGATCAGCACCGGCGTAAACAAGATCGTTGCGGGAATGCATCCGCCTCATGGAACGGTTTTAACGGTCCGAGGCACCATAAACAACATGAACGAGTCCTTCAAGTCCTTTGCGATCGGCCTGGTCATGGCGACCGTACTTATTTTCCTCATCCTTATGGCGCAGTTCGCATCCTTTGTAGATCCCTTTATCATCCTGCTCGCTGCCCCTCCGGGCATATCGGGCGTCATTCTTTTCCTGCTTGCTACTGGGACCACCATCAACATCATGAGCCTCATGGGGGTTCTGATGACGACGGGAATTGTCGTATCGAACAGCATTCTGATCGTCGAGTTCACAGGCCAGCTCCGCGGGCAGGGGCTGAAGCTGGAAGAGGCGATCATTACTGCCTGCAAAGTACGCTTGCGACCAATCCTGATGACGACGCTGGCCACGGTGCTTGGGCTCATCCCCATGGCGCTGGCGCTGGAGGCGGGGAGCGAACAGTATGCACCACTCGCCCGTGCTATTCTCGGTGGCCTTAGCGTCTCCGTCATAGTGACCGTATTCCTCGTCCCCGCCGCCTACTTGCTGATCCATCGCCGCATCGAGGCTCGCAAAGAGCGTGCGGGCGATGCCTCTATTGGAGATGCCGCGCAGTCTGGTGAGGTGACAGCATGAGAAGCTGTCTGCTCAGTTTCCTGCTTACCTCTTCTCTCTATGCGCATGCGCAGACGAGCACCGCCGATCTTCCCGCGGCCCCGCGGCCTTCATCGACATCTCTGAAGCATGCGACAGCAATTGCGAGCCCTGGCTCAGATCAGGCTCAAGCCACGCCTCAGGGGCAGCTTCAGCCTCTCATCGATCCCGCAACAATCCCCATCTCGATCTCGCGCACCGATGCGGAGCGCCTCGCTCTCAACAACAATCCGCGCATAACTGCGAGTCACCTGCTCGCTCTGGCGGCCGGGCAGGCAACACGCGAGACCCGGTCCGGTGAATTGCCTCAGATATCCGGCGGCTTCACGGCGTCAAAGGCGGAGGATGGAAGCCGCATCGGCGCTGAGGGGCTGACCGACTCGCGTCTCTATACGCACGCAGGCGCAGGAGGGTCTGCATCGCAGCTCATCACCGACTTCGGTCACACTCGCAATCTCGTCGCAACGAGCAAACTGCAACAGAAGGCGCAGGATCAGACCGCACTCGCTACTGAGCAGGATGTCTTGCTGGCGACGGATCAAGCCTTCTACCGCCTGCTGAATGCACAGTCACTCCTGGGTGTAGCGAAGGCAACTGTTGCCGCACGAGGCGATGTACAGAGCCTTACTTCCGCGCTTACAAAAAGCGCTCTCAAAAGCGACCTGGATCTCAACATTGCATCCGCCGACCTGTCGGAGGCTCAGCTCCTGGAACTGGATGCCGAAAACAGTGTTGCGTCAGCGAGCGCCGCTCTTGCCGCTGTACTTGCCGCGCCTTCGGACACGCTCTATCATGCGGTTGAAGACTCCGAGAACGCACTGTCGCAACCGCCATCGCCCGATAGCTCAGCTGCCATCAACACGAGCGCTCAGACGCAGCGCCCCGATCTTCAGGCTCTTCGCTTTACTGCCGCAGCCGACCAAAAGTTCGCTACCGCACAGCAGCTCCAACATCTGCCTACAATCTCCGCATTGGCCATCGGAGGTATAACCCCTGTCGCTCCGGATGGAATCTTCGTCCCGAACTGGTATGCCGCCGGAGGGGTGAGCCTTACCCTCCCGCTGTTTACTGGATTCCGCATTGATGCCCAGGCGCAGGAGGCGCGCCTTCGTGAGAAGGCAACCGAAAAGCAGGCGCAAGATCTCTCTGACACCATCGCCCGGGACGTCCGCGTTGCACTCCTGAACGCACAAACTGCCTTCCAACGCATTGTGGTTGCCGATCAGTTTCGGAAGCAGACCGCTCAGGCGCTCGCACTCGCGCAAACCAGATATAAGCTAGGTCTCAGCTCCATCGTCGAACTAAGCCAGGCACAGCTGCAAAGCACCCAGGCGGCCGTCGCGGCAGTGAATGCGCGATACGATTACCTTTTGTCCCTCCGCTCGCTGGATTACGCGCGCGGCCAACTGGCTCCATAGAACGAATTGACCCAAAGGATGAAACGGGAATGCGAAGGCGTCCCCGGGGAATGGGGTTTGCATGCCGAAACCCGTCTCGAAGAGCAACGGACAAATTCCCACCTCGCTGGCAAGCCCAGGAGCGGTGCGGTTTTGGCTTGCCATTTGTTTGATTGGCGTGAGTACCGGTTTGGCGGCCGCGGCGCTGACTTTATTGCTCCAAGTCATCCAGCGCGCCGCGTGGCATGAATCCGGCACAAACATACTCGAATCTGCTCGCCAGGCAAGCGCGTTGAGACACATCGTCGTTCTGGTCGCTGCCGGCATTCTGGTAGGGCTGGGGCAGGTTCTCCTCAAGCAGCTTTCGAGTGGCAACGGAATTGACACGACCGAGGCGATCTGGTTTCATGCCGGGCGCATGCCGGTACTGCGGACTCTAGGCAGCGCATTGTTGTCAATCTTTGCGGTAGGCATGGGGGCATCCATGGGCCGCGAAGGTGCGCCCAAACAGGCGGGCGCTGTTTTCGCCAACCTTTGCGCGGATGCCGAAACTCTTTCCGACGAGCAACGACGCCTGCTTGTGGCTTGTGGCGCTGGAGCTGGCATGGCAGCGGCCTATGGCGTTCCACTCGGTGGCGCACTCTTCGCGATTGAAGTGATGCGCGGGAAACTGGCTTTGCGCTTTGTTCTGCCGGCGCTCTTCGCCTCCCTGATCGCTACCGGTGTTTCCTGGTTGGCACTCCCTGACGCGCCCACCTACGTTATTCCATCGTTTACTCTTTCGGCTTCAGTAATCCTGTGGGTCATCGTGGTCGCTCCCATCTTTGCTTTCGGGGCCATCCTCTATGTGCGACTCGTTCGCTGGGCCGACCAGCACAAACCCCGCGGGTGGCAGCGATTCATAGCCCCGGCGGTCGCCCTCGGGCTTGCAGGTGTGGTGTCAGTGTGGTTCCCGGAGATACTCGGCAATGGGAAAGACCTTTCGCAGTTGCTTTTCACGGATCAGGTTGGATTGCGCCTTGGGTTGGCGCTTCTGTTCTTGAAGCCACTTGCCACCATCACTTGCATACGCAGCGGCGTGCCTGGGGGCCTGTTTACACCTTCACTCACATTCGGCGCTTTGCTGGGCGCTGCGTTGGGCCACGCCTGGAGCGCGTTCTGGCCGGGCACGCCGATTGGATTTTTTGCGCTGCTTGGCGCGGGCGCGGTCCTGGCCGCGACTACCCAGGGGCCGGTGTCATCCGTGGTGCTGCTGATGGAGCTTACCGGCAGGGACCGGTCGTTCATTTTGCCGCTTATCTTGGTTGCCGGAATCTCGACATTGATCTCCCGCTCAATTGAGCACCGTTCCATCTATGACGCGCGCCTAAGCGACGAACAGATAGCACTGCGACAAAAGCTACGGGATGAAGAGCCGAACCAGATTGGTGTACCACAATAACCTCCCTTTTCCGGGATCACAAGTGAATCCAGCCGTCAATAGTGAGCGCAAGCGATCCCGCCGCGACGATTACCCAAAGACTGATTCCCTGAAGAAGCGGTCGAACGCCCACTTCGCGGAGAGTTCTTATGGAGAGGCCGGTTCCAATCAGGTAGAGCGTCACCGTCAAGCCGATGATGCCAAGGTGCTTGAGTATCGGATAAGCCGGCTGAAAGGCAGGTAGGTAGGTGTTGGCGACAGCCGCGAGGCAAAAGAACAAGATGAACCACGGCCAGTGGATGCGCGCCTTGCTCCCTCTTGCCATTGCGGTCCCGAAGGACAAGGGCACGATCCACAAAGCGCGCGCCAGTTTGACAGTTGTGCCCACAGCCAAAGCGACGGCGCCGAACTTTGCCGTCGCCCCCACGACGGAGCTGGTGTCGTGAATGGCGAGCGCCGACCACAGGCCGAACTGCGTCTGCGTCATGTGCAGATACGCGCCAATCGCCGGGAAGATGAGCAACGCCACTGAATTCAATACGAAAACGGCGCCGAGCGACACGCCGATCTCTTCCTCCGTTGCGTTGGTAATGGGGGCGATGGCTGCGATGGCGCTGCCGCCGCAGACCGCGGTGCCTGTAGAGATTAGGAAGGAGATCCGCTGTCCGACACCCATGAGTCGTCCCAGACCCCAACCCAATAACAAGGCGATACTGATGCTCGCTGCGGTATAGAGGAAGCCGGACCGGCCCGCATGCAGAACCTGGTGCAGATCCATCCCAAATCCAAGCCCGACGACGGACGCCTGGAGAAGGAATTTGGAGAGTTGCTTTGATTCGAAGTGGAAAGGATGAGCGAAAGAGAAGCCAAAGACGAGCCCACAGGCCAGGGCGATTGGAGGAGAAATGAGACCGCTCGCGGCAATTATCAAACCAATGAAGAAGATGTTCTTTGACACGTCGCCTGGAGGCCCTCATTGTCTATGTGTTCGATCAGATGGATTGCGGAGGGATAATCTCCACACTCGGCAGACACGCTACGCGTGGGCGCCAACCTGTTCGTTCGTTGTCAGCTGAATTTCGATTGATGGCGGCCTCAGCAATGTGTTGTGCACAAGGCAGTGGTGCACGCAGCGCATGAGACCCTCGGACTGGTCTTCAGTGAGAGACACTGGGCACATAACCTGGACTCGAAAGTTCCCAATGCGGGCGGGCTGCTTCAGTTTCTCCGCATTCACCGTGACCTCGACGCCTGTTTCGGCGATGTGGCGGGTCGTCAAATACTGCGCCGCATAGAATGCCGCACACGACCCCAGCGAGGCCAGCAGCAGCTCCGGCGGAGTCATGCCTGTGTCATCCCCGCCATTTTCAGCAGGCTGATCGCAAAGGATTGTATGAGTGCCGGACTGAATGGAGAACTTTACCCGATCAAGATGCTTGATTCTGACTTCCATCGCGAATCTCCCCTTTCACAGGAAGAAAGACACGATAGCGGGCGCGCGTTACACCGCAACAGAGTTTTTCTTGCCCGCAGGAATCGCCAGCATGCGCAGGTATTCCCTGGTGAGGATGGCCTGCAACCTTGGTGCAACCGCGGCATCGCAGGGAATCTCCAGCGAGCGGCACCGGTCAATAGCCCCGCGCAGGTCGCGGAGGAACGCCACACAGGAGGGGCACGCCTCGATGTGCACGCGCATTTGTTCGCAGCTCACCGGCTCGACCCTGCCGTCTAAGTACTCCGAAAGGTTGGCAAAGAGGTCACGGCACTCAGGCGGCCTGGGCGTAATCTTGCCTTGCCCTGCTTTCGCTCCCTTGCGGGGGCGCGCCGTCTTCTTTGGTTGATCTTCGATTCCACTGAGCAGTTGGCTCATCTCCTTGCGAACGCTGAGCCGCGCCCGATGAAGCCGAACCCGTACCGTTCCCTCCTGAAGGGATAGAACCTGCGCAACCTCATCCGTAGTCAGTTCTTCCATATCGTGAAGCACCAGGACGGTGCGCAACGGCGCCGGGATGCGAAGGATCGCCTGGTGCAGCATCTGGTGCCGCTCACCGGCTAGAGCACTGCTTTCCGGGCCTTCAGCCGCATCTGCGAGCAGCCTACCCAGTTCTTCGCCGTCCGGCATCAGTTCGTCCAGTGACAGCAAATGCGCCGGGGCGTGGGCAGGCTTGCGGCGCATCCGCCAGCAGCGGTTTCTTGTCACGGTGTAAAGCCACACCGACATTTGTTGCGGGGTCTGAATCTTGGAAAGATGCCGGATGGAACGCGACAGCACCTCCTGCATGGTGTCTTCCGCATCTTCAGGGTGACCGCAGACCTTCATGCTGAAGGAATAGACCGTGTTCTGGAGCAATCCGATCGCTTCCTCGATGGCTTCCGGAGTGTTGCGTTGCAGCAGGTCAGTGGCTCGGATCAGTTCAGGTCGCATCACGTGCTTTCATGGAGCAATCTCATTATAGGATTCCGAAGCGTGCTCCTCGCGTGCCCTCAACCTTATGTATTTGCCTCATTCAGCGGACCGAAACGCAGGTGCATTCGCGCTCACCGACGCTTCAATCATCTCAACGCAGATTGGCGATACCTTCTTCAGCCACTCAAAACCTCCGGCGCTCTCGGCCCGAGAGCCGGTAGCCATCCATGCACGCAACAACGCGAGTGCCAAACCCATGTCTGCGCCTGGGCGGCCCTCTTCCAGGCGGAACATCTGACGGTAGATCTGGTCCTTCAGTTGAGCGGCACTTGCGTGTCCCGGTTGGCGATGCGTTCGCATAGCAGCTTTACCGTCCGGCATCGCAGGCAGCATCCTTCAATCCCATGGCGCGCAGCACATTCATGGCCGGGCACCAGTTGGTGAATGCCGATTGCAGCAAGTTCACGCCGACGAACGCCGTGAGCCAAAGCCAGTAGGCAGAAAAGAAATGCGCAAGAACGAGCGACAAAAGCGCCATCAAGCCTGCCATAAGACGCACACCGCGTTCGACTGTCATAGGGAATCTCCTTGTTGGGAATCTGCTTCGGGTTTTTGCTTGCCTCGCGAGTTGAGCATGTAATAGAGCACAGGAATGGTCGGCCACGACAGGAACGTCGACGCGACAGCCCCTGCGATAAGCGAAATGGCCAGTCCCTGAAAGATGGGATCGCTAAGGATCACGCTGGCCCCAACTACGACCGCGGCCGCTGTCAGCAGCATCGGTCTGAAGCGGGTCGCGCCCGCATCGATCACGGCCTCCGATAGCGGCATCCCCTGCCGAATGCGCAGCTCAATGAAATCGACCAGGATGATCGAGTTGCGCACGATGATGCCCGCGCCTGCAATGAATCCGATCATCGAAGTCGCCGTGAAGAACGCGCCCATCATTGCGTGTGCGGGCATGATGCCCACGAGGGTGAGCGGGATAGGGGCCATGATGATCAACGGAACGACGAATGAACGGAACCAACCCACAACAAGCACGTAGATGAGCACCAGGACAGCAGCAAAGGCCAGCCCCATATCGCGGAAGACCTCGATCGTGATGTGCCACTCGCCGTCCCACTTCATTGAGTAGTGGTCGGTCGACTCCGGCATCGATGAGTTGTAGCGCGCGAGCGTGTATCCGGCTGGAAGTTTGAGCTTATCGAGATCTTTGTTCATCTGAAGAATTGCGTAGACCGGGCTTTCCACCACGCCCGCAACATCTCCAGTGACGTAGACCACGCGGCGGAGATTCTTGTGATAGATGCTGGGCTCGATGGTCTGGTGCTCAACGGTCACAAGCTCACGCAGCGACACCATACCCCCATCCGCGCCCGGCAGATGAATGTTCTCCAGTCCCTGCTCCGAAGAGCGATCCGCTCGGTCAAATTCGACTATCGCCGGGACCGGCTCACGCGAGGCCCCATCATGAATCAAGCCAACCTCCGCTCCCGACGAGGCAAGCGCCAGCGCATGGGTAACATCAGTGACGGCGATGCCATGCTGCGCAGCCTTTACTTCGTCCACGCGTATCACCAGTCTCGGCTCCGGATCTTCCACGTACCAGTCCGTATCAACCACTCCCGCGGTGTGCTGAAAGATCTCCTTAATCTGCTGGGCCACCTGAGTCTGCCCCGCTGGGTCTGGTCCGTACACTTCAGCCACCAGCGTCTGAACAACCGGCGGTCCCGGCGGAACCTCGCTCACCTGAATGCGCGCGCCGTAAGCGCTGCCGACCGAGTCAAGCAGCGGCCGAAGTCGCTTGGCAATGGCATGGCTCTGCTGGCTGCGCTGGCCGGCAGGCAGCAGGTTCACTTGAATGTCGGCCTGGTTCGACTTGCGGCGCATGTAGTAGTGGCGTACAAGACCGTTGAAGTTGTATGGCCCCGACGTTCCCGTATAGGCCTGATAGTTCAGCACGTCCGGCTGCCGCGCCAGCTCTTCACCCAGCGCCTGTGCTACGCGCGCAGTCTGTTCCAAAGGCGTGCCGTCAGGCATGTTGATTACCACCTGCAGCTCGCTCTTGTTATCAAACGGCAGCATCTTGACCTTCACCAGTCCGAGCGGCACCAGCGCTACCGAAATGAGAAACAGGACAAGCACTCCGATGAAGAACAGCACACGATTGCGCGCTGAATGGATGAGCGGAGTCATGATGCGGCGATAGGTTCTGGTGCGCCAGTTCTCGGTTTCCGGCTCCAGCACCTTGGCCCCTTCAAGATGACGTCCAACAAGCCGCAGCGCGGCCCACGGCGACACAACAAACGCGACCATGAGCGAAAAGAGCATTGCGGCGGACGCGCCCACGGGAATCGGCCGCATGTAGGGTCCCATTAGTCCGCGCACAAACGCCATCGGCAAAACCGCCGCGATCACGGCAAATGTGGCCAGAATTGTTGGGTTGCCCACCTCGGCGACAGCCTCGACCGCAATCTCGCTCATTGGACGGCCGTGATTCTCGGGCAGCCGGAAGTGCCGTACCATGTTCTCAACCACGACGATGGCGTCATCCACGAGAATGCCAATGGAAAAAATCAGAGCGAACAATGTGACCCGGTTGATGGTGTAGCCCAGAAAATAAAACACTGACATGGTGAGCGCCAGAGTCACAGGAATGGCCAGCAGCACAACCCCCGACTCGCGCCAGCCCAGGAACAGTGCAACCAGCAGTGTCACTGACAGCGTGGCCAGCAGCAGATGTTCCAGCAGTTCGTCTGACTTGGCCTTCGCAGTTTCTCCGTAGTTGCGCGTAGTCGTCACGGTCACGTCGTTTGGGATGGTTAGGCCCTGCATCTCATGCACGCGCTTGAGCACAGCATTGGAGATATCGGTTGCGTTCGTGCCCTTGCGCTTTGCCACCGTAATCGTCACAGCCGGATACTGCTGCGCGCCGCCCGGGCTTGTCTTCGTTGTACCGTAGAACACGTAGTCGGCTGGCTCAGCCGCGCCATCGACAATCTTGTCGGCAACATCCCGCAGGTACACCACGTGCCCGTGAGCCACGCCCACAACCACGGCCTCAAGGTCCTCGCGCCGTGTAAACAGATTCCCCACATCAACCCGGACCTCCTGATTGCCTTCAGAGAAGCTTCCCGCCTGCACGCTCGCATTCGCGGCCTGCAGATGTCCCACAATGGCCATTGGCGACAGGCCGTAGGCGTTGAGCTTCTCCGTACTCAGCACAACCCGCATGGTCCGTGGAAGGCCGCCGATGATCGCCGTCTCAGATACGTCGGAGATCTGCTCGATGTTGTGTTGCATCTCCGCGGCCAACGCCCGCAGTTGATAGCCGTCGTAGTGCTCGCCCCACAGAGTCATCGCCAGAATCGGCACATCGTCGATCGAACGGGCCTTGATGATCGGCTGCGAAACTCCAGGCGGCATACGATCAAAGTTGGAGTAGAGCTTGCTGTACACCTTGATCAGCGCGTCTTCCTGCGGCGTGCCCACTAGAAACCGCACAATCACTAGGCTCTGCCCCGGTGCCGAGGTCGAGTAGACATATTCGACGCCGGAGATCTGATGTACCAGCGTTTCGATTGGCAGTGTCACGCGCTCTTCGACTTCGGCGGGCGACGCTCCCGGCATCGCCGTCGTGATGTCCAGCATCGGGACGAGGATCTGCGGCTCTTCTTCGCGGGGGATGATGGCCACCGCAAAGATTCCAATGCCCAGCGAAGCGGCAATGAAGAGCGGCGTCAATTTGGAGTTAAGGAATGATTGGGCCAGCCGACCGGCAATTCCAAGGTCCTGTGTCATTGCTGTGCCTCGATGCGCTTGCCGGCAAGATTGCGATCTGAAGGCGCGTCCACAAGCTTCTCTCCGGCCGATACGCCCGAGAGTACTTCCACAAAATCACCTTGCAGCGCGCCCAGCGTTACGGACCGCATTTGCGCCACTCCATGGCCATTGATCGCATACACGCACATCAGCGATCCCCGTTGGACGAGAGCAGTTCTTGGAATGAGAATCGCGCTGCGAACTCCGTTCGGAATCTCCGCGGTCCCATACATGCCCGCTCGCGTCTGGCTCGACGAAGGCAGGTCAATCTTCACCATAAAGCTGTGACTGGAGGCATCGGCAACCGGAACAATCTCACCAACGGTGCCCGATTTCGCAACTCCACTGATCTCTACCTGCACCTTCATCCCTTTGCGAATGGCGGCAATCGATGACTCATCCACTTGAGCCTGCAGTTGCAGCGCACCAGCCTGGTCCACTTGCAGCAGCGGCATACCTGGCGTTGCCATTGTTCCCGGATCCGCCATGCGAGCCGAAATGACGCCCGCGGAGGGCGCAACCAGGTGCGCATAGTTCATCGTCGTGCGCGCTGCGTTCTCCTCAGCCTTCGCTGCGTCGGTTTGAGCGCGCATCGCGTCCAGGTTCGCGGCTGCCGATTCGGCACGCCTCGACACCTCGTCCATCTCCTGCGGACTTACGCTCTTCTGCGCCTCGAGCTGTTTGTACCGGTCTAGTGTGCTGTTGGCGAGAGCGGCATTAGATTGCGCGGCGGCTTGGGCGTTTTGTGCGGCCTTCACTCCCGCCTGTGCCTGTTCCACCTGTGCGTGCCAGGTCGCGTCATCTAGCACCACCAGGGTTTGTCCGGCACGCACGCTGTCGCCCTCACGCACCAGCACCTGCTGAATCCGACCCATCACTTGCGCCGATATCACCGCGCTCTCCCGCGCATGCACTGTACCGGTTGACCTCAGAACCTGAGTCACCTGCTGCTGTTTGCTTTCAACAACCCGCGCCTGAACTGTCTGCTCTGCGCCCGCAAAAGCGGGTGGTTCATTGCTATGGCAGCCCGCCATTATCACAGCAGCAACGGCCATCGAACCCGCCCAATAGAGAATCTTCATTGCAAAACCTCCGCGGCATCGGGAGTCAAAGTCCCGGTTGCAAATAACAGTTCGCTGTAGGCCATGGCGTTCCCGTAGACGGCATGCCAGTAATCGGTTTGGCTCTGACGGTCTGCATCTTCGGCGCGCAACAAGTCGGTGATCGTCGCCAGCCCCGCGCCGTAACGATTCCGCAGAATGCGCAGGCTCTCAGCCGATTGCTCTAGAGCGGCCTTGGCTACATTCAATTGCGCTGCGGCTGTCTGGCGATGGATGTGTGCCTGGCTCACTTCGAGCCGCAGGTGCTGCTGTGTGCTCGAAGCCTGCGCGTCAACCTTCTGCTTCAGTGCGCTTTCGCGCGCCAGTTGGGCGCGCTTGCCCAGCGGCAAAATGTCCATGCTGATCTGGACCCCGGCTACCCAGTTGTTTCCTCCGGAGCCGCCAATTGATGTGCGATCTTCTTCCCAGTTCCCATAGACGCTCACACGCGGGCCAAACTCCGACTTTGCCGCTCCCACAGCGGAACCCTGTGCCGATTGTGCCTTTCCAAGCGCGGTCAAATCAGGCCGTGTCTTAACGGCGATCGCTATCTCCTCCTCCAATGAGCCTTGCGGAAACAAATGCGGCTCAATCGGCCTTAGCTCGCTTGGCTTCAAGTCGGGCGCGCCCATTGCTTCACGCAGCGCAGCCCACGCCAGTTCCAGATCCCCCTGCGCGGCAATCAGTTCCCCATCACGAGCAGCCTTGTTCACCGCGGCAGACATCCGGTCTGACTCCACCGCAAGCCCGGCCTTCACATGGTCATCCACCGACGACAATAACGCCGCCGCTGTCTCCCGGTCGTACTGGGCGACGTCGATCTCCCGCTTTGCGTAAAGCACCTGCTGGTAAGCCGCCACTACGCGGAACACGATCTGCTGATCCACTGCCAAAGCACTCGCAGACGCACTCTCCTTGAGCAGGTCAGCGCGATGAATCTCCTTCTGCGTCTTCAAGGAGTCGAACGCCATCCACTGGCCTGAGAAGCGGGTCGAGAAGTTGCCGATGGGTTGAGGGAAGTTCAGAGCATTTAGCGCGAAGTCGGCCTGGGTAAACTGCCGTTGCCGCAGTCGTGTGCCAAACGCATACACCGGATCATTCCCGCGCGAGATGTCCTCAGTAAAGCCAAGTTGCGGCAGCAGTCCTGTCCGAGCCAGTCCGGCCGCAGACTTGGCATCCGCTTGATCCGCATTCGCAATGGCGGACTCGGGGCTTTGGCGCAGCGCCCGATCCAATGCCTGACGCAGAGTGAGAGGCCCTTGCGCAGCGGCGACTGACCTCCACATCAAAAACAGGAGTAGAAGGATCAGAAATCGATATGGGCGTGAACTCATTGGGTCAGATTTCCTCGGATCGTGCTTTCGGAGGATGAAAGCCACGAAGCAGGCAATCCGTTACGAATCGCGGCGCTCAATTTCTTGAAGCCGACACCACGCCTGTTCCGGTAACGCGTCCGAGGTTAGGAAATGGGGAAAGTTTGGAGATAGGCGTGCAAGTTTGCCAACTGGCAGTTGCGCAGGAAAGTTGTGGGATCGGCAGCAAGCGGTTCAACTACTCTGCCCAGAGGCGAATGTCCGAAAAAGTATCGGGAAACTCGGAACCGAATCACCGAAGGAACCCCACTCCGTTCAACGGATGATCGCAGAAGAGCATAGCAATGCAGATTGCACGGTTCAGCGACCAGCGAGGAGATTCTTCAGCGCAGCTTCGATCTTGCTGAGATCGGCTTCGCCCTCGAACTCCGCACGTACGATACCGTTTCGATCGATGAGCAACGTGGACGGTAAGGCCAGCACGTCTCCGTAGCGTCGGCCCAGCGCCGCATCCCCCATGGCAACGGGGTAATCGATGCGGAGCTTTCTCATCACCGTGCGCACGGGCGCGACGTCGTCGTCCATCGAGATACCCACTACCGCCAGTCCCTGTGGCCCGTAATGCCTTTGCCAACAGGCAAACATCGGCATCTCAATCTGGCAGGGCGCACACCATGTAGCCCAGAAATTGAGCAACACAATCTTGCCCTTCAGCCGGGCGAGACTCATGCTCCGGCCGGCGAGATCGCGCCGCACAAACTCCGGAGCCGTGTGATTCAACAGCGATTGCGTGCCGCCGGTCTGCCCATTCGCGCCAATCGCTGCGGAGAGAAGCAAAGCGGCGATCCCGCACCGTAGCGCAAGGAAATGCCTTCCCCCCCAGCTCTCAATGCGCAACCGGATATCCCTTGTTGGCCCAATCGGTTCCGAAGTTATCGGCAATGTAGAGAACCTTCACATTGGTGAATCCCATGTCGTGAAAAGTCCTATACGCGCCTCCCACATTCGGGCACCGGTTCCAGGGGCAGCAACCGCAATAGAGCACGATGAAGCCGCCCCTTGTGAGCGTCTTCACCCGACCACGAAGTAGGCTCAGCCCCTCGTCGCGTGAGCCCGGCCCTGCAAACTCCGAACCGGGAATATGAGACTGGTCATACATGATGCGCGAGCCCACCTGCAGGATCAGCGGCCGGTTTGCGGCGGCGCCGTTCAGCAGCAACTTCAATTCTTCCGGCTGCATCAGTTGGGCTGTGGGAATCGTGGTTGCCGCCAACGGCGGTGCGGACTGCGATCCCGCGCGAGACGGTAACTGCATCATGAGGAATGCGAGCGCTGCAATTATTCCGGTCGTCGCTACCGACGTCATTTTCATCCTGGAATCCCCTCAACCAGTCTAGTACCCTCGCTCCGGCGACGGTCAGCAGATCGATGGTCAGTTGACCACAACAGCCCAATGCAGGTTTTGAACCGCAGGTGCTTCTCTCTCTCCGGTTCTGGGTTTTTGGCCGCCTTGTTTGGACTGACGGTGGGATGTTTCACAACGCCTAGGAACTTGTTGAAATAGGTACCCGTTGTGGGTCGGAGGCTGGCTTCCATTCGTCTAACAGACATGCGTGGAGACGAGCGAGTTCAGGACGGGATGTTCAGCTATATAACGTTGGAGCAGCGTGT